>Ga0181555_1000298_pt1 | contig 48406 bp, 49 predicted proteins | sample 011ome_15_FD_145601 | JGI IMG/M metagenome (GOLD analysis project Ga0181555, IMG submission 145601) | Coastal salt marsh microbial communities from the Groves Creek Marsh, Skidaway Island, Georgia - 011504AT metaG (spades assembly) | ecosystem: Environmental > Aquatic > Marine > Intertidal zone...
AGGTTCTCCAACTATAATTCCTTCTGAAGTAATTCGGGCTACCGAGCAAGAGAAACAGATTCAAATCAACACTGTTCGCGCTCTGCACACAAACAAGGGGGCAGAACTGCGTGAGGCCTTGGAGGCCTTGACCGTGGCAGCTAAAAACAATGAGAATTTGTTTGCCGTACTCATGCAGGCCGTCAAGGTGGCGTCATTAGGGCAAATTACTCGGGTATTATTTGATGTCGGTGGGCAATACCGCCGAAATATGTAGGCTCAGTTTATAGCATAAGGGCCCAAGTGCGCTGTAGTTTGCGGAATTGTCTGAGTTCCTTTCTAAAAAGAGGTAAAAATTCTTTGCTTTGAACCGAGCTATTTTCAAGGCGATCACAGGTGTAGAAAAGCTTTTTTGTCAACAATTTAACCCGTTTGGCATATCTTCTTTTGTCTTCGGCATAAGGTTGATTTTCTGCGCGTAGAATCTCCGGGACCAAACTATAGGATTGCTGAATAATGTCCCCTGTAAAGTAAATTTCTTTGTCCTCAGGGCCATGATGTTCCGTGCCAATGAGGTCCTCAGTGTAGAGATAAGACATATGACGCGATAAGGTCAAAATATCTAGCGCCTTGTCATACAAGGGCGGATAATGTAAACGATGCGATAGTCTTTTTTTCATAGCAGATTCTGAGGCTAGCAGAATTAATCAAATTTAATTTAAAGGCGTTTATCTGCACTTAATCATTTAAATTAAAAAGGCATTTATAGTTTAAAATTTAAGTTTTTTTTATTAAATTTCGATAATTATTAAGAATAGTTTGAAAATAACATGGATCAATTAAATCGGCGTATTCTCCAATGTCTGCAGACCAATGCCCGTTATTCGCATGCGGAAATAGGTCGAATCGTGGGGATCAGTTCGCCAGCGGTGAATGAACGAATTAAGAAAATGGAGGATGCTGGGATTATTAAAGGTTATCGCACGGAGGTCTCTTCTTTTGAATGCGGTTATCAATTGCGGGCTATCATTACCGTGCGTGCCTTCATGGGAAAACTCAAACCATTTTTGGATCAAGTAAAGGGTTTCCCTGAGGTTGTAAATTGCTATCGGATTACAGGAAATGAAAACATTGTTATGGAGGTGGTTTTGATTAACCAAAAACACCTCGAGCAGTTTATTGATAGGCTCATCGTATTTGGTGAGACCAAAACACAAATTATTTTATCCAAAGTTGTTGATCATCATCCTATAGTGCCACAATTATGAAGCCGATTATTACCCTCTTTTTCTTGAGTTCACTAGTGTTACAACATCCTGTTATAGCCCAAAATAAGGATCGTATTATTCAAGAAATACAAGACTATCAAGACAAGATGGATGGCGAATTTGCCGATCCTGAGCAAAGTATTTTAAAACCTGAAGATTTAAGCCAATTCAAAGGACTAAAATGGTATCCAATTAACTTAGATTATAGGGTGACAGCGCTTCTAGAACGCACGCCAAATGCAACGCCGTTCCTGATGCCTACCACAACCGAGCGTCGGCCGGAGTACGTTCAATATGGCATTTTGTATTTTACCTTAAACGATCAAGAATTACAGCTGCCTGTCTATCGGAGTGCTCCGGGGTATGATGATCCACAATACGTCGACTATTTGTTTTGTCCATTCACGGATTGGACCTCAGGTGATGGGGCTTATGGCGGAGGTCGTTATATCGACTTGCGTATTCCTGAAGGGGATCGTTTAATTTTAGATTTTAACAAATCCTATAATCCTTATTGCGCGTATAATGAGCGTTATTCTTGTCCCATTCCTCCTAAAGAAAACGACTTGCCTGTGCGTATTGAAGCCGGGATTAAAGCCTTTAAGGAACACTAAAAGTGTATTTAGTCCGGAATAGTAATTTGGGACGCAGTCCTGTAGGAACTTTTATTGTCGGCTGAGCCAAAGACCCAAGTAGACTGCAGCTACGCCCAATACCATGGTTGAGGCCATGTAAACAAGAGCGTGCATTGTGGCTCCATTTTTTATCATATTGACTTGTTCCAAAGCCAAAGCACTAAAGGTGGTGAATCCGCCGCAGAATCCTATAGCCAAAAGTAGGCGCAGATCGGCTTCAAAGTGGGGCCATTTGATAAACCACCCCATTAACAGTCCGATGATTAGACTGCCCAAAATATTTGCGCTAAAGGTTCCTGCAGCCCAGGGATAATATTGATTTAGCCAGCTGCTAAGCCCGTAGCGTAGCGTACTGCCTAATCCGCCACCAAGGAACACTAAGACAATATTTTTAATCATGAATTCAAACGTCTAAAACAATTAACTCGCACAGCGTGTGGGCTAAGATAAATAATTTTGGGGACCAAAGCCGAGACAAGCACCAACCTTTAGCGATGGTTGCTTATTTTTTGAGAAAATTGAGGGGCGAATCAGAACTTTGACCCTAAAATAAAATCAAATTTTAACTACCTTTAGGCTTCAAAAATTACCAAAAATGAAACAATATCTTTTAAGTGCCGTATTACTCGGATTATTGACCTTAACCAGCTGTGGGGATCAAACCACGCCTGAACAAGAAACTACTTTTGACTTTAATGTCGATCAATTTTCTGACGTAAAAGTTTTGCGTTATCAGATTCCTGGTTTTGAAGAGTTGACTTTAAATGAGCAGAAGTTGGTCTATTTTATGACTCAAGCCGGACTCGAAGGGCGCGATATCATGTGGGCGCAGAATTACAGACACAATCTTGAAATTCGCAAGGCACTAGAAAAAATATATGTTGATTTTCCTGGACAGCGCACCAGTGACCAATGGATGGCCTTCGAGACCTATCTTAAGCGCGTATGGTTTTCAAACGGGATTCATCACCATTACAGCAACGACAAAATCATGCCTGAATTCCCGGCAAAATATTTAAAAGAATTATTGATGGAATCCGGAGCCAAACTTGAAGGTGAGGCCTTTGAGGTGATCTTTAACGATAAAGACGACAAAAAGGTTAATCTGAGTAAAGACGCCGATATTGTTTTAGAAAGTGCTATTAATTTTTACGGCCCCGATGTGACGACTCAAGATGTTGAGGATTATTACGGGTCAGTAAGTGTGGATCCAGAACGTCCAATTGAAATTGGCCTTAATACCCGATTAGTAAAACAAGATGGCGCTCTAGTAGAACAAGTTTATCGTAGTGGTGGACTCTATGGGCAAGCTATAGATCGAATCATTTACTGGTTGGAGCAGGCGGTAACCGTTGCAGAGAATCCAGCTCAGGCCGAGGCCTTGAAGCTCCTTGTTGAATATTATAAAACGGGAGACTTGCACACTTGGGATGAATATGCCGTTGCATGGGTCAATGCCACGGAGGGGAATATTGATTGGATCAATGGATTTATTGAAGTGTATAACGATCCAAAAGGTTATAAAGGATCTTACGAGACTATTGTACAGATCAAAGATTTTGATATGTCCAAAAAGATGAGCGTGCTTTCTGAGCAAGCCCAGTGGTTTGAGGACAATTCACCACTAATGCCTGAACACAAGAAAAAAGAAGTCAAAGGGGTCTCGTATAAGACGGTGGTTGTAGCCGGGGAATCAGGAGATGCCTCACCGAGCACGCCGATTGGAGTTAATTTGCCGAACAATAACTGGATCAGACAAGCTCATGGAAGTAAGTCTGTGTCCTTAGGAAATATTATCAACGCCTATAACAGTGCGGTCGGCAGTGGGCGTTTACAAGAATTTGCCCATGATGCCCAAGAGATTGAATTGGAGGAGCAATACGGAGCATTAGCCGACAAATTGCACACCGCGTTGCACGAGGTTGTGGGCCATGCATCGGGACAAATAAATCCAGGAGTGGGCACACCAAAGGAAACCTTGAAAAGCTATAAATCAACCATTGAGGAAGGTCGTGCTGATTTGTTTGGACTTTATTACCTGATGGATCCAAAATTACAAGAACTTGGTTTGGTCACGGATTGGGAAGCGACGGGAAAAGCGGCCTATGATGGATATATTCGCAATGGACTGGTAACTCAGCTCATTCGGTTGAATCTGGGTGATGATGTAGAAGAAGCCCATATGCGCAACCGTCAATGGGTGAGTGCGTGGGTTTTTGAAAAAGGCCAGGATCAAGGGGTTATCGAGCGTGTTACCCACGATGGGAAAACTTATTATGACATCAAAGATTACAACCAATTACGCGAATTATTTGGTCAGCTATTGCGCGAGACCCAGCGCATCACAAGTGAAGGGGATTATGAGGCTGCTATGGCGCTGGTTGAGAATTACGGGGTAAAAGTAGATCAAACCTTGCATGCCGAAGTCCTCGAGCGAAACAGCAAATTTACCTCTGCACCATACAGTGGATTTGTGAATCCAGTTTTAGTGCCCGAGCGCAATGCGCAAGACGAAATAGTCGGGTTTAAAGTCGTTCAGCCAGAATCGTTTGAAGCTCAGATGTTAGAATACAGTAAGAATTACGGAAATCTTTAGGTACTAAATAAGAGTAAAAGTGGCCAATAAATAGGGGTAACTCAATTTATTGTTTTAACCAAATTTTGGTCAGCAAAAGCAGTAAGAAAAATGCTAGGAATCCAATCAAAACCCAGCGTTTTCCTTTGAAATGTTTTTGGTGAATGGCCCTGTCTTTTTTGTAGCTAAGTCGAATGATCAACACAAAAGCAACAAAAAAACAGATTGAGAAAATTATTTGTCCAGTACTAAACATTTCAGTGTTTTAGGTCAATATAGCGTTTTTGGTCTATTGGGCCTTCCCCGATGAAGCGGGATTTGAAGGCATACAAAAATAGAAATTATTAAGGGATTATTTATGAAACACTACACAGATGCGGTCCGTGATTTTCACCAGGCCTTTGGTCTTGGGATTGAAGCACAGCCCAAAGCAGATTTAGGAGACAAAAAGCACCAATTGCGCTTTAATTTAATGAAAGAAGAGAATGAGGAATACCTCGAAGCTGCCAATAATAGAGATTTGGTGGAGGTCGCTGATGCCCTCGGCGACATGCTGTATATCTTATGTGGAACCATTATCGAACATGGGCTGCAGGATAAAATTGTAGCGGTCTTTGATGAAATTCAGCGCAGCAATATGTCAAAACTTGGTCAAGACGGCCAGCCAATCTACAGAGAGGATGGCAAAGTCCTTAAAGGGCCGAATTATTTTAAACCAGACATTGCATCAATCGTAATTGATGACGAAAGGGGCAAATAAAAAAGATTTAAACAGGCTTTAGACTTTTACGCGCCAACCAAATGGATCGTTCGCACGATTGTATTGTATTTCCTGAAGCGCATGTTTTAGGCGGTCTGCATAAGCATCACTCACTTCTGGCAAGGTGTACAGTTTATCCTTGTGTCCAAACGCACTAACTGCGCTGATGGTTGCTGCAGTTCCTGAGCCAAAGATTTCTTTCAGATCACCACTGTGATAAGCCTCCATAAGCTCTGTGACACTGAATTTGCGTATCGAGATATCCAAATGCATCTCATGAGCGAGATCTATGATGCTCTTACGGGTCACACCATCTAGAATTCGATCGTTTGTTGGGGCCGTAATTAAAGTATCTCCTACGCGGAAAAATACGTTCATCGTTCCTGCTTCTTCCAAAAACTCATGGCTGCCGGCATCGGTCCAAATGACCTGATGATACCCTTTTTCACGCGCTAGATTTGTCGGGTAAAATTGCGCCGCATAATTTCCGGCTGCTTTGGCAAATCCTACACCGCCATCCGCTGCGCGACTGTAATGATCGGCAATGAGGACTTTAAGTTTTTCATTGTAATATGCCGTAACTGGCGAAAGTAGAATCATAAATTCATAGCGTCCCGCTGGCGATGCTGCTACTCCAGTTTCAGTAGCAATGACAAATGGTCGAATATATAAAGCATGGCCGTGACCTCCTTTGACCCAGTCACGATCAATATCGACTAGTGTTTTAAGGGCTTCAAAAAATAATGCCTCTGGAAATTCAGGAATGGCCAAGCGCTGGGCAGATGTATTAAATCGAGCAATGTTTTGATCAGGTCGAAATAAAAAGATACTCCCATGATCGTCTTTGAAGGCTTTCATTCCTTCAAATATGGCCTGTCCGTAATGAAATACTTTTGCTCCTGGGTCTAGCGTTATAGGGCCGTAAGGAGTGATTTTTGGATTCTGCCACACCCCTTGATCATAGGTGCAGCAAAACATATGGTCGGTAAAGGTCTTACCAAAAGTAAGCTGGTTAAAATCTACCGTATCAATTCGGCTGTTCTGGCATCGGCTTACTTCAATCACTTGGATCGTTCTTTTAGGTGATTCATCGCGGCAAAATTAGGCAAAAAAATACCCAAAATGCCCTTAAAATTTCATAAAATTGCACTCTAATTCATTGATTATAAAACCCCCTAAACATGAAAAATTTATTTCTCCTTGCTCTATTGTTCCTTACATTTAGTTCTTGTAAGAACTCAGGTGCTCCGTCTGAAAATAGTCAAGATCAATCAGGGACAACGGCTCAAGAAAATGTTTCTTTCGGTGCTCAAATCGATGCAGAAAATGCCATTGACGCTGCTGCAATGATGGCTTTGTATTCTGATCTAAAAGAAGGAGATACCATAGCTGCAAAATTTCAAGCGCCGGTCAATAGCGTATGTAAAATGAAAGGTTGTTGGATGCGTTTGGCCGTTGGAGAACAAGAAGCCTTTGTGAAGTTCAAGGATTACGGATTTTTTGTGCCCAAATACCTTTCTGAGGTTGAGGTCGTTGTTTCTGGTAAAGCCTATGTCTCTAAAACAAGTGTTGATGATTTGAAACACTTTGCCCAAGATGCGGGTAAACCGCAGGACGAAATTGATGCCATTACAGAACCTGAACTCAGTTTAGACTTTATGGCTGATGGCGTTTTGGTGCCTGCATCAGCGATTGTTGAGGAAGCGGATACGTCTAAATCAGATTCAGAGGGGACTTCAGATTCAAAGGGGACTTCAGATTCTGGAGCCACTGAATAATTTCAGGTCTAAATTTTATGACCCCGAAAGCCCATGCGCTTAAATTGATTCAAACCGGTGACGGATCCTCTAGTTTATATCATGAAGGACTCGATGAGACCTATCATTCTCGACATGGTGCCATTGCAGAGTCGAAGCATGTATTCATTGATCAAGGGCTTACACATCGATTAGCCTTAAAATCGACGAGCCACCTTTCAATTTTAGAAATGGGTTTTGGAACGGGACTCAATGCTTTACTCACTCTTTTATATTTCCAGGACGAACGACAAGAGCAGTATAATTTCGAAAATAAACGCCCCTCATTTTCAATAAATTATGATGCTTTAGAGGCATTTCCTTTGACACCAGATCATTACCACACCTTAGATTACGCAAAGCAATTAAATTGTAGTGAAGCCTTATTTAAAACACTCCATGAGGTGTCTTGGGATTTGCCCAATGAAATCGCTGATGGATTTACACTACTTAAAAAAAATATGCGGTTTGAAGATTTTGTGGCGGATCAAGTTTATGATTTGGTCTATTACGATGCTTTTGGGGCCCGTGTTCAGCCTGAACTTTGGGAAATAGAGCGATTTCTGGCCCTATATAAAGCCCTTCGTCCTCATGGGATTTTCGTTACTTACGCCGCCAAAGGTAGTGTTCGTCGGGCGCTTCAAGAGGTAGGTTTTAAAGTGGAACGTTTGCCAGGTCCACCGGGAAAAAGAGAAATGCTCCGAGGGACGAAAATGTAATGTTTTGGTCCAAAATTTAACTAAATGTTATTCCTATTGCAGTTGGCAGTACAGCAAGGTTACATTAACTTCGCGAAAAAAATAAAATGAGGGTACTTATTGCAGGGGCAACAGGATTAATAGGGAAACCTTTAGTTGTCGCTTTGCTGCAAAGAGGGGATGAGGTTCAATTTTTAACCACAGACGATCAAAAAAAGAATAGCCTTCAAGGTGCTCAAGGATTTTATTGGGATCCCAAAAATCATTTTTGCGCGAAAGAGGCCCTAGAGAATGTTGATGTGGTCATTAATTTGGCGGGAACTTCGGTGTCTTTGCCATGGACCAAAAAGCGCAAAAAAGACATTTTACAAAGCCGACTAGACACCGCCAAAGCCCTTAAACTCGCTTTAAAACATCAAGACCATAAAGTGCACTATATTGGGGCCAGTGGAATTTCAGGTTACGCCTCGTCTTATTCGTTAAATTACACGGATCAGGACCAAACCTATGGATCGGGCTTTTTAGCTGAAGTCGTTCGCCAGTGGGAAATGGCAACGCATCAGGGGCATAAAAAAAATGTGCATACTGCTGCGGTGCGAACTGGATTAGTTTTGGCCAAAAATGGGGGTGTGCTTCCTACCATCATCAAGCCGATCAAATATGGGGTTGGCGCTATTTTAGGTTCTGGAAAACAATGGCAATCTTGGATCCACATTGATGATCTTGTGAGGATTTACCTGTGGGTTATCGACAATCATTTTACTGGAAATATAAATGCCGTAGCACCAAAGCCGGTAACGCACGAAAAAATGACCCAAGTCTTGGCACAGCATCTAAGACATAAATTATGGTTGCCCGCTGTACCTGCTTCTATCTTACGCTTACTGCTCGGTGAGCGATCCTCCCTACTACTGGACAGTCATTGGGTATTGCCAGAGATTTTAATTCAGGCCAAATTCGATTTTAAATTTGGAAAAATCCGTCAGGCGATCGCTGACCTACTAAGGTAATGACATTTTGACATTTTACTTGTTGTGGCAATAAATTTGCTTCTTAACAGGAGTCAAACATTTTTAACGTCGATGAGTAAAAAAACTAAAAAAGCCCAAGAAGAGTCTACTGAGATGCCATTTGAGGGGACGCAACAGGATCAAAATCAGAATAATGCGGCCAAAGAGAACGAGATAGAGTCCAAAGAAGGCGATCACGAAACTTCAAATGAACCTTCACCTGAAGATGCTTTGGCCTTAGAAAAGGACCGTTATCTTAGATTATTTGCCGAGTTTGAAAATTATAAACGTCGTACAAGTAAGGAGCGTATTGAATTATTTAAGACAGCGAGTCATGATGTCATGGTCGCCCTGCTTCCAGTGCTCGATGATTTTGATCGCGCGATAAAAGAACTCGAAAAATCAGACGATGCCTTATTTGAAGGGGTTGCTCTTATCCGCAATAAGTTCTTTGAAACCCTTAAACAAAAAGGCTTAGCCTTGATTGACACTCAGGCTGGAACTACTTTTGATGCGGATTTACACGAGGCGATAACCCAAATACCAGCTCCGACCCAGGACATGAAGGGAAAAATCATTGATGTCATTGAAAAAGGGTATATGCTGGGTGAAAAAATTATTCGCTATCCCAAGGTAGTGATCGGACAATAATATGAAAGAAGATTTTTACGAAATATTAGGTATTTCAAAAGGCGCTAGTGCGAGCGAAATCAAGAAGGCTTATCGCAAGAAAGCCATTGAATATCATCCTGATAAAAACCCGGGTGACGCAAAGGCCGAAGAAAACTTTAAAAAGGCGGCAGAGGCCTATGAAGTACTTAGCGATCCTGATAAAAAGGCGCGTTACGATCAATTCGGTCATCAAGCCTTTGAAGGCGGTGGTTTCGGCGGTAGCGGCATGAATATGGACGACATATTCAGTCAGTTTGGAGATATTTTCGGCGGGGCCTTCGGTGGTGGATTTGGCGGTGGTTTTGGTGGCGGACAACGCCGTACAAAAGGAAGTAATCTGCGTATTCGAGTGAGTTTAAGCCTGGAAGAAATAGCTCAGGGTGTTGAGAAAAAAATTAAAGTCAAGCGCAATAAACAAGCGCCAGGCACCACTTATAAAACCTGCAGTACATGTCAAGGGCAAGGGCAAGTCACGAAAATTCAAAACACCATTTTGGGGCGAATGCAAACAGCAGCGACCTGTGGTACTTGTCGCGGTGCAGGCCAAATATTAGATCATAGACCAGCCGAGGCCGATGCCGATGGAATGGTCGTTAGCGAAGAGACGGTATCCATTAAAATACCGGCTGGAGTCGTAGATGGAATGCAACTTAAGGTTTCTGGTAAAGGTAATGACGCCCCGGGTCAAGGCATATCTGGAGATTTAATCGTTGCCATTACAGAAGAGGAACATCCGCTGCTGCAAAGAGAGGGAGATAACCTCCATTATGACTTATACGTGAGCTTATCTGATGCGGTTTTGGGAACGTCCAAAGAAATTGAGACGGTTTCCGGTAAAGTGCGCATTAAAATTGAACCTGGAGCCCAAAGCGGAAAAATTCTGCGATTACGCGGTAAGGGGATCCCCAGTGTCCAAGGATACGGTGTAGGGGATTTGTTGGTGCACTTAAACGTTTGGACACCAAAAACCCTGTCCAAAGAACAGCGAGATTTCTTTGAAAAAATGAAGAATGATGAGCATTTTATGCCTAAACCTGAAAAAGAAGACAAGTCCTTTTTTGAAAAGGTGAAAGATATGTTTTCGTAAATTAATGTTAAAAACATATTTTTTTGTTTATATTTGAGGGTCTCTTTTCCAATAAAGAGTCAATTTTTTCTTTTTCATAGCAATTTTTTTTCCCACCCTAAGCCATCCGATTTAGGGTGGGTTTTGTTTATAAACTACCCATTTTCTTGGCAGATAAATTACCTTTACGGGGTAATTGTACGCTTATCAAAGCGCTATCAATAATTTGAGTTATGGCATTATTAGAAGTAAATGAGGTTTCTAAGTCTTTTGGCGATTTTGCGGCACTAGATCGGGTCAGTCTCTCTGTTCCTAAAGGTTCTATTTTCGGCTTACTCGGCCCTAATGGGGCAGGTAAAACGACATTAATTCGCATCGTTAATCAAATCACCATGCCCGATCAAGGTAGTGTGTTTTTGGATGGTTCGCCATTAGCACCGAATCATATTAGTGATATTGGCTATTTACCAGAGGAGCGTGGCCTTTATAAATCCATGAGGGTTGGGGAGCAAGCACTTTACTTGGCACAACTTAAAGGTATGCCTAAATCAGAGGCAAAGGCCCAGCTTAAGGTGTGGTTCGAACGTCTTGAAATCGGACACTGGTGGGACAAAAAGATTCAAGAGTTGTCCAAAGGAATGGCACAGAAAATTCAGTTTGTCGTTACGGTATTACACCTGCCTAAACTTTTGATTTTTGACGAACCTTTTAGTGGCTTTGACCCAATTAATGCTCAAGTCATCCAAAAGGAGATTTTGCGTTTGCGCGACGAGGGCGCTACAGTTATTTTTTCAACGCACCGCATGGAATCCGTGGAAGAACTCTGTGATCACATCGCCTTGGTGCATCAATCAAAAATAATACTCGACGGGAATTTGACTGAAATTAAAAGGGCACATCTGAGTAATCGATATAAGGTGGGTGTCGAATGTGCGGACCCTGAGCAGACCCTGAAAGCTATCGGGGAAAAATTCGATATTGTCCCAAGCACGTTTAAGTCTGTATACAAAGGGGTACAATTCAGCCTTCAACTCTCCGAAAAGGATAATCCCAATGAGGTCCTCACAGGGTTAAGTCATTATGGTATGATTTATCATTTTGTGGCAGAAGTCCCCACGGCCAATGATTTATTTGTTCAAGCCATAAACCAAGACAAGAGATAAAATAAAAATGCGTTACATCCAAGCGATAATCATTAAGTAATAGATTCATGAAACACCTAGGTCTTATCATAACAAGAGAGTATCTCAATAAGATTCGAAACAAATCTTTTGTGGTCATGACTTTTTTAAGTCCCATGCTTATGGTCGCATTAATTTCTGTCGTGGCCTATCTCTCAAGCATGAACAATGACACTTTAAAAGACATTAAAGTCTTGGATCAAAGTGGCTACTTTGGTCATCTTTTTGAAGACCGCCAGCAGTTGCGTTTTGAGATCTTGCCCGACATGGAACTCGATCAGGCCAAGGCGTTAGCCGAGGCAACTGCCGCCTACGGACTTCTTTATATTCCAAAGGTAGATTCTATTGCAGCGCTGCAAAAAGGCATCACATTTTATAGTACCGATACTCCTGCTTTAGTCGTAACGGTAGGGATCGAGCGCTTGCTCCAACGCCAAGCGAATGCATTGGTTTTGCGAGAAAATGGTATCGATGACAAGGCCATAGAGGCCTTGTATTTTAATGTGTCCACCCAATTAGAAACCTTTGCTGGGCAAGAAACCTCTAAACTTGGTTCGGGGTTAAAACTCGTTTTCGGGGGTGCAGCGGGCTATCTGCTCTTTATGTTCATCATTATCTACGGCAACATGATCATGCGAAGTGTGATTGAGGAAAAAACCAGTCGAATTATTGAGGTCATTATTTCTTCGGTTAAGCCCCGCGCCTTAATGCTCGGAAAGATCTTTGGAACAACTTTGGCAGGAATAACACAATTTGCGATTTGGGTGGTTATTCTTGGTGTGTTTTCAATCATTGCTTCGGGCGTACTGGGGCTTGAATTGGGTACTGGGGTCAGTATGGCCCAAGACGCCGGGCAACTGGGTGATACAGGTTCTCAAGAAATGGCCGCCGCCGTAGCCAAGGAAATATGGCAATTGCCTTTGACGAATCTCATTGTGATGTTCTTTTTGTATTTCATAGGAGGCTACCTATTATACGCCTCTTTTTACGCCGCCATTGGTGCTGCGGTAGATAGTGAAACCGATACCCAGCAGTTTTTATTGCCCATTTTAATGCCGCTGATCATTGCCGTTTATGTGGGCGTATTTACGGTAATTGAAGATCCACATGGAACAGTTTCACAAGTTTTTAGTTTTATTCCTTTAACCTCTCCAGTGGTGATGCTCATGCGTATTCCGTTTGGGGTTCCCTTGTGGCAACAAATTTTCTCGGTGCTGCTTTTATTTATTACCTTTATGGGAACGGTCTGGTTTGCTGCAAAAATCTATAGAGTAGGTATTTTGATGTATGGAAAAAAGCCGAGTTATAAAGAACTAATTAAATGGTTGAAATATTGATTCAAGATACCGAACAAGAGCTGGCCCAAACGATCAAACGCAACGTTTGGGAAGCTATTTCAGATGTTTTGAATTGGGGCTTTCATTGGGGTGAAGGGGCAAATCATATTCAGATCACCGTCGGCACCCTGCTTCTGGTCATTTTTGCATTTGTTGCGACGAGTTATGTATTAGGACTGGTGCGTAAACTCTACACGAGAAATCTCAATGAAACCGACACCCATAAGTTTATCAGCGTATTTAAGTTTATTAAATACTTGTCTTATGTGATTGTTGTTTTTGCGGTATTGAGCTTTTCTGGGGTCAATGTAACCCCAGTATTGGCTGCCAGTGCCGCCCTTTTGGTCGGAGTTGGTTTGGCCCTGCAGGAACTTTTTCAAGACGTCCTTGGGGGTGTTTTTATCATGTTGGATAAGTCACTCCAAGCGGGGGATATTATTGAAGTTGAGGGTAAGGTGGGCCGCGTGGTGGATATTCGACTGCGCACAACCCGGGCCATCACGCGTGATGATAAAGTTTTGATCATCCCGAATCATAAATTTATTTCGGATACGGTATACAACTATACCCAAAATCACAAGCAAACTCGAGAGACAGTTTCGGTGGGTGTCGCCTATGGAAGTGATACGACTCTGGTCAAGACACTTTTACTTAAAAGTTTAGAGAAAGATTCACGAATTTTAAGCCGTCCTAAACCCTTTGTCCTTTTTGAGGACTTTGGAGATTCTGCACTCATGTTTAGCGTGAATTTTTTTGTTTCAGATAGTTTTACGGACCCGGTAGTTAAAAGTGATATTCGCTTTAGAATCGATCAGCTCTTTCGAGAACATAACATCAGCATTCCTTTTCCTCAGCGCGATGTGCATTTGTATACACGGCCCACACAAGAACTCCCAAAAACTGATTGACCATGCCTAAAATTTTGATTGTAGAAGACGAAGCGGCTATCAGAAGGGTGCTTTCAAAGATTTTGAAAGAGGAAGATCCGGCGTATGATGTTTTTGAGGCCGAAGATGGGCGTCAAGGCCTAGAAATGATTCAGTCTCAAGAATTTGATTTGGTGTTTTGCGATATCAAAATGCCTGTAATGGATGGGATGGAACTGCTCGCAGCCATGCAAGAGCAGTATTCAGAAGTGCCGGTGGTTATGATTTCAGGTCATGGCGATCTCGAGGTTGCCGTAGAAGCCATGCGCATAGGGGCTTTTGATTATATCTCAAAGCCACCCGATTTAAACCGTTTACTCAATACAGTACGACTGGCCTTGGATCGTAAACAGCTCGTAGTGGCCAACAATCGCTTGTCCAAAAAGGTTGCTCGAAAATATACCATGATCGGTTCAACACAGGCCTTAGATCACATCAAGTCAATGATCGATAAAGTGGCGCCGACCGATGCACGGGTTCTCATCACGGGGCCCAATGGTTCAGGTAAAGAATTGGTCGCCCACGCTTTGCATGCCCAGAGCTCTAGGGCTAAAGGCCCAATGATTGAAGTCAATTGTGCGGCAATTCCCAGCGAGCTCATTGAAAGTGAATTATTTGGCCACGTCAAAGGCGCCTTTACTTCGGCCGTTAAGGATAAGGCTGGGCGCTTTGAAAGTGCCAATGGGGGTACTTTGTTTTTGGATGAAATCGGCGACATGAGTCTTCCCGCTCAAGCGAAAGTTTTACGGGCGTTACAAGAACAAAAAATTCATAGAGTAGGAAGTGATAAAGACATCAAGGTCGATGTTCGTGTTTTGGCCGCGACCAATAAGGATTTAATTCATGAAATCAAGGAAGGTCGTTTTCGTGAGGATTTATACCACCGTTTAGCCGTAATTTTAATTGACGTCCCTGGGCTCAATGAGCGTAAAGAAGACTTGCCAGAGCTCGTGACTTATTTTTGTACCCAAATTGCCGCAGAGCAAGGTGCTCCGATAAAAACTTTTGACTCTAAGGCCATGGAATTACTCGAGTCCTTTGATTGGACGGGTAATATACGTGAGTTGCGCAATGTTGTGGAACGTTTAATTATTTTAGGGGGTCCAAACATTACCCAAGAAGATGTGCGCCTATTTGCGCAAAAGAAATAAGCTTTTAAAATTTTTAGATCGATGAAAAATTCAATTTATGTTTTCATTTTGGCTGTATTTTGTTTTACCAGTGTAGGACTTCATGCCCAAGAGTCGGCGGCTGACGAGCAAATGCTGCGAAATATTTATGATATGGCCTTGACGGATGGCAAAGCCTACGATTGGCTCGATCATTTGTCAAATGAAATAGGCGGGCGTTTATCCGGTTCCTTAGAGGCAGAAAAAGCGGTGCAATACACTAAAGAAGTTATGCAAGAAATCGGCCTTGATTCGGTTTGGTTGCAACCAGTGATGGTACCAAAATGGACCAGAGGTGTGCCGGAGTACAGTTATATCGAAACGGCCCCAGGAATAAGTTCAGTGGTTAACGTATGTGCTTTAGGCGGATCTGTATCCACTCCAGACGGGGGATTAAAGGCCGAGGTAATTGAAGTTAAAGGCATTGAAGAACTTGAAGTCTTGGGGAAAGAGGCGATTGAGGGAAAAATTGTCTTCTACAATCGGCCGATGCAAGCCAATTTGATTCACACTTTTGAGGCTTATGGGGGCTGCGTCGATCAACGCTATTCAGGGGCCAAAGAAGCAGCTAAATACGGTGCTGTTGGGGTAGTGGTTCGTTCTATGAACCTCAGACAAGACGATTTGCCGCATACCGGTGCAATGAGCTATGACGACTTGCCTGTAAGCAAGCGTATTCCCGCCTGCGCCATTTCTACTAACGATGCTAATTATTTGAGTACAGCATTGAAGCTTAAGCCGGATCTGTTGTTTTATTTTAATCAAACGTGTCGCGTTTTTCCCGATGTGCAATCCTATAATGTGATTGGCGAAATTCGCGGTTCTGAATTTCCCAATAATTATATGGCCGTAGGCGGTCATTTGGATTCCTGGGATTTAGGGGATGGTTCACATGATGATGGTGCAGGTTGTGTTCAATCAATCGAGGTACTGCGCTTATTGAAAAAAATAAACTACAAACCACGTCACAGCATTCGCGTGGTCATGTTTATGAATGAAGAAAATGGTTTACGCGGCGGACGAAAATATGCTGAAGAGGCTCAAATTAAAAAAGAGAATCACGTTTTTGCCCTAGAAAGTGATTCTGGTGGATTTACCCCACGCGGGTTTTCCATTGACACAGATGCGGACAACATGGATCAAATTCAATCTTGGGTTCCTTTATTTAAACCATATTTGATTCATTATTTTGAACCTGGGGGCAGTGGCGCCGATATAGGCCCACTTAAAAAAGAGGGAATGGTGTTAGCAGGATTACGTCCTGATTCTCAACGGTATTTTGATCATCATCACGCCTCGAATGATACCTTTGATGCGGTGAATAAGCGTGAACTAGAATTGGGTGCAGCGACGATGACATCATTGATTTATCTTATGGATAAATACGGGACCAAAACGGAATACACCAGTATCCCAAAATAGGGTGAGTACCATGCTGCTTGAGCGTTACACACGCGAATTTGGTTATAATCTTCGCCTGGCGGGTCCCGTAATTTTGGGGATGCTCGGGCATACCCTTGTTGCTTTTGTAGACAATATTATGGTGGGGCAGCTGGGTACGGCAGAACTCGCCGCGGTTTCGCTCGGTAACAGTTTTATGTTTGTAGCCATGTCTTTGGGTATTGGATTCAGTACAGCAATTACGCCGCTTGTGGCTGAGGCCGAAGGAGAAGGTAATTTCTCCCGCGGCAAGATCGCTTTTAAGCACGGACTTGTCCTTTGTACTTTGCTGGGGCTCATGCTCTTTACCTCAGTGTTTTTTACCAAACCGCTCATGCATTTAATGAAACAGCCGGAAGAAGTTGTTATTCTGGCCATGCCTTACCTGACGTATGTGGCGATTTCTTTAGTGCCCCTAATTATTTTTCAGGCGTTTAAACAGTGCAGTGACGGACTCTCATTAACGCGCTACCCCATGTACGCGACTTTAGTGGCCAATGTGGTTAATGTGGTATTGAATTACTGTTTCATCTTTGGTCATTTTGGGGCTCCTGCCCTTGGCGTGGTAGGCGCCGCCATCGGTACTTTAGCTTCTCGAGTAATTATGATTTGGGTACTCTGGTGGCTGTTAGCACATCATCAAAAAGCCAAGTGGTATGTGTGTCAATTACGTTTTAAATTATTGAGTTCAAGGGTATTTAAAAAGATTCTAAGACTGGGCTTTCCCTCGGCCATGCAAATGTTTTTTGAGGTGGCTATTTTTACTGCCGCAATTTGGTTATCCGGAGTCCTTGGTAAGAACCCACAGGCGGCGAATCAAATTGCATTAAACTTATCTTCAATGACCTTTATGGTGGCTATGGGCTTTAGCGTGGTGGCCATGATTCGTGTGGGGAATCAGAAAGGTAAGGGCGCCTTTGAGGAGCTCAGAAGAATCGCATTTTCCATTTTTTTACTCAGTATTATTTGTGCCAGTGTTTTCGCCCTTTTGTTCTTTGTTTTCAGAGACTTTTTACCCACGATTTATTTAGATCTAGACGATTTAGACCAATTTGCAGACAACCAGCAGGTCATGATAATGGCTGCAGAACTTATGCTCGTAGCGGCTATTTTTCAAATTAGCGACAGTATTCAAGTCGTGGCACTGGGCGCATTGCGCGGTTTACAAGATGTTTTTTACCCCACTCTGTATACCTTTATTTCTTATTGGGTTGTTGGGTTTCCAATATCATATTACCTGGGCATGTATACCCAATGGGCAAGTATGGGTATTTGGATCGGCCTACTGGCCGGTTTGACAGTTGCTGCATTAACTCTTTTATGGCGTTTCAATCGACTCTCCAAGCGCCTCATTGGTCAAAGACCGGCCTCCCTATCCATAGAAAATTCTTGATTACCTTTACAACCAAATACGATACCATATGGAACTGCCAAAATTCTTATTAGGAGACAATACCGATACACCAGACGCGATCTACGTGATTCATACCGAATTCCCTAGGTTTATTATCAATCTTGTCGATGACCAAATGGAGTGGTTCGAAGAATTCGACAGCGAAGATTTAAAAGAACTCGAAGAAGAAATGGCGCGTTGTATTGATCAAGCCTCTGAATTTTACGATCGAGAAATGGCCCATTACGAAAACTCAGATGATTGAGATTATAGGGGCATATGATCAAGCACTTTTTGTTTGGATCAATAGTGCAGGGACCCCATTTTGGGATCCGTTTTGGCTCGTTGTGACAAACAAATGGTCCTCTATTCCTTTGTATGTTGTGCTGCTTTTTCTATTGCGACAATATTACAGTTGGCGTCAAGTCATACAAACCTTGGTGGTCATGGCTGTGATGATTTTGGTCACGGATCAGTTGGCAAATTTGTTTAAATATATATTGGTACAGCGCCCCAGACCTTGTCGAGAGGAGGCCTTACAAGAGGGGCTCAGAATGGTAGCGTCCTATTGCGGTCGTTATGGTTATTTTTCGGCTCATGCCGCTAGTGCCTCAGCCTTGGCTAGCTTTTTGATTCGCTGGATAAGAGATTATAGCGGGCGTCCTCGGATATCGACTGAAGGTTTTATCTCCAAAGTGATTGCCCTGTCTACACTGAGATTTTGGATCGTTTTATTGCTGATTTGGGCAGTGGCATTAGGGTACAGCAGAATCTATGTAGGGGTACATTATCCTTTTGATGTACTTACAGGCTGGATGGTTGGCTTAGTCCTCGGCGGGTTTGTTTTTTATCCGCTACAACGTTGGATGATCCGACGATTTTCTTAATTTGAACGTTCCGCTTTTTTATTTAAGGTGCGAACAATAAAAAAGTCACGCCATAGTCTGGGACGATGGGTTCTTTGACCTGGGCCTTGCGGATTCATATCGTAGCGCTCGATGAGCTCTATTTGATCTTCTTTGAACTGTTTTTTGAACCGAGCCAAATTATCCTGAGAAACAATCACCCCGAAGACGGAATCCTTAGGTTGCATAAATTGATCATCTATGATAAGACCGGGAATAGGCGATCCGAAATCCCAAACCATTTCTGGAGTAAAACCGCCGAATTCATAAACTTTGATCTGGTTTTCTTGCGCCCACTGGGCTAAAAGACGCATGGGTTTATAATCTGGATTTTGACTCACAGTAGGGGCCAAAGGCAAGCCAAAAAGTACAATAATCAGTATCATGGCAATGCTCCCTCGAAAGGACCATTGGATTTGTATTTTGAAAAGGCCATAAAGAATTAGAACGGCGCTAAGGGCCAGTCCGATGGTCGTTGAAACAAACCAGATTAAATAAGGCTTGAGCGATGTGCCCAAAATTAGCCATGCAACTGCAGGAAAAGCCAGCCCGACCAGCCCCAAGATCCCAAAGTGAACTTGTAAAGGAATGCGGAGCCAAGGACTCATGGTTTTAAACTGTTTTAAGGCGTAAATCACTAGAAAGCCGATATTAAAGGCCAGTGGAATTAACATAGGCAAAAGGTAACGCGGCTTTTTTTCGGGAATTAATGACAGTAAGACCAGCGCGCACACAGTCCACCAAAAACTCAGCGCGTAAGCTTTGCCATTAAAAACTCTCGTTTTGAGATAAGGGTAGGCCAGACTCAGTACTGCCGGTATGGTCCATAAACCACTTTGGATGAAAAAACTCCAGTAGTAATAAAAGGGTTTTACATTGTAGTTCGTCCAATTTGTCGCTTCTTTTTCGGTTATGGCTTTTAGATTTTCCGGATCGGCTATATTGATGTACGCATGCCACCAAAGTGCCGTGATGAGACCGACCACTAACACTAGAGTTAAAGGAGCAATATTTGCTTTTAAATGGCGTAATCCAGAGACAATAGCTTTGGCTAGAACCAGGGGTAAAAACAATGCGTAAATAGAAACAGGACCTTTACTCATAAATGAGGCACCAAAAAATATTCCGGTCAGCAGCGCATACCGCCATTTTGATTTTGGGTGCTCAAAAAGCTGATACAAACAAAAAATTCCCCCCATCATAAAGCTATGGGTGAAAATATCCCACTGGCCGTTTCGTGCGGCAAATACCACATAAAATGAAGTCGTGAGAATCAGTCCAGACCAAAGTGCATAAGCTTTATTTCGAGTAAATTTTAAGGCTAAGGCATAGCTAATCATTATGGTAAATAGCCCCATAATTGCGGCAGGAAGACGCAGTGCGGCAATATTTTTAAGGCCAAAAATCAGAGCTGAAAACGCAGTAAGCCAAGTGGGTAATGGGGGCTTTTGGTAGCGTGGTTCTCCATTTATTGTGGTCAATAACCAGTTGCCGTCTACGATCATTTCTCGGGCCGTGATAAAATTTCGGGCCTCCATAATGTTGATGAGCAAAACATCTAAATGCGCCACAAAAACAATAAAGGCCACGCCAAAAAGTAAATAAGCTGCGTACTTAGTCCCCTGATTCATTTTTGCCGATAAATAAGTTGCGTAAATAAATGATCAAACCGCTGCCGTGTCCGACAAGTAGGACTGGGTCTTTTCGCCATAGCGCATAAGCGATAATCGTGATCGCTCCTAAGGCACTGAGTCGCCAAAATCCTTTAGGCAGATGGGAGGTTTTGCGATGCTCCGAATACCACCATTGATAGATAAATCTGAACGTAAAGATCAGCTGAGCAGTCACGCCAAGCCAAAAAAGCCAATCTGGAATGGCACTGTTGTTTAGCAGTAATTCGCGGTCGTATGCGCCATTATTGTAGCCATACCATACAACCAGAAATGGAAACAGGAGCAGAAAATAGCGCACTAACAGCGGGGCTTTTCGCCATTGACCTTGAAAGTGAAGATTGCGTATGTAAATGTAGTAGGTTAAAGACTGACCGAGCATTATGGCAAAATCTTGGCGCAGGTAACCATAGACAAACAATAAAAATGAAGCCAACAAACTCAGTTGCCAAAAGAGGCTCGGGGTGACGACACGTTTTTGGCGTTCAGATAAAAACCATTGAACAAAAAGGCGTGCTGAAAAAAGCAGTTGGGCCAAAAATCCAATACTGTAAATCAGCCCTTGACTCATCCTTGCTCTTTAACCTGATAATTAATGTACTTTTTCTTCATCCAGAGGTAAGCAAAGCAATCCATTAAAGGACCCAAAAGTCGGTTCCATACCCCGAATTTTGCCTGGCCCGCGATTCTTGGGTAATGCCTTACGGGGATTTGTATGATTTTTTCGTTTTGCAACAGAATCATTGCGGGTAAAAAGCGGTGCAGTCCTTTAAACATAGGTATTTTCTTGGCGCAGTCGGTTCGGATGATTTTTAAGGGACATCCCGTATCATCCATGCCGTCATGGGTAAATGCCCGACGAATACCATTGGCTATTTTAGAGGACATATTCTTGATAAAACTGTCTTTGCGGTTGGCCCGAACTCCTGTGACTAGAGCATGGGTTTCTGCATGGGCCAAAAGGGCATTAAAATCTTCTGGGTCAGTCTGAAGATCACTATCGATATAGCCCACCCAAGGTGTGGTAGCCGCATCAAAACCGGCTTTAATGGCTGCACTCAATCCACAATTTTTCACAAAGCTCAGGTAGCTAAAGGCAGTGTTGCGCTGACATATTTCTTTCATCATCGCAAGACTCTCATCGGTAGAACCGTCATTGACCAAGAGAACACATGCGGGTTTTGCCGCAATAGCGAGATATTTTAATAATTCCTTTTCTAGGCGTTGTAGGTTGTCCTGCTCATTGTATACAGGAACGATTATGGTCAGCGCGTAGTTCATTTTTGTCAGGCGTTTGGTGCAAAAGTAATTCTTTATCAGGAATAAAAAGGGAAACCTAAAAAAGTGGTTTCTTTGCAAGAGAATAAATTACCCATGAAAATACTGGTCACAGGGGCTGCTGGATTTATCGGCTCACATACTGCAGAACGACTCCAAGCGATGGGGCATGAAGTGATAGGGTGGGATAACTTCTCAAATTATTATGATGTTGCCTTAAAGGAGCACACGGCAAAAGCTCTTGAAGCACAGGGGGTCATCATGCATCGTGTAGATCTTGTAAAAGATGATTTTCGGGCAATTTGGCCTGAGGGTGTAGCGTATATTTTTCACTTTGCTGCCCAACCCGGGATATCGCAATCGAGCACGTTTGAGGCTTATTTAGACAATAATTTTGTGGGGACTCAGCGTATCCTCTCCGTTTTAGAACTACTGGATCAACCGCCGTATATGGTCAATATTGCCACCTCTTCCGTTTATGGTCTTGTGGCGACCAAAGATGAGTCATCAGCGCCAGAACCAGCCTCTTGGTATGGGGTCACAAAATTAGCCGCCGAACAACTGGTTTTGGCCTATGTGCGTCGCGGGTTTATAAATGGAACTTCACTGCGTCTTTATTCAGTTTATGGTCCAAGAGAGCGCCCAGATAAGTTGTATACCAGACTCATTGATTGTGGGCTAAATCAAAAAGAATTTACCCTTTACCAGGGAAGCGAGCAGCACAGAAGAAGTTTTACTTATGTCGGGGATATCGTTTCAGGTATTGTGTCGGTAATGGAGGCCGCTCAGACGTGCAGTGGCGAGATCATTAATTTAGGTTCTGACCGCGAGCACAGCACAGGGGAGGGCATTGATGCGGTAGAGCGTTTGCTGGGTCGGACAATAATCAAAAAAATAATACCTCCAAGGCCTGGAGATCAAGACCGGACCCTGGCCGTTATCGATAAGGCTAAACGTTTATTGGGCTATGCCCCAAAAACCAGTCTTGAAGAAGGCTTAAAGGCGCAAATTGAGTGGTTTAAGTCTTTGTCCTAAGCGCTGTTTTTAAAAGTATTTCTGCGGCGTCTACCGGCATTATTTTATCTTCAGATACTTGTTCTCTGAGTTGCTCCCATTGATCGATAACCTCAGGCTGTAATAATAAGGTTTCTCGGAGCGATTCAATCACTGTTTTTTCCAACCAATTTAAATTCTGATCAATGCGTTTTTGTGCAAAATGACCATTGGATTTGGTCAGGGTGAGGTACTCTTGGACCATGGACCAAATCTCATCAATACCGATATTATGAAGTGCAGAACAGGTCATTGTTTTGGGTTGCCATCCGCTGGATTTGTGCGGAAATAAGCCGAGAGCCCGTTGATATTCTAATTGTGCCGATCGAGCAATCTTTAATTGAGCCTCGTTATCTGCCTTATTGATCACAATGGCATCAGCCATCTCTACGATCCCGCGTTTAATGCCTTGAAGTTCGTCTCCAGCACCCGCGAGTTGGAGCAACAAGAAAAAATCACATAAATCATGAACGGCTGTTTCGCTTTGACCCACACCAACGGTTTCAATTAAAATAAGGTCGAAACCTGCGGCTTCACACAGGATAATGCTTTCACGAGTATGACGCGCCACGCCCCCTAAGGTGAGTCGGCTAGGGGTGGGCCGGATAAAGGCTAATGGAGATTGAGTGAGTTCCTGCATTCTGGTTTTGTCTCCTAAAATACTACCGCCACTTATACTACTGCTCGGATCCACTGCTAAAACAGCCACCCGATGCCCCGCTTTAGTGAGCGTCATACCCAGTTGCTCTATAAAGGTGCTTTTACCCACTCCGGGGACTCCAGTGATGCCAATACGTAGAGAATTACTTGAGCCAAAGGCCAATTTGAGTATTTCTTTAGCCTGTGCCTGGTGTTTTGATGCGGTGCTTTCAATCAGGGTAATGGCTCGACTCAGTGCCGTTTTGTTGCCATTTTTTAGCTCATCGACAATCTCCTCTGGGCTGAGCTCAGTAAGACGTGCCTGACGAACCAAAGCAATAGAAGCATCCCTCGCGCTTTGTGCGCTCGCGGATGCTTCTGACTGCATTGTTTTATGTATTGGTTTTTTAGTCATAAAAAAACCGGTGCTGTGGATTATTGTTTGACCACAGGTACGGTATGTTTTGCGCCTTGAATCTCAGCAGTAACAAAGTATACCCCTGGCGTCAAATGTTTGATTGAGATAGACTGCTCCAAACCGGCATTTTCTATATTCATTAGATTTTGCCCCATAACATTGTAAATCGAAATACGATCCATAGGAAGGGTATTACGTACAGCGATATTTTCACGAGCTGGGTTTGGCGCCAAGGCGAAATTCAAAAAGGCGTTTTCGTAAACACTCATGATATTGGTACAATCGATGGTGATTTCGAAGTCTCCGGAATCATTGGTGCCTTCAACCATGATGAAGTAGCTACTGACTCCGTCACTCTCAAAGGTTACCGCACTTTGGACCCCACAAAAATCATCGTTTGCGGCGATTTCATTGGTCAAATCACAGTTGTCATAAACGCGAATAACGGTATCGAAGTTCGTGTTTCCATTACACAAAGACGCAGTAACCATTTGCGCCTCTCCATCACCAACATATTTATAAAATACGTCGTTAGTTCCATTTCCACCTGAATCTGTTGCGTTTGTGGTAGACCCGGCAAGCGTTTCGTTACAAGACAAAAAGATCGCATTCGTACAGGCATCATTAATGGCTGTACTTTGTGCAAGTCGCAAAACGAATCCGGTAGCGTCATCAGCCAATCCAACAACAGTAGTTCCATCTCCTGAAACGGCTAAAGGGAGTGCAAGAATGTGTCCTTGAGTATCAATACCGAGGTCGGTAGCCACGTCATTAAGGTCTTGATAACCGAGACCATCTTTATAATAGAATCCACGTCCTTGAAGCGCTGGTCCTGGCCAAGGACGATAAAATCCAACGACCACTGAACCATCATCGGATAGTCCGGTCGTCGCCCCACGCCATCCATTTACCGGTGCCGGTCCGATGTTTTCCATTCCTGTGTTTGTATTGTATCGCCAAGCTTCATAGTTGTTACTTGAGTTACCGCTTCCCCCGACAAAAGTTCCATCAAATGAAACACAGCCCGCTTCAGAAGCTCCACCACCTGGATGGGTTAATAACTGTTGAACACCATTGACCCAAATAGCGCCTTGGCGAAAACCTGTGGTGCTGTCTTGCCACCCTACGACCACACTGCCATCTCCATTACAGTCATTGGCTCTTGAGCTACTTCCAGAAACAGTACTCCCAAGGTCAACCATACCGTTAGCAGCGGTCCATTGAATGGCATGCGCCGATCCAGCATTGACCCAGCCTAAGCCTACAATTGACGTTCCGTCTTGTGAAATACCCCATGAAGAACTCGTCGAGCTTCCAGAGGATCCACCAATACCTCCTAGATTAGTCCAGAGTCCACTATCGACATCATAAATACTTAATTCACCAAGACCAGAACTTGGATTGATACTCGTCCCAGCGACTTTACTGCCATCTGCACTCACATCAGGGCGACCGCCATAACCTTGGGGTGCGACCCCGCCTATAGTCATAGCTCCGTTTTGCTCTGTCCACATAAACAGTTCTGTTCCATCGTCTCCAACAACGACAGTTCCATCATAATTCACTCCTGAGGCAGCATACAGAAAACCGATATTGGTGTATTGCGCCTGAACATCAGCCCATGTGCTTGCGCCAATTAGAGCAGCAAAAAGTAATGTTTTTTTCATTTTTCTTGTTTTTAATTAAGCATTTGATTGAATTACCCATTCTCCTTTTTGGATCAGTGGAATGGCTTGTTTGTATTTAAGGGTTTTGGTTTGGCCGTTAAGGACATGTTTGATGGTTACTTTGTCATTGCGCCCAATCTTTGGTTGCTCACGCACGACCGTCTCGATAGCTTGGGCTTTATTTTGTGTTTGGCCTGCTGATCGTGCCTGTGCAGAGCGTTCATCTAGATTTTGTATTTCTTCTTTTTGTTCGCTGTAATTTTCCTTTTGGCGCACTTGTTTCGCCTCGCGAATTTGTTGCTGCTGCTCTTGCGGCAGCTCTCCTTTAAATAAGAAAGAAATGACATCTTTATTGACTGTTTCAATCATAGATTTGAAGAGCTCAAATGCCTCGAACTTATAGATCAATAGGGGATCTTTTTGCTCGTGTACAGCGAGTTGAACACTTTGTTTTAGCTCATCCATTTTACGTAAATGAGTTTTCCAAGCATCGTCAATAATGGCAAGTGAAATATTCTTTTCAAAGTCAGTAATAAGTCCTGCCCCTTGAGTTTTATAAGCTTTTTCGAGATCGGTCGCCACATTTAGTGTTTTGACTCCATCGGTAAAGGGTACCAAAATTCGTTTGAATTTATCTCCTTGGGTTTCAAAGACATTTTTAATTACCGGAAAGGCGATAGCCGCATTAGCGGTCATTTTTTCTTGGTAGTGTTCATAGGCTTCCTTATAAATGAGTGCGGTGATGTCTTTTTCACTCATTTTTTCAAAGGCAACCACATCTACAGGAGCACTCATCGAAAAATAGCGAATGAGTTCGAACTCAAAGTTTTTGTAATCTCCAGCTAACTTGTTAATCTGCGTAATGACCTCGGCAGTATCGTAAATCATGTTTGCGATGTCTACACGCAAGCGCTCGCCAAATAATGCATTATAGCGTCTTTTATAGACGACTTCACGCTGAGCGTTCATTACATCATCATATTCTAAAAGACGTTTTCTGATGCCAAAGTTATTTTCCTCGACCTTCTTCTGGGCGCGTTCGATTGATTTAGAGATCATAGAATGTTGGATCACTTCACCTTCTTGAAGGCCTAAGCGGTCCATCATTTTAGAAATGCGCTCGCTTCCAAAAAGACGCATGAGGTTGTCCTCGAGCGAAACATAAAACTGTGAGCTTCCTGGGTCACCCTGACGACCACTACGCCCACGCAACTGACGATCCACGCGTCGAGAGTCATGACGCTCTGTTCCGATGATGGCCAAACCGCCGACTTTCTTTACAGCATCAGTGAGTTTAATATCCGTTCCACGACCGGCCATATTGGTGGCAATGGTCACAATACCGGCATCTCCAGCTTCGGCCACAATATCGGCCTCTTTTTTGTGCAACTTGGCGTTCAAAACGTTATGCTTGATGTTGCGAATACCAAGCATACGGCTTAAAAGTTCAGAAATTTCAACTGAAGTGGTTCCAATCAGCACCGGACGACCCGCTTGAGACAGTTGCACGACTTCTTCAATCACGGCATTGTATTTCTCGCGCTTGGTTTTGTAAATCTTATCATCACGATCGTCTCGGGCAATCGGACGGTTAGTGGGGATTTCAACCACGTCGAGTTTGTAGATTTCCCAAAGTTCTCCTGCTTCAGTTACCGCAGTACCCGTCATTCCAGAGAGCTTGCGATACATACGGAAATAATTCTGCAGGGTAATGGTCGCGAAAGTCTGGGTGGCCGCTTCAATTTTCACATTTTCTTTGGCCTCAATCGCTTGGTGTAAACCATCGCTGTAGCGACGACCGTCCATAATTCTTCCCGTTTGTTCATCGACAATCATTACACGATTGTCCATCACCACGTACTGGGTGTCTTTTTCAAAAAGGGTATAAGCCTTGAGCAATTGATTTAGCGTATGGATGCGTTCACTTTTGATCCCAAACTGGCGAAACAGGACTTCTTTTTCTTTAGCTTCCTCTTCTAGGGACAAGCCTTTGCTTTCAATTTTCGCGATTTCTGTACCAATCTCAGGCATGACGAAAAAGTCTGGATCATCGCTACCAGAGAGGTAATTTACCCCCTTATCAGTAAGTTCAATTTGGTTGTTTTTTTCGTCGATGACAAAATACAATTCGGCATCCACTTTGGGCATTTCCCGATTGTTGTCCTGCATGTAAAAGTTTTCGGTCTTTTGCAGGATTTGACGCACGCCCTCTTCTGAAAGGAACTTAATGAGTGCTTTGTTCTTGGGGAGTCCGCGATAAACGCGTAAGAGTTGAAAGCCTCCTTCTTTATCTTCCCCGCTAGCAATTAGTTTTTTCGCTTCGGCTAAAACTCCAGTAAGATATTTGCGCTGAACATCGACTATGGAGCTAATTTTTGGCTTAAGTTCGTTAAACTCATGGCGATCGCCTTGGGGTACTGCTCCAGAAATAATCAGGGGTGTACGCGCATCATCTATCAGTACACTATCCACCTCATCGACAATAGCATAGTGGTGCGGTTTCTGAACCAAATCGTCTGGAGCATGCGACATATTATCGCGCAGATAGTCAAAACCGAATTCGTTATTGGTTCCGTAAGTAATGTCGGAATTATAGGCCTTGCGGCGCGCCGGAGAATTCGGTTGATATAGGTCAATACAATCAACGCTCATGCCGTGAAATTCAAATATGGGGGCCATCCAAGCGCTGTCTCGTTTGGCCAAATAGTCGTTTACCGTTACTAAGTGCACTCCGTGGCCCGCTAGTGCGTTGAGGTATACCGGAAGCGTAGCCACTAAGGTTTTTCCTTCACCGGTTTGCATCTCGGCAACCTTTCCTTGATGCAGCGCGATCCCCCCGATGAGCTGAACATCATAGTGGACCATGTCCCAAGTAACTTGTTTGCCTGCGGCATCCCAACTGTTGGACCAGTGCGCCTGGTCACCAACCAAAGTAATGTAGTTTTTAGTGGCTGAGAATTCTCGGTCCTTGGCGGTGGCGGTTACTTCGAGTACTTTATTTTCTTTGAAACGCTTTGCGGTTTCTTTAATCACCGCAAAAGCCTCGGGTAAAATATCGTCTAGAGTTGTTTTTTCAATGCCGTAGCGCTCGTCCTTGAGGCGATCTATTTCATTGTAGAGGTCTTCCTTTTTGTCAATATCTGGTTCTGCTTCGATGGCCTTGTGCAGTTCCTGTATTTTTTCCTCTATTTCCTTTTGATCGTCCTTAATGCGCTGACGAAAAGCATTTGACTTAGCACGTAATTCATCGAGCGTAAGGGTGGCGGTACTGGCTTCAAATTTTTTGATTTGTTCGACCAGAGGCTGAATTTGCCCTAAATCTTGTTTCGATTTATCCCCTACAAATATTTTTAAAACACTGTCTAATATTCCCATTATCGTTGGATTTCGGCCTAAGTGCTTGTCATTTATTATTCATGCGCTTAGCGCCACAAAAAAACGACAAAAACCCACAAATTCAAAGGGTTTAGGCCATTTAATTGGCTTTGGTTAAGGTAAAAAAAAAGTCTCAAAACACACAGGCCTGAGACTTTTCACAGTAATGATACTGTTTTTTAATATTCATCTTCATTCCACAGATAATCATCGTCTGTGGGATAATCTGGCCAAATCTCTTCGATTGAGTCATAAGAATCGCCTTCATCTTCAATAGATTGAAGGTTTTCTACAACCTCAAGAGGAGCTCCTGTACGGATCGCATAATCAATCAATTCGTCTTTGGTTGCCGGCCAAGGCGCATCACTTAAGTAGGATGCTAATTCTAATGTCCAGTACATAACAGAATTCCGTTTAGTTTTTGCAAAAATAAATTTTTACTATAGAAAGTCAAGTAAAAAGATATTTAATTCATCATAATTTAAAAGAACACGTTCAATGTATTGAAATTCAGTCTTTTAATTTGAGTGACTTTGTTCTAATTTATCGCTTTTGTGGGCGATATTACACGAATTTCTCAGGTTTTATTGGACACTTTCGCTAAATGGTCCTTTAGCGTTCTGGCTCCCATTTTACTTCTTCAATACCCAGGTCAAAAGTCAACTTTCGTGCCAAGACAAAAAGATAGTCAGAAAGGCGGTTTAGGTATTGGATGACCAGGGGCGGAACGCTGTGGTTTTCAGCCAAAAGTGTGGCGCGGCGTTCGCCGCGCCGGCAGATGGTTCGGGCAATGTGACAATATGACACAATGCTGTGGCCGCCGGGTAATATAAAATGAGTCATCGCAGGCAGAACCTCGTTCATCTGATCGATCGCGGTTTCGAGGGTGGTGATATGGTGCGGACCGATCGCGGGGGTTTTACGCGATTTTGTGTTGGAATCGTCCTGCGGGTTCGCGAGTTGTGCACCAAGTACAAAGAGTTCGTTTTGGATGGCACCGAGTTGTTTTTTGTATTCCTGTGCAATGCCTTGGCTGATCAGAAGACCCAGATAGGCATTTAGCTCATCAAGTGTTCCGTAGGCTTCAATGCGCTGATGGTGCTTTGGCACACGTGCTCCGTCAAAAAGTGAGGTATTGCCTTGGTCTCCGGTTTTAGTATAGATTTTCATGAGCTAGTTTTTATTTTGACGTTTTTGGCGCAGACCGAAGCGAAAATTACGCTCACTGCGCTTGCGTCTGGCTTTTTGTAGGCGGAAGTTATTCCAAACCACCACAGCCAAAAGCAAAAACGCGATTAAAGTCCAGGTGAGCATGGGTTATTTTGTTTTAGTGTCGCTTTCGATGACCCCGTCACGCAAACGAATCACGCGGTGGGCATGAGCGGCGATATCTTCCTCGTGGGTTACGAGAATAACAGTGTTGCCTGCTTTGTGGATATCGCCAAATAGCTCCATTATTTCTAATGAAGTTTTCGAATCGAGATTCCCCGTGGGTTCATCCGCTAAAATGATTGAGGGTTTATTGACTAGTGCGCGACCTACAGCAACGCGTTGTCTTTGGCCTCCTGAGAGCTGATTCGGTTTGTGGTCCATTCGATCCGCTAAGCCCACATCTTCCAAAACTTCACTGGCTCTTTTGTGCCGCTGAGATTTGGGCGCCCCGGCATAAACCATGGGGAGCGCGACATTATCTAAAGCCGTGGTTCGCGGTAATAGATTGAAGGTCTGAAAGACAAAACCTATTTCTTTATTACGAATTTCTGCCAGGGCATCATCGCTCATGCTGCTCACATCGACTCCGTTGAGCTCGTAATAGCCAGAGGTTGGTGTGTCCAAACAACCCAGCAGGTTCATGAGGGTGGATTTACCCGACCCAGAAGGCCCCATAAGGGCCACATATTCTCCCTTTTGAATATCTAAATCTATTCCTTTTAGTACTTTAACAATCTCTTGACCGAGCGGAAAATCGCGGGTGATCGAGCGTATTTTTATGACACTGCTCATGAAATTTTTTTTGAGTGATAAAGTTACTTATTTTATTTAGACGCGCACCACAAAGTGTTCCTTAGCCTGTTCTTTTCGGAAAAAAATGAGTCCCCAAAAGTAGGTGTCGATGCTCACGGTGACCTGGGGGTCTTTTATTATTTTATGCCATGTCGCCGTCATGGATTGTGACCAGTGAATGTCGTCAATGATGACCAAGGAATCTTGGTGCGATAGATTTTTAAGTTGTTCAAAATAATCTAGAGTTGCAGGACCGTCGTGATGACCATCGAGGTAGATTAAATCGAATTTTTGGGATGATTTGGTCTGCTGAGCATCACTATCTCTGCTAAGCTTTTTAAAGTACTCAGTAAAGGAGCTATTTATGAGTTTTATTTGATCGGACTTTAGATTTTTAGACTCGGGCGAGGCCATGGCCTGCCAACGTTCAATATTATTTTTTGTGAAGTCAAAAGTATTCGGGCAGCCTTCAATACTGGTTATGATCGCCTTTGGAGCCCCAAGTTTCATAGCCAATGTGCCCATCCCCAAGTGGGTGCCAAGTTCGAATATATTTTTGGGCTCTAAATATTGAACCAAACGCAGCAACAGTTTCTGTCTTTTTGCAGAGGTCGCTGCGCTACTGAGCATCTTATTTACCCGGCGTGTATGACTTTTTTGTAAAACCTGTTCTCTGGAGCCAGCACCGAAATCCAGTACTTGAATGGAGTCATTTGAGTGTGCTAGTTCCTTACGATTTTTTTCAAGTATTTGGTAGTGAGGATACTCATTTCGGTCATAAATACATTTGGTGACTAGGTCAAAGACAAAGGGCGAATGGATTCCATGGGCATTGGTAGACTGCCAAAGAAATTTTAAATAGCTCGAAAGGGCGTATCGAAAGGAGTTGAAATTAATCATGATGCTATTGCTGCCAAGTTCGTGAAGAGCTGGCGTAACTTTTACAAAATAAAGGCAAATAATAGAGTTCGCATGCAAAAGCATTTTGTTTTTAAATGCCTTAGGTTATATTTGTGCAAACAACCACATGGCTATGCCTAAAAACGCATTGTATTTACTAATCTTTCTCGTCTTATTTATGGGTTCTTGTGTACCCATAAACGCCTTACTTATCTTCAAGAAAATGAAGCGCAAAAGAGTGAAGATTTAGTAGCATTGACACCGAGCATACCGCCCTACAGGGGCTTCAGGTCAATGATTTACTCAGTATTCGGATTAAGGCTTTGGACCAGGAACAAATCGGTTTTTTTAACCCAACATCTAATGAGGTGCTTAATGCCACCGAGGAGGGAGACCTTTATTTTAATGGTTTCGTGGTAGATATTCATGGTAATATTCGCATACCGGTTATAGGGGAATTGCCTGTCCACGGAAAGACTTTGGAAGAAGTTCGAGAAGATCTCGAGCAGCGCCTGCTGCAAGATTTATTCAAAGAAGAATCGAATTTATTTGTTACGGTAAAAATGCCCGGGATACGATATATCATTACCGGTGAGATGGGGAGTCCTCGGTTACAGATCATCTACCGCGATCAAGTCACGAGAATTAAGCGAGCAAATTCCATTTTATGATGTGCGTCATGTAATCAAACCAGGACTTACGGGTTGGGCACAGGTGAATCACAATTATGGAACCAGCAAAGATGACGCCCTAATCAAACTGCAGTACGACTTGTACTATATAAAAAATCGCTCAATCTTTTTGGATTTGAGCATCTACATCAAGACCCTTTCTACGGTCTTATTCATGCGCGGGCAATAGCGTCTTCTCATTTTTAATGGCCTGACGGCTGTAGATAAACCGCACCAATAACCCTCCAATTAGTGGCCAGAGCGTCGGGGCAAAAGACTGCACCCCGGTAAATTGATGCATGATCATCAAAACCAGCATTAAAATCAAAAACAGCTGGTAGTTGGCCAGCCATTGCACACTTGATTTTTTAAAACTCAATAACCAAACCACTATTGATATGGGCATGGCCCAAAGAAGATTGTAATTCATTTTGGTCGCAAAATGATCAGTGCCAAACCAAAGTAGAACAAGTAAAACGCCGATCAGACCGGTGGTGAACCAGATAATGCGATCGGTGAGTACGCAGCGCCTATCTCGTCTGTGATCACGCCAGCTAATGAGCATTAAACCAAGCCCTAAAAGGCTCATAATAAATAGGGGTGAGGTTAAAAATCCAATTACCCCGACATGGGATTCAGCGGGCAATTCAGATTCCGTATTTGACTTAGACCGTGTTTCGGCAACTGCACCCTCACCCATAATAGGAGCATACAAAATTTCATCGCTTGTGATCAGTGGCTCAGTCCGTTCAGAAGTCTTAATGGTCGCCTCGGCATGCGCCTGGGCCACGTACTTGGGTAAAAACTGAAATTGCCACGGTGTTGCGGGCACATCCACTACAGCCCCAATAGCGATATCCATTCCTAGGCTGCCCCAATCGTTAAAGGATACCTGCCCCTGAATGAGCTGTCTAAAGCTCATCGGCGCGGGATCGAACCCCTCTGTGTAACTGAGCTGATTCCCTAGATTACTGACTAAGACATCCCGAATTCTTGTGGCGCAATTATCATAAAAGAAATCGTAACGGTAGTCTTTGTTTGCCAGTTCTGCATTCCATAACAAAAACGAAAATAGACGGTCTTTTTGCTCCTTTTCAAGATTTAAAACTTGCTCGCGAACACTGCGATTTTGTTTTTTATAATAATTGATAAACCCTTGGAAATAGCCAGCGCTCAAGGAATACAACAATTGTCCTTGAACAAATTTTCCGTAGAAATTAGGGGCGTTAAAGTCATAGGTCCCATAATTAAAGGTCCAGTCAATGTCATTGACTGGGTCTTTTACGCGAAATGCGCTATGACCAAATCGATCATACAATGCGGTTCCAGGTCCTACGGTCAATATACTGATGGTAGCGTTCTCTGATAAAGTTTGCGGTCTTTTAGTTTGACCCAAAGCAAAATGACTTTGTCCAAAGACCATAAACAAGATCAAAACACCCGCCCAGGTTTGAAATGAGGTCTTAAACATCACTGCTTGCAGCCCTTTGATTTTAACTGTGCTGCTCATTCGGTATGGATTAAAGGACATCATGATCGTTACGCGTAAAATTATCTAAAATATGACCAATCCAAGGTCAAGGAAAAAATATTGCTGTACAAGGCCGTGCTTTGGTCGCCAATATCGGTCAAAGCGTAATCCACTTTGATGCCCTTGTATTTGAAACCAAGGCCCAGATTAGGTTGAAACTCCGTAGTTGTATCGCCAAAAATATCTACACCATTTTGAAGATTTCCTGCACCCATGCGTGCATAAACGATGTCCAGATACCCAAATTCTAGACCCAAAGCGGGCGTCATGCTAAAACCTTGTGTTGCGATGATATCATTGGTTTGAGTAAAACGCATATTCAAATCAAGTTCAGCGCGCAGGCTCATATCTGCACGAAATTCCAAAAGGCGCGAGACGCCAAGCTGCGTTTTAGGCAAGGTGAGCTCTGTAGTTTCAGGAGCCTCTTGATTTTGACCAAAAACAGCACCAGAAATCGTGCTAAACGCCTCTTGATTGACCTGCCAAGTATTGAATGTCGTGGTGATATCACGCAGCATTAATCCAAACTGCCAACGATCTCTAATCTTGTATTGCATCCCAAGATCAAATCCAAAGCCCCACGAACTGGCAAAATCGCCAATGATCCGACGAATGATTTTGGCATTACCCCCAAGCTCAATCCCAGAGAGCTGGAGTCTTTTGGCAAAAGAAAACGTAAGCGCATAATCCGCGGCACTAAATAAAGTGATGTTATCGTAATTGATATTGCCTTGACTGTCGATGAGTTGGGTCGTGTTTAGAATATTGTCTACTCCAAAACGGATCAAAGAAATCCCCACTGCCCGATCTTGGTCCAATGGCATGGCAAAAGCGGCGTAATCGTAATTCGCGATATTGGCAAAGTAGGAGGCGTGCATCAACCCCATTTGCTGGTCTTCTAAAGATAAAAGTCCTGCTGGATTCCAATAACCCGAGTGCACATCACCGCTCGAAGCGACTACCGCGCTGGCCATTCCTAAGGCCCCCGCATCGACACCAATATTCAAAAATTCATTCGAATATTTGCGGCTCGTTTGGGCGTAAAGCGTAACACTCAATAGGGTGAACGTCCAAAAAATAATCGGTCTTGTCATAGCTCAAACAAATATCACACTATTTTTATGATTAATAAACTACATTTTAATGGCCTTATTGCAGTAGGCCAAAATATCTTAGTACTTTTATCATAAGCAATATAAACGATGTTAAAACACCTACCCAATAGCATTACCGCACTTAATTTGATCTGTGGAACCGTAGCAGCACTTTTTGCCATTTCCGGCGATTTAGTCATTGCGGTTTGGTTTATTGCACTGGGGATGATTTTTGATTTTCTTGATGGTCTTGTTGCCCGCGCTTTGGGGGTTCAAAGTCCTTTAGGGGTACAATTGGACAGTTTGGCTGATCTGATTTCATTTGGGCTAGCCCCGAGTTTAATCTTACTGCAAATGATGCAACAAGCGTTTTATGGTCGGATGCGTCCACTGACCGATGTATTTTCGGCCCGAGCATGGGAGGTAGGACTCGAGACCTATTATCCTTTTCTAGCGCTTTTGGTCCTTATTGCTTCCGCCGTGCGCCTGGCTCGATTTAATATCGATACCCGCCAAACCGAGCAGTTTATTGGTTTACCAACGCCTGCCAATGCCTTACTTATATCCAGTCTGCCGCTTATTTTTGAATATCATTACACACCGGTAATCGCCGAACTATTATTCAACAAATGGTTTTTAATCGGGATAACCCTATTTAGTGTCTATGCCTTGAATGCGCCTTGGCCACTCATGTCGCTGAAATTAAAAAATACCGCTTGGCAAGAGAATAAGCAGCGATTTATATTAGTTATAATAGCGCTAGTTGGGTTTATTGTCTTGGGCTATTTAGCGATTCCGCTGGTGCTGTTGAGTTATATCGGCCTTTCTCTATTATGGCCGATGTCAAAGGCATAATCTGTCGATGTCTAGAAATGTAATTTCTTTTTGCGCAGCTCGAAGTTCTGACCCAAATAAACTTTACGCACCATTTCATCTGCAGCCAGTTCTTCAGGAACTCCTTGCTTGAGGATACTTCCTTCAAACATCAGATAAGTTCGGTCGGTAATCGCCAGGGTCTCTTGAACGTTGTGATCGGTGATAAGAATCCCAATGTTTTTATTTTTGAGCTGGGCCACAATACGTTGAATGTCCTCCACAGCTACTGGGTCTACACCTGCAAAAGGTTCATCCAATAAAATAAAATGAGGATCGGTCGCCAACGCACGTGCGATTTCGGTACGGCGGCGTTCTCCACCACTGAGTAGATCTCCGCGATTGGTTCGGATATGTTGTAAGCCGAATTCATCAATTAAGGACTCCATTTTGGCTTCTTGTTCCGCTTTGCTGAGTTTAGTTAATTGTAATACACTGAGAATATTGTCCTCTATGCTGAGTTTGCGAAAAACAGAAGCCTCCTGGGCTAAATACCCGATTCCGTTTTGTGCTCGTTTGTACATCGGGTAGGTCGTAATGTCTTGATCGTTTAAAAAGATGCGCCCACCATTGGGTTTGATCAATCCCACAATCATGTAAAATGAAGTGGTTTTTCCAGCTCCATTTGGGCCTAATAAGCCAACAATCTCTCCTTGATTGACTTCTAAGGATATGTTTTTTACCACCGAGCGGCCACGGTAAATCTTATCCAATTTTTCAGCGCGAAGTTTCATAGATGTTATGGCTTTGTGACCAATTAAAGCGAAGGTAACAATTATTTTACTAGGAGGTCTGTCCGTTTAGGTCATCCCAGAATTCGACGGCGCGCCGCAGATGCGGAATGACGATGGTACCGCCAATCAGCAAAGAAATACTCATGGCTTCCATAACCTCCTCTTTGTTGATCCCAAGCTCAAAACAGGTTTGTAAGTGATACTTGACACAATCATCACAGCGCAACACTAGCGAATTGCCAAGGCCCAAGAGCTCTTTGGTTTTCACAGGAAGATGACCTTCCATATACGCATTGGTATCAAGATTGAATACGCGTTTGATGATCTTCTGATCTTCTTGCAACAACCGCTCATTCATGCGCTGACGATAAGCATTAAATTCTTCTACAGATTGGCCCATAAGATTATCGTTTCTTTTGTTGAATTTTTACCACACGTTTGGCAATCAAAATACTGATTTCGTACAAAATCAATACGGGGATCGAGACGATTACTTGACTGGCGATATCCGGTGGCGTAATGATGGCAGAAATAATCAATACGATGACTAGTGCGTATTTGCGATACTTTTTTAGCCACTCTGGAGTCACTAGGCCGATCTTGGTCAAAAAGTAGATGACTATGGGGAGTTGAAAAATTAATCCCGATGAGAGGGCACAGGCACGTACTAAAGCGATATAACTGCTTAAATCAAAGTCATTAAAGACTTGATCACTGACCTGATATGACCCTAAGAAATTAATCGAAAGTGGCGTGACGACATAATACCCAAACAAGACGCCAAGAAAGAAAAGGACTGAGGCTACAAAAATAAAACCTTTAGCATTTTTTCTTTCGTTATCGTGTAATCCTGGACTGACAAATTTCCAAACTTCGTATAACACGTAAGGAAAAGCTATGATAAATCCAGCGGTAATAGAGGTCCATATATGAGCCGAAAATTGTCCGGACATGGTGCGACTTTGGATACGAAAAGGCAATTCGGTAAAACAAAAGCTATCCAATCCAAGCGCTTGAGCAGAGCTACATAACAATTGATAGGTCGGAAAACTAGCACGTTTAGGGCCAAAAATGATACCGTCAAAAATAAAGTCCTTCATCAAAAAAGCGACAAACCCCATGGAGACCACTGCAAGGGTCGCACGAATCAAATGCCAACGCAACTCTTCAAGATGGTCCAAAAAGGACATATCTTTTTCTGTATTTGGGAGCGCTTTTGCCATTAGATAATACCTTCTTTACTTAAATTGTGAATATGAACAACCCCTGTATAGCGGCCATTTTCATGAGCGAGTATCTGGGTGATGCCATAGCGATCCATTAACTCCATTGCTTCAATAGCCATGGCCTCATTTTCGATGAGCTTAGGGTTTTTGGTCATAATTTCTTGAGCGGTAAGTTCAGCGATATTGTCTACTTTGCTGAGCATACGTCGGAGATCTCCATCGGTGATGATCCCTACTATATTCTCTCCATCAACAACAGCGGTCACACCAAGCAGATTCTCTGAAATTTCGACAATAACTTTTTTAAGGTCTGTTTCGGGACTGACTTGTGGTCGAGAGTTTAATGCGGTCAAATCACTCACCCGTAGATAAAGCTTTTTACCCAATGAACCACCCGGGTGCACCCGTGCAAAATCTTTGCTCGAAAATCCGCGCAGATTGAGTAAGGCCATGGCCAAGGCATCCCCCATGACGAGCTGGGCGGTCGTAGAAGTGGTGGGGGCCAAATTATTAGGGCAGGCCTCTTTTGCAACATATGCATTTAAAACAAAGTCGCTTTGCTGACCTAAAAAGGATTCCTTATTTGCAGTTAGGCCGATTAACTTATTTCCGCTCGCTTTTATCAATGGAACTAAGACCTTTATTTCAGGGGTATTACCACTTTTTGATATGCAGATTACCGTATCATTTTCTTGGATGATCCCCAAGTCGCCATGAATGGCATCAGCAGCATGCATAAAAATCGCTGGGGTTCCAGTGGAATTCAAAGTGGCTACAATCTTGGTCGAAATATTGGCGCTTTTTCCAACGCCTGTAACGATAACTCGACCTTTAGATTGAAAAATATAGGCTACCGCCTTGGCAAATTCTTCGTCGATGAGTGTCGCTAGATGTTGAATGGCCTTAGCCTCAGTTTCTACGGTCTCTTTTGCGACTTGAATGATGGGTTTTAAATCGATCAAAATTTCACTTATTTAATTGGTACGCTGCTTAGATTTTTCTATCTTTAAAAGAGGTTTATGGCCGAGCAAGGCGGTTACTTCTTAGATACATCGCATCGCTAATGGTTGCAAAATTACAATTGTTCTCGAGTTCCCGCAATTTATTGTTATAAACTCCAGACAGAAACAAAATGAACAAAGAATACAGCAAAGAAGAATTATCCGCTGCGCTCAAGAATTATTTCGGTTTTTCGGGGTTTAAAGGTTTGCAGGAATCGGTCATTATGAATGTACTGGCCGGTCGAGATTCTTTTGTCATTATGCCCACAGGCGGGGGTAAATCGCTCTGTTATCAGTTGCCGGCACTCATAAGTTCTGGCACAGCTATAGTGGTCTCTCCACTGATTGCCCTGATGAAAAATCAAGTGGACTTTTTAAAATCCTTGTCCGAGACTGAGGGTATTGCCCATGTGCTTAATTCGTCTTTAACCAAAGCCGAGATCAAACAAGTGCGGTCTGATGTGCGCTCTGGCGTCACAAAATTACTTTATGTTGCTCCTGAATCCCTAACCAAAGAGGAAAATATAGAGTTTTTAAACCGCGTTACGATTTCATTTGTGGCCATTGACGAGGCCCACTGCATCTCTGAGTGGGGTCATGACTTTAGACCAGAGTACCGCAATTTGCGCAAAATTATTCAGCGGTTGGGGGGAGAAATACCAATCATTGGCCTAACCGCTACAGCGACACCAAAAGTACAAGAGGACATATTAAAGAACCTCGGGATTCAAGAGGCGACCACGTTTAAAGCCTCGTTTAATCGACCGAATTTGTACTACGAAATTCGCCCAAAAACCAAGTCTGTTGATGCAGACATTACTCGTTTTGTTAAAAATAATGAAGGAAAAAGCGGGATTATATATTGTTTGAGTCGCAAGCGCGTTGAAGAATTAGCGCAAACCCTTCAAGTCAATGGCATACGTGCGATTCCTTATCATGCAGGATTAGACCCAAAAACAAGGGTTAAAAATCAAGACATGTTCCTTATGGAAGATGCGGATGTTGTCGTGGCAACCATTGCCTTTGGTATGGGGATCGATAAACCGGATGTTCGCTTTGTGATTCATAACGATATGCCCAAGAGTATAGAAAGTTATTACCAAGAGACAGGAAGAGCCGGCCGAGATGGAGGAGAGGGACATTGTTTAGCGTTCTACAGTTACAAGGACATCGAGAAACTCGAAAAATTTATGAGCGGGAAGCCTGTAGCGGAGCAAGAGATTGGTTTAGCACTGCTTCAAGATGTCGTGGCGTTTGCCGAAACTTCTATTTCCCGCCGCAAATTTATCCTCCATTATTTTGGAGAAGAATTTGATAATGAAACTGGTGAGGGCGGTGATATGGATGATAATATGCGTCATCCAAAGAAAAAACACGAAGCCAAAGATCAGCTTGTTGATTTGCTCAACGCCGTGGCCCAAACCCATCAAAAATACAAAGCCAAAGAAGTGGTGCATGTCATGCGCGGTAAGGTCAATGCTTTGATCAAGTCCCACAAAACAGACGCCATGGCGATTTTTGGCACTGGAAGTGATCTTCCATCTGAATATTGGATGGCTTTGATTCGCCAAGCCCTTGTGGCAGGTCTATTGACCAAAGACATAGAGACCTATGGTATTTTAAAAATAAGTGATGCTGGACATGGGTTTCTCAAGGCTCCTGTGTCCTTTTTAATGACCGAAGATCATAGCTATAAAGATGCAAACGACGATGTTGTGGTCAGTACAGCAGGTCAAGTAGGCGCCGTCGCAGATCAAACCCTGTTTAAATTACTCAAAGGACAGCGAAAGACCATTGCCGATAAGCTCGGTTTGCCCCCTTTTGTAATTTTTCAGGACCCATCGTTGGAAGACATGGCCCTAAAATACCCGATTACAATAGAGGAGTTATCCAACGTTCATGGGGTCGGCGATGGAAAGGCCAAAAAATATGGTGCGAGTTTTGTGACTTTGATTGAAAATTATGTCAACGAGAATCAAATCCTGCGTCCCGATGACTTTGTCGTTAAATCAACGGGGTCAAACAGTGCCTTAAAACTCTATATCATCCAAAGTGTAGATCGCAAACTACCACTGACCGACATTGCACAGGCAAAGGGTCTTGCTATGGAAGACTTTATTAAAGAGATGGAAGCCATTGTTTACAGCGGCACAAAGCTCAATATTGATTATTACTTGGAAGATATTTTGGATGAAGATTCTCAAGAGGAATTGCACGATTACTTCATGGAGGCCAAAAGTGATCAGGTAGGCCCCGCTTTGGAAGCCTTTGACGGCGATTACGAGGAAGAAGAAATTCGTCTTTACCGCATTAAGTTTATCAGTGATGTGGCTAATTAAGCCCGCTAAATAAATCCCAACCACGTTCCGACTCAGTATAGTCAAATGGCGCTGAGGCGTCATAGTCCGCAGGAAGGTTTATTGATTTTTTGCGCAGTGGAGCCACTGTATGGGCTCGAAGTTCAATACCCTGACTTTGAGTTATAAAGCCTACACTCAATCCACTGACTAGAAAATCATCGATTGGGTCCAGCCATTGCGCTTCCATTTCTTGGGTCAAAATAAGGGGCATACGCGCCTCCTTAATCTTAGGATTGTTGTGAATTTCGCTCATTAGCGCATTTGCCTTGATGGTCACAATGCTAAAACTTAGTGTGAGCGGGGATGCGGTGTCGGCTTGCAGCGGTGCACAAATACAGGCCAGCGCCATGGGCTTTTGGTCTTTGCGATAGATAAAGTGAGGATACACACCCGAAGTGCGATGTTGATGTTCATAAAACCCATCAATGAATAGAATGCCGCGATACTGTTCTGCGGCCGTTGCAAATGCTGCCTTTTCGAGCATACTTTCCCCACGAGCATTTAAGGTATTGAATTTCATATCTTCTGGAGGTCCTTGAAACCAGTGCGGGATGAGCCCCCAACGGCCAAGACTTATGGCATCTGGAGATGCATTGGTGTAAAGGCCTAAAACAGGATGATTGAATCCGTTGAGGTGGGATTGAGGTAGGGTAGTGTGTTTGCGCAATAAAGCCTCAATTTCCTGAGCTGCGTTGAGGTTTCCCAAGCGTTGCGCCCTTGATTTTTGGGCCTCGAGACTGGCTTTAAGGTCATAACACATAAGACAGTAGACTTAAGATTCGTCAATGGCATTTTCGTTAAACGCCGAAGGCAGCAGTTTTGGAATAAGTTTCACCATGATGGGCAAAAGCAGAGAGCCCCCTGGGAGCAAAAATAAGGTCAGTGAAGGGACGGTTTTACAGATATCCAATAACTGGTCTTTAACCTTTTGCTTTTCTTGTTTATTGAGGTCACGCACCGTGGACAAGGTCAATAGTTTTACCAATTCCCCGCTCTCAGCGAGCTCCTTAATCAATCGATTTTTATTGCGCAAAATCAGGGTTTTGACCATCGCACTTGATTGCTTGTACAATAATTTTACTGGATTAGCATGCTCAAATAGCCGCACTGACTGCGCATGAGTGCGAGAAAATTGGTCCAAATCGCTCACACCAGCCAGGGCTGTACCGGACTCGAGTCCCAATGCTTTTTCAAAATCCTGAAGAAAATGAAGCTCTGCAGCGTCCATCGTTCGATCATCCCATACCCCTAGACAACAGACATCCATTAAAAACTCTCTGAATAAAAGGGAGGTTTGGGACATTTGACCTAGGAGTGCTTGCGCGGAAATCTCTGACTGCTTGAGGGGTTTTTTCAAGGCGTTTTGGAGCATATCAATAAACATATGATCATATTTATTGGGCTGTAATTTGCTCTCTAGCGCCCAAGCGCAAGATTGAATGCACAAATGTTCCATTCGATCAAAGGCCTTTTGGACTTCTTGGTCCCCTTTAAGATATTCTTCAAATACTAAAATATCGATAAACAACAATACATAAGTGATTAAAGAGGAGACCTCAGCATTGCGTCCAAGGTTATTTTCGTGCAAACGGGCATTGATAATAGCCTCAAGGTTGTCACTTGGATTTTTAGCAAAACTCAGTTTATGAAGCAAACCAGGTTGTCCTTTGCCCATAAGTTCATAAAAAGAAACAATGGCCTCAATGCAGTCTTTGTATTGCTTGTTTGGGTTTTGTTTGAAGTACACAAAACACAACGCGTGGAGTACGTTTAATTTTGTGTGCTCCTCAACCGTTAAATTTAACGTGGTTTTGGTCTGTGGGGCTAATCCAACCAAAGACATACCATAAATAAAGCCGGTCGATTTTAATCCGCGATATAAATCATGAGCCTCATTATAGGCTCCACAAAGGGCTTTTTGATCAATTTCTTTGATAAATTTTTTAATCCAACCAGCGGAAGACGGGTTCATTTGTTATTTTTGTGGAGTTAGGCCAATCATTGGTTTAAAATTAAAGAAATCATTCACCACATTGGAAGGATATGTCTAAAATTTATTCCCTAATCCCAATATTGAGTCTTGCTGTCCTTTGGGTGCTTCTTTCTGGCTCAGAACAGGGCGATGGTCCTTCGGTGGCCTACACCTCGGCTGATATTGCGGATTTTTATGCGTTTCGCGGTGCACAAGCTGATAAAACCGTATTTGTAGTGACCCTACAAAGCCCCCTTAGTGTGGGGACGGTCTCACAGGAGGCCCGTTTTGATCCCGATGTAATGATTGAATTTAATATTGACAATGATGGTGATTTCAAAGAGGATTTGGTGATCCAAGCCATCCCTCGAGACAGCATTATGTATTTTTTTGGCCCCAGCGCAGTAGCCTCCGAGGATCAAGGTATTTCTTCTGAAATTAATGTAAATGAATTAATGGGTTCTGTTCAAATCTCAGATATAGCGCAAACCTACATTGCAGAACTTGAATCGATTAGCCTTTTTGCTGGCCCAAGACGAGATCCTTTTTTCTTTGATCAAGCGCGTTTTTCATTGATTCAAAATGGAACTGTCGCCCCAGAAGGTTTTAATTCGGGCGTTGAGGCGGTTGACGCTTTTGCCCAAAGCAATGTTTTGACTGTGGCCATCACGCTGCCCACTGAATTACTTGGCGTGGCACCATCCCACGCTTTGAATGATTACACAGATTTTAATTTGCCAAACGCCTACAATGTTTGGGTAAGCACCAAAAGAAAATATTGATATGGCATTATTGAATCTAAGATTTTGGCGGTTTTTACCCATTTTGGTGTTACTGGTGGTCTCTTGCGAAGATGCCGATGATTTTAACAATGTTATTGAGCAAGTGAGTTGCAGCGACGGCATTCAAAATGGAGACGAGACAGGTGTCGATTGCGGTGGTTCGTGCCCTCAGTGTATCGATGGACTTGATTTTAGTGGCGTTTATGTACAACAAGACATCGCCGGGCGACCCGCAATTAATTCAGTTTTCAATATTAGTGGTCCTTTACAAGACGCTTTTAATCGGGCCGCGGTAAGCTCCCGAGGGGCTCAAGATGTAATTAGTGGCTCGAGTAATTTGACCTTCCCTCAAGTATTTAAAGATAACATCGACTTGTATTTTGTAGGCTATTCGCTTAACGAGGCTCCTGTGAGTTTTCAGACGAACGTTTTAGGCTTTGACGCATTAGGATTTGCCGAATTTTTGGCCACTACCGACGCACTGCAACTCGCTGCAGACGGTCCCACGACTTATCGCAGTAGTGACCTTTGGTTTACCGGACGTAAGCTCTCAGATGATGTCATGGATACCACTTTGCTCTTGCTCTACGGGGGGGCAGAAGGAGATCGTTTTGACGGGGTCAATGGCCCAATGCTCATTAGCGATGGCGTCGGTATTGGGAATCGAGTCTTTCTGACTGACTTTCCTTATCTAGAAGCTCCACTTACCGAGTAGGAGTACTTTTGCAACTTTGTGACCCAAAACTGCAGATTTAATTCGAGATCCATCTTGAGATTCGGAAAAATTGTATGGTAAAAATTCAATTAGGGGTTGTGCAAGACTATGTAGGCGTTGAGCGATGTGGCAATGATCAGCCAGAAAATATAGGGAAGGATCCAAATAGTTTTATAGCCCAAGAATTTAACGAATTTAACCGCCATAACCATCAATAGAACCAGTAAACCTGAAATCAAAAACAAGGCATAAGTGGTTTGATGCAGGCTAAAAAATACGGGATTCCAAAGGACATTCAATAACCAACTCAGACCAAAGAGTGCGCTAAGTGTTTTGCGTATCGATTGGTTGCTCCATAGCACAGTCAAATAGACCGTAAAACAAATCATAATCAGGGTCCAGGCCAAACCAAAGACAAACCCAGGAGGGGTCCACGGGGCTTGATTTAAGGAAGTATACCACTCACTATTGACTCCCGGATTTGTTGCAATAGCGCCGAGATAAAGCCCTCCAAAATTTAGAACGCCAAAAACTAAAGGGATTTTAAATTTATTATTCATGACCTTAATGCGCGCTAAACCTTTTTTGTATGTGATGCCCCACTAAGGCCACCGTGAGTAACATTCCTAAATTATAAACGGTATCTTCTAAGGGTATCGTTCCGAGGCGCACACCGAAGTTTTGTGTATCGTTGTACCATACGACAGCTTCGGAGAGTCCTGTTCCGGTCAGAACGCCATTGACGATAAAAAAGGGGACTAATATCACGACATAACTCATAAAAAAACTAGGCAGTATCTGCGGCGCCGTATTTTGAGTAAGTCCTAGGATGAGCAGGGCGTATAAAAAGGAACTTGCGGTATACCATTGCTCAAATCCATACCATAGACCGATGACTAATGCTGTAACGAGAAGAACATAAACCAAATTGGTCCTTTTTTGGTTGAGTGGCCACCACTGAATCAACGAGCTTAAAACATGATGGGTAAACAGACAGGCGTAGGGGATGCAAAAAAAGAAAAGCCATTCTTCCATGGGGAGTCCAAACCACTCAATTCCAGTGAGGTAATCAGGATTAAAACCCCAAAAACCATTGGCTGTGAAATAGATGTCCCATGGAATAAAAACCATTGCCATTGCCAAAATTCCAGGCAAGACACTGGGCCATAATTTGTAAAATTTAATTTTGGGATGAAAGGAAAAAATAAGCGGCAAGGCCAAAGACCCTAAATCAAGCCAAAGGTAGAGCCGCTCCATAATTTACTTTTTAAAGTACTTGAGCGGAGGAACGAGCATACCAAAGCACTCTCCTTTGTCTTTCCCTAAATGTTTGTGGTGGATTTTGTGAGCCCGTCTAATCCCGCGTGCATACCAGTTGTTAGCGTTGCGGAACATTTTAAAGCGTTGATGAATAAAAATATCATGAACGAAAAAATAGGCCAATCCATAAGCAAAAATACCAAGTCCAATCGGGAGGCCAGCCCAAAAACCATAGCGGTCCCAACCGATAAAGCAAAGGATACTCACAATCGCGTAAAAAATAAAGAACGCATCATTGCGCTCCCACCAACTTCCATGGTCTTTGTGATGATGATCCTTATGAAGTACCCATAGAAATCCATGCATAATGTACTTATGGGTAAACCAGGCCATAAATTCCATAATTGCAAACGTGCCTAAAAAGATAAAAATCCAAAAAACAGTATCCATTTTATCGTACTAGCTTTAATTGGTATTTAACATAACTTCTGGTGAGTAAACCAAATTTTTCATAATTCGGCACCCTAATTCTGGTATTGACTATTTCCAGTGCAGGGGTATTGTGTAATTTTTTCAAAAGTCTTCGGTAGTAGCGATAGGCCATAAAAACACCGAATTTCGCCTCTGGAGGTAAAGCAACAATACCAGCGTATCCTTTTCTGAAATCTGCCTCAATATCCTCAATGATGGCCGCTTTAGCGGATTCGTCTAAGGCGGTCAGATTGGTATTGGGAAAATAGGTGCGATTAAGTTCTTTGAAATCTGCTTTGAGATCCCGCAAGAAATTTACTTTTTGAAAGGCCGAGCCAAGGGCCATCGCGGGCTCCTTTAATAAATCAAATTGCTCTTGATCTCCTTTAACAAAAATCTTGAGGCACATTAATCCTACGACATCCGCAGAGCCATATATATACGCCTGATATTCTTCTCGTGTGGTGTATTCGCTTTTGGTAAGATCCAAACGCATACTGTTCATAAATGCGTCAATAAGCGCTTGATCGATTCCGTATTTGTGAACCGTATATTGGAACGCATTGAGTATGGGATTCAGACTAATTTTTTCTGTAAGCGCTTCTTCAAGGGCTTTTTCAAACCGCACAAAAAGTGCTTTTTTATCATAATCGTGAAAGGAGTCGACAATCTCGTCAGCCAGGCGAACAAAGCCATAGACATTATAAATGTCCTGTCTGATACACGGTGCAAGCATTTTAGTCGCCAAAGAAAACGACGTACTGTAAGTTTTAGTCACATTCTTGCTGCACGATTGTGATATATCGTCAAATAAGGCTTTCATTATTTTATACTTTGATCCATAAGTCCTGAAACAATTTTTCCAGAGATCAGTGATGGGGGTACACCAGGTCCAGGAACCGTTAATTGTCCTGTAAAAAAGAGGCCATTAACTTTTTTACTCTTCAATTTAGGTCTCAAAAACGCCGTCTGCATAAGTGTATTCGCCAGACCATAAGCGTTTCCTTTGTAGGAATTATAGTCGTTGATAAAGTCGTTGAGACAAAAACTTTCCTTAAAGATAATACTTTTTTTCACGCTTTGACCGGTAAGGAATTCAAAGCGAGTCATGATTTTTTCAAAGTAGGTTTCACGAAGTTCGGGCGTGTCCTGAATTCCTACAGCAAGAGGAATGAGAAAGATCCCGGCCTCTTTACCATTTGGAGCGGCACTATCGTCCGTTTTTGACGGGAAACTGGCATAAAACAAAGGCTCTTCAGGCCATTTAGGATCGTCGTATATACTTTCAGCGTGCTTTTCAAAAGGGACATCAAAAAATAAAGTATGATGCTCTACATTTTGTATCTGTTTTTCAAAACCGACATAAAAAAGCAGTGAAGAGGGGGCAAAAATCCTTTTTGACCAGTACGCCTCAGAATATTGGCGGTAATTTTTCGGCAACAATGTTTCTGTATGGTGATAATCAGCGCCACTGAGCACTTTGTCAAAAAATAGTTGAGCTCCATTGACTTCTATACCCTGGGCTTTTCCTTGATCTACGAGAATAGAGGTAACATTTTGATCATTTTTAAGCACAGCCCCAAGCTCTTTGGCAAGATCAACCATACCCTGAACGACACTGTACATGCCATTTTTGGGATGAAAGGTGCCGAGCCCAAAGTCCGCATAATTCATGAAGTTATAGAAGGCGGGTGTATTTGAAGGTTTAGCGCCAAGAAAGAGTACAGGAAATTCTAGAATCGCCACCAAATGTGGGTTTTTAAACGACACACGTACATCACGCGATATGGTACTGAAAAATTGACCCACTTTCATCGCAGTCTTGGGGGTAATCAGTTCAAGAGGTGAAATTCCTGGTCGATAAACTAAATCTTTTATCGCAATATAGTAATTGTCCAGTGC
>Ga0181555_1000304_pt1 | contig 47933 bp, 48 predicted proteins | sample 011ome_15_FD_145601 | JGI IMG/M metagenome (GOLD analysis project Ga0181555, IMG submission 145601) | Coastal salt marsh microbial communities from the Groves Creek Marsh, Skidaway Island, Georgia - 011504AT metaG (spades assembly) | ecosystem: Environmental > Aquatic > Marine > Intertidal zone...
TCAAGAAGAAATCTTAAATACTTTTGAAGGTCTAATTAAACATCTTCTTAAGGAAATTAAGAATTTCTCAATTGATAAATTTCCTAGAATGACTTATGAACAAGCAATGTCAAAATATGGTTGTGATAAGCCTGACATTAGATTTGGAATGGAGCTAAGTAATTTGAATGACATTTCAAAACATAAAGATTTTAACGTATTTAATTCTTCGGAATTAGTACTAGGAATTGCAGTTCCTAATGGGAATGATTTAACCAGAAAACAAATTGATGGTTATACTAATTGGGTTAAAAGACCGCAAATTGGCGCTAAAGGCTTAATTTATGTTAGATGTAATGAAGATGGCACTTTTAAATCTTCTGTCGATAAGTTTTTTGATCAAAATGATTTAAATAAATGGGCAGAAAAAACCAATGCCAATAAAAACGATCTTATAATGATTCTTTCAGGTGAAAAATCTGAAGTTAGAGCACAAATGAGTGCTCTTAGATTAGAAATAGCTGAAAATCTTGGATTAAGAAATCCAAATGAGTTTGCCCCTTTGTGGATTACTGATTTCCCATTACTTGAATATGATGATGAATCAAAACAATTCCATGCAATGCACCATCCCTTCACATCTCCAAAGCCAGATCAATTGGATCTTTTAGAGTCCTCCCCTGAAAAGGTTAAGGCAAATGCATACGATTTAGTATTAAATGGGAATGAAATTGGTGGAGGTTCTATTAGAATTCATGACAAAAAGGTTCAAGAAAAAATGTTCAATCTTTTGGGTTTTTCAGAAAAAGAAGCCAAAGATCAATTTGGTTTTTTAATGAATGCATTTGAATATGGTGCACCTCCTCACGGAGGTATTGCACTAGGGTTTGATAGATTGGTTGCAATTTTAGATGGTCATGAAAGTATAAAAGAATATATTGCTTTCCCTAAAAATAATAGCGGTAAAGACGTAATGATTAATGCTCCTTCAAAAATTGATTCCGCTCAACTAGAAGAGCTATCACTTAAAATAAATGATAAAAGCTAAAATTCATTGAAAAAGCTAATAATATTTTTATTCTTAATTTTTTTAGCTGGACTTATGTCAGGAATTTATTTCCAATCTAATGACAATTTACTTGGTGATAAAATTGTAGGTTTTAGTGTAGTCTTTTTAGTAGTTATTTTCATGCCTATATTTTTATATCACAGATGGAATGGTAAAAAATTAAGCGACTACACTTTAAGTGAAGAAAATTTAAAAAAAATGAAGGCAAAATCCTCAAAATCAATTAAATAAAATTTGTTTTTTTTATTCTAAATGTACTCAGTTAATTATTAATTCCTACATTTGTATGACATAAAAAATAAATAATTAATGACTGGTACAGTAAAATTTTTTAATGGATCTAAAGGTTATGGATTCATTACAAACGACGAAACGGGCGAAGATATCTTCGTTCATGTTACTTCTTTAGAGGGCGTAAAACTTAACGAAGGAGATAAAGTAGAATATTCTGAAGAAGATGGTAGAAAAGGAAAAGTTGCAGCAAACGTTACACTTATAGAAGAATAAGTATTTTATTTTAATAACAATTTCAGCCCTCACCATGTGAGGGTTTTTTATTTCAATTCTCTTTTCTTTTTAAAAAAATCATCAATTAAACTTTTTGACTCTTTAGCCAAAACGCCATCAATTACTTTTGTTTTTGGGTGAAGCTTAGTGTTCATTACTCTAAATCCTCTATGAGAGTCACTTGCGCCAATAACAATCTTTGAAATTTGAGACCAATATAAAGCTCCAGCACACATTTGACATGGTTCAAGAGTTACGTATAAAGTGCATTTTTTTAGATACTTTCCTCCCAAATAGTTTGCAGCTGAAGTTATCGCTTGCATCTCAGCGTGGGCTGTTACATCATTTAAGGTTTCGGTTAAATTATGTGATCTTGCTATAATTTGATTATTACTCACTATTACAGCTCCGACAGGAACTTCATCTTTTTGGAGAGCAATTTTTGCTTCATCAAGAGCTCTTCGCATAAAATAATTATCATCAAAAAGATTAATCATCTAACTAATTTTATTATACCATTCCAATGCATTACCATCTGTCAGGCTAGCTACAAAACAACTAATATCTAAAAGTTGATCATATAAATTTCCATCCTTATGGATATAAGCTTTTGGTAAAGAAGAAAGCACTAAATCATCAAGTGCTGTTGTGTTATTTGATTGATTGTTTACCGCTGCTTTTATAAAGACACTAAGAAGTTTGTGAATTACTTGATAGCCTTTTAATTCTTTTTCAATTACCTCTTTTGATTGATAAACTTTCTCTACACTAATATCAATTATATCGTTCATTTGTGCCTTGAAAATACTTTCTGAAAGTAAAGTTTTTTTGAATTGTCCGTTTAGAATTTTTTCTTCATTTTTTAGAAAAATCTTTACCGTATCATTAATTAGAGTATTAACTGAAAGTGCTCTGAGGTAAGCAACTCTATCGTTTTTATGCTCTAGGGATTTGTATTTTTTAGTGTCTATACTGTCTTTGACTAGTCTTATTAAAAACTCTAAAGCATATTCTTCAGAAATCCAGCCAAGATTAATCCCGTCCTCAAAATCTATTAAAGTATAACATATATCGTCTGCTGCTTCGACCAAAAATGCTAAAGGGTGTCTCATATATTCTCCATTTGAATCTACCATTCCTAACTCATTAGCTACTTCGTCAAAAAAAGAATTTTGAGAGTAGAAAAAACCAAATTTCTTGTCTTTAATGTCATTGGATTTTTTAGCAATTATTGATTTTCTTGGGTACTTAGTGAATGCTCCTAATGTAGCATAACTCAGTCTCAATCCACCCTTGATTCCAGCCTTGTTTTCTGAGATAATTTTGAAGCCGTTTGCGTTCCCCTCAAAATAACAGAGATCTTTATATTGTTGTTCAGAGAGGCTTTCTTTAAATCCTATTCCCTTGCCATTTTTAAAAAAATCTCCAATGGCCATTTCTCCACTGTGTCCAAATGGAGGATTACCAATATCATGAGCCAAACTGGCTGCAGCTACAATAGCGCCAAAATCATTACTTTGAAATCCATATGTTTGTTGTAAATACGGGTATTTTTCAATTAGTTTTTTCCCAACAACTCTTCCTAAACTTCTGCCGACAACTGAAACTTCAAGACTATGGGTTAATCTTGTATGAACAAAACTTGTTTTTGAAAATGGTATAACTTGGGTTTTATCTTGAAGTGATCTAAACGATGAAGAAAAAATTATTCTATCATAATCAACCTCGAAACCGATTCTTGTTTCATCTTGCTCAACTCTTAATCTTTTAAGAGTATCTCCCTGTCTTTTTAGAGATAATAATTTTTCCCAATTCATCAATGCAATTTAAACAATCATTTAAAATTAAAACAGAATTAGTTCATAACATTATCTTAATAATTTGATCACCTATTAATAATACAGCGATAACGTTAAAAAAACGTTTAATAATGTTATTTGTAGTGTTAAATAAAAAAATACAAAATGAATAAATTAATTAAATTTCAAACTATCTTAACATTATGTCTATTTATTGTTTCATGTTCAAATGATGAAGACATTGAAAACATTAATTCATTTCCGGTTGCTCAAAATCTTACTATGACAGTTGATGACGGTGCTACTACAGAAATGGAGTTAGTTGCTACTGATTCAGATTATGATGCATTAACATTCTCGATTGTTGATGCTCCCTCAATGGGGACTGTAACAATTAATGGAGTTATTGCAACTTACATTCCAAATGAAAATGCTGATGGGACAGATTCTTTTACTTATAAAGCAAACGATGGTATTGGCGACAGTAATATTGCTACAGTTACAGTAAATATAAATGGAAGTTTTATTCTAGCTGGAACATATACATCTGATAAAACTTTAACAGCAGATAAAATCTGGAAATTAAGTGGTCGTGTTTTTATAGCTGATGGTGCAACATTAACAATTCCAGCTGGCACAATTATTAAGGCTGAAGGAGGAACTGGTACAGATTCTTCATTTATCTGTATTGCAAGAGGAGGAAAAATAGATGCTCAGGGGACTGCAGATAAACCAATAATTATGACTTCTGTTGCAGATGATATACAAATAGGCCAAAAAAATGGGTCAAATTTAGATGCTAGTAATGTTGGTTTATGGGGAGGATTATTAGTTTTAGGTAAAGCTCCTGGTTCTTTTAAAAATGATGTTGTTGAATATCAAATTGAAGGAATTCCAGCTGAAGAAACAAATGGTCTTTATGGTGGAAATGATCCAGCAGATAATTCAGGTGTTATAAATTACCTTTCAATAAGGCATGGTGGAACTTCAATAGGGGAAGACAATGAAATTAATGGACTTACTTTAGGAGGAGTTGGAACAGGAACTTCTATTTCTAATGTTGAAGTTATTGGAAACCAAGACGATGGTATTGAGTTTTTTGGTGGAACTGTTAATGCTTCAAACCTATTAGTTTGGGGTCAAGGCGATGATGGGTTAGATATAGATCAATCTTATTCAGGTACAATTAATAATGCTATAGTAATAGCTAATTCAAGTTCTGATCATGGATTGGAAGTAGATGGACCAGAAGGGTCAATGGAAGGTAGTTTTAAATTAGAAAATATAACTTTAATTGGAGATGAATCAGCTGCAAATGGGGAATATGCAGATTTTAGAAAAGGAGCTTTAGGTTCTGTAAATAATTTGTATGCTTATGGATTTCAATCAGGAAAAGATTTTGAATTGGATGCAGAAGCTGATAGCGTATCTTTTGAAGCAGGAACACTAACTTTTTCTAATATTGAAATAGTAATACCAGATGGATCAAGTCTTACTGGTGGAGATTTATTTAATGATAAATCAGAAACTCCAAATGCAATGTTTGAAGATGCTAAAAATTTAGCCGGTGAAACATTTGCCAAGAGTGTTACACAAGATAACAAATCTGTTGGGGCTGACTTATCTGTTTTTGCATGGACTTTTGCACAACACAAAGAAGCTATTATAGAATAATTGATTAGGTTTTGGTAAAAGAAAAGGGCTTGATTAAAAAATCAAGCCCTTTTTATTTAACCTTGCCTTAACATTAAATCTAAAGTCTAAACGGATATTTGCTTCAAATTAAATAATAACATGAAAAAGCAAATTTTTTTTACATTAATAACATTCTTAATTTCAGTAAAACTATTATCACAAACTGGACTCGTAAGAGGTTCTCTAATTGATAATGATTTTCAAGATCCTGTTCCATTTGCAAATATTATAGTTAAAGAAACCGGAACTGGAACTACAACAGATTTTGATGGTAATTATGAATTAGAATTAATTGAAGGTACATATACGATTTTATTTTCTTTTATTGGATACGAAACAGTTGAAATAAAGGACATTAATGTTAATAATAATGAACCTACAATTGTTAATGTTACAATGAATACGTTAGCTCAAGGTTTAGATGAAGTTGTTGTGAGTGTTAGCGCAAGTACAAATACTGAAAAATCTGTTCTTGAATTTCAAAAAAAATCTATCAGTCTAGTTGATGGTCTTTCTTCTCAAAGAATTAAATCAACTGGGGCATCAAATATTGCTTCAGCTGTAAAATCTGTTCCAGGAGTGTCAGTTCAGGGTGGTAAGTATGTTTATGTTCGTGGTTTGGGTGATCGTTATACAAAATCTATTCTAAACGGAGTAGACATCCCTGGTTTAGATCCTGACAGAAATACCATTCAAATGGATATTTTTCCAACAAATATTCTTGATAATGTCATTGTATTTAAATCTGCTTCAGCTGAAATGCCAGCAGATTTTACTGGCGGAATTGTTGATGTGATTACAAAAGAATTTCCAAATTCTAAACAATTTTCAATTTCGTTTAGTTCAGCTTTTAATAATAAAATGCATTATAATGACAACTATTTAACTTCTAAGTCAAGCAGCACAGATTTTTTAGGTTTTGATGATGGTTTAAGATCAATTCCTGTGGATCCATATCAAGGATATACTGTTCTTGAAAGTATAAATAGTGTTAAAATCACAAATGTTACAAGAGAATTTAACCCAAATATGGCTGCGTTAAATAAAACAAGTTTAGGAGACTATAGTTTTAATATTTCTGGGGGAAACCAAATTATATTGAAAAATGATAATAGATTAGGCTTTTTTGGTTCTTTGAGCTATAAGAACACAACCAGTTTTTATGAAAATTCACAAAATAATACATACTATAGAGATTCCGATAAAAGTATATTTGACCTATTTGAAAATAGAACTCAAAAAGGCCCACTTGGTGAAAACTCTATTTTGTTAAGTGGTATGACTGGCTTGTCTTATAAAACTAATTTATCAAAATACAAATTTAATATTCTGCATATTCAAAATGGAGAATCAAGTGCAGGTATTTTTGATCAAACAGTCAACTTAAACGATTCAAAAGATCTTATTAAACACAATATTGAATACACTCAAAGATCTATTACCAACTTATTATTTTCTGGAACTCACACATTTAATAACGATAGTAAATGGAAACTAAATTGGAAAGTTTCACCAACAAAATCTTCAATAAAAGATAAAGATATTAGAACTACTTCTTTTGAGATAACTGATGAGGGTAAATATCTTATACCATTAAATGGTAAACCAAGTAGGATTTGGAGAAATTTAGATGAAATAAATATTGTTGGTAAAATTGATTTAGAGAAAAAAATAAAGCTGTTTAACAGAGAATCAAAATTAAAGTTTGGACTTTTAAGCTCATTAAAAGAAAGACAATATGATATATACAGCTTTAGAATAAATGTTCCAACTAACTTAGGTGTTTTAGATAATGGCAACCCTGATAATTTATTGAAACCTGAAAATACTTGGACACCTACTAATACTATAGGAAACCACATTGCTCTTTATACAAATGGAGCAGTTGAAAAAGGTAAAAACTATGATGCTAATCAAGTTAATTTTTCTGGGTATTCATCGTTTGAATTTAAGTTTACTGATAAATTAAAATCCATAATAGGTTTAAGAGCTGAAAAATTTATTCAAAAGTATACAGGGGAAAACAGTGGAGGTACAATAAAATATGAGGATCAAAAAGTAATTGATAAACTTGATATATTTCCCTCAACTAACTTTATTTTCTCTCTGAAAGAAAACTCAAATCTAAGATTATCTTATTCAAAAACAACAGCTAGGCCATCTTTTAAAGAAGTTTCAATAGCTGAGATTTATGATCCTCTTTCAAACATGACTTTTAATGGAAATATTGAACTTAAACCAAGTTATATTGACAATATTGATGTTAGATATGAGATTTTTGGAGAGGAAAATCAATTATTTGCAGTTAGTGGTTTTTATAAATCTTTCCAAAACCCAATCGAACTTACATACTACGAGTCTTCAACTGAAAACTTTCAACCAAAAAATTTAGGAAATGCAAAAGTATTTGGTTTAGAACTTGAGTTAAGAAGACAAATTAGTCAGTCAATTGGATTAAATATAAATGCATCACTTATAGAGTCTAAACAAGAATTTGGTGAAAGCGAAAGGAACCTTAGAACTAAAGGTTTGAGAAATGGTGAAAAATTAAGCGATAATAGAAGTCTTCAGGGTCAATCCCCGTTTTTAATTAATTCAAGTATTGATTATAATGATAATAAGGGATTGAGGGCAGGGATGTATTTTAATGTACAAGGAAAAACTTTGGAAGTTGTTGGGACAGGGTTTGCTCCTGACGTTTATACACAGCCGTTTCAAAGTTTAAACTTAAATTTTTCGAAAACTTTTGGAGAAAAACAAAATAAAACAATTACACTAAAGATTGATAACATACTAAATAGTAGGAAAGAAAGTTTTTACGAATCTTTCAAGGCTAATAAAGAAATCTTTTCTTATAGAGAAGAAGGAACTACTTTCTCAATTGGATATAGTATTAAGCTTTAGAAACTAAGTTTTTATAATTAATTCAAAAGGGAGAAAAAATTAATCATTATTTAATTGTACTTCAACTTCGATTTTAGGATTTTTTGATGTTACTAACTTTAAAATTGGTAATGCTTTATCATTATATTTAGGATTTACAATTATAAATGTAGCTTCTCTGACAATTTTTTTATTATCGTAAGCTAATTCCATAGCTGAAAATTTAGCACATAGTTCTCCATTATAAAAGACATCCGTCCCATCATATGATAAACCTTGGGTACTTACGTTTAATAGTGGGCTACAGGCGAAAGAGAATAGTGTTAACAATAATATTGTTTTTTTCATTTTTTAAATTTAAAACTACTTTTAATTATGCTATTTTATGTTAAGAAAATATTACCATAAAATCATCTTATGTTAACTTATTAAAAAGAAATATAATTATGAGAAAACAAATTTGACTATGATTTAAATAATTTTACTGAGTTGGATTACCAATAATTAATAAAAAATAAAATTGTTAACATTAAGATAACAATTTCATAACATAACAATTTCTTAACATTAGAAAATATTTTTCGTCTTAATATTGCAGACATAAAATATAACTAATGAAAAAAATATTACTAATTGCACTATTAATTATCTCTGTAAAAGGATTTTCACAAGAAGATTCAGCTGGGAAACCAAATTTTAAAGTTTTTTGGAATTTCAATAATAATTTTACTGAAGATGTTTCTAAAAAAACTGCATTTGAATTAAAAAGAGTATACCTAGGTTATTCTTATAAATTTGATGACAAAATATCTGGAAAAATCACATATGATATAGGTACTAATTCAGGCGGTAGTGCTTATACTGCATACGTTAAGGTTGCACAACTAGATTGGAAAATGACCCCTAAAGTAAAAGTTAGTCTTGGGCTTATTGGGAACAAACAATTTAAAGGACAAGAAAATTTATGGGGTTACCGATACGTTTTCAAATCTTTTCAAGATGAATATAAATTTGGCGCAAGTGCTGATTTAGGTATAAATTCTGAGTTCAAGTTAAGTCAAAAATTAATAATGAATGTGTTTTTCCTAAACGGAGAAGGATATAAAAATGTACAAGATAACGATGGTAATATTCGTCAAGGTATTAGTTTTTTCTACTCACTTCCTAAAGGTTTTGAAACAAGATTATATTTTGACTCACATGCAAGTGAAGATGCTAGTGCCATTACTAACACGTCATTATTTGTTGGACATAAAGGAGATGGTGGAAGATTTGGATTAGAATATAACAGTATTAGCAATGCCCGTAACTACAAATCTTCTGCTGAAGGATATGATAGAGATGGATTTTCAATATACGGTTCAAAAAAATTATCAAAAAATTATGAAATATTTGCTAGGTATGATCAAATAAGCTCGAACACCCTTGATGGAGATTCAAAAGCTTGGAATTATAATAACGATGGTAGTCTATTAATGTTTGGAGCAGAATACAAAGCTGTAAAGGGCGTAAAATTTAATTTAAATTATAGACTATTTAATCACGATAATTCAGTAATAAATAATAAATCTATTCTGTCTTTAAATGCAGAATTTAAAATATAATCTATGAACTTTCTTAACATTAATTTTACATCAAATCTAATTGATTTATCGTACATTTCAAGTCAATTCAATACTGACATGGATATTTATTTAATAATGATTATTGCCCTTGCAATTCTAGCAATTGGAGACTTAGTTGTTGGGGTTAGTAATGATGCTGTTAACTTTTTAAACTCTGCACTTGGATCAAAAGCACTCTCGGTTAGAAATATAATGATACTTGCAAGTTTAGGGGTCGCTGTTGGAGCTGTCTTCTCTAGCGGAATGATGGAAGTAGCAAGAAAAGGAATTTTTAACCCTGACATGTTTTTCTTTTCAGAAATCATGATCATCTTCATGGCAGTGATGATTACTGACATCTTACTTCTAGATTTCTTTAATACTCTAGGAATGCCAACATCAACTACAGTATCAATTGTTTTTGAACTTTTAGGAGCTGCTGTTGCAGTATCATTAATCAAAATTTTTGCAAACGGTGGAGACGCTTCTTTGCTTGTTGATTATATCAATGTAACAAAAGCAACACAAATCATTGGAGGAATATTACTCTCTGTATTTGTTGCTTTTTCTGTAGGTGCAGTTGTTCAGTATGTTTCTAGATTCTTACTTTCATACAATTACGAACAAAAAGCAAATTGGGTCGGGTCTTTATTTGGAGGAGTAGCATTAACATCTATTACCTACTTTATATTAATGAAAGGGATTAAAGGTACGGCTTATGCAAAACAAAGTTTTGAGATACTAGATGGCTCAACTATAGCAAACTTTATGGAAACTCAAGTTGTTTTAATTGCAGTAAGTTTATTTATTTTATTATCACTCTTTTCATATATAATAATCTCCGTTTTTAAAATTAGTATTTATAAAATAATTATTGGTGTTGGTACGTTTTCACTTGCGTTAGCATTTGCAGGAAACGACCTGGTAAACTTTATTGGTGTTCCAATTGCAGCATGGCAATCTTACGAAGCGTGGAGTGTTTCTGGAATGCAAGCAACAGAATTTTCCATGGCTGTTTTATCTAAAAAAGTTCCAACCCCAACCCTACTTCTATTTTTAGCTGGAATGGTAATGGTAGTAACTTTATGGATTTCATCTAAAGCCAAAAAAGTAACCAAGACGGAAATAGATTTAGCTAGACAACAAGACACTAAAGAAAGGTTTAATCCTAACTTTTTGTCAAGAGGACTTGTAAGAGCTTCAATGAATTTATCTAATGTATTTTCTAAAATTGTTCCAAACAATCTTCAAAAACATATAGATTCTCAGTTTGAAAAACCAGCAATTGAACTTTCTTCAAACAAATCTATTGAATTACCTGCTTTTGATATGATACGAGCAGCAGTAAACATGATGGTTGCAGCGATTTTAATTTCGATAGCTACATCTTTCAAATTACCTTTATCAACAACATATGTTACCTTCATGGTAGCAATGGGTACATCACTGGCTGATAGAGCATGGGGAAGTGAGAGTGCCGTATACAGAGTAGCTGGAGTTTTAAATGTAATTGGAGGATGGTTTTTTACTGCATTTATTGCGTTTGTTGGATGTGGAACTATTGCATTTTTGATAAACCTTGGCGGGCCAACTGCAATAGCTATTTTACTATTCTTAGCATTACTGTTGCTAGCAAGAAACTACATTTCTCACAGAAAAGAAACTGCTCAAATTAAAAGTGAGGATGCTTTAAGTAAAGCAGAAAGCAGTTCAATCCAAGGAGTTATTTTAGAGAGCTCAAATAATGTTTCAAAAGCATCTAAGAAAATTAAAAAGGTTTTCGCAGCTTCAATTAGTGGATTAGCGACTCAAGATTTATCTGCTTTGAAAAAGAATAAAAAAGAGGTAAAATCTCTAGCTGATGAAATTGAAGATTTAAGAAATGATTTATTCTATTTTATTAAAAATCTGGATGAATCTACAATTAAAGGCGCTAGTAATTTTTACATAAATGTTCTTGGTTCTTTACAAGATATTTCTGAATCACTTCAATATATCTCGAAAGTTACATTCAAGCACATAAATAACAATCACAAAGCTTTAACTTTTAATCAAATAAGAGAATTAAAAGAAATTAGCCTAGAGCTTGAGACACTTTTTGAAAGAACTAAGTTTGCATTTTCAAAAAATAATTTCAAAGAAATTTCAAGCATCCTTGATTCTAAACAAGAACTTCTAGACTCGGTTAGAGAAAAAATTAACAATCAAATTTCTAGAACTAAGTCTGAAGAATCAAGTCCAAAAAACACAACTCTTTACTTCAGTATTTTAACTGAATCAAAGGATCTTATAAAAGCAACAATGGCAATGTTAGAACTATACAACGATCAGTATGATTCAAGTGTAGAACCGCCATTAAATGATGAATAAAAAGTGTTAATTATTATATTCAAAAAAAAAGCAATTCTAATGAATTGCTTTTTTTTTAAATAATTTTATTGTAACTAGCCCTCACAACTAACACACTCTTTCTTTTGTTTGAACTTTTGAGCAGCATTCATACTATGCTGATAATACAATGATTTTAGTCCTAACTTCCAAGCTGTAATGTGTATCTTATTAATGTCCTTAGTAGGCATGTCTGGATGTACAATAATATTAAGTGATTGACCTTGGTCAATATGATTTTGTCTGTTCGCCGCCTGATATACAATTACTAACTGATCTATCTCAGAATATGTTTTGAATGTATCTTTTTCATTTTCTGATAAGAAGTCTAGGTGTTGGACAGAGCCATCTCTGTCTCTAATATCTCTCCAAACCTCTGGCTTATCCATACCTTTTTCTTTTAAAAGTTTTTCTAAAAAAGGATTTTTAATTGTGGTTTTTATTTTTGCAATATCTTTTACATAGATATTTGACCATATTGGTTCAATACCTTGTGAAACTTGTCCTAGGATAAAGGCAGACGATGTAGTCGGAGCCACAGCATTTAAAGTTGCATTTCTTCTTCCATATCCTTTCAGCAGTTCTGGTTCTCCAAACTTTTCAGCTAAATGTTGAGAAGCTTTATTAGACAACTCTTTAATCTTTCTAAATACCTCGCTGTTTAAATCGTACGATTCTTGACTATCAAAGGGCAACATTTTAGACTGCAAAAGAGAATGCCAGCCAAGAGTCCCCATTCCTAATGCTCTATTTTCTTTTGCAAAATTATAAGCCCTTTCCATAAACAAAAATGTTTGCTGATCTTCTCTGTCATCTGAGTTTTTGTAAGACTCTAGTTTTTCTAAAAACTCGGTGATTATTGCATCTAAAAAATAAATCATTGTTTCAACAGCATCAGTATCTTTCCATTTATCATAGTGCAATAAATTAATGCTTGACAATACGCAAACAAAAGACCAATTATGGTTTGAAGGCAGCATAATTTCTGTACATAAATTACTTGCGTAAATAGGTAGCTTTTTGTCTTTATAGACATCAGGAGCGCCATTGTTCGCATTATCTGTAAAGAAAATATATGGATATCCCATTTCACCACGACTCTGCAGCACTTTAGCCCAAACTGTTCTTTTATCAACATCGCCATCTATCATCTCTTGCATCCAATCATTGGTTACCGTGACACCGTGAGTTAACTCTTGTATTGGATTACCTTCAGTTCCTATTTCTAAGAATTCCATAATATCTGGGTGATCAATTGGTAAATAGGGAGAAAAACGACCTCGTCTAACTGAACCCTGGCTTACAACATCTACCATAGATTCAAATAATCTCATAATATGAACAGCACCTGAGGCTTCTCCGTTATCCTTTATCGCAGCACCTCTATGTCTAATTTTTCCAAAGTATCCAGATGTTCCACCACCCAACTTAGACATCATACCAACCTCAGACTGACTGTATAAAATATTTCCTATATCGTCGTCTACATGTGAACCAAAGCAACTTATTGGTAAACCACGCTTTTTCCCAAAGTTTGACCAAACAGGTGATGCCAAAGAATAATATCCTTCAGACATGTAATAATAAAACTTTTCTGCATACCCTGGCATTTGAAGAATTTCCTCAGCTCTTTTTGCAATGTTAGCTATACGTTCTTCAGCGCATACTCCTTCTCCAATGTATCCAGCAGCAAGAAACTTTCTGCTATTTTCGTTAAGCCACTCAAATGGTTTTTCAGAACTCAAATTCATTCTTTTATTTGAGTCTTCTCTTGCCTGAATTGTGTCCGTGGAGGGATTTACTTGTTTTTGTTCGTCTAATATTTTTGTCTCCATATTCTAAAAAAGATCATCATTGGTTATACTTTGGCTTCTTTTACTATAATTGATAGATCTTTTGACAAAAAAGTCACCATGTTTGGTTCCTATAATCTCATCATCAAACCATTCTGTTTCTAAAACTAAATTTTGGTCTACTTCAAACACCTTTTCAATGCCAATGCTTTCCAATGAATTATTAAATCTATTTTTTAGAAATTCGTTAATTACTGCTTTTGGTAAAAAATCTAGTTCTCCATTTTCAAAAATCCAGTCTACGACGTCTTGCTCTGCTTCATAAGCTTCCTTACATAAATTTTGAATATTTTGATGGTATTCTGATGTGAACCATTCAGGATGTTCTTTTTGCAAAATTTTGATTAAATCAATTCCAAAGTCACCGTGGATTTGTTCTTCTTTAGATGTTGCCTCTACAACATTTGAAATTCCTTTCAACATGTTTTTATGTTTGTTAAAGGCCATAATTATTAAGAACTGCGAGAACAATGAAACGTGTTCAATAAACAATGAAAATAAAAGGATAGCTTCAGCATACTCTTTATTATTATCACTTTTTGAATTTTTAAGTGCTGTTTCTAGATAGCGCACTCTTTTCATTATACTTGGTTTCTTTTTAAGTTCTTTGAATTCTGAGTTTAATCCTAATATTTCTAACAAATGAGAATACGCATCAGCATGACGAACTTCACTCTCAGCAAACGTTGAACCTACTGAACCAATTTCAGGTTTGGGAATTCTATGATAAAGGTCTCCCCAAAAAGACTTTACAGCAACTTCAATTTGAGATATTGCTAACATAGTATTTTTGATTGCGCTTCTTTCAGAGTCAGACAAACGAGATTTAAAATCTTGAATATCGCTTGTGAAATTGAATTCCGAATGTATCCAATATGAATGTCTAATAGCCGGAACATATTCATATAAATGAGGATATTCATAAGGTTTTAAGTTTACTCGTTTTTCAAAAATATCAGACTCTCTTTTCTGACTTCTTTTATTTCTGTATAAAATGTAAGCTTTTGCAACATCTTTAAACTTACTTTCCATTAATTGTGTTTCAACAATATCCTGAACCTCTTCAATTGTAGGAATATATTCCTGGTGTTTATTTTTTCGATCTAATAATTGAGTGTAAACGGATAAAGACACGTCTTGCGCATCTTGTCTTGTACCGACTTCTACTGCCACCATTGCTTTGTGAATAGCTTCTGTGATTTTATCTAAGTCAAAAGCTTTGATGTCGAAATCTCTCTTAATTATTTGATCTATCTTCATTTGGTTCAATTTTTTTATTCTCGTTTATTATATAAATATCTATTTTATTTATTCAGTTTTATACGGCTACTTTATAAGTTCTTAACAAAATTTTCAACATAAAATTTTAATCTTTATTTTGATGTTTTCCCTTTAAAAAAACAGTATAATTTTTACTAAACTTTAGTGCTTAAAAGTTTAGCTAGTTAATTATTCAACAACAAATAATCTTATTTCAACACCCTCTCATTTACATCTGAACCAAAAAAACAGGGACAATATTTGATTTAAATATTGTTGTTTATTTTTAAAATTGGTACAGCAGTAGACATCTTTAATCAAGTTTAATTATAAAAACTAGTAAAATTTTTGGTTGTTGTTTAACACAAAGATTCTAAAATGTTTCCAAAAATAAAAGCAGTATTTATTCACAAACAAGCTTAGTTCTTAACAATTTCAAAATCATTATTTTTAATGGTTAAGAATGATTTTTAAATATATTAGTTTGATTTTTAGTAATTTAAATATGTTTAAGTATCTAATTAAAAATCTGAGCACTATTGAGTTTTGTTTTTAGCTATTTTTTCAAGCTCCAAAAACCATTCGTTTCCAAATTTTTTTATTAGTGCTTCTTTAACAAATTCATAAACAGGTTTTTTGAGTTCGTTACCCAAACTACATGCATCAGAACAAATTGACCATTTATGATAATTTACTGCTGTAAATTCTGAATACTCTTTAACTCTAACTGGATACAGGTGACAAGAAATTGGCTTATTAAATTCTATTTCATCTTTTTTATATGCCTTTTCAATTCCGCACGAAAGAGTACCATTTGATTCGTAATGAACGTATACACATGCTTTTGATTCAACAAGTGGAGTTTCAATTTTACCATCTTTAAGGGTTACATATGCGCCATTATTTTTCACTATTTTTTTTGCTCGTGGGCTAATATATTTAGAAATTTTATCAAAATTTTTAGCAAGTAAATTGGCTTCTTGTTTTTGTAAAGGAGCACCTGCTATTCCTTCAACACAACAAGCTCCTTTACATTTTTCAATGTTACAATGAAAATTATTTTCTAAAATTTCCTCTGAAACTAGGGTTTTTCCAATCCTAAACATTCTATAAAATTAAAATAAATGTTAATTAGTTTTTTTCAATATAAATATATATTTGCAAAAAATTTATGGATGTTTAATTTGAAAGAAATTTTTACTGCTGGAATGATTCTTTTTGCAGTTATTGATATTATTGGTAGTATCCCAATAATAATAGAATTGAAAAAAAAGGTTGGCTACATTCAATCAGAAAAAGCTTCAGCCTTCTCCGTAATACTAATGATTGCTTTTTTGTTTATTGGAGAAGAAATCTTAAACGTCATAGGCATTGATGTAAACTCTTTTGCCGTTGCTGGTGCCCTGGTTATATTTTTTATTTCACTGGAAATGGTTTTAGGCATATCAATTTATAAGAACGAAACACCTGAAACAGCATCAATTGTTCCAATTGCATTCCCTTTAATTGCCGGTGCTGGAACACTAACGACATTACTATCACTCAGAGCAGAATTTCAATTGATAAATATTATTATTGCAATTATTGTAAATATTCTTTTTGTTTATTTAGTGTTAAAATTTTCCGACAGAATTGAAAGAATTTTCGGAAAGTCAGGAATTGGAATAATTAGAAAAATTTTTGGCGTAATTTTAATGGCGATTGCTGTAAAATTATTTGCCAGTAACATTCAAGGTCTATTTTAATATGAAAAAAATCTTTTTCTTTATAACACTAGCATTTGTATTATTAGTATTTAACATTACTAAAATAAACTATGATGATTTATTCTCTGAAGATAGTAAAATTGCACTGATTGGAGCATTAGCATGTAGCTGTACAATTTTACTGATGCTGATTTTATACGTTTCCAAAAAAATTAAGGATAAGCAAGATTAAATTTTAGGGATATGGACTATCTCAAGTCCTGCTTTTCTAAGGAAGTCTATTCCTGTTTTATCTTTATATTCAATATTATACACAACTCTTACAATACCTGATTGAAAAATTAACTTACTACAATCTTTGCAAGGAGACATTGTAATGTATAATGTCGCACCCTTACTGGATTGTGTTGATGCTGCTACTTTCATAATTGCGTTAGCTTCTGCATGAAGAACATACCATTTTGTACAATTATCTTCATCTTCACAAATATTTTCAAAGCCAGTTGGAGTGCCATTGTATCCATCTGAAATTATCATTTTATCCTTTACTATTAATGCACCAACCTGTTTTCTTTTACAATACGAAAGCTTTGCCCACTCTTGTGCCATTTTCAAATATGCAATATCATATTTTCTTTGCTTTGATTCTTTCATCTATATCATTTGATAAATTAAATTTAAAGATAATAGTATTATTAATGCTGAGCATATTTTAACGTAGTTGATCCTATTAATAATTTTAAGTTTTATCAAAATAGTATTTACTATCAGTATTGCTAAAACAACAACAAGTTGTGAAAGCTCAACTCCAAATGCAAAACCAAACAATGGAATAATTTTAGTATCCAGAGAATCTGTTAACATTTCAACGTAATTTCCAAAACCAAAGCCATGTATTAATCCAAATATTATAGAAAAAGTATATTCAAAGAGAACGTTTGAATTTACCTTTAAATTCATAATATTATATACACATGTTAATATAATTGTAGCTGGAATTAAAAATTCAATAATTTGTGAATCAGGCTTTAAAATATCGAATGCGGACAAAAATAAAGAAAGTGTATGTCCTAAAGTAAATGATGTAACAATCCAAAAAACATTTTTAAAATCTTTAAAACTGTATACAATTGTTAGAGCAGAGAGGAAAAGCATATGGTCAATTGCATCCCAATCTAAAACATGAAACAATCCTAATTCCAAATAAAAAATCAAATCATACATTACTTAAAGATAACTAAAAGCCTCTTTTAACTTTTATATTTTGATAAGCTTTTTGAATTTTTTGAAATTTATCTTGAGCAGCTTTTACATAAGCTTCACCCAAGTGCTGTACTTTATCGGGATGATGTTTTTTCGCCAATGATCTGTATGATTTTTTTATCTCCTCATCTGAAGCTGATTTATCAACTTCTAAAATTTTGTAATCATTATCTACTTCTTTAATAAACATAGCTTTTATACTCAAAAAATCTGCATAAGAAAGCTTAAATAAATTAGAAAATTCTAATAGTTTATTAATTTCTTGTTGGCTGATACTTCCGTCTGCTTTAGCAATTCCAAAGAGAAAATGTATAACCTGAAGTTTACTCTCATAATTCAATCCAAGGTTAAACAAATTGGAAATTTTGTTTAGTGAAATTCCCTTGTTTTTAAAGTTTTGATTAAAAATTTTAAAAACCTCATTGGCTCTATTCTTACCATATGCAGAAACAAAATAAGCTCTAACAAAGTCAAGTTCTTTCTGCGAAACTTTTCCATCAGCCTTAATAACTAGTGAAGCTAGTGCAAGAAGATTTATTTCAAAATCTCTACTCGAAATTTTTATAGATCTTGGAGAGAAAAAAGAACCCAGGAAAAACCCAATAAGAGCTCCCGGAAGTCTAAATAAAGTATATCCTAAAATAGCAAATAGCCATCTATTCATTCTAAAAAAATTTAGTTCAAATTTACGAATGAATAATCAATATAATCAACTTGTTTTGATGATTGTTTATTATATTTGCGTGAATTAAATTTGATTATATGTATCCAGCCGAATTAGTTAAACCCATGAGAGAAGATTTGACTTCTGCAGGTTTTGTTGAATTAAAGGATGCCAACGAAGTGGCTAACAACGTCCCAAAAAGTGAAACTGCTGTTTTAATAGTAAATTCGGTTTGTGGGTGTGCTGCTGCAAACGCACGTCCAGGAGTTAAAGATTCATTAAAAAATGAAAAAAAACCAAAAAAACTTTTTACTGTTTTTGCTGGAGTTGACAAAGAAGCTACGGATGCTGCAAGAAACTTAATGATTCCTTTTCCACCCTCTTCTCCATGCATAGCTCTATTTAAAAATGGCGAGTTAGTTCATATGCTGGAGCGACACCACATTGAAGGAAGGTCATCAGAAATTATTAGCGAAAACTTAAAACAAGCTTATAATCAATATTGTTAATTTACGATTGGAAAGGTAATTGTAAAAGTTGTCCCTTTATTTATTTTGGTATCAAAATCAATTTTTCCATTGTAAGACATTACTAAATTTTTAACCATTCCTAGGCCAAGTCCCATTCCGCCTGATTTTGTTGTGAAATTTGGTTCAAAAATATTAGAGATTAGTTCCTTAGGTATGCCATGCCCATTGTCTTTAACCTTAATTTCTACAATGTCTATTTTTTTTATTATTGAAACTCTAAGTTCTGGAACTTTAATATTTTGACATGCATGTATTGAATTTTTGATAAGGTTTGTAATGATTCTTACAATTTGAGGTTTATCAATCTCAACAATTATTTTTTCTGAATCTGATTTGAATAAAATATTTTCCTCCTTAAAAATCTCTAAAGCTAATTTTATAGCTAAAACAATATTAGTTTTTTCTCCTTTTTGAATTGGCATTTCTGCGAAATTTGAAAAAGCTGAAGCGATTGAACTCATGGTGTCAATTTGTTGAATTATAGTTTGAGTAAATTCTTTTACTTTACTATCATTGTTGTCTTCTTGTTCTTTAAAATTTCTCTCAAAACTTTGAACACTTAATTTCATAGGTGTTAGAGGATTTTTAATCTCATGGGCTACTTGTTTTGCCATCTGCCTCCATGCCTCTTCTTTGTTGGATTGGGATAATTCTTTAACATTTTTATCAAGCATTTCAACCATATTATTGTAGGATTCCACAAGACTATTAACCTCTTTACTTCTTGCAATAATTTTAATTTTTGAATTTGTCTTATCCAATCTAGTTTGTTTCATTTTTAAAGCAATTTCAGAAATTGCCTTAGTCATATATTGAGAAACAAAATATGAAATTATGATTGAAAGAATTAATAGGAAAAAATATACTTCACCAAGAATAATTAAGAAAGAATCCAGTTCATATGAGTTCAAGTTATCGTCATCATAATACGGAAGATTCAAAATCCATAATGCTTGAAAATTATCATCAATAATCAAAGAGTATGAAGATCTGTATTGAACATTATCTTTCTTGGTAATTTCTATAATTTTTGAATCTTCTTCATTTAAAATTTTTTCTAATAAATTAGAGTCTATTGAGTTAATTTCGTTTTTAGGTAATGTAGAATTAATTAATTTACCCTCTAAATCATAAATGCTAAATTTTACACTTTGTACATCGGAAACTTCATAAATTTTTTCAGACAAAATTGAATCAAATTGCTCAATGTCCAAATATTGTCTTGCTTCTTTTGAAAAATAAGCAATACTTCTTTGTATTTGAGCCTCTTTTCTTTCAAGTCTCTTTGAATGATACTTGTCAGACTGAGTTTTGAATTGAGGAATTGTGATTAAAGAAATTAAAATAAAAGTGATCACAACAATGACAGTCATAGCTAAAAAAATTCTAGCTCCTAATGATAAATTTGATTTAATGTTTAATAACCTTTTCAAGTTCTAAATCTTTTATAAATTTTTATCAAAACCAATATTAATAAAATAAATAATAGTGATCCTACAGTGAACTTTAACCAATTAATATTGTTTTTTAAAACCACTAAAAAAACAATGCTGACAAGAATTACACTGGTGACCTCATTCCAAATTCTCATAAAATCAGATGAATACTTTAGAACTCCCAATTTGAATTCTTTCACTATGTAATGAGTTTTTAAATGGTAGATAACTAGAATTAAAACAAAAAATAATTTTGCAATCATCCAATTTTCATAAATCCAAACTGGGACTAAAAGTAACATCCAAAAACCAAATATTAAAGCTAAAATTGATGAGGGCCAAGTGATTAAATACCATAGTCTTTCAATCATTACAATTAACTGATCAGTTAAGATTTTTTTTTCATCATTTTTCTTTTGGTGTGCTTCTATAAAATAAATAAATAGTCTAGGAACATAGAATAATCCTGCAAACCATGTAATTACAAAAATTATGTGCAGGGATTTTATGATGTTATAATATTCCAAGTTAATTTATTTAATGCTTGCCCACTCATCGATCCATCTTGATAAAGTCTTAACCCATTCTTTGTCATCATTCAAACATGGAACAACGTGAAACTCATGTCCACCTTTTTCAATAAACTCTTCTTTTGCTTCCATAGCAATTTCTTCAAGAGTTTCAAGACAATCTGAAACAAAAGCAGGAGTTACAATAGCCATTTTTTTTGTTCCAGTTTCAGCAAAATTTTCAACAACTTTATCGGTGTAAGGTTTTAGCCAGGGTTGTCCAGCTAATCTTGATTGAAATGAACTAGAGTAAGTCCCTTCCTTTAGACCTAAGTAATCTGCCACCTGTTTTGTGGTCTCATAACATTGGTGCCTATAACAGTATTTGTGAGCTGGTGAACTAGTTTGACAACAACTTTGATCAATTTTACAATGAGATTTTGTTATGTCAGTTTTTCTTATGTGCCTTTCTGGAATTCCATGATAAGAAAAAAGTATGTGATCCCATTCTTTACCAGATAAATGGTTTTGAATTGAGTTTGATAAAACTCTTATATAATCCTTGTGATTGTAGAAGGCAGGTAAATTTGTGAATTCAATTTCTGGAAAAAATTCGTTTTTTATTTGATCAGCCAGAACTAAAATTGTTTCAGTTGAGGCCATAGCGTGTTGAGGATATAATGGAATAAGCAGGATTTCCGATACACCTTTGTCCACTAATTCTTGTATTCCTTTTTTTATTGATGGGTTGCCATATCGCATTGCAAGAGCAACTGGAACTGAAGTAATCTTTTGAATTTTTTCAAGTAATCTGTATGATAATACAATGAGTGGTGATCCCTCATCCCACCAAATTTTTTTATATGCTTTAGCAGATTTTTTAGGTCTAAAATTTAGGATAATTCCTTTAACTAAAAGAGTTCTCAACCAAAGAGGCTCGTCAATAACCCTCTCATCCATTAAAAATTCCTTAAGATATTTTTTTACATCTTTAACATTAGTACTATCTGGTGAACCTAGATTTACAAGTAATGCTCCTTTCATTATTTAATTTATATTGACATTAGATATTTTTTTGGAGTAGTTCCAAATTTTTTTTTGAAGGCATTTATAAAATGAGTAGCTGTGCTATACCCAACTTTCAGTGCAACCTCATTAACATTATAACTCCCAGAAGACAGTAGTCTTTTAGAGGTTAGCATTTTATAGTCAAGTAAAAATGAATAAACTGATGAACCATAAACTTGTTTGAAACCCTGTTTAAGCTTCTTCAAACTAATATCAACTTCATTCGAAAGCTCTGTTAATGTTGGCGGTTCAATCATTCTAGAAATCATTATTTCCTTAGCTAATTTTATCTTCTTAATATTATTGTCATCAGCTAAAAAAGGACATTGCTCAACGTCCATTTCTTTATCTTTACTAAAATATAAACTCATAAGTTCAAAAACTTTTCCTCTTAAATATAGAGTGTACATTGTTGAGTCCATAGATTGCTGAAACATTTGATTTAAGACAATTGCAATCATTGGGCCAATTTTCTTTTCCTTATATAATTTATTACCAACATTTTCATTATTTAAAAATGAAATTTGATCTGCCTCGTTAGAAAACAAGCCATGAAATTTTTTTATTGAAATTAAAATTGATAGGACCTGACTTTCTTGCTCAAGCACCAAGTTTATAGGCAATTCTTTGTCTGGATTATATAATAAAATAGAATTTTCATGTTGTACACTAAAGATGTATGCACCTTCGTTATAAAGAAAATTAGCAAAACCTTTTAAGCAAAAATGAAATTGTATGTAATCCTTGCTAATACTATATTGATAATTTAATTGAGAAGTACTTGTATTAGCGCTCTTAAGTAAAATTAAACCGTCTTCCACTTTAAAACTTTCAAAAGTACCTTTTGCGATATTTTTTAAACTCATTTAAAATATTTTTTTAATTTAGAATTGTTCTAAATTACAAATATGTTATTTTCAATTCAACTCTGTAAAAGTATGAAATTAAATACTAATCTAACAGCACTTTTTATTAAAAATCCTATTGCGTTATTTATAGACCCTTTAGAGTTATTTTTTAACTAAGTCTAATATTATTTTTACAGCTGTAAAAAAAGAATATTTGAAAGCGCCTTTTTTTATCGTCATTGGTATTAGCTACAAAGATGCGGATACATCTACAAGAGGAAAGTTTAGCTTGAACCCCTCCACATCAAAAAAACTCATTCAACATTCATTACAAATGGGAATTAAGTCAATTGTTGTTAATTCTACCTGTAATAGAGTTGAACTTTATTCATCGTGTAAGGATTCACAATTGATCATTGATCTACTATGTAAATTTTCATGCGGATCGGTTGACGATTTTAAAAAATTTGGATACATAATAAAAGGTGATAAGGCAGTTAAGCATATTTTTAAAGTTGGTACAGGACTTGACAGTCAAATTTTAGGTGATTTTGAAATTATTGCTCAACTAAACAACAGTTATTTAATGTCAAAAAAGTTAAAAGCTATTAATCCTGCTTTTAACAGGCTTTTCAATATGGTTAAACATGCCAGCAAGAGAATAAAAAATGAGACTAAAATCTCATCTGGAGCAACCTCTGTTTCTTATGCAGCAGTAAGATATATACTTGACAATGTAAATGATTTAAAATCAAAAAAAATCTTACTTTTTGGTGCTGGAAAAATCGGCAGGAATACTTGTGAAAACTTAGTGAAACATACTTCAAATAAGCATATAACCCTTATTAACAGATCTGAAGATAAAGCAAGGCTTGTAGCTGGTAAATTTGAAGTAAAAGTAGAAAACATCACTAATTTAAAGGAAGTGATTTTAAGTAGTGACATACTTATTGTGGCAACCTCTGGTGAAACTCCAACTGTAACAAAAGAAATGATTCCAAAAACTAAGGAATTAATAATATTAGATCTTTCTGTTCCAAAAAATGTTGATGAAAATCTAAATGAATATTCTAATGTAGATTTATTAGACTTGGACTATTTATCTAAGGTTACAAATAATAATTTAGAGCAAAGAAAAAAATTCATTCCAGAAGCTCAAAAAATAATACAGGAAATAGTAGAAGACTATTATCTATGGATAGAGACCAGAAAATTTGCACCAACCGTCAATGCTTTAAAAGTAAAACTTAAAAAAATACAAGAAAATAAAATCAAACTTCTAAAGAAAAAAACATCCTCTTTTGATGACAACAATGTAAAAGAAGTATCTGAACATTTAATTCAAAAAATTACCAACCAAGTTGCAAATCATTTAAGAGATAGTGATGACTTTGAAGAAGAATTGGAATCAATAAAAACAATTTTTCAACTCGATCACGATGATTACTAAAATTAGAATAGGCACAAGAGATAGTGAGCTTGCAATTTGGCAAGCAAATTATGCAAAAAAAAAACTTCTATCCTTAGGTATAAGTTGTCAAATAATCAAGTTAAAATCTGAAGGAGATCTAAATCAAATTACTCCTTTATATGATTTTGGAGTGAGTGGAGTTTTTACTAAAACTCTTGATCAAGCTTTACTAAATAACAAAGTTGATATAGCTGTTCATAGCTTGAAAGATGTACCTATCAATCTTGCCAAAGGACTTGAAATCAATTGTATTTTTGAAAGAGCTGATCCATACGATATTGTTATTCTTAAAAATGAAAATATTGATTTAAGTGATCCATTAACAATTGCTACTAGCAGCATCAGAAGAAAAACACAATGGTTGAATAAATACCCTAATCATAAAATAGTTCCATTAAGAGGAAATATAGGAACACGAATAAATAAATTAAATAAAAACAATTGGGATGGAGCAATTTTTGCAAAAGCTGGGCTCGATAGGCTTTCAATAAAACCAAAGAAATACTCTGTTTTAAATTGGATGATACCCTCAGCTGCTCAAGGTGCAGTTGCCATAGCATCAAAAAAAGATAATTTAGATTTAAATAAAATTTTAAATTCTATTTCTTGTAAAAAAACATTCCATTGTGTTCAACAAGAAAGAAATTTCTTAAAAATAATGGATGGAGGATGTTCTTCACCAATATCATCTTTCGCAAAGATGAATGGGAAAAATTTAACATTTGAAGTTGGAATAACTTGTCTGGAAGGAAAGAAATCAATCCGAATAAAAGAAGATTTTGATCATAATGATTCAAAAGCGTACTTGAAAATCTATAAACTTTTAATGAAAAAAGGAGGGGATAAAATTCTTTATCAAATAAAAAAGTAATGGGAAAAATCAAAATTCTTTCAACTAAAAATCTAGATCAGGATTTAAAAAATTTATTTAATAAAAATAAATATGAGCTGTGGGAACATGATTTTATAAAAATAGAAACAACAAATTTCACCTTTCCAAATCATGATGAAAGTTGGATTTTTTTTAGTAAAAATTCTGTTAAATCGATTTTTTCGAATAAAACAGCCAAAAATTTTTCTTTTAAAAGAATTTATTGTGTTGGAGGAAATACAAAATCTTTGCTAAGCAAATACGGTCAAAGCGTTTTTAAAAGCTATAACTCCTCAGCAGAGTTGGCAAATTATATAATAAACTTTTCCAATAAAGAAAAGTTTATACTCTGTAGGGGTAATTTAAAAAACGATGATTTTAGCGAATCGTTTGATTCAAATAATATTGATTTAAAAGAATTAGTTGTTTACAAAAACTTATCAAATTCAAAGACAATAAATGAAGCATTTGATTCTATAATGTTTTATAGCCCAAGTGGAATAAAAAGTTTTTTAGAAAATAATAATATAAATGACTCCAATTGTATTTGTATTGGAAAAACAACCGCAAAGTTTGCTGCTATGCATTCTTCAAAAGTTTTGTTTTGTCAAACTCCAACAATAAAAAATGTCATAGAAAAAACTATTAAATTATATGATGCATGAAAAATACTAATACTCCATTATTTCTTAAAGCACTCAAGGGAGAAACTGTTGAAAGACCACCTGTGTGGATTATGAGACAAGCAGGAAGATATTTACCTGACTTTATGACTTTAAAAAATAAATATGATTTTTTTACTAGATGCCAAACTCCAGAACTAGCATGTGAAATTACTTTAATGCCTATTAAACAAATTGGTTTAGACGCTGCTATAATTTTTAGTGATATTTTGGTCATTCCTCAAGCAATGGGCATCAATGTTGAAATGAAAAACAACTTTGGACCATATATTGAATTCCCTGTAAGAAACGAATCTGATGTTATTAACCTAAATATTTCAAATGTTGAAGAAAAATTGGACTATGTTTTTCAAGCTGTTAAAATGACAAAAAAAGAACTTCCTAAAAACATTCCCTTGATTGGGTTTGCTGGATCTCCATGGACTATTTTATGCTATATGGTTCAAGGAAGCGGTTCAAAAACATTTGACATTGCTAAAAGTTTTTGTTTTAAAAATCCTGAGCTTGCCCATAAATTATTAAGTAAAATTACATCTATAACTATAGATTATTTGAAAAGAAAAATAAATGCTGGCGTTGATGCAGTACAAATTTTTGATTCATGGGGAGGAGTACTTTCCCACAGTGATTACAATGTTTTTTCTTACCCCTACATAAAAGAAATTAATGATGCATTAAAAGTTTTAAAGCCAATTATTATATATCCCAAAGGATGTTGGCATGCTATAAACTCCTACTCAAAAATAGGAGCTTCTGGACTGGGAATCGACTGGTCTTGTTCAGCAAGAAATGCGCGTTATTTATCTGGTAATAATATAACTCTTCAAGGAAATTTGGACCCAAGCAGACTGTTTTCGCCAAAAAATGAACTAATTAAATTGACAAAAGAAATGTTGAATGAGTTTGGAAAGGAAAAATACATAGCAAATTTAGGCCATGGTATTTTACCTAACACACCTGTAGATAACGTTAAGATTTTTGTTGATACAATTAAAAATTATTCTTAAAAAAGATGAAAAAGGATTTCTCAAATTTTATTGATAATCTTCAGAAAGAAATTGTCTCTTCATTAGAAAAAATTGATGGAATTGAGAAATTTAAAAGTGACTATTGGCATAGAGAAAAAGGTGGAGGCGGACTCACAATGGTAATTGAAAATGGAAGTGTTTTTGAAAAAGGTGGAGTAAACGTTTCCAAAGTTCATGGCAAATTACCTGAATCAATGTCTAAAATGTTAAAAGTAAATAATTCTGATTTTTTTGCTTGTGGAATTAGTATTGTGATTCACCCAAAAAACCCTATGGTTCCTACATTTCATGCTAATTTGAGATACTTTGAATTGTATGAAAATGGCAAGATAAAGGACTGCTGGTTTGGGGGAGGACTTGACCTTACACCTTATTATTTATTTGAATCAGACGTAATTCATTTTCATAACTCTTGTAAAAAAGTTTGCGATAAGTTTAATCCAACTTTTTATAAAACTTACAAAAGAAAATGTGATGAATACTTTTGGAATGATCATCGCGATGAAGCCAGAGGAGTTGGGGGGTTATTTTTTGACTATTGTAGAGAAAATAAAAATATGACTTTAAGTGATTGGTTCTCTTTTATTAACCAAATGGGAGAATGCATCAAAAATGCCTATCTACCTATTGTTAAAAAAAGAAAAGATACAAGTTATAACAATGATAACATCAAGTGGCAAAATATTAGAAGAGGAAGGTATGTTGAATTCAATCTTTTACATGATAAAGGAACTTTATTCGGTCTTAAAACCAAAGGAAGAATTGAAAGTATTTTGATTAGTATGCCACCTAACGTCAAATGGGTTTATGATTACTCCCCAAAAAATGGAAGTCAGGAAGAAGAATTAATAAAAATATTAAAATCCCCAAAAAATTGGGTCTAAATAAAAATCTATGTATCCATTAAACAGACACAGAAGACTTAGATCAAAAGAATCTTTAAGAAACTTAGTAAGAGAGTCAACTATCCATCCTCACGACTTTATTGTTCCACTTTTTTTAGTTGAGGGCAAAAATGTGAAAGAGGAAATATCCTCAATGCCAGACTATTATAGATATAGCTTGGACAATATTTGTAAAGAAGTAAAAGATCTTTGGAAATTAGGAGTTCAAGCAGTTCTTTTATTTGCAAAAGTCCCTGAAAACTTAAAAGATAACTCTGGTACAGAAGCTTTAAATACAGATGGCTTGATGCAAAGAGGTATAAAAGAGATCAAGAATGTTGTTCCAGAAATGACTATAATGACAGACGTTGCTTTAGATCCATATTCAATTTATGGTCATGATGGAATAGTTGAAAACAAAGTAATCATTAATGATAAAACAAATGAAATATTATCTAAAATGGCATTGTCTCACGCCATTGCTGGAGCAGATGTAATTGCTCCAAGTGATATGATGGATGGTAGAATATTGTCTATTAGAAATACACTTGAAAAAAACGGGTTTCATAATACTGCAATTATGAGTTATTCAGCAAAATATGCCTCAAGTTTTTACGGTCCATTTCGTGATGCTTTAGATTCGAAGCCAGGCTTTGGAGATAAAAAAACTTATCAGATGGATTTTTGCAATAGGTTTGATGCTGTAAGTGAAGCAAAATTAGATATCAGTGAAGGGGCTGACATTATTATGGTAAAACCCGGGATTTCTTATCTAGATATTGTGAGAGAACTAAAAAATTCAATTGATGCTCCGATAGCAATTTATCAGGTTAGTGGCGAATACTCAATGTTAAAAGCTGCAAGCAAACAAGGATGGTTAGATCACGATCAAGTTATGATGGAACAGCTTGTTTCTATGAAAAGAGCAGGCTCAAGCATGATAGCCTCATACTTTGCCAAAGATGCAATAAAGTTAATCTCTTAAATTTTGATACTTTAGCTAATATGAAAAATAAAAAAAGTTTCATATTATTTCTTTGCGTCACTTTTCTTGCATTTATTTTTAAATCTGATATAATATATTTTTCTGAGCTAGCATCCACCATAGCTAAAATTAAAAGAACTAAAGCAGATATTACTGATTATAAATATTTTGAAAATATTGAAATAGTTAAAAGTTCAGATCCTCAAAAATGGCCAATTCATGATGATTATAATAAAACTCCTCAGACTGAAAAACTAAAAAATTTGCATAAAGAGTTTGGAACTGTTGCTTTTTTAATAATTAAAAATGACTCTATCTGGCATGAGAAATATTTTAATGGTTATAATGAAAATTCTCAAAGCAACTCTTTTTCAATGGCTAAAAGTATAGTTTCCGCAACAATGGGCAAAGCTATAGAAAAAGGATTTTTTAAATCAATGAATGATAAAGTTGGTGATTATATTGACGGTTATAATAAAGGTTTTGCTTCCGAACTAACAATTGGGGATTTATCAAGCATGTCTTCAGGCATGGACTGGGATGAAAGTTATACTAATATTTTAGGCGTTACTGCAAGATCTTATATTACTAGCGAATTAAATGAATTGATTAAATCAAGGGAAATTAGAGAGCCGTCAGGTGAAAGCTTCAAGTATTATAGTAGTAACACACAATTATTATCAATGACTATTGAGAAGGCAACAAATAGAAAGATTTCAGACTTAGTGAAAGACTGGTTTGTCGATCCCTTAGGCTTTGAAAATAATGTTTTATGGCAAATTGATGGTAAGAAAAATAACAGTATTAAGGCATACTGCTGTTTTAATTCAAACGCCAGAGATTTTGCAAGATTTGGTAAGCTTTACAAAGATTTTGGCAAATGGAAAGGACAGCAAATTCTCGATTCTACTTTTGTTGCTAATTCTATAAAACCTCGATTTGATCAAAGCCCTGAATATGGTTATGGGTTTTGGCTTGGTGAAATAGATAATAATAAGTTTTTTGCTATGAGAGGGATATTGGGACAATACGTAATTGTAGTTCCTAAAAAAAATATGATTATTGTAAGATTGGGGGAAAGAAATAATGAGAAAAACAATAACAGACCAAAAGATTTTGATGTTTATTTTAAAGAATCATTGAAAATGATAAAAACCATTGAATAGTTTTATTATGAATAAAAAGATTTTATCAATCCAAAACTTATCATTGAAAATTGGTGCTAATAAAATTCTATCTAATATTTCTTTTGATCTAAATAAAAATGAAACGCTTGGAATTGTAGGAGAATCTGGAAGTGGGAAATCAATAACTGCTTTGTCGATTTTAAATCTTTTTAATTTGAATAATACTTTTTCTGAGGGCTCAATAAACTTTAATGGAACTGAGTTGTCAAATTTGGCTGATAAAAATTTTGAGAAAATTCGAGGTAAGGAAATTTCAATCATTTTTCAAGAACCGATGAGTTCTTTAAATCCAAGTATGAAATGTGGAGATCAAATTCTAGAAATATTAACTAATCATTTAAAATGCAGTAAAGAATCTGCTAAAAAAAAGGTTTTAAATCTTATTGAAAGAGTGCAATTAAAGGCTCCCAAAAGAGTCTATGAAAAATACCCTCACGAATTGAGCGGTGGACAACAACAAAGAGTCATGATCGCAATAGCCATAGCTTGTAATCCAAAACTTTTAATAGCTGACGAACCTACAACAGCATTGGATAGTTTAGTTAAGAATGAGATTATCTCATTAATTAAATCTTTACAGTCTGAATATAAAATGAGTGTGATTTTTATTTCTCATGATTTAAACCTAGTATCCAAGTTTGTTGATAAAATAATTGTATTAAAAAATGGAAATATTGTAGAGTGTGGTAATACTGAACAAATATTTAACTCTCCATCCAATGAATACACCCGAACACTAATAAACTCTTCTCCACCAAAAAAAAATAGACCAAATAGGCTATTAACCTCTACATTAAAAAAGAACAAGTTAATTAGTAAAAAAGAGAGAGAAGTTCAACACTCCAAAATTTATAATCAAAATCCTATTTTAAAAGTTCAAAACATTAATTTTTCTATAGGAAAGGAAAAAATATTACAAAACATTTCCTTCGAATTATTCAAAGGAGAGGTTTTAGGAATTGTTGGGCAATCTGGAAGTGGAAAATCAACGATAGGAAAGGTTATCCTAGGCTTAATTAATCCTGAAGGTGGTGATGTAATTTATAAAAATCAAAAACTTTCTAAAATCAAAAGTTCAGTTTACAGAAAAAATATTCAATTAATATTTCAAGATCCTTTCTCTTCTTTAAATCCAGAGCTTTCTATTGGATATTCAATTATTGAACCTATGATAGTTCATAAATTATATTCAACAAAAAAAGAAATGAAAAACAAAGCATTAGAATTGTTAAGTCAAGTTGGACTTAGTAGTTCTGATTTTGAAAAATATCCAAAAGAATTCTCTGGGGGACAAAGACAAAGAATTGTGATTGCTAGAGCTTTAGGTTTAAATCCTGAAATCATTGTTTGTGATGAATCTGTATCTGCGCTAGACGTTTCTATTCAAGCTGAAGTTTTAAATTTACTAAGTGATTTGAAACAAAAATTTAACTTTACTTACATTTTTATTTCTCATGACATGCCCGTAATAAAATACTTTACAGATCGAATAATTGTGTTAAATAACGGGCAAATAGTAGATTTTGATGAGACTGACTCTTTATTTAAGTCTCCTAAAAACACATACACAAAATCATTATTGGAAGCTAGTGGATTTTAATTATAATATGAATGATGATTTATAACTGGATATTGCAGCTTTTTACACTATGGACCATTTTAAGCTTGTTGGTTTTATTTTACACATTTTACAGATTTTCATTTGCTGTTTTAAAAAATAAAATTTTTAAGCCAATCGACTTACGTATAGTTTTGTTTGGATTAATTTTTAGTGTAATTCAACTCTTTATTCTTATTGTACTATATTTTGTATCACCAAAATTTAATTGGTGGCAATTTGATTTTGATAAAATTTTTAATGAACCTATTTATTTTTCATACTTAATAAAATATCCTTTTGTCAACTTGATTGGTGTTTTAAGTATTTTGATTGGTTGGTCTATATTTAAAAAAGCAAGATCAGATAAAAAAAGATTTTTAAGGATTTTAATTTTCTACTTTATTGGTTTTATTTTAATTCTTTTGTCCAATCTAAATAGATTTTAGTAAAAAAAAACACTCTCTTAAAAAGAGAGTGTAAACCAAACTATTAATTATATTAATTTTATTATAAATTTAATTTTAAATTAAATAGAAGATTCCCAAAATTTTGTTAATCTTTATAAAATGAAATTAAATATTGCCGTTTTAGGTGGAGGTAGTTGGGGAACTGCAATTGTAAAAATGCTTTGCGAAAATGTTAACTGTGTTAATTGGTATATTAGAAATGAAGAAAACGTTTTGTCACTTAATAAAAGTGGACGAAACTCTAATTACCTAAGATCTGTAAACCTCAATGTAAATAAAATAAAGCCAAGTTCATCAATTATTGATGTTGTCAAAAAGTCTGATGTTTTAATACTAGCTATTCCTTCTCCATTTGTAGATTTAGAACTACTTAAAATAAAAGATATTCTTTGCGAAAAAAAAATCTTCTCAGCTCTAAAGGGGGTAATCCCAGAATCTAATTTAATAGTCAGCGAACATCTTAATAAATATTACAAAGTTCCAACTTCCAACATTGGAATTATAACGGGGCCTTGTCATGCTGAAGAGGTTGCCCTTGAAAAACTTTCTTATCTAACTGTAGCATCTCAGAACAAAGACATTGGGATAGCCATGACAAAATCTTTGTCTTCAAATTATATAAATGTAAAATATTCAAAGGATACTATGGGTGTTGAATATGCTGCTATGTTGAAAAACGTTTATGCAATTATGGCTGGAGTATGCCACGGTTTAGGCTATGGAGATAATTTTCAAAGCGTATTAATAAGCAGTTGTGTAAGAGAAATGAAAAAATTTGTTTTAAAAATTTATAAAACAACAAGAGATATTAATGATTCTGAATATTTAGGTGACTTACTTGTTACATGTTATTCATCATTTAGTAGAAACCGAACCTTGGGCAATATGATTGGAAAAGGCTACAGTTTAAGATCTGCAATTTCTGAAATGTCAATGATTGCTGAAGGATACTACGCCACAAAAAATGCATTTGAACTAATTTCTGATAAAAAAGAGGATTTTAAAATAATTCACTCAGCATATAAAATTCTTTACGAAAAGAAAACACCAAAAACAATAATAAAAGAGTTAAGTATTAATTTAGATTGAATCTTTGAATTGGCTATTAAATCTGATATCATTTTCATAAAGAATTCTAATATCTTCAATTTGATAAAGAAGCATTGCAATACGTTCAATTCCCATACCAAAGGCAAAACCAGAGAATTTATTTGAATCTATTTTACAGTTTTCTAAAACGTTAGGGTCTACCATTCCACATCCCATTATCTCAAGCCATCCAGTTCCTTTTGTTATTCTATAGTCAGTTTCTGAATTTAATCCCCAATAAATGTCAACTTCTGCACTTGGTTCAGTAAATGGAAAATAAGAGGGTCTAAGTCTAATTTTAGATTTCCCAAACAGCTCTCTAGTAAAGAAAAGTAATGTTTGTTTTAAGTCAGCAAACGAAACATTTTCGTCAATATATAAACCCTCGATCTGATGAAAAAAACAGTGAGATCTAGCAGAAATATCTTCGTTTCTGTAAACCCTTCCGGGTGATATAGTTCTGATGGGAGGCTCATTATTTTCCATATGACGAATCTGGACTGAGGATGTGTGAGTTCTTAAAAGTAGATCTGGATCTTTTTTTATGAAAAAAGTATCTTGCATGTCCCTTGCTGGATGATGAGGTGGGAGATTGAGAGCTGTAAAATTATGCCAATCATCTTCAATTTCTGGACCTTCCGAAATATTGAATCCTATTTTATAAAAAATATCAATAATTTTGTCTCTTATAATTGATATTGGATGGCGTGATCCGAGCTCAATAATTGAAGCTGGCCTAGTTAAATCAACATCATCTGACTGTCCCTCACTAATTTTTGAAACTGTCTGTTTTAGTTGTTCAATTTTTTCTAATGTCGATGATTTTAATTTATTTATTGCGAGTCCATATTCTTTTTTCTGTGAATTATCTACATTCTTAAATTCAGAGAAATATCTTGATATGTGCCCTTTCTTTCCAAGAAACTCAATACGAAACTTTTCAATTTCTTCGCTACTATTACTTGAAAAATTTAAAACCTCTTTAATTTTTCCTTCAATCTCTTCGATCATAAACTAATAAAATAGTGTCTCAAAAATACTCAATTTGATTTATTCAATCAGCTGTTTTTCTATAAAATAATTAATTATTGCTTCTTTCATTAAAATAGCTTGTTCACCAGGCTTTAAGTTTGGAAGCTTAGCAATTGATTTATAATGAGGCCAACCCTGATTATCAACATAATCAAATCTGTAATAGCCAAGAGGTTCTAGTAATTTACATATTGCTATATGCATAAGATCAATTTTTTGATCCTTGCTAAATTTCAAAGTTGGTTTCCCTAATTCTTGAACTCCAATTAAAAAAATAATTCCTTCAATATCCAAGATTTGACCATCGTTAAACTTTTTCGATATAAGATCGACAATCAAATTCCACTTTTCTTTTAAATCATATTCGGTCTTCATAAGCTCAAATTTACAATATGATGAAAACAATATGTCTATATTTGCAAATAAAATCTTGAACTATATTGATATTTTTATTGTTTGTTTAATCTTTCTAGGATTTTACAGAGGCTATTCGAAAGGATTTATAATAGAGTTAAGCTCTTTGCTGGCTATTGTTTTAGGTGTTTATGGTTCTCTCAAGTTCTCAGATTTAACATTAAATTTTATTACTATTTATTTCTCAGAAAAACTAGAAACAATTGATAGTAATTATTTAAAAATATTCTCGTTTGCTTTTACTTTTATTGTTATCATAGTATCTATTTCTTTTTTAGCTAAACTTTTGACAAAAATTGTAAAAATTTTATTTCTTGGGTTTATTAACAAGATTTTTGGAGGAATTCTTGGAGGACTAAAATATATCTTAATAATTGTATTTTGCGCATCATTTTTTGAGAGCTTAAATTCAGAATTTTCATTAGTTAATGAAAAATATCTAAAAGAACTTGTTTTTTATTCTCACAGTTTAGAGATAGGTAACTTTCTATTGAAAACTATTGACTTTGAAAATAACCTATTCAATCTTTTTAATTGAATTGAGCTTCAACCATCCACTAGAACCGTTAGTTAGCTCTACTAAAACCCACTCGTCAAGTTCTTCTTTAATCAGAACCTTAGTTCCCTCATGTAAATTAAATTGAACTTCGCTTCTATAGTTTGGTTCAGTTCTAAAGTCGATTTTCTTGTCAAAAATTATGGCTTCAATATTAGATTTTTGATTTTCATGTTTTATAAGTCCAGTCAAAACAGAAATAATTGTCATACAAAAAAATATTGACGAAAATGTGAAATATTTTTTCTTAGATTTCGTATCATTTTTAAAAAAATATAGTAAGAAAAGAGCTAGAGATAAATAAAGAGAAATTATCCCAATTAAAATCCAATGATTAATTGAGAAAAAATTTGAAATAATATTAAAAAAATTTGATAATTGATTTACAGGTAACTCATCAATTTTGTCTATTAACATGTTTTGAGTAAAAGCCAAATTGTTATAAATATCTATATCGTTTGAATCAAGCTTCAAAGCTTTTTCATAAAAATAAATACTGTTAGCTATATCATTTATTTTATAGTAACAGTTCCCAAGATTAAAGTATAATTCTTTAGAATGTTCCCCATTTTTAATAATTTCTAAGAAGTTTTCTATAGATTCATTGTAATTACCAATATTGTAATTGTCGATGCCCTTTTTAAATATTATTTCATTATTTGACTGAGAAAATGAACTTACAGAAAAAAACAAAATAATTAGAATAATATAATTTTTCATTTCTATAATAAATTATCGAGTTTGGAAATTACTTTTACTGCATTTTCGTAATCTTTGTTTATAGCTACATTTGACGCAGGAGTATATCTAGCAAATTCACAATTTTCAATTAATCTAATGAATAATTTTTGTGTATCATCATCAACATTCCTATTCTTCAGTAAATCTTGAATTCTTTCTTTACTATAATCAGATGTTTCTATTGATAGTTTAGATTTTAAGAAATTGTGCATTGCTTTTTCAAGAGATACATAGAACATGTCTTTTTTATCTAAATTTTTCTTTGCTTCAAACAGATACTTTCTTGCTAATTTGTTTGCACTAATAGATTTATATTTTTTTAAATCTGAATCTGTAATTTTTTTTGATTTGAAAAATATCACCGTTAAAATTATTATAAAAAATGGCAAAAAAATTATTATGTAGAAATAGGTTGAGTTTATAAAAGAACTAGAACTGATATTGACTAGATTAGGTTTTGTTTTAATAAACTTAAATGGATTTATTGACGGTAAAATGTTAGATGGAGTTGTAGAATTTTGAGGATCTACTTTCTCAGTCAACAATGTCGGTCCTTCAAGAACATTAACGATTATTTCTTTAGTTTTTAATGTCTCATATTTTTTTAATGAAGTATTAAAAAAAGTAAAATCTACAGAACTTATTGGATACTTGCCTTGGAACTGCGGGACTAAGGTATAGGTATTGGAAATATTTCCATTCATCCCAGCTAAGTTTGTGGAAACATTTTCAGTGTATTCAGGATCATATTTTTCAAGAGAACTTGGGGCTTCAATTGATGGTGGAGAAAATAATTTTAAATTCCCTTTACCAGATATTTTAATTGTAGCCTGTAAAGATTCTGAAGCATTCAAGTCTGTTTTGTTAGTGGTTAGTTCGATATCAAAATCTCCAACAGCTCCATTAAAACTGGATGGAGCGTTATCAGGAAGTTCACGAACCTGAATAACTCTTCTTCCAGCAGTGATTTTTTTTGAAACTTGACTATATATTCTGTTGCCAAAGAAGTCTCTTCTATTTGTAGGAACATCAACTGAAACATCGAGTGAAAGAGGAAGTATTTCTAATCTTCCTGTTTTTTGAGGATATAAAACAGTTTTTTTCCAAGTCACATAATTATAGCTCTCACCACTGTATGAACCTCTCTCGATTTGTAACCTTGGAATTTTAATATTTTGTGACCAGAAATTTTCAAATTTAGGTGTTTCTATTTCTCCAACATTTGTAACATTAATTTGAGGAGAATAATATAATTTATAAACAATAGAAATTCCCTCATTTAAAAAAGGTTTTGGGTTAGATACTTCTGCAACTAAATGCAAGTTTTCGTTTACAATATAGTTTGGATCATTTGGATCTTTACTAATCTCAACTGATTCACTAACATTAACTTCAACAGGAAGTGTCTTAAAAATCTTTCCATTAATTTCGATTGTAGCTTGGCCAACAGTTATTAAACCTTTTTCAAGTGGGCTTAAAAAATAAGAATAGGTTTTTGAAAAAGTTCTTTTGCCATTCACAAACATGTTGCTTACAGATTGGTTTGGGCCACCAACAACCCTAAACCCCTCAAAACTGGGAGGATTAAAATTATCTCCATCTTTATTCATTTTAAAGTCAACCCTTAGATTTTCATTTAAACCCAAGGATTTCTTGCTGACAAGCGCTTCAAAATTTACAGATTCTTCCTGTGAAGTCAACCTTGTGATTGTCAGTAATGATATTAATACAATAAAAAAAACTCTTGATTTCATTTAAACTACCAATCTTTTTTGTTCTTTATAGGTTTACCTTTCATTTTATTTTTATTCACCTTTTTAAGGACATTTTTTTCTTCATTATCCATCGCTTTAAGTAAATTTTCAAGTTGGTTAGGTGATATTTTATTTTGTCTTGGCTTTTTATTATTATCACTGTTGTCAGTATCATTATTTCTATTGTTTTTCTGTTTATCTTTTTCCTTCTTATCTTCTTTGTCTTCCCCCTTTTTATTTTCTTTATTATCTTTTTTGTCCTTATCGTTTTTATTATCCTTATCGTCCTTTTTGTTATTATCCTGATTTTTTAACAGCTCTTTAGCCAACACATAATTATACCTAGTTTCATCGTCTTCAGGGTTATTTAATAGTGCGTTTTTAAAAGAATCCATAGCGTTTTGATAATCCTCACTTTGCATGTATAGATTCCCTAAATTATGATAGGATTTATGAAGTGTTGATTTGTCGTATGAGTTTTTAATTGATAAACGGTATTGATTCAAAGCTTCTTCGTTTAATTTATTTGAGTAAAACGAATTTCCCAAATTATATTTTGCAGCTAAGTTCATCGAGTCTTTTGAAATAGATTTTCTATACAAAGCCTCAGCTTCAATTAAATTATCCTCAACATACTCAATATTTCCGTCTAATGTTAAATTATTAGATTCCTTATTGATTTTAGTTTGTTGCGCACTTAAGCTAACAAAACATGAAAGCAAAACTATAAGATTAACTTTTTTCATTAAATAAATTTAATTTTTTTACCCAATATGTCTTTTTTTCAAAAATGAATAATTCCAAACATAAAAAAAGAATAGCAAAACCTACAAACCATTGAAATTGATCTTTATAAGCTACATATTGTTTAGATTCAAATTCTTTTTTATCGATTTCTTTTAATCTTTCAAAAATAGATTCTACAACAATTTCAGTGTTTGACCCATCTACATAAATCCCGTTTGACGAACTAGAGATTGAACTCAATAGGTCTTTGTTAAGCTTAGTTATTACAACATCTCCATTTTCATCTTTTTTATAGGATTTTATAATATTTTTTTCTTTAATTGGAATTGGCAAACCCTTTTGAGTTCCTAAACCTACAGTCATGATTGTAATTCCAGATTGTTGTGCTAATTGAATGATATTTTGATTTCCAATCTCATGATCTTCCCCATCTGAGAGTATGCATAAAACTTTGTTGGTTTGATCCTCATTATCAAAGAACTTTTGAGCTAGATTTATGGACTCTACTATTGCAGTTCCTTGTGAAGATAACATTTCGGTGTTTAAGCTTTGTAAAAAAGTTTTTGCAGTTGAATAATCATCAGTTATAGGTAAAACTGGCAATGCAGATGCGGCATATGCAATTATTCCAACTCTGTCATTGTTTAAAGTATTTATAAGCTCAGAGACAATCCTTTTAGCTTTTTCTAATCTATTTGGAGCAATATCTTCAGCTAACATACTTTTAGAAACATCAAGAGCAAAAACAATATCAACACCCTCTCTTTTAACAGTTTTTAGTTCCGTTCCAACTTTAGGATTAACCAATGCAATGGTTGAAAAAAGTAAAAAAAGAATAAGAAAAAACAATTTAATTTTTGGTTTAAAAGTAGATCTATCAGGGCTTAAGACTTTTAGTAAATTTTCTGAAATATATTTTTTTTGGATATTTTTTTTCCATGAACTCAATAGCATAAAACCTACAATCATAAAAGGTATTATGAAAAGTATATAAAAATAAAACGTTTCTTCAAGTTGATACATTAAATAAAACTTTTAAATATTGTTGTCCTAAGAATCCATTCTAAAAGAATTAATGAAATTGAAATAAGAACAAATATTCTGTAAACTTCTTCTGCATTAGTATACTTAAATTCTTTAACCTCAGTCTTCTCTAATTTGTTTATTTCGTCATAAATATCTTTCAATTTTTTATTGTCAGTAGCCCTAAAATATAATCCACCTGTTGTCTCTGCAATAGTCTTTAAAAGTTTTTCATCAATCTCTACTTTAGTTAGACCGTATTTAAATGATCCATCTGAGTTTAAGCCAATAGGAGCTAATGCATTTCCATTGCTCCCAAGCCCTATGGTATAAGTTTTTATCCCAAATGACAAAGCTAAATTTGCAGATGTATTAGGGTCTATAAAACCAGAATTATTAACACCATCAGTTAGTAATATAATAACTTTACTTTTCGCTTTACTTTCTTTCAATCTGTTAACAGATGTAGCCAATCCCATTCCAATGGCTGTACCATCCTCAATGATGCCATCAAAAACAATTTCATTTAATGAATTTACAATAATAGATTTATCTGATGTAACTGGGGTTTTAGTATAACTTTCACCTGCATAAACGACTAGCCCAATCCTATCGTTCACTCTTTCATTAATAAACTCTTTAGCAACTGATTTTAAAGCTTCTAACCTATTGGGTTTTAAATCTTGAGCTAACATACTTGATGATACATCAACGGCCATAACAATATCTATACCTCTACTTTTTTTTGTTTGGACTGAAACATCTAAAATTTGAGGTCTTGCTAAAGCTATTATCAAAAAGGTTATTGCCAAGTATCTAAGTATAATCAAAAAAGGGTAAACTTTTGATTTAAAAGAAGGTTGATTTAAAAATTTTAAAGAAGAGACTTTAAAATTAGAATTTTTTAATTTTTTAAAACTAAAATCAAAACCAATTACAATTAGCAACATTATTAAAAACCACAAAAATTCAGGATTTAAAAAAGTTATGTCATTTATCATTTTCATAGTTTTTTAAATTCTATTGATTTTTCAATTCTTTCATAAATAGATGAAGCGTATTTATTGTTTCTATCCATGACGAAAGTTACAACTTGTAAACCTCCATTTTCAGAAAACACCAAGCTTGTATATTCTTTTTTTACATTTTCTTGTTCATTGTTTTCGTAATCGAATGATCCAAAAAACTTTAGAGATTTTGCCCCTTCTTCTGTTAAAAACTCTTCTACTTGAGTTAAAATATTTAAACCTTTTTTACTTTTGAGATTGTTTAAAATTAAGGCTTGATAATCTTCATCTTCTGAAAATGGCTTTGTAAAAACTGAAATATAGACAGGATAATCTAAATTTTGAAATTCAAATAATTGACCAGAATCAGATTTAGATCTTTTTAGAACATCAGGTGTTACCAAGTTAATTGGATATGCACCATAACTACTTTCTATCCAATTTTGCTTGTTTAATAGATCTTTTGTGTCATTTCCAATTATAAAATCTTTTGTACCCTGTAATCCAAAAATTGAGATTAAGGCTATAAGTGAAATCCCAAAAAATACACCAAACCATTTTAATCCTTTTTTTAATAATTTCTTGCGATTCTCCTCTTTTAATTTTAATTGATATATTTCACTCTTCAATAACTCCTCTTCAGTTGGCTTAGGAATAGCTTTTTTAGTGTCAATTAAAATAGATTTTATAAGCTTTTTATCTTGAACTGCCGTATCAAGTCCAGGATTAGATTTGGCAAATTTGACTAAATCTGCATTATTAAGAACAGATTTAAAATTGTTTAAAGTTTCTTTACCAATGTCTAACTTTCCTGAGTCTTTAAGTAATTCTAATTTATTTAAAAGTTCATTAGTAGTACTTTCAATTGCATCAACCTTAACTTCTTTCTCATAATATGACTTAACAATTTCAGTCAATTTTGAATAATACAATTTATAATCCTGCTTGTTGTTTTTTTCTGTCAGTTCTAAAAGTTTTAATGCTTTTATAGCCTGCTCCAATGGTGGTGTGATCTCTTCTTTTGAGTCTTTAAACCAATTAGACTGCCTAAAGATTATAATTAGCAAAAAAACCATAAGGACAATAGAAATAACAATAAAATATTTTTTCCACCATCCTTCAGTATTTTTTTCGACTGCAATAATATTTTTGATATCAAAAAATTTCTTGCTTACAGTATCAACCTTAACACTTGAAACATTAACTATAATAGAGTCGTTGATTCTCAAGATTTGATTATTAATATTTAGAGGTGCAATAAGAGGAAATGATCCTGGCTCGAAACTAGTTATTGAATATTTTTTAATTAGACGATATTTATTATTGGCCAATATTGTATCGAAGTCATATTCTTCAAGAATTTCAAAAGGCAGGTTTATTTTTTGGAGTTTAAAATTTAAATTCTCTATTGAGTCTAAAGAAAAACTAAATTCATATTTAATCTCTTCACCAACTTTAATAGAATCTGTATCCACTTTGGATTCAATAACAAAAGACTGAGAAACAGCCTTTATGCTTAATAAAAGAAAAATCAATACTATTTTAAACCTAACCACGATTTTTAAAATAATTTAAAAGTTTTTTTATATAACTTTCATCTGTTCTACAACTAATAGTTCCTGCTCCATTTCTTGTAAAAACATCATTAAATTTTTTAAAATTCAAAGACATCTGATTTTTATAATTCTTTCTTATTTTACTTGAAGAAGTGTCTATTAATTTAATTTCTCCTAATTCCTGATCAAACATTTGTACCAATCCTAAGTTTGGAATAAACTCCTCTAATTTATCATAGACTTTAATACCAGTTAAATCATGTTTTTTAGAAACAATTTTTAAAGATTTTTCATAATCTGAAGAAATAAAATCTGATAAAAGAAATGCTATAGATTTCTTTTTCATTACTTTATTTAAGAACTCAAGGGCAGAATTAATATCAGTTTTTTTACTAAGAGGTTTAAATTCAATAAGTTCTCTTATAATTCTTAGCACGTGAGTTTTGCCTTTACTTGGAGGAATATACAGCTCAATTTGATCACTAAATAAAATTAATCCAACTTTATCATTATTTTGGAGAGCTGAAAAGGCTAAAGTGGCTGAAATTTCTGTTAGTATATTTTTTTTTAATGCACTATCTGTTCCAAATAAAGCTGAACTACTAACGTCAACAATTAACATTAAAGTAAGTTCCCTTTCTTCTTCAAAAACTTTGACAAATGGTTCATTATAGCGAGCAGTTACGTTCCAATCAATTGTTCTTACATCATCTCCAAACTGGTAACTTCGAACCTCACTGAAAGTCATTCCCCTCCCTTTGAACGCACTATGATATTCACCACCAAAAATATTATTACTTAATCTTCTGGTTTTGATTTCAATTTTTCTGACTTTTTTTAATAATTCCTTGGTTTCCAAAATATTGAAATTAATCAATAAAACTTGATTGTTATTTTAAGGTACTTCGACCTGATTGACTATCTTATTTATAATATCTTCAGAGTTTATACTCTCAGCTTCAGCCTCATAAGTAAGACCTATTCTATGTCGCAAAACGTCATGAATTACTGCTCTAACATCCTCTGGAATAACATACCCTCTTCTTTTGATAAATGCGTAACATCTAGCTGCGTTAGCAAGATTAATACTTCCTCTTGGTGAAGCTCCAAAACTAATCAAAGGTCTTAATTCGTCTAAACCATATTTTTCAGGATACCTTGTTGCAAATACAAGATCTAAAATATACTTTTCAATCTTTTCATCCATATAAACCATTCTAACGGAATCTTGGGCTTTTATTATTTGCTTAATCGTTACAACAGGTTTTACTTTCTCAAAACTGTTATTAATATTTGCTCTAACTATTAGCTGTTCATCCTCTAACTTTGGATAATCAATAATTGTTTTTAGCATAAACCTATCAACTTGAGCTTCGGGAAGAGGGTAAGTACCCTCTTGTTCAACTGGATTTTGAGTAGCCATTACTAAAAAAGGAGGTGTTAACTTGAATGTAGAATCACCTATTGTTACTTGTTTTTCTTGCATTGATTCTAAAAGAGCTGATTGCACTTTAGCAGGAGCTCTGTTAATTTCATCCGCTAAAACAAAATTTGCAAAAATCGGCCCTTTTTTTATTGAAAAATCATTTTCTTTCATGTTGTAAATCATTGTACCAATAACATCAGCAGGCAATAAATCAGGTGTAAACTGAATTCTGCTAAAACTACCCTTAACTGCTTTACTTAAAGTATTAATTGCTAATGTTTTAGCAAGGCCAGGAACTCCCTCAAGTAAAATATGACCTTGGCCTAATAATCCAATTAAAAGTCTTTCAATCATGTGTTTTTGGCCAACAATTACCTTGTTTATTTCTAATAATAGTAAATCAATAAAAGCGCTCTCTTTTTCTATGATTTTATTTATCTCTTTAATGTCAATTTCTTTACTCATATTAATATTTATTTCTTTTTAAAATTACTCATTAAACTAAGGGGGTGCAATTTGAATAAAAAAATTGATTCAAATTGTTAATAATTGGTTAAATATTTAACAGACCTTATTCTTATTTAGTAACATTTCCTCAATTTCTTGTGGTACTAAATTTGAAATTGAAATGTTTTTTTCAATATTATTTCGGATTAAAGTTGATGAAATTTCCATGATTGGAGCATCGTAAAGGTTTACGTTTGGATGATCTAATAATTTGCTCTTTTTATTAACTTCACTTTTTCTTGGGTAAACACATATTTTATGTTCTAGAATAAGATTGTAATTACTCCATAAATGAAGGGTATTTAAATTATCCTGACCTAAAATAATTGTAAAATCTTTTTCTGGATATTCTTTGGTTAAAAACTCAAGTGTTTCGGATGTATTGTAAGGTGGGTTTAAATTAAATTCTACATCGGAACATATAATATTTTCGTTTTTTTTGCAGTAGCTGTCAATAATTTTAAACCTTTTATAATAGTTCGAAACCTTATTTGCTTTCTTGAAAGGACTCAGTGGGGTTATAACTAGCCAAATTTTATCAAGATTAAGTTTAGTTAAAAAATATTTAGCAATTGAAACGTGTCCATTATGTAAAGGATCAAAAGTTCCGAAAAACAAACCAATACTTTTATCCATTAATCAAAAATTTTTTAACAATATCATAAGACTCCTTTTTTGCAACTTCCAAATTGTCATTTATTAAAGTTAAATCAAACTCTGGTTCTCTTAAAATTTCTAATTCTGCTTTTAAAACTCTTGACTGAATTGATTTTAACGAATCTGAGTCTCTTGATACTAATCTTTGTTTTAGTATATCAATGCTTGGTGGTTTGACAAAAACTGACAAAGCATCTTCTTTAAAAAATTTTTTTAATTTAATTCCTCCAACCACATCAATATCAAAAATCACATTCTGAATTTTTAATAATTTGTATACTTCTTCTTTTAAAGTTCCATAAAAAATATCTTTATAAACTTCCTCGTACTCAAGTAATAAATCATTTTTTATTAATTTGTTAAATTCTTTTTTTGATTTAAAAAAATAATCTTTTCCGTCAACTTCTCCAGTTCTTTTATTTCTGGTAGTTGCAGAGACAGAAAAGCTTAAATTAAGATCAGCTTTATGCAATAAATCTTTAACTAAAGTTGTTTTCCCGCTTCCAGATGGGGCTGAAAAAATGATACATTTACCAAAATTTTTCATAAAACATTTAATAGTTGTTCTTTAATTTTTTCAAGACTGTTTTTCATTTCAACTACATGCACCTGAATAGTTGAATAATTCGCTTTTGATCCAATGGTATTAATTTCTCTACCAATTTCTTGACTTATAAACCCAAGTTTTTTTCCTTTTTGAGCATCAACGGATGTAATTTCTTTTTTAAAAAAATCTAGGTGACTCTCAAGTCTCACTATTTCTTCATTAATATCATATTTTTCTAAATAATAAATTAACTCTTGCTCAAATCGATCCATATTCAACTCTATTTCTAAATCCTTTAAACTTTTTCTAAGTCTATTTTTTGTGGATTCTATTCTTTTTGGAGCTAATAAGATGACTTCATCAAGATTATTTTTTATTACTAGTAGCTGATTTAAGAGATCGATTTCTAAAACCTCACCTTCTTTTTTTCTAAAATCAATCACTTCTTCAGATGCCTTTTCAATTTTATTTATCAATTGTTTTTTATCAGAGGAACTAATTTCTAAATTTTGTTTAGAAAAAGCGTCTGGAAGTTTTACAGCAATTTTTAAAAGTTCTCTCTCATCAGCCTTTACAACAGAATTAAGTTCGTTTATATATTCTTTTATAATATTTTTATTAATTTTTGCAAAAGATTCTTCTGAAGAAAGTGATATTTTAAATTCTATTTTACCTCTATAAAAAACTGAAGACAAAAAAGATCTTAATTCATTTTCAATAGATTTAAAAAAAGGATGAATATTGAAGCTGATATCTAAATTCTTGCTATTTAAGGATTTTATTTCAATCGTGATTTCGCCCAATTCAGAATTATAAGCAGATTTTCCGAATCCGGTCATTGATTGTAACATGAATGCAAATTTACAAAAAAGTAGGGCTTACTCTAATTTCCTTACCCATATATTTCTAAAGCTTAGTGGAATACAACAATGATCTTGTAACATTATGGGAGCGTCTCCGTGAGCAGAGTATCTTGGTTTTCCAACATTTGTAGTAGTTCCTTTAATTTCAACATGGTTTTGAATTAGAACTCCATTGTGAAAAACAGTAAAGAAACCAGGTTTTTCAAGTTCTTTATTTTTAAATTTTGGAGCAGTAAAAATTATATCGTATGATTGCCAATCGCCAGGCTTTCTAGAAACATTAACAAGAGGAATATGTTGTTTGTAAACAGAACCCGCTTGCCCGTTTACATATGTTGGGTTTTTATAACTGTCTAAAATTTGTATTTCATAATTTTTCTGTAAAAATACTCCACTATTGGATCTGCTTTGATCATTATGCTTTTCTAAATATTGTGTGCCTGTACGCCATTCTATGTGTAACTGTACAGATCCAAAAGATTCTTTAGTAAAAATTGACCCTTTACCGTTTACAACTGTCATAGAACCATCTTCATTTATTATCCATCCTGGTTCTTTGTTGCCCCATGTTTCCCACTTTGAAAAGTCAGAACCGTCAAACAAAACAATTGCATCACTTGGGGGTGAGGAATCAGAAAAAGAATTTACTTCATTGGGGACAGGCTCCCAAACTTCAGTCAATTTACTTTGAGAATAGATAACATGGTAACCAATGAAAAATAAAAAGCACAAAAGATTCTTCATAACTAAAGTGTTCTAAAATATTCGGCAAGTTTTTCAGCCTCTTCAACTGTAAGATTTTGATTTATCATTATGATGTTATTGTATTCTTTTAATAAAGCGATAGCAATTGGATCCTCTTTGAGCATTTGATCAGGATTTAGCATAATGTTCATTACCCATTCCGGACTCCTCCTATCATATATTCCTTTCATTGCTGGACCTATTAATCTTCTATTGGCATTATGACAAGCAGTACATTTGGCATTAAAAATTTGTTTGCCCTCAGAAGCAAGGGTTTGGTTAATTTCTGTTTCAAAAATATAATCTTTAATTGGTCCTAATCCTTTATTATTTAAATCTACAGGCGTAATATTGGTAGACTGCCTGATCTCTTTTTTTTCAGTTTTTGTTCTTTTATAAATTGACTTTTCTTCAGGTTTTGTTGAATTTCCACATCCTGATAAAATAAACATTAAAAGAAGAATTGATAATTTTAAAACTTTCATTACATTATTTTATTTAAAATTAAGTATTAATGATTTTTTAAAAAAGAAATTTAGATTAAACTAACTTTTAGAGAGTTCAATTTCAAACTCTTGAATAGTTTTTGTAGAATTTCCAAACAAAAACTTTAATGTATAATATATCTTTGATAAAACAATTAAGATAAAATGAAATTCAATACAAAAACTATTCATGGAGGCCAGATTTTGGAAAAAGGATACAATGCTGTTATGCCACCTATATACCAGACATCAACTTATGCTCAAAAAAGTCCTGGAACCCACAAAGGTTTTGAATACAGTAGAACTCACAATCCCACTAGAACAGCTTTAGAAAACTCACTCGCAAGTATTGAAAATGGGAAATATGGTCTTGCTTTTGGTTCAGGACTTGCTGCTATCGATGCTGTTCTGAAATTACTTAAGCCTGGTGATGAAGTAATTTCGACTAATGATCTTTATGGCGGATCATACAGACTGTTTACCAAAATTTTTGAAAAATACGGGTTAGTTTTTCATTTTATAAATATGCAAGATTTAAGCAATGTTGA
>Ga0181555_1000311_pt1 | contig 47467 bp, 37 predicted proteins | sample 011ome_15_FD_145601 | JGI IMG/M metagenome (GOLD analysis project Ga0181555, IMG submission 145601) | Coastal salt marsh microbial communities from the Groves Creek Marsh, Skidaway Island, Georgia - 011504AT metaG (spades assembly) | ecosystem: Environmental > Aquatic > Marine > Intertidal zone...
AATTTAGTGAATATGAAGGTACACCATGGAATGAGATAACAAATAGCGAATTAAAAGAAACTTTAATAAAATATTACAAAGATTTATATGAAAGAAATGAACAACTTAATAATAAAAATAAATTAAAAGTAATATATAGTTATTTTATATGGCAAAATCCTGATTCAACAAATCGTCTAGATACTGATTTTAAATTAATTATTCCAGATATTCTTGATCCAGAATATTATATTGCTATTGGGAGTGCTATTAATGTTCAAGATTTTTTTCCAAGTTTTACTAGCTTGAATAAAATTCCATCTTATTATAAATTATTTTTACAATCCATTCAAGATATTATTAATAACAGTATAAATAATGAACTTATAAATACAATATGGGAATATGGTAAAGTGCCTGATTTTAATCAATTAAAATGTATTCAATCATATGAATATCCTTATTGGAATGGAAAATACATTCAGGAATGTTATATCAAAGGATCAAATGAAAATATACCCATAATTATCTATAATATTATTGTGGATTTAAATTTAAATTATCCTGAATTATATATTGGACAAGTTATTTTTGTGACTTATTCTATCTCTAATTTTAATTATGTAGCTATTGTTAAAATGGTAAATATTAATGAAGTATTATGTTTTCAAATTACACCCATTAAAATTGATGATTATTTTGAAGAAACTTTAAAAATTAATGGTGATACAAAAATAAATGGCAAATTAAGAGTTCAAACATTTGATGGAGAAAATATTATTGAAACAGATAATGTAAATAAAATAACTACATTTAATGATAAAGTTGGTATTAATCAACAAGCTTTTGAAGTAGAAGGATTATTAGATATTGATAATTTGTCATATCAAAATGTCACTTCACTATTAGATGATTTTATTCCTAATTTATTAAATAGTTATGATATTAGCAATATTGTACAGTTATCAGATATAACTACGAATATTAATAACAGATTTTCTAATTTATTTGAAACAGAATTAAAAGATTATAAAAATCAATGTTTTATTTTAAAAATACCAATACAATCATTTATTAATCAAGAAGATATTCAAATTTTATATAGACCATTCGGTATTCCAATATTAGAAAAGGAACAATTTAATGAGAGTACTTATGATAGATTTAATAAAATTTCAAATGAATTATGTAGGATGAAGAAAGAATTTAAAAATAAACCTGATTTTATATTTTCATTTGTAGAATTATTGAATGATACTGATAATAATTATATATGTTCTTTAAAAGGAATTTTACTAAATGAAGATACTGAAATTTTACTAATAGGTACATTTTTAAATGTTAATAAATATATAATTGATTTATCTTATAAAAATATATTTATTAATTTTGTAGATGGAATAAGTAATGTTAATAAAATGGTAAATTATACATCTTTATTACTACATAACGACGAAATTTTTGATAAAATTATAGAGGAAAAGGATAGTATAAATAGTATAACAAAATATATTGAAGATAATGATTTTCGAGGGCGTTTTGGATTAGTTTCAAATTATACTTGGATGTATGATGTTGATTATAAATCTGAAAAATATATTTCTTCTTATAATGAATTAAACACTGCATGGAATGGAATGAACCTTAGAGATATTAATTCAAAAACAACAGATATAAATATACAAGATAGTTTTAAAAAATATAGTGCAGTTTTAAATAAGAATTTTGGTGTAAAATATAATCAAAATTTTTTTATAATTTTTGAATCAGAAGCATTTAATTCAATAAATAATTTAAAATTAAACTTTAGACAGTTAATTAAAAAAAAAGATAAAACATATACTATTGGTACAGGTATAAATTTAAGAGATTATATTGATAAAAGTATTATTACAAAAGGTGATATTGATTTTAGAGGTGACTTATCAATATCAGATAGTAATGATAAGCAAATATTTAATGTAAATTCAACTCAAAAAACAATCGGAAATGTTTATAAAGTTGGCATTGGTACAATAGATCCAGAATCAACATTAGATGTAAATGATAGTGGGATTGATGATATTTTAAAAATGTCAAAAAATGAAAATATTATTTGTAATAGTTTAAATAGAATTATTAAATTATTAAAAAAAGCTAATTCTGATCAAGAATTTAAAGATATAATTGAAAAAGCATATCCTAATCAATCAAAAAATTTTTCTTTTTTTTGTAATAAAATTAATACAAACACAATGTTAGCAAAAGATACATTGATATTACAAGATTATAATTTTCCAAATTGGGAAAAATTAACAATGGGAGAAATAGATGATCCTAATAATTTAACACTAATTAATACAATGTTAGACCAAGAACAAAATATATTAAATGATAAGCTTATATTTGATAATTCATATTTAACTTTTAAGGTTGAATGGAAATATGGTTCTCGAAATTATCTTATAAAATATTTTTATTTTCAAAATAATTTATATGCATTTGGTTCTGGAATTAATTTACAAGATTTTAATTTACGTGTAAATACAAATAATAATATTCAGCTTTTTATAGATTATCATCAAGCAAAAACGAGAATAATTAATGATTCAATTATAAAAATATATGATATATTAAAAACAAATATATTTAGTTATCAAGAAAATTTAAATCAAATACATACTGATTTACAGAAATTTCCATATATAACTAACTTAATGTATATAATTGAAATTACTTCTGATATTTACATGACAAAAATAAGTAGTTTTGATTATTTTAATTTTATTATTGATGAACCTAAAATTTTAAATAATCTAAAAGAATATAATTTAAAAGTTAAATTCTTAGATTTTATAGTAAATATCCAAAATAATTATACTTTATTAGAGGAATATGATACTGGTGTAATATCTTATCAAGATTTATATGATGATTTTATTGGTTCTTTCTATATCATTAAACAAAATGAAACTATAAAAATTTTATTACATGAATCAAAAATTAATGATATTATTAAACCTGCTGTTGATATCCAAGGTGATACAAGGGTCAAAGGAGATTTAATGCTGACAAACTCTACAACAGGAATTAATTATACATCAGTTGACCCAGAAGGTAAATTTGTTGGTATCAATTCAGATGATAGATATACCAATTACAAAGGTATATTTTCATCAAGTTCTAGTTCCAGTATAATTAATTCAAAAAATCATGTATTAATATCAAATGATACTAATCCTAATTTAGTCACTGAAAGATTTGCTGATTATACAGGTGATGATGAAATTAAAAATTTTCGATCTTATAGTTCTGCTACAATAAGAAGAAGTAGTAGATTATATACTTTTAAAGAAATGTATGAAAAAACAAGAGATAACAGTGACCCTTCCCATCTTGCTAAATATGGTGTTGAAATTTCTGCTGAAATACAAGATAAAAATGGTTTTACAGCTTTTATGCAGAATTTTGGAACAGTTATACATGATTTAGATAAAAATGAAAATCCTCGTTCAGCATTTGCTGTTAGAACTTATCCTATAAAAGAAGACGGAACTTATGATGTTCCAAGACCAATGTTGTATTTAGACCCGGATGGTACATTAAATGTGGAAAATATAAATGTTGGTAAAATTAGTGGATTAAGTCAAACAACTGAACCTAGTAATATAAATGTAGATACAATTACATTGGGTGGTTCAAAACATAAAATGTATGTTAAAAAAGAAGGGTCAGAAGAAATTTTAATGTGGGGTACTAAAGAGATTAGTCGCCAGTAATATAATATATATATGAAAAATTAAATTTTATAATTTATAATTATAAAAATCGTAATCAAAAAAAATATATAATGATATATTATAAATGACAGTCCCAAATGCGTTTAATATTAAATGTATAGTTGTCAAAAGATTATACGAATTTTATGCTGAAGAAAAAGATGCTGCTATTAAAGGTATTACAAAATATCTTGGTTGTGCTATTGCTAAAAGAACTGTATTTACAAGATATGATGTTCAATCAGATTTAAATACAGCAATAATAGAAGCAAAAGAGGAGGGGTTTTTACCAATTTTAATTATTTTAGGAGGAACAGATGATACATTAAAATGTCTTCAAGTCACAAAAGAACTTGTATTTGCAACTTATGCTACTTCAAATTTTCTTTTAGATTTTCCTAATTGTAATTTAGGAGTTTTACCAATTAATCTTTCTACTGTTCCTGTTCCAGAATATATATCAAGAAATTCTTTGTCAAATGCTAATATGAATATAGTATGTAAAGAATTAGCAAAAAATCTTGAATTAACTTTATCGGCAACTATTAATTATTCTGTGAATGCAAATTCAAGTGGAAAATTTACAATGGATTATTTAACAGAATATAAAAAGTTATTAGATGAAACTACTTTTAGTGTTCAAGTAAATCCAGAATATTTAATTATGGAAGCAAAAAAAAAACCTTTGGAATTTTTTTCAATTAATTATATAGATGATACAATTTTAGATAAAATAAAAGAAGATAATATTACTAATTTATATTATATTGATAATGGTTTAAGTAGATTTTTTAGAATTTCAGAACAAAAAGATACTTTAAGATTTCAAGTATTTGAAAATAATAATGCTTTCTGGAAAGTTATTTATAAAGATCAATTAGTAGGATATACTTCTTATTATTGCTTAGCTAGTGGTGGCATTAATCCAAATAAACCAATAGATTCGGATTATTATCAAAGAATTCTTCAATATATGGAAAATGCTGCAAACGCAATATATATTCAGTACGGAAAACAAGGGAATTCTGATTGCTTTGATGATTTTTTTAATAATTTTAAATTTGAAGTTATCTAAAATAAGGATTTTATTTTATTTTTTTATTATTATACTTGATATAATTATAATAATATATAAATTTGTATACTTGAAATATAAGTGTAATAAGCTTATTTAGAATATACTTATTATATGTCAAAAACTAATTATAAGTTTAATTAATATTATCCGTTTCTTTTCACAATATCATCATATTCTTGACCAAACATAGAAGATCCTGCTGTTTCTCTAGGATCAAGAGGATTATCACCATCCATCATTGTTGTATCGTTATCATTCAAGAATTTTAAAAAAGAATTTATCATTCTTGTATTTTTTGATTGATTATTATTTTTATTAACTGCCCATTGAGAAGCATTTTTGGAGAATGATGTAACATATGATTTAGTATAAGGTACGAGGAATAATGGTAATTCAAAACGATTTTGTAAAAATTTATTACCTAAATTATCTACATAAGTAGTAAACCACTCTTTACTATTTCCTCCAATTTCTTCTGTTTCAAATATCCAATTTAATCCATCATAATAATAATATTCAATTATTACATTTGACAAAGTTCTAGCAAAACTATTAAAATAACCATCGCCAAAATTAGATGTATTCACTGCTCCTGTTGTTGTTAACCCATAATATAAATTATATAGTCCTTCTTGATTACCGTATTTACCAAGTTGCATTTTTTTGTATACACCAGTTAATCCTTCATAAAATGATAATGCCGTCATTACTATTGGTTTTCTGGATGAATCAACATGTCTTTTATACATGTTTGAATTTATTAATGGTGAATTAAATACAAAAACTCCTTCTTTTGATAAAGAATCAGTATCATATACGTAACAATCTTTTATCCAATTATAGCCAAGTATAAATTCTGAAATAAATACTCCTCCTAGATAATTAAAATTTGATAATGACTTAAAATATTGTTTTGAAAGCTTATGATTATAGTAATAAGCGTTGATACCAAGCCATTTTTTAGGAAAACCATTTTTAAGAAAAAAACTTAATTTAATAGGATCATCTTTATATAATATTGAATAAAATTCATAATTTTGTATTATATTAGAAACAATATTATCTAAATAAAAAGGAGTTAAACCAATTAAGAATTTATCTTCTATTTTTCCTGCTATCATACCTATAACTTCTTTATCATTATTTTTTGAAAATAATGGTGCTCCAGATATGCCACCTGCTCCTCTCATATCTACTAAGTAAGTTGGCGGAATGGTTGTAGATTTAGTATCAAAGTTACCATAATATTTAGGATCCATTATTTTACCTTCTAAATATGAATCATTGTCTATATATCCAATAGAACCCAATGTATAAACTTCATCACCTTGTTTGGCTGTAAAAGTATCATTAATCCTTAATTTTTTATATTGACTAATATTAACATTATTACTTTTATTAAAAGGCAATGTAGCATCAAAAATACCAACTAATATATCAGTATAAAGATCTCTTCCCATTAATCTAAATTCTGCAACATTATTAAGAACGTTTGGATCTATTTGATTAACATTAAAACTTGCTCTAAATGTATCTAAATTTGATACGTCAATTAAATGCGCACAAGTGACAATATATGTTTCATCACTGCTTAAATCTGAACTTTGATATAAAAATCCTGTTCCAATTGTTTTAGAAGTATATATATTGCAAATCGACTGTAAATTAATTTCTACACTTGTTTCTTCAACAGGATTAAAAATAATTTCTAGTTTTTCATATTGACCCCATCTTAAATAATCTTCCATTAAAAGATCTCTATCTGTATACGGCAATTTTTTTAATTTTCCATAAGCAATATAATCAATATTATCTATATTTTTAGTGGTCACATTTTTCCAAATACTTGTACAACCGTATTCAGACAAATAATCTCTTAAATCAGGAATTTCTAAAAAATATATACTTAAAAATCCTGGATCACTGTTTCCATATAATCCTGTAGGATGATCATTAAATTGAAGTGTTCTAAATACAAAATCAGTAAACACCACAAGATTATTTCCATATACTTGATAATCAGTTGAATATTTTTCAAAATTAAAATTGTATTTTGTATATAATATATCTGTATTAGTAAAAAAATAATCACTTAAACGACGTGTTTGATTAATTCCATAATTAACTAGTTTCCATTGATTTTCAATAATAGTGCTTTCACTTACATAATTATCAGGAATTCCAACATTCATACTTCCAATATAAAATGTTGCGGCAAATTTATCATTATAGTCTAAAACTTCTTGTGTCATTGGACCAAAATATTTTTTTAAATCAGGTTTTACATATACAATTTTTCTCCAATCTGTTTCATTTCTTTCCAAAAAATCATCAAATATTTCTACTTTTGTTTTATTTTCTAAATTAAAATCTTTTTCGTACATTTCAAACAAAAAAGTATATTTAGAATATTCTAATAATTTTGTAATTGGATTATATGTACTAAAATATCGTAAATCTTCTCTATTATATTCTTGTGGTGGACTCATTTTTTTTTTATATTATATAGTAGATATTTATTTCAATTCCATTATATTTAATTTAATAAAAATTAAATATGTAATCTATAAATATTTCGAATTATAATATTAATGAACTTTTAATATTTCATTAATATCACAAAGCTTTTTTATTTGAATTTGTTTTTCGGGTGAAATTTTATTTTCTATTGTTTTTTGTTGGTTAGTATGTGTAAAAACATCTCGTAAACAAATAATACAAACTGGATTATCATAGGTAGAATAATTTAACCATTCTTGATAACATTCTTTATGAAACACATGTTTACATTTTAAATAAATTAATTCATTGGGTTGAAATTCTTTTTGATAACATACAAAGCATCCTTCTTCAAATAATTCTTGATTAATTGGTTTATGTGATTCGCAACAAAATAGTTTATTTTTTATGGTTTTTGTTCTGCACTTTTTATTATTTTTATTATAGGCAATGCAACGGTTCATCCTTTCAATATTTTTTATGAAACTATCTTTAAATATATTATATATACTTCATGTGTAAAATGAGTAATATTTAATTATTTTGAAAAAATCATATTAAAAATAAATAAATAGTAAACATGTAAAAAAAAATGATATAAAAATAATCAATTAAAGATAAATTATTATACATAATCTATTTTATTATATAAATTAAATAATTATCTTTCTATTATGGTAAAAAATTGTTTAAAAAATAGAAATAAAAAAAAATATAAATACATGCCAAAAAAATCAGTTTCTTGGTCTAATAAAATTAAAGATGAAAAACTTATACCATCTAGAACTTCATGTTTTGAAGAAGAAAGTAATGAGGATGAATGTTGTTGTAATAATTTACTTTCATTTTATTTTTGTTCTAATCAAAAAGAAAAAACCAATGATCAAGAAAAGTCTACAACTTCTTTTTTAAATAATCAACCACAAAATGAAAATTTAAATAAAGAAATAAAAAATAATATTTTATCTAGAAAATCAGAATCTTATGATTCATTGCCTAATTTATTAAATGTAAGAGAAAATATATATCAAGAACGTCACATGTATCATTTACATAATCATTGTGAAAATTATTGTCAAATTCCTATAAATAATGATATAAATTATATAAATTTTGAAATTTAATAAATAAATAAATAAATTGAAAGATGTAGAATATAAATTAGTAAAATTATTTTTTTAATTTATAAACCTTCGACATATAAAGACTGTATGGAGACCACATCTCGAATAATTTTTTCTTCATAATTTTCAATCACTTGAAGTATTTCGTATTTTTTTAAATAATTACAAATATCTTTAAAATTCATCATTAAATTTGTTATACGCAACATTGTCTTTATAAAATTACCATCATAAACATTAGTATGATGATAAACTTCTTGGATTGATTTACCTTGTGCCCATATATAAGCTGGTTCTATATAATCTAAATATAATTTGAAATCACTTTGAATATAAATCCCATATTCATCTTCTTTTTGGTAATAAGATTCAGCAATTTGATCAATATTTTTGATTCTATTTTGTAATTTAGAGGAAACTTGTAGATCACTAACGTATTTGTCATCTCCTGAAGGATCTCGTTCATTAAGAAAACAGGTAATTAATCCAATAATTTCTTCGAAATTTAAGTCATCAAATAAGTTATCATAAATTGCTTGCCCTAATGTTAATTCATTGACTTCACATATACTACTCGCAATAATTCCCTTTAAAGTAATAATATTATTATCAATAAATCCGGTGTCTTCTAGTAATTTTTTCATTTGATGCATATTATCTTGAAGTCCATGAGTACAATACTCTATGCTATTTTCTATTTTTTTTAATTCATTATTTTTTTCTTGGTATAATTTAAATTTTTTTTGAACATTATTAAAATTAGGAATAGAGTCTTGAATCTCTTTTATTTTTTTTTCATTTTTCTTACGGTCTTTTTGACTTACTACAAATAATGTGTCCATGATTTTAGACTGGTATTGTTCCATTTCCTCTAGCTTGGCAAGCAATTTATCTTCTTTTTCTTGTTTTTGATTAAATATTTGTTCTTTTTCTTGAATAAGCTTAGCATATTGAATTTCTTCACTATTTTTTATTTTTTGATTTTCTAAATCAATTAAAGTGTCTTGTATATAATTTTCTATATTAAATTCATGATTATAAATGGTTTTTAATACAAATTGATATGATAATTCAAATTTAGACTTTAAAGAAGGACTTTTTCCACACATAATCAATTTTAATGCATCATAACTCATTAAGTTAAATGTTGGCATAATAATAACAGTACCAAATTTATCTAATCCTCTTCGTCCTGCTCGACCACTCATTTGATTATATTCATCAGGACGCAATGAGCGCATTCCTTTATTAACAAATTTTTCTAATTCACTAAAAATAACTGTTTTTGTAGGCATGTTTACTCCAATCGCAAAAGTTTCCGTCGCAAATAAAATTTTAATTAATCCCTTCGAAAAAAGAATTTCCACAATTTCTTTTAAAATAGGAACCATTCCTGAATGATGATAAGCGACCCCTTTTTGAATTTGTTTATAAATATCTTGATATTGATTTAATTTTTCATAGTTTTCTTTATATTTTAACATTTTTGAATTAAAAATATGTAAAATTTCGGATATTTCTTCATGATTGACTAGATTTTTATTTACATTATGACACATTTCTTCACATTTTTTTCTAGAAAAACGGAAAAAAAGTGCTGGCAATTGATTATCAGAAACCAAGTGGTCTAATAATGAATTCATTACTTTATTAGGATCATACTTAGTATATTTTTGTTTTATTTCATCATAATTTTTAAAATTACCATTATTATCACAAACTTGAATTTTTTCCCATCTAACTCTAGGTTTTCCTTGTTCATCTTTATAATGTTTATCTTTCCAAAAATAATGCTTTAATGGAACAACACGATGAGATGTTTTAATTAAATTAATTTTTTTTTGTTTAATATTACCTATCCAAGAGCAAAATTGTTCCGCTTTATCAATTGTTGCAGAAAGCATAATCAACGATATTTCAGGACGCAACATAACAATTACTTCTTCCCATACACGACCGCGATCAGGGTCATTAATATAATGTACTTCATCAAAAACAACCACCCCTACATCATTCATATCAATAAAACCTTGTGATGATTGTAATCCATCTAGTTGTTTTTCTTTATATAAAATATTACGTAAAATTTCAGTAGTCATAATCATAATTTGTGCGTCAGGATTTACTTTAATATCTCCGGTCATAATACCAATTGTTGATATTGCTGAAAATAATTTGATAAATTCGTCGTATTTTTGATTGGACAATGACTTCGTAGGAGATGTATAAATTACTTTTTTATTATTTTTAATAGCATAAGCAATGCCGTAAATTGCTAATACTGTTTTTCCGGAACCTGTATGTGCGGTAATAAGTACATTTTCATTATTTTGAATGGCATATATTCCTGCTTCTTGAAAATTATCTAAAATATAAGGAAAATGATAACATTTTTCTTCTTGTGTTAATGTTTGAATTTCATTATTCGGTTCAAATATTTTTAAGAATGAGTTTTCTTTGGACATAGTGAACTATATGTATTTTTACTTAATTAATATTAATTTAGTATCTTTTATTTAAATGGAATAAAAAATCATTTTTCAATAATTTTTTAAATAAATTTTTTCTATTTAATATTTTAAATAGAAAAGATTTAAAATAATATTATTACTATTTACTAATTAAAAAGTTTTATCAATATGAGTGAATCAAAAGATAAAAACATAGAGAAAAATACAAATAAAATATGTAAATTTTATGTAAAAGGTAAATGTACTACCGAAAATTGTTCTTTTTTACATCAAGATAATATCTGCAAATATTACTTTCTCGAAGGTAAATGTAAATTTAATGAAAAATGTAAATTTTCTCATGAACATACAATATTTAAATCAATTAAGAAGAAAAAACATATAAAAAATACAGAGAACTTTACCCCATGTCATGAAAAATCACATATGAATATTAATATTGGAGATGGAAACCAAGAATATTATAGAAAAGCAATCAAAACAAATGATGTAATTTTAGTAAATCAATTTTTGAAACAAAATAGTTCCAATGATTTTTATGAGAAACTTTTAAGTGAAGTGAAAGAAAGCGGATTGCATGATAAAGATTTATGGAAATTATGGCATGGAAATACACATTTTATTGTAGATGATCATTTAGATTGGAAGAAAAAAGTGCCCACATTTCAATTGATCATTGAAAAGATTGAAAAATATTTTCAATTTAAAACCCAAAGTACACGATTTAATTTTTACAAAGATAGTAGTGACTGGAAACCATTTCACCATGATGCTGCAGCAATTAAACCACATATTGCGGCTAAACAAAATATGACTATTGCGTTAAGCCTGGGAATGACACGTCAAGCTGCTTTTGAATTTAATGATAATAAATGTGTTATTTCAATGCCTTTGGAAGACAACAGTATTTATGCATTTGCTTGCGATGTAAATATTAATTGGAAACATGGAATTCCTCAAGTTCATCCCAACCAATATAAAAATGAAGGTCGTATCTCCATTATTTTATGGGGTTGGTGCGATCAATTTGAAGATTAATCAATCAGATAATAATTTATTAATAACAATCTTGGTAAATTATTTATAAGAACATGAATATTTATTTACCAATGGTTGTGGTCCATGATTACTATGGAAATTTAAAGTAGGATAAGAGTAGAGTGGTGCTAATGGCGGCCATCCTAAATTTGTGTATCCTGCATTATGACCATTAAATGGATATTCCCATTGTAATAATTTACGGGTAAGTAAATTTTGATCATTTATTAGATTTTTTGAACCTAATAATTGTAAAGGAGCAAACTGAGTATCAAATTTAGACTTATTAAATCCTTGGTTATTATTTATAAATCCTTCTTTAATATTTTCTTTTATTTGTGTTGGTTTGCTTTGAACCATATACACATATAATAAAATAATTACAATAATTAAAATTATAAAATACATATAATTAGAAAGTTGTAACATATAAATTATTATGATATAATTATATTCAATTATTTATAATTATAATTTAAAATAATGTATTTATTTTTAATGTAATTTTATTTTATGGTCTATTATTTCTAAATAATGAATACTACATGTATCATTATGATTTTGGCGAAATGCTGCTGACATACCCGTATCTACACATAAAATATGACTATTATATTTTACTTTAATTCCATTTGTTTGAGGCGTATGCCCCAATACCATATATTTAGCATTATATAGTGATAATACTTGTTTGATCTCATTTAATATATATTGTGATTCATGATTATCTTCCGAATAATTACGATTCCACAATATACTATTTTCATTAACAAATAAATCTTGGAATTCTTTGGAAGAAAAAGCTATTTTATTTCCGTAAAGTGTAGAACGCATCAATTCATTAATTTGAGAAATACTATATTTTGAAGCAATGCTATATTTAATTCCACCGTGGCAAAATAAGAAATCATTTATTTTAATAATTGGATTCCATCCACTTGCTAAATATTTACAAAAATCATTTCCTACTTCAAAATATTCTTTACGCCCCTGAAATGTTTTAAAATGCTGCATACCTTTTGGTGAAACATAATCAAAATTTCCCATAATATTCATTAATTCATGATTCCCAATAATTGGATGAAACCCTCCATTATGCAAATAGGCTTCTATTTGGAGTTTTAAAATCAATCCAATAATTAAAAATTCTGAATCTTCATCACTTTGGTAATGAAATCGCGCTTTTCTATCTAGTATGTCACCTACTTGAACAACATGTGTATCTTTAGCTATCCAATTATTTTTAGTATTAATAATTTTTGCTTTACGTAATAATTGTATAAAAGCATTATAATCTCCATGAATATCGCCAAAAGAAATTAATCTCTTATTTCCAATTTGGTATATACCTTGCTGATAATATTTAAATATTTTATCATAATCTTTTTGATGCAACATATATATATAAAATATACTTTTATTTTTCTAAATAATATAAATTAATTATAAAAATTATAAAATATATAATTTTAACGTATGTTTTACGTATCAGAATTATGTTTACATTGAACATAACTTAATTTTTCATCAATTACATACAAGTTAATATTACAATAATGACAATAATTATCTTGTTGATTAAATGTAAGTGGATGATGACGAAATAATATATGTTCTTGAAAAAAGGATACTTTGAATATTTGATTTATTTTTTTATTTAATAATGGAAAAGTTTCAATTAAATCATAATTGGGTAAAAAGTATAAAATTTCATATATGAGCTCATTGGGAAGTTTCAATAACATATTATGTATATGAATTATATATTATATAATTTGTAATATGTAATAAATATAATATATGAGAAATAAAAGTTTTTATTTATAAAGTTTCATTTAAAAATAATATTTTTAATTAAAGAGTATTTTCTTAATTAATGGGTAAAAATACCAAGTTCCTAGAATTAAGAAATAATGGTTCGATATAAAATCTAACATAGATCGTATTTGTCTTATATGATTACAGAATAAAAAATTAGCTTGGAACCATGAATAACATTGATATTGAATATAATATTTATCCAATATTGTATAACTAAAATTATACATTAATATAAGGAGTCCAATACATATAACATGGAGTATAAATGATAATGTATTTTTTAAAAAATTATGTTCGGTTGGCATGATTTAATAAATAACGTTTATTAGATAATAAAGATGAATAGTTAATTTAAACGTTTTGGTTGATTATTAATCATCATTTTTTTTTTGATCAAATTGATAATGAAATTCATCTAATGTTTCAAATTTTGTATAAGATAAATGTTCAAAATCTTCTTTTAATAAATGATTCACTTTATCTAATGTTTCTTGATCTTGATAATATTTATAAAATGGTTTATGATCACGTGCATTTACCTTTTTCGTTAAATCATGTGTAAAATTGGTGATTCCTAGTTTTTTTAATATTATTAAAAAATCATCTTCTAAATTTTCAAATTTTCCAATATAATCTATATATTCTTTTGCTTTTTCATTAATCATCGAACGATATTGAGGCATAAACATGTGCATATATTCTACATCATTGACTACTTTTTCTAAAGCCAAATAATTTTTAAAAGGTATTTGAAAACGATTCACATGATTCCATGCACTTACAATTTTATCATATGGATTCCTAATAAAACAAAACTTAAAATAAGTATCCCATTTATAAGGGTTCATATTCATTTTACGATTTAAATGAGGTGACGTTTTATAATATGTAATTACACCATGAAATCGATTTTCATAATTAATATGCTTTTTAAATGTTTTTTGAAAACAAAAGGCATGATGATCGGGTCGATGTAAGTAATAATTTTTAAAACCATAATGTTTATTTAAAATCATAGATATTGCTGTACCTCCTGTTTTATGGATATGAATATAAATTGCTTTTAAATCATGATTTATACTACACATAATTGTATTATAAATAATTAGGTAAAAATATTGAACTTTAAATTTATTTAGTTTAATTTCTAAAGAGTTAATTTTATTTTTTACATTTATTGAAAGTATTTATATAAATTAAATTTCTTCATTTCTTCATTATAATAAACAATACTAACAATCGTTAATATAAAATAAGATAGTAATTTATCCAATTGTATTTTTTTGAGACTACAGAAATCAATAATTTTATCAATTAGGCCACTAATAGTTGTGGAACCAATGGAAGATGAAATTAAAATTAAATATGCGTTATTTTTTATTACTGCATCCATAATTTTGCCAAACAATCCTATATTTAGTACTTGCGGAGCAAAAAAATGTAATCCAAAAATAATGATTAAACACACAAATGAAGCAATAATTTGAGTTAGATCCATCGGTATTTTATATATTAATTTTAATGGAATTGATAATAATAAACCTGACTGGGGTGTGGGAGTAGCAATAGTAAAAAAGACCCAAGTAATGATGATTCTCCATATTCCCTTAATTACTCCAAATTTTATAATATAATAAATTAATAAGATCGCAATAATAATAAAAATAGCAAATAAAGTAAAAAAATTTGTTTTATTCTTAATATGTTCAAAATTATCTTCTACACTTTCAGCTAATGTAGATATATCTTGGTCAATATTTTGTTCATCAATTCTTTTATTAAATAATTTTTGACTAAATGTACCAAAAAAAATTAATGATAAAATATATATAATTAGAATTATGACTAAGATTATAAATAAGGTATAATTCATATATTATTTAGTTATATTTTTTTTGAGTTTTAATTTGAAATATTTTTTATAAAGATAATTATGAATCCTTTTCATGATGATAGGTATTTATTTAGTACATTAATTGACTCGAATTCTTTAGTATTGGAAAGTGATCAGGAAAATAATTATTCATCCTTAGAAGATGCATTTCAATGTAATTTATTAAATTCTTCAACTAGAAATATGATACTTTCTAATAATCAAAGTAATAATATGGAATTAAGTTTTCATCAATTATTGGAAGATAGATTTGATGAAATACATCCTAATTTTGAAGAACAAGATGATAATTTTAATGAAAAAAATAATTTGAATAATAATGAAAATTCAATAATGAATAAGGATATACATATTAATGCTCAAACTTGGGAATCATCCAACAAAAACATAAATATGATAACTTATCTAGATCAAATTGAAGAAATAAATTATAATTCAGAAAGCATTGATCATCCTGATGATTTAACAATAATTTTAAAAAAACACCAATTACAAATAATCAAAAAATGTATACATATTGAAGAAGAAAATTTATGTCATTATGGTATTTTATGTGATAAACCAGGTGCTGGAAAAACATTTGCTATTTTAGGGTTGATTTATGCATCTCAAAAAAAAAATAATTTAATCGTTATTCCTCAAAATTTATTGAATCAATGGATTCATAGTATTCATCAATTTAGCGATGGATTATTGACTTATAAAAAAATAGTTTCTTATGAAGATATTCTTAATTTTTATGATGATAAAAAACAAGATGATCTAAATAATTATGATATATTAATCACTACATCACTGTTTTATCATTCTTTAGCAACAACATTAAATAGTCATTTTTTAAAAATATCGCGTATTATATTTGATGAAGTGGATAGCATATCCAGTATAATTAATTGCAAAATTAACCATGATTTTATTTGGTTTATTTCAGCATCTTTTGAACTAGATTTAACTGGAATATTCGATATTAATAAGAATTATTTCAAAAATATTGCTGTTAAATGTAATGATGATTATGTAGATAAATTATTTGAAATGGATAAATATAATTCATATAGTATGATTTGTCGCAATATATATTTGGATAATATATTTACCAATATTATTGATCAAGAAGAATTTAGTTTATTAAATGCTTTGGATTATACAAAATTAAAAAATAAATATCAATATAAAATTGCTTCTAATGAAGTAGAAGCCATTAAATATTTAATTTGTGATAAAAAAGACATTATTGAATATGAAAAAATGCGAATTCAAGATTTAGAAAAAACCCTTACACATTGTACTGCAGAAGATCAAATAAAAATGAATACATATTTATTGAAAAAAGCTCAGAATTCATTACAGGAAAATACCGAGAAACTAGATTTAATTATAAATCGTTTAAAGGAAAATAATTGTTGTTTAATTTGTTATACTGAATTAGAAAATAAAAAGAAGTTATTATCTCCGTGTTGTAAGAATATTATTTGTTATGAATGTACTCATAATTGGTGTAATAAAAATTATAAGACGAATTGTATTTATTGTAATACACCAAATATTGATTTTCCATCTTATGTACTAATTAAAAATAATGATGATAATCAATGTAATATTTGTGATAATTATTATGAAATCAAAAATGATAAGAAAGATATTGATTATGGGGAAAAGATTGAACAAGATGAGGAAAAGATTGAACAAGATGAGGAAAAGATTGAACAAGATGAGGAAAAGATTGATCAAGAAAATGTTTTTGAAGAAATGAAAGTTTATAAAAATAAACTTTATTCTCAATGTTGTGAAAAAAGTGCTTGTCATAAATGCGTAAATGATTGGTTTTTAAAATTATATAAAAAAGAATGTTTGTTTTGCCATGACCGATCAATTTTATATGAAGATTTTAAAAATGAACAACAACATCAAGACATGCTCGCAAATATAAAAAATGGACTTAAATATACAAAAAAATCGAAGCAAGAATTTTTAAAATATTTCATTATTGCCAAGATTAATAGTATGTCAAAAGTTATATTTTGTTCAGAACATCCTAAAATTTTCAAAGATCTAATATATTTACTGAAAGAGTATCATATATCATATGTAGAATTAGATAATGGTAATATTCAAGAAATATATGATTCCATTAATAACTATGTTTTCGGTAATCATAATGTTTTATTATTGAATTCAAATTTATATGGCTGTGGCTTAAATTTAGAAGTTACGTCAGATATTGTGTTTTTACATAAAACTCATAATAATTTAAAAAAACAAATTATTGGTCGTGCTTATCGACCAAATCGTACTCAAAAATTGAACATATGGCATCTTATGCACGAAAATGAATATAAACAAGAAATACAACTCAAAAAGAATAATGACTATCATATTATTCGAGATAATACAAATGAATATATATATAATAATTTAGAATTTGAAAGAGAAAATGAAATTCTTAAAATAAATAATACTCAAGACACAAAAGTATCTCATTTATATAATGTAATAAATGATACATAATAATAAAAAAATGATAAATCTTATCTAATCTTTTAAATATTCTGTTATTATAACCTACATTTAACATTATATTAAAACACAAAGAAATGGAAAATATTGTCTTATATGATTGTGGAGAAATTATTTGCGGTAAAGTCTTACATCGTCCTTCTAAAAAAATAAAATCACCTTATGTAGCAGATATAATCATACCATGTGCTTCTAAAATTGATGAAAAAGAAGTGAATGAAGAAAAAGAATTAGGCACAGAAACTGATTTTTTAGCTCATTGTCCTTCTTTAGGTTGTTGTGGTCTTGTAGATAAAGAAGCAAAAATATATTTAACTAAAAATAAAAATCCAAATGTAAAAACAGATTATACAGTTAACTTAGCTATTTTAGAAGAAATTAAAAATGGTAAAAAATATCGTGAAATTATTGGTATTCATCCAAAAATAGCTGAAAAAATTGGTTTTAGTGCAATAGAACAAAATTGTATTTCCCATTTACAAAATGTAAAATTATTGGAAAAAGAAAAGAAATTTGAAAATTCTCGCTTTGATATCTACGGTATTAATGAACATGATGAGGAATTTATTTTAGAAATAAAAACAGTCCCTTTAGCTGATTATGTAGATTGTGCTAAAAAAGATCGTAAAAATTATACAGAATTCATTGAATCAAAAGAATGGAACCAAAAAATTGCATATTTTCCCGATGGATATCGCAAAAATAAGAATGATCCAGTAAGTCCACGGGCATTAAAACATATTCAAGAATTAGAAAAAATTTCTTTGGAAGGTAAATATAAATGTTATTTATTATTTATTATACAAAGAACTGATATAGAATATTTTCAAACATCTATGATTGATCCTATCTATAAGGAAGCAGTTTTTTCTGCAGCTAATAATGGAGTTGGTATTTTGACTTTACAAGTGAATTGGAATAAAGAAGATGGAAAAGCTTATTTTTATTCAAATAATTTACCCATTAAATTATGAAATTTTATTTAAAATTTATTTAAAATTTATTTAAAATTTATTTAAAATTTATTTAAAATTTATTTAAAATTTATTTAAAAACATTGTCTTCATTTTCATTTTATTTAATTTATTTAAAATGAAATTATAAGTATATTATATAGAGTCATCATACTAATTGTTATTTTCTTCTTATTATGACTGAAATTTTTATTTATCATCAAGATTGGCAAGAATTATGTTTAATTGATTATAACAGCAATATCATTAAAAGAAATAATCAGGAACAAGGTACTATCGAATTAAAATCTTATTTTCTTAAGATTAAATGGGAAAACTATGGTGAATTTGATTATTTTTTTTCCAAAGATGCTGTTCATTATTATCAAAATTCGAGTTCTTATTCTTTTCACTTACTTCCACAATATATGCTAGTCCGTTTATTTCATAAAGATAATCAAAAATCTGGTAGTATTCTTGAAAAAAAATATTTTATTGATAAAATAAATCAAATTGCATATGATATGACTAATTACGATTTATATTATAATTATTCTATGAAAGATTATGTATTAAAACAAGTGAAACATACATTATTAACAATATATATTCATGATAAAGTATACAAATATATATGTTTTCAAGACCATGATTATATCGAATATGAATTATATTATGAAAATTATGAAGAAGTTATTTTGCATAAAAATGAAAATGATAAAAAGAATCAATTAAAATATAATTATAAATCAAAATATGTAATTTTAGATAAAATGAAAAAAACATACTATATTAATGAAAATATACATAAAAGTTGTCATTTATTATTATCTGAAGAAGGAACTTTTCAAAAACAAAATAATTATATTCAATTAATCCCCTTTATAAAATCCCAAAATTTAGAGAACGAACAATCATTAATTTATAAATTAAATGTGTTTTCTTTTTCTAATATTGAACATAATATTTACAATCGAATATGTATAAAAGATAATAACAAAATTATTGAGAATACAAATGTAGCAATAAAATCTTTTAAAGATTTTCAAAATATATATCATAAACTGTTAAAAGAGTTCAAACAAAAATCAGTAGTTATTCCAGTATTTTTATTTTTTAATGATGTTGAAATATTAGAATCAAGTGACACTAGTATTGTAAGTAAAAAGAAAGAACATAGGAAAGAATCATTCTTGGATATTATTTATATAATCCAATATTACCAAGAAAATAAAATACCCTATATTCTATGTGATTCTTATGTAAATCGAGAGAAAAATAAGTTTTTTCCCGATATTCAATTTTATTATCATTATTTTGATACTCAGGAATCTTATTTAGAATTTACTGAAAAAATTAAACAATCTTATGATAATCTAATACTTATTAATGATAGTTTTTCATATATAAACCAATATATTATTTCCAAAATAAATAATAACAATAAAATATCTATGGTACATAAAAATAAAGAAATAATTTCAAATACATGTATTGGAAAAATACCTAAAAACTTTCATTTTATATGGATTGGAAATAACCAAATTCCTGCTATCTATATTCAATATATTCAATCATGGATGATGCATCATAAAGAATGGAATTTTTATTTATGGAATGATGATAATATACCATTTTTAGTAAATCAATCATTATTTGATCATGTTAGTACATTTGCACAAAAAGCCGATATTTTACGTTATGAAATTTTATATCAATATGGAGGAATATATGTCGATTGTGATTTTTTATGTATAAAAAATATTGAACCATTATTAAATACAATAGAGTGTATTCATGGGTTTAGTGCTTATGAATCAAATGAGTATATTGCTATTGGAATTATGGGATTCCAACAATATGATCCATTTTTAGATATTATTATTAAAAGCATACCTTATTTTTATCATACACAAATTCATAAAACAATTCCCATGCAAACTGGCCCTATTTTTTTTACTCATATGTGTAATGATTTTATTATAAATAAGAATAATGTAAATGAATTAAATAATTGTAATAAAACAAATAAGTATGTCAAGACAAATAAATTTAACAAAAATATAGAGAATGAATTATTATTGATAAATAAAGATAATTACCACTTTTTTGATAAGCAGTATTTTTATTATTATTCTTTTTTTGATAAACAAAATAAAAAGCCATTATTATACCATCAAAATGTATATGCACTTCATATGTGGGGTCATTCATGGGATCTTCATAAATCTTTCACACATAAAATCATTGAAACCAGAGAGTTATTAGAATTAAATCAATTTGTATTAAAATCTGAACAATCACATCATTGTCAATCTTTACTCCCATGTGAAAAAAACAAGAATATAGAAAATAAACAGTTTATTGTTTCTCATAAAAAACGAGTTATACACATAATGGGTATCTATTTTTCTGGTGGTATTGAAAAATATATTTATTATTTTGAAAAATACGGTAATCATGATAAATATGAGTATATTTTACTATGTATGAAATCATATAATCATCAAACATTTGATTTATATCATCATATTAAAGTTTATACTTTTCAAAGCAAATATGAATTAAATTATTTGTTAAGATGTTTAACACCTGATTTAATCTTAGATCATTATAGTCCTTATTTAGATGTATCGCCTTATGCAGAAGAAAATCTTTTGATACATAGTCATCTTTATATAATTCATTCTGCTATTATATATCAAAAAGATATTTCTTGTTCTGTTATTGAAAATTGCATTCATCTATACGAAGAAATTTCACAAAAACATGATAGCTGGAAGAAGATTAAAAAAAATTATATTTGTTCTCTAGGTACAATTTTAAAGAATCATGAGTATATATTAGATCGTATTCAAAAAAATAACATAAAACTAACTAATATTAATAAACAAAAAGAAAGCTTTCATATTAGTATTATTGGAAGAATTGTCGAAGAAAAGATCCCGATTATTTTTTTAAAAAAATTGTCTTCTTTTTTACAAGAATTAAAAAGCAATATAAATGAAAAAAAAAATAATTCAAATGTAGTTGTTCATATTTACGGAGAAAAAGCTTATTTTTTACAGGAAAATACTTATAATAACATGTTTGATATGATTCTTCAAAATAATAGTAATATTATTTATCATAATTACATAAAATACGATGAAATAGAAAATATATATAAAAAAACAGATTTATTACTAATACCATCTATATATGAAACCGGTTCATTTACTTGCTTAGAAGCTTTTGCACATGGTATTCCTGTCATTGGAAGAAATAATTATGGAATGAAAAAGTTAATTGAAGGAGGAGTTTCTGGCTATTTATGTGATCATGATGAAGATATAATCAATAAATTACATTTTTGTTTATTTGATGATCAATCTATCTTCTATCAATCGTATTTTATTTGGAAAAATAGTCAACAAAAATACAATATTTGTGAAAAAATAAAAAATATGGAATCAATTTTTGATAAACATCTTCCAATTGAAAATCAGGATATTATCATTATTACATCTGTCATTAATATATCAAATAATGAATTATCATATTATCATACACGAAGTGTATTTTCTTTAGAAGATCGTTTTCAACAAACAATGAAAACAATTCATTCGATACGAAAAAAAATGGGCTCATCAATACATATTTTATTATGTGAATGTAGTGACCTATGCTTGTTTCCACATATTGAAAATGAAATCAAAAAGAATGTAGATTATTATATAAATTGTTATGGTCAAGATACTGTTCGAAATCATGTATTATCTAAATTTAAGGGTATGGGAGAAACATATTTAATGAAAACAGCACTTCAGAAAATCATAGAAAGTAAAATTACATATCGATTTATTTATAAAATTTCAGGGCGGTATTTTTTAAATGAAACATTTAATATAGAATATTTTCAAAATAGATTTAATATTATGACCTACTGGGATGGTCATATTGAATCTTATGCATCTATTTTTTATAAAATTCGCTTTGTTTATTTAGATTTATTTATTCAAGCATTGAAAAAATTTGATTATGATTTACTACATGGAAATTCATTTGAACAATGTTTATATAAATTTTTAAATCATAATGTAATGGTGTTAGATAAGTTAGGTGTTTCTGGACTTCTGTCTACAGAAGGATATAGTGTTTCTATTTAGACAACAAATATATATAAAAATAATAGTCTAAAATAATACTACTATAAATAAGTAAATTTCTTTTGTATTCATAAAAGATGGATTTAGAAACAGACATAGATACTAATTCCGTCATATTTATTATTCCGTCTATTGGAAGATATACAATACATGATACTATATTATCTTTAATAAACCAAACATGTACAAATTGGCAAGCTATTATTGTCTTTGACGGATGTAAAAATAATTTAGATTGGGAACACATATATAAAGATCAAGGAAAAGAGAAGAAAAATAATATTTCGAAAAATTATATATCAAAAAAAATAACATGTTTCGAAATAGAAAAAACAAATGGAATTATTAATCAAGCCAGTGAGGTGCGTAATTATGGTATTCAAAAGGTAGAATCATCTTCACAATGGGTTGGATTTTTAGATGACGATGATACTATTCACCCTCATTATGTACAATATTTTTTAGAAGAGAATAGAATATATGATTTTGATATATATATTTATCGTATGACCATGGATAATCGTATTATACCAGCTCATAATTGCTATGATTTTATTCCTGGTGATGTAGGCATTAGTTTTATATGTAAAAAAGAAATATTTGATAACATACATTTTCAGAATAGTCATACCGAAGATTTTGATTTTTTAGCCAAAGCACGGGATAATAATTATAAATTAATTATTAGTGAAAAAATATATTATTATGTGAAACAAAATAGTATTCAAATGGAAAATTATCCCAGTGATTTACCAATGTATCATAAAATTTTTATTAATTGTTTAAATCCAATGTTATTTTTAGAAGGATTGAAAGAACTATTATAAATTTAGAGAATTAAATTTAATACATACATTATTAATTTTTCAATCATCATCTTCTTGTTCATTTCTAATATTAATTATAATTAAAACATAAAGAAATGTTCCAATGTAAAGTAATGGCATATATATTTTATGTAATATTTTTAATTTTTTCGATTATGTAAAAAAATAAAAAAAAAATTGACGCAAATTTATTTAAGGATTTAATTTTTATTAGAAAGAACTTTTTTATTTCAAGTTTCATTTTTCTTTTATATTATGTCAGTTTTACATACTACTATTAATGAATTAAAACAAGTAAGAGAAGAAGCTCGCAAAGCATTATATGATGATACACTGCATCAAAAAGAAGAAGATTTTAACCAAGCTATTGAAAAGCTTAGGGAAAAAAAAGATTCACTAGAGTCACATAAACACAGGAATGATTTTTTTAGAAAATTATTATATCCTGACTTGGTTTTCATCAATGTAGATCAAGACCTTCACGCGTCAAAGGCAGAATTAGATGATCAAATATCTTCTAAGATTGCCGAGTTAGCCACTATTTTACAGTACAAAAAGGATCTTCGTTCATCTATTGGATTGTATAGCCAGCAGATTGAACATCGAAAGAATCAATGCAAACAGAAGGAAAAGAAGGAACTAACATCCAGAAAGAAGGAACTAAAATCCAAAAAGAAGGAACTATGTCATCAATCAAACTCTGTTCATCCATTATCACATAATCCATACTTTGCACTACTTTCTTAAACTGTAGATAACCACTTTATGTATAAAAAGCATAACTTGCTTTATAATTTCACATTTTTTTAATATGTTAAAAAAGGTACAACATCAGACATTATTTTGATAATACTGAAAAAATTTCAAAATAATCTGCTTTTTGTTGTATGTATAAATGCTTGGATAATATAATAATTATATGCTTATTACGTTGGATATTTCTTAGAAAATTATGAATACTTTTATTTTTAATGTAAGGAATATGTAATGTTTTACACACATGTGAAAAAACACGCTTCCAATAATCAAAAAAAAAGATTGATTGTTGTTCAATTAAAATAGGGTTAGATAATGGTTGTATTGGGTAAGTAATCTTCGGAAATACTTTTTCGTAAATTTTATAAATTTCATAATAATTATTACTTAATTGAATTAATCCTTGATAAATATTTTTATCAAATTGATTCAAAAAGGGGATCATTTGATCGCGAATTTTACCGCGTTCACACTCTTTGGAAGTAGAATCATATACAAATGGTAGTTTATGTTCTTGGGAAAAAGCAAGAATAGTATCTTTTTTAATATCCAATAAGGGACGAAAAATGCGAAGTTGATTATCTTCTTGTAATATACTCATTCCCTTTAAATTTTCATAATTAATATTTTTTTTTATATTATTAATAATATTTTCCATACAATCATCTAAATTATGACCTAAAATAATAATGTCACTTACATTATGATAGCAGTCATATCGAATATTTTTGGTATATGTTTCATAAAATGCACGGTCCTTTATAGTAGTTCTTGATAATTCATTAATACGACGAACATAAAAAGGAATATTTAAGGTTTGACATAATGCTTGTACATATTCTTGTTCCAAAGATTGATGGGGTCTATTTCCATAATTTACCATAAAAGCTTGAATGATAATTTTATCTTGGATATGTGGATAATGATGGTAAAAATAATGCAGCAAATAAAGACAAACGCAGGAATCAACGCCTCCAGAAATGGATACCGTCACTCTATATTTAAGATTATTATTACAATTGTTATTATGAGTATTAGACGTAATTAGTGGAAAAAGAAAGGTTTTACATTGATTTTCAAAATGTTGTATTAATTTATTTTTTTTTGAAATGGGACATAACTTGATTAAAGTGGGAAATGAACTTGGATCTAATATGGAACTATCAAATGATAATGGAGTTGATGATATTGAATTTGGTATAGGTACTGGTATGAAAAGAATCATTTCCTTGTTCAATTCATAAATTTTTTTACAACTTGCTTTGATAAATCTTTCATACATTTTATGGTAGTGTTCGCTGATCCACTGATTGACTAAATGTAAACAAGTATAAATATGAGTAAGTTGAAATGTATGACGTAAAGGCATTAATAAAAAACATCGTTCTTCTGGAAGTTCATAATGATGTATGTTAGATAATATTTGATATTTTTCAAAAAAGTACAAGGCTTTTTGATCAAATAGTGGGATTTTATCAGGTTGTTTGCGAAAAATATGTCGGCTAAATTGATCACATACTAAAATATGAACAAAAATTTCTTTTTTATGATGATCAAATTGTTCAATAAATGTTAAGGAAACTTGATGATGTTGAATTTCTTCTACATAATTCTGGTATGTTTCTTGGATACATTTGTCAAATGAAGGTGGACAACCGAACCAATAATGATTATGTTGAAACCAAAAATTATAAATATCATGGATAATTGGATTCATTATTTAGAAAATAGATACATATTGTAATAATAAGAATACTTTATAATGACTAAATTATTTTTATTAAATAAGAAATCAGAAAAATAGTAAGAAAATAGGTGTAAAATAATGATAAATAGTTGAAAGAAAATGTAAATAATGGAAATAAATTTAAAATTATAAGAAAAGGTATATATGTACATCTATCTTTATATATATTCGTTGATTTATACACATGGTCCTTTGTAAAAGACTCTGTTGGCTTCGTCGTTTGAATTTTTACTTAATGATACAAGAAATGTGTCATTAAGAGATGGACGCTTTCTGTTGGGATACCATGGTGCTTCGTGATGAAGACCAAAAGTATAAGTACCTTCGAGCTTTTCACCTAACATAGTCGTTAGTTCAAGAACTGGAACCCAAGAAACACATATGTTCCCAGCAATTTTTTGTTCAAAACTAGCTACAGTTGCTTTGTACTCATTGAGAATTGCCCAAATCAAATTGTTGTTTGGGAAGTTAGTATCCAAGCGTACAGCAATCTTCATGCCTTTTGCAGCATCAGGATAATTATTCTCAAGGAACTTTCCATTTTTGAATTTGAAGACATCTTGATGACCAGATTTGTTGTCATTGTGTTTGATAGGTTTTCCATCTAATGTTGTTAGATGGAATAGACCACCCAAATCTGTCTTTTTGAAAAGCACCGCATTGACAATAGTATTGTTTTCACGACCTTTTGATTCAACGCATGCACTTGTTTCTTCATGCTTATCCACAATAGATTCAAAATCATCTTCATTGGTAGCAATAGAAGCATCATCTTCTGAATCACTGCACATACTGGCCCAAGACTGCATAGTATTGATTGTAAGAGGTGTTTCAGAGCGGGGAGCACTTTCTTTGTTCTCATTGGAATCAGATTCAATCGGCTTCTCAATTTTCTCTTCATCAGATTTAGACTGAGTCAGAGAAGAAGAATTAATCTTTTCTGTCAGAGATTTTAGCTCATCGGTTTTCTTTTGGTACAAATTTTGAATCTGATCACGTTTAGATTTCAATGATGACAAAAGATCTTCAATGCGATTAATCTCATCTTGAGTATGTGCTAGATCATTAGAAAAATGAAAAATCTCAGTATTCAAACGATCGTACATATTTGTAAGTGTCTCTGGGCAAGTAGTCATGATTACTAGATTTATCAAGACTGTTGATATTTTAATATTTTAAGAATAGATGAAAAAAAACGTATCAATTTTTTTTCTTTATTAAATAACATTATGTATTGGATTTATTTATAATTTTCGTTTATTTTTAAGTACTAAATATTTTAAATAATCTTTCATTATTTTTTTTTAAAAAATGATCTTTTGACATGTTTAGGTGAATTTATTTCTTCTTCACTATCATCATCACATGAACCATCTAATGAACTTTCATCTTCATCTTGGCGAAGCAAGGAACGATATTTTGAATCTTCGGGCAAATGACCTTCTTCTTGAGAGTCATATTCTTCTTCATTTCTAGTATCAATTTCAATAATTTTTTTACTGGAACGTATCGTAAATAATCCTCCATGGTATAAAAACCGAATAAAATTATCAAAAGAAAATAATACACCATGTTTTTTTGATGCGTCTAACATAGATTTGTCTATCATTGAAATAGGAATTAATGCAATTAATCCTGTTTCAATAATATATTTTCGTTTTTTGGTATCAAAAAATGTACCATCTCCGTAATGGGTTTTATGAACGATCATATTTTGATCATTATTTTTCAGATCAAATTTTCCATTTTCATAGTTGAAAATATCACCATAAATTTCATGATAAGTAGTTTCATCTAACGCAAAGATTGGGTCACCTAAATAATATTTTCCAGGATTTACTGTTTCGTTCATAATATTATGTGTTGTAGTAAATTAATATTAGATTAATAAAAATTATATTTTAAATAGACTTTTGTTAGTATAATTAAATTTTAATGATGATTACATTATAAATTTATCATTTTTTTAAATGATTCAAAATACTCATGTAGTATTTCTTTGGAAAAATTAGGAAAACATTCATTATATGTATTCCAATCAATTTGAATGTTATTATCGTTCTTATATGTTCGAATACGTATTACTAATTTATTAAACTCATCGTCGAATTCCTGTAAAATCAAACGAAAAGGTATAACGTGATTATTATAATAAATAGTACATGAATGATTTCGAGTATAAATTAAGTAATCTAAATATCTTTTATCATTTTCTGTAAAAAATAAATAACATTGGCAAATTTGATATAATGAATGATATTCATTTTGCGATAATTCACAATAAGGTAATTTTTGTAATAATTTGAGTTGTAAGAAACATAACTCACGTAACGTAAAAGATGATTTTTCAAAAAAATTGGAAATCATATCAATAAGAATATCTTTATTTTTATTGTATTTCATTTTTACTCCATACTATTAACAAGTATAATAAATTGTATAGAATAATAGAATAATAGAATAAATATTTTTATTATTCAAATAAGAATTCTACAATGATATAATTACTTATAGTATTATTTTTTTATATCATAATTCATTAAGATATATACTGATTTATTTTTATCAAAGGGAATGAATTTAAAAAACTAAATAAAACTAAATAAAACTAAATAAAAAATGATTATATTTTGAATAGGATTTTAAATTATTTGTATTATAAATTATTTAGATATAAATTATGTTACATGTTCGCTTTAAACAAGTTTATACAACGAAAAGTAAATATTATTACATTAATTATGATGAATATACGGTAAAACAAATATATGATTATTTAAGACCGTTAATTGAACGTGATTTTGGATTTTCAAAATTTCATTTAATATCTCCAAAGATGAATCATTCAGAATCATCTTTTCATCTTCCTAAAGAAGAAGGGCCGCCTTTAAATTTTTTATCGGAATCCTACTTACGCGATGTCGTTAATAAAGATGATTGTAATTTTCTCTATATTTATCCTATTAGTAATGAAACGGAAAATCGTACTACACATTTAACATGTGTAATATGCATGGAAAATGATCGTAATATTTTAATAGAACCATGTCATCATCTATGCTGCTGCAGTGCTTGTATTATTCAAATGAGAGATAGCTCTCATTTTAATTGTCCAATATGCCGAACATCCATCGAACAAACTTTAGAAATTTATTTTTCTTAAAATATAAATTATTTTATATTTTAGATCAGAAAAGTGTAAATATTACACATAATGTATCTATAAATTATAACTTTCATTTATATGAAATCTTTTTTAAATAGGGAAAGTATCACTGGGTTCTTCGATAACTTTATTTAATTCAGTTAGATTTTTACCCGTCACACCAGTAGTTTGTAAATCAGCTGTCACAATTTTATTAATATTTAATTGAGAATAATTTGTGGTAGGAATAGTATAATTAGGGTTAGCTACTACTGGAGCTGGTAATTTAAATGGGCTAGGAAGTCGAGAAGCTCGTAAATAATCACTGTACACAGAACGTAAGAAATCTCCAGTCACAGTAAATGTTCTTTGGTCTTTATTTCCAGGATAAAAATCAGTAGGAAAGACTAACGTATAACATTCAAAGCGTTGAATAGCATGATTATAAAAGGAAGATAATAATAACTTTAATACACGTGTAAAGAAGTCTGCATTCTTAATGTAATAATAAATAACTTGTTCATTTGGCGAAAGAGCTGTTGGTGCATCTTTTGCAAAAGTGCCAATTTGTTTAGCCTGATACCAATTATAGCCAGGATAATTAGGATCGCTTTCTAGAATTTGACTCCACAAAGTTGGTAGCTTTTGAGGCTGCATAAGTTTCATTAATGGAACACGTGTATTATTATTATAAGTAGTATATTTTATAGAATTTGCTAAAGAACCTCCAGGTTCAGGCAAATAAACAGTAATTTGTTTGTTATTAAATCCTTCTATTTTATTTAATTTTACAGTTGCACAATATTTTTTAGGAATTTGATTATAATAAGAACGTCCCATATTTCGATAATCTAAAACAGTCATTAAAAAAGTCTGATTAAAAGAAATAGCTAGTAAATATTGACGAAGTTGATTTACCTTTGATATTGTATTTAATTTAAAATTAAATATAGATGGATTATTTTTAATATTATAGGTTGGTAACCCAGTTGTAGGATAAGTTGGAGTCTGCATATCTATAATTAATAAATATATTTTTTTTAATTCTTAATTAATTAAATATTTTGGAATTGGTAAGTCTAATTTAATTTTTCTTTTTAGTAAATATTGCGTATATACGTATATTTCTATTAATTCTAAAGCACTATAAATTTGTGCTTGATTATAACTATAAAAATCTTGATTAATATCAAATTTTACTTGATATTCTTTTCCTTGAAAATATGCAATTTTAGCTTTTTCTAAGGATTCAAAAATATTCATGTAATGATCTTTATTTTTCAAATAAAAATATAAAATAACATCAAGCCGATTTTTTCTCTTTAACTGTTGTTGAAGAACTTCTATATTATTTGAAGAACTAATTAAAAAATTTATGTCCTTCATAATATTTATAATTTCTCGAGCTTCGTAATTTTTCTTAAGTTTTAAAGATTCAATAGAAAATTCAAATAAAAAGAAATAATCTTTACATTCATTATAGTTTTGATAGGCATCTTTATAACACATGGAAATTTTTTTCAAATATTCTTCATACATAAAATAATTAATTAACATAATATCAATAATACGTGATTTTTCATCTTTTCGAGGATATTTATTATAATCGATGTAGTAATCACCATATACATGCAGTTGATTAGAAGAATGAGAAGAATTCATAATTTGCTTCTTAATTAATATAAAGAAGCATAATATCTTTGTAAAATAAACAAATGTTTTATCAAATTTTTAAAAAATGATTTACTTTTTGGTCTTCAAAGGAAATTAGAAAAAGAATTAAAAATAGTAGCTTAATAATTATTATTAATAAGAATTCTAAAATCATTTTAAAAACTAACTATAGAATATATATACAGGAAAATGAACTTTGAAGAAAAGAATACCTTATTTAAAATCAGAAAAACGGTTATTGAAATGGTCGAAGACCGTAAATATATATTTCCTGATTCTGACAAGATTAATTTTGAAGAATTTTCTTCTCAATTTGATGCTAAAAATCTAGATATTTTTGTAAATAATGAGAATAAATCTCCTATATATATACATTTTCATAATGAAAATAAAAGTTTAGCAAAAAGTGATTTAAAAAATCTAGTTGAGTCAATCATTGAAAAATATAATAATCATGAAATTAAGATTATTATTTTATTAAAAGAAAGAGGAAATGGTTCTATATTTAAAGAATTAAATAAGGAAGAATATAAGCATGTAGAAATTTTTATGAATAAAAATATGATCTTTAATATTACTCATCATCAATTAGTGCCAAAGCATACTCTTCTTTCTTCAGAAGAAGAAGAAGAAATACTAGAAAAATATAATACGACTAAAAATAAACTTCCTAAGATATTAAGAACTGATCCTATTGTTCAATATTATGGAATGAAACCAGATCAAATTTGTAAAATTATTCGAAAAAGTCCAGAAGTAGGTGAAAGCGTTTATTATCGCTTAGTAAAATAAAATATATCCAATCATGAGTAATATAAGAATAATGACAAAAATTAATACCATTTGATTGTTAAAATTATTATTTTCATTTAAATTATTTATACTATTTGCACCATTATTAAAATTTTCTACATTCATTGCTTGAAGCTTATTTATATAATTAGCTTCAGTTGTTTTATTAATACTTTCTCTAGGATTTAAGACTTGATAAGGATATTTATAAACGGGAAATCCGGTGGTTGTATAATTATTGGGTCTTGGATATGTCTTCGATTTTCTATTTTTATTTAAATAGTAATTATATTCAGGATAGAAAGTAGAATTGTCATTAACAATTGTTGGCATTTCTAATTCCATGGGAACTTGAACGGGTTGTTCAATTGTATATTCTTTTTTTTTTATATTATCAAATTGATTATAATCATAATCTACACCAAATTGATTTCCACGTTCAAAATTAGCATTATCGCTTCCACCGGCTTGATTACATACAATTCCAACTACACCTTGTGATTTAGAATCCATTAGGTAACAAGAATCTTTTTGAAATGGCTTAGGTTTGAAGGATGGGCAATTTTTTTGACCTTGATAGGGAACATTTAAACGCTGATCGCGGGGAGCTGGTTGTAAGTAATTACAATATTGCAGTTCGTCATCTTTACGAGAAGAAGGTTTCAAAGCCATAGAATAAGGAGATTTTCCGTAGTCATTGGGAGAAGGAACACTTGGCACAGGTTTTTTTATAATGGGAACGGGAAGCATATTTTGTGAATTATTTCCAACACTTAAATCATATTGTTGTACATCGATTCGAGACATGATTTATTCCTATACTATAATATATATTTTTTAATTATAGGAATATTTATTTTTTTATATCAAATTAATTCATTTTAAATTTTCAGTTGAAATTATTCAAATTATTTTACTTATTTTAATTTAATTATTGTAATTTAATTAAAATAATTAAATTATAATTTTCTTATGCGTTCAAAAATAAATTCTTAGAATAATCTATAATGGAAAAAAGAAATAGTATAGAAAAAATGAATGCATACATAGAAGAAAAACAAAATGATCAAGATTTTCAGCAAAAAATGAAGATTATTCCAATTTTTTTTCTAGAATTTTATCGTGTTATTATTGGTTCCTTTTTATTATTTTTTGTTCCTCAAAAATGTGAAGATGATTTATGCAGTTTATTTCATAATTTAGGAAATACTGATCCAATAATTCAAGCTGGTATGATTATGAATTTAGTTAATTTTATTGGATTTGTATGTTTATATGGAATTGAATTAAAAAGAGAAAGTAAATTAATTCATTATTTAGAGGTAAATCGTCATAAACCAGTTGATAATGAAAGTGTCGGAGAAGAATTACTTAAAATTGATGAAGATAAAATAATGTCCATCTGGAATATTGATAAATTATACTACCGTTGTGGTACCTTTTTATTTTATTTTTATATTGCTAATGTAATCTTAAGTTGCTTTGGTATTTCAAAACAATATATGGATAGTAGCACTATAGTGGCTTTAGTCACCAATGTATTATTTATGAGTGGTAAAATTAGTGATATAAGAGCTATTGTAAATACTCCAGAAAACGTATTTTATAGTGCATATATTAAATCACGCACACAATTTAATGATGTGGATCCAGACAAATTAAAATCATTAGAAAATGAAAAAAATAAAAGAAATAATAATAAAAATAATAAAAACAATAACGATGGATTTACTGATATATTAGAAAATTTGGAAAATCAAGTATCCCAAGTTTCTTTCAAAGAAGAAGTGCAACAACATATTATTTCAAGAGATTCCGAAGAACTTTTAGAAAAAGTTGAAGAATTAAATCAAGAAATCAATGAAGAATTAAATAATAAAAAGTAATATTATAAATTTTGAAATTATAAATAAATATAAAAAATTAGGATAAAATGTATAATATTATTCATAATGCTCAGCATTACGCTGTTCTGGAGTATAATAAGGAATATTTGCAATTTTAAATATTTCTTCTTCCGACTTCAGATAAATCATCTTATTTTTTTCTAAATCTTTCAAACAATGTTCATTTAGACTCATTGCTTGTTGTAATAGTTTTTGACGTAAATACACATTAAAATGCTTACTTCCCGTAAAATACAATATAGAAGAATAATAAGACTTACTTTCTACAAAAAGTAGATCAATACGACGTGCTAAGTTATACTTAGATGTTTTACAAAATCCAAGGAATTTTTTATTTCCATTTTTTGTAAGATCATCAATAATAAGACCTTGTGCCTTTAATTCCTTGATGATTTTTGTCAAAAAATTATTCTTCTTTTTTTCCGAATCTTCTTCATCGTAATTAGGATGAGTAATTAACACATCAATATCTCCAGATGTAGCATGATTTCTACGATAACTTCCACAAATTTGAAAAAGTAATTTATTATTTACCTTCGGGATCGCGTCGGATAATATTTCTTGAATATAATCAATTTCATCTCTAGGAATACGATGTTTCATATGTTCATAATATTTTAATCCTAGGGAAATCTGGTTTGTCACCTTTATTTTTTCTGCATCAATATGTTCTTTTAGTTGTTGGATAGTTTGAATACCATGATTTTGAATCCAATCTTTGGCACGGGATTGACCCACGCCAATAATAGACATTAATTCATGATATGCTTTTTCTTTAGATTCATGATTTTCTAATTCTTTTAATGTACCAGTTTCTATAATTTCATCAATACGTTGTGCAATTTTATCTCCAATACCGGAAATTTCTTCTTTTAATTGTGTCCCATCTTTAATTTCTTTTTTATAGTCTTTAATACATGAAAGTGCTTTATTTAATGCACGTAATTGCCATTTTTTAGAAGAATCTTCTAAATAAAAAATTTTAAGTCTTTCTAATTCACGTAGAATTATTTCTTTGTGATTTATACTTGGAGTACATAACTTGGTGGTTGATACTGCTATTTTTTCCATGGTATAAAGTGTTATGTTTAATAAAATAAAAGAATTTTTATTTATTAAATAAACAAAATCTCAGAATAGTTGTAAAATACTTCTAGAATATAATATTTACTGTATTGTATTTATAAGAAAATAAATCATTTTTTATTTATTATCTATTTTCATTTATTATCTATTTTATTTATTATCTATTTTTATTTAATTAAATTTATATTTTTATTTTATATTTTTAATATATATACAGTAAAGATGAGTGGAACATTAAGTGATTTAGAAACTCAAAGTAATCAAAATGCTAATAAAATAACCACACAAATTCTAAATACTAATAAAGAATCAGCAGCACTTGTTCAAAATAAAAATGTTGTTCTTATTGAAAAAGATGGTATTTACCATAATCAGTTAAAAGAAATTGAAAACAAAGAAAAACTTTTACTAACTCGTTCCCGTATGCTTCAAATTGCACAAGACCGTAATTCTTATAAGACAAAAGTTTTATATACATTAATGGCAATTTTAGTGGTAATCCTAATTATTAATTTAATTATTTGGTCAATGCGAGGTAAAAAAGGTGGAAATTCCTCTAGTATGTAAAAGAAGGGTAATTGTAAATTAAAATTTTATTCTTTTCATGATTTATTTTAGGATTTTATATATTTATTATATATAAATGGACAATAATAAAAATAAAGATCCATCTTATTCTTCTGATTTATGTACTCCTAATAATCATTTTATAAGTTCTTATTGTAATGTTGGTGCGCAAGAATTTCCATTAGAAAATGAACTTGGTTTAGCTGCTTATTATCCCAAGACAAATAATGTATATAATTCATCATTTACTATGAATAAAAATAAACAATACAGGACATCTTATTTAGAAAAATTTAATAATCAAGAAAAAGAAACAGAAACAGAAAAAGAAATAGCAAGTGAAAATGAAAAGAATAAAAATAAGGGTAAATCTAAAGAAAAAGATGATACTTCTATTTGGGGTGTAAATCAAAAAAATGAGATCTTTAAAAAAAAGAATGATGACACAAAATGGACAAAAGTAGATGGTTCTTTAATAAATGTGAGTGCTTCAAACAAAGATTATGTGTGGGGTGTCAATAAAGAAAATAAAATTTATAATTGTAAAAAACCATGTGACGGAGACTGGAAATTAATGAATGGAAGTTTACAACAAGTGAGTGGTGGAAAAGATCAAGTATGGGGAATTAATGATGCCTACAATATTTATCATAGAAATGTGGATGGTAGTGGACAATGGTCAAGTATGAAAGGTCAATTAACCAGTATTAGTGCATCTGGAGATGGCTATATTTGGGGATCGAATGATTTTACTTCCACAATTAAAGTACGGTTACAAGTGACCATTGGTTCAGATACCAAATTCGGTGTTTCCATATTGAATAAAATTAAGAGCATTGTTTTACTTTACAATACCCGTGAAGTTATGCAGCCATTGGATGTATCAAGCGTACAACCTATTAATAATTCTACTATTTATTTTACATTTAATCTTCCTACCGATGTTGGTAATATTAATACACTTCAAATTGACATTAATGATAAACCAATTATTATTACTGAATTTAAAATTGATATTCAAGATGCATTTGATAACTACATCAACGTTTTTAAAACAAATGAAAAAAAATATATATCAAAAGAAAAGAAAGTTTATTATTTCAATACCTTTGATATTTCTAAGAAAATACCGAAAGTTTATCGATGTAAAGAACCATGTGATGGAAATTGGGAATATATTCCTGGTAATGTAGAAAAAATAAGTGCTGGATCTAAAGAAGTTTGGGGCTTACAAGATAGTATTCCTATTAAACGCCCAGTTGGCGGTAAGAAAGATGTAGAATGGCAGAAAGTTCCCGGTTCTTTTACTTCCATTTCATCAAGTAATAATGATTATGTATGGGCTGTTAATAAATTAAATCAAGTTTATAAATGCAAACAACCTTGTAACGATGGAAAATGGCAATTAGAATCAGGAGAATTAGTTCAAATTAGCGGAGGATATAATAAAACACCTATTGAAGGGATAGAAGAATCTCAAAATCAATCAAAATTAGATCGCATTATGCAACAACATAAAGAATTTGTGGCTGAAAAAAAAGATTATGAAAAAAAAATGGCTGGAAATGAAGATCCAGATTATATTTTATTAGCTAAGCAAACAGTGAATGGAAAGTTTTTTCCTAAAAATGTGGCTAAAAATTTTCAATATAATGAAAATGATATTCGGGATATGAACTATATGAATGGTACTTTATTAAATGAAAAATATAAATTTGATGGAAAATATACATTTAAATTAGTATGGCCCGGAAGTAAATTAAAAGAACAAATCTGGAAACAATCTTCCAACCCATTTACAACAAATGAAGTAAGTGAATATGAACCTGTTTCTGTTCCTTATACACAAAATTATTGGGGTGGTTTACGATTTAATGGTAAACAAGCAGTATTAAGCGGATCTACTAATTCTTGGTGGTTTTATGCGATAGGATCTTTTGACATGTGGAAGGGTGGTATTCCTGGTCCAGATAAAATGGTCACAAGTGTCCAATTATATGTTAAAAAAACACCCCATCCTTTGAAAAATCCTCATGGAAAACATGCTAAATTATGCAAGGCTCATTATAATTCCAATACTCCTTGTTGCGATCAAGATGGAGATACTGTTTCCAGCAATTATATTTGTCCTCGTGATATTCCTATTTGTGTCGATTATAAATACGGGGACCAATACGGAAAATGTGTTCGTGATTCTCAAGCAAAAACAGATGTTTCTTACGGATATAAAAGTATTATTTTATATGCGATTGACACTAATTATAAAGCGTATAAGAGAACTTTTATTCGTGAATGGATAGGAAAAGATACACAACCTGAGAGTAATAATAAGAACAATAATAATTTAAATCCATTAATAGCATCATATCAAATACCAAGCACCATTGGAAAATGGTACATGCCTAAACAATTTAAAATTAATTTAGGAAAATGGTCAGTGTCAGAAGTCAATAATACGTTCATGAGTATTTCTTTTTTACTTAAGATTGACCGTATATCAGATTCCTGGAGAAATATTTTTCATGTATCTGAGTCTAACAAAGGTTGTTGTAATATTGGAGATCGAGTTCCTGCACTTTGGATTGTTCCTAATAGCACTAAATTATTATATGTCAATGATTTAAATAATCGAGGGAATCCACCTTATAGATATACAAAAGAAGGAATTGGAATTGAAAAACCCACATTAGTATCAATAACCATTGTAAATAAAGTAGTTACGATTTATTTTAATAAAAAAGTAGTTGCACAATGGACATATGCTGATAAATTACATAAAGCAAGTTCTAATGCTAATTTTTATTTTAATTGGAATAGTCCAAATGCTGTTTATTGGTCTGTTCAGAATTTTAGTTTTTATAATAAAATATTATTAGAACAAGATATACAATCATTATGTGACCAATATAAAAATTTATTAACCAAGCAATTTGAACTTTTTCAAGGTATTTCTACTTTACCAAGTAATTTTTCAACTTATGAAAATTTTGAAAATAATGGAGAAAAATACATGCGAAATTTATATGAAAATCGTTTTAAGAATAAAGAACAATGGATACCATTAAGCGATGATAGTCAAAGTATACAAGTCACTTCTTTAAGTGAAAGTAAAAATGGAGAACTATGGGCTTCTGGAAATAAAAGAGATGGTACGATTTATTATAAGAAAAATATTAATGATAAAGAATGGAATAACGCAATTTGGCCACCTAATAAAAATTGCTGTGTAAAAAGTATTACTATTTTAAATAACGGTGTTATTTATGCTGTAGGAAAAAATGGATGGATGAAAAATCGAATATTGTATAAAAAAAATTATTTACAAACAGATTCTATGGAATGGAAATTATTAGAAAATTCTGATTGGTGTATATCAGTTTCTGGGGATCCAGAAGGAAATTTATGGGGTATTCATCCAGATGGATATATATATAAAGTAATTATGACTCAAAATAAACATGATCAAATTAAAAAAAAAGAAATATATAGGGGAAATGGTAAAGGATGGACATCTATTTCTATTTCGAAAGAAGGATTTGCTTGGGGTATATTAAATAAAGAATTATATTATGTAGATAATTATCAATATTTAACAGATAAAGAATCTAAATGGCAACATGTTCCTTTTTATTTTACTAATGATTCATTAAATGGAAATTATTTATGTATTACTAGCTTAGCAGTAAATGAAAAAGATTTAAGAACAAAAGAAGATGAGAAAAAAATCGATGTAGTAAATAGAGAAATGAATTATTATAAAACATTAGTTTCAGGATTAACCATTCCAACAAATGATTTTGTTTCTTCTAGTAATATGGGAGCACGATTAAATGTTCCTGTAAATAGCTTTGGAGATGTTGAAACAAATAATGGAAATGTATCAATGGTCAATAAAGATATAAAAGAAACTTTTCAAAATCAAGAAGGATTGTTAGAATTAGATAATTTAAGCGCTGGAGATATTGAAAAGAAAAATAAAGAATTAATGCAGAAATATGATATACAAGCCAATCAATTAAAAGAAATTGTGGCTAAGGAAAAATTATATGATAAAAATTCAAATATGTTACAAAATTATCAAGAAAAAAATTCATTTAAAAAGAAAATAATATCCTTTTTAATTGCTTTTATTTTTTTCTTTTTATTAATGATTATTGTGGTATATGTATACTACCAACGAAAATTAAAATAACCGAACAAGATGATAACCGAAAGCTGCAATGCCAATGGCTAAAAGAAAACTATAGGTATAATTAGGTATTTTTTTATTTTTTATTTTATGATAAGCAATATAAATAAATAATGGTACAAATAATACTAAATGAACATATAACCAAGCATACATGTGCTTAGTTATTAATCGATATAAAATATCGATTAAGAGAAGTATTCCTAAAATACCCAGGATATAGTAAAAATATAACTGGGATGGTTTACTATAACCAATATAAATCAATAATGGTCCAAAAATAATAATGTGAAAAAGATGAATGATCAAATGTTTGTTCATATGAAGTAATAAGATATAAATTTTTAAAAAGTTATATGAAATTATCTTTTTCTATTTCAAAATATTTATTTTTTCTAAATATTTTATATAATTAATATATATATACGGATATGAGTAATCCAGTAAATGTATTAGGAAAATATGGAATGGGTCCATGGGGTACCTGGTGGGGTGCCATTTGGTATATTGAACAAGACTCCTGGTGGGGGTGGTGGAATTGGTGGAGTAGATGGACTTATTATCGTTTTTCTGATAAATCACGATGGATATGGAATCAACCTAATGCTAATCAAAGTGCTCCAGCAAATGTTCCAGTTCATTTTAAATATACTTATCATAATAATACCGGATCTGAAATTCAAGCCTGGTTTTATTATATTGCTGACAACGAAGGCAAAATTTATGTTAATGGAAAACAAATTGTAAGTGACTGGACAAAATCAAATCAACGCATTCCTTTTACTTTACTTCCCGGAAAAAATGTGATTGAGGCACATTGTATGAATTTAGGATGGTCTCCCAATCCTGCTGGATTTATAGCAGATGTTCGACGCCGTGATAATAAAGAACTATTATTTTCTACGAATAATGAATGGGTTTATGAAACTAACTTTACGAAAGATATTTTTGATTTAACATATTGTGGAAAACAGAATTTAACCAATGGATATGCAACGCATAATAATGTTGGTTTTGATTTAAAAGATGATAATAAAGATTTTAAAAATGGAAGTTATTTATTATTAGCACGACAAACACTTCCTCATGTATTTGATAAAAGAACCGCTCATAGTCATAAATATAATACAAGTGATCCAAATAATGATAATTATATGAATGGAAATTTATTAAATGATTTATTTAAAATAGATGGAAAATATACTTTTCGTCTTGTTTGGCCTGGAAGTGGTTTACAACATCAAATTTGGCGTCAAGAATCGAACCCTTTCCATGAAAAAACAGTCCGTGGTTATGAAGGAATTTATATTCCATATACTCAAAATTATTGGGATGGATTACGTTTTAATGGAAGACAATGTGTATTAAGTGGATCATCACGTGCTGGTTGGTGGTGGTATGCCATTGGATCATTTCAAAAATGGGGTGGTGGCATTCCGAGTTCTTATAAAGCAGTTCAAAAAGTTGAACTTTATGTATTAAAAGGGGATATTGGTAATTATACAAGTTTAGGACATCAATATATTCCAACCAATAATATTAAAACTAATTATAATATTCCTCATGATGAATGTGCCAATGAATGTGATCGTATGTCTGATTGTAATGGATTTAGTATGTTAAACTGGTGGCAAAATAATAAGGGATGTCAATTTAAAAATGGCGCAAGTAATAAATTTAAAAATTGGGGAACAATTACTTATACAAAAAAACCTGATACTGGTGCTTTAAAAGATGAAATCATTAAAAGTGATCATCAAATTACTCCCATTGGAGCATATGGTGATTCATGGAATCGAGCTTTACCAGCTTATTTAGGAAATGTCGGTTATAATAAAGAAGCATGTGCTCAACGCGCAAAAGATAATGGATACCGATATTTTGGTCTGCAGTGTCCTGGTTGTGGTGTTCAATGCTTTGCTGGAAATGATCTAAATCGAGCCGAAATGTATGGACGACGTAATTCTGGACCTTATGGTGCGGGATGGGTAAATTATGTTTATGATACTGAAGGAAGTGGTAATGATTCAACATTAAAAGATATTGGTCCCTATAAAGATACAGGGAATCGAGCACTACGTTATGGACCCCATCAATACGGGTACACTGCCGAAACATGTAAAGCAGCTTGTCCCCAATATAAATATATTGGTCTTCAAAATGGTAACGGAAAAACAGGATGGTGTTGCTGTGATAATTCTTTTAATCATGCGACAAAATATGGTAAAAGTAATTGTGGTAAAACAGGAGGTCCTTGGTGTAATTACATTTATGAAAAAGTTCCTAAAAAAAAGAAATCATTAAATACTGAATATGGATGTTCTAGTGCGTGCAATAAAAATTCTGAATGTATTGGCTATTCATTTGATAAAAATAAAGCGACAAATAATTGTCGTTTATTCAAAAAAGTACCTAAATTTTATTATAAAAAAAATGGAGGTAAAATTGGTTTTAAACCAAAAAATATAAGTAATTTTAATTCATTAAGTCGAGAAAAACAAAATACTATTAAGAAAAAATGTGGATCTGATTTTTTGTCAAATAAATATGGAATGGATAAAGATGCCATTGAAAAATGTATTCAATTAAATGAAAGTGGAAGTAAAACTACCGGATTTAACGTAGATGCAAAATGTCTTTATAATAATTTAGAAAAAGATAGTTCATTTAAGAAAAATAAATTAAAAAATACTGGATTAGACAATATGGCTATTATTGGTGCAAAAAAAAACAAAGCAATCGATGAAAATATTGATAATTTTTATAAATATGTAGATAAAAATACGAAATTTAGCAATTATAATAATAAAGAAGTTTTAATACAACCAGATAATAACCAACAAAATGTAGAAAATGCAGTGAATGTTTATAAATCAGGTGGCTTAGAATATTTACAACAAGCAGAAGAATATAGTAATGAAATATCTGAAAAAGTAAATTCTGGAAATGAATCAAAAGAAACTTTCCAAAATATGGAAGAAGAACATAAAAAGAAAATAAAAGCTTCTTCCTATTTAGAAAATATAAAATACAATGGATATATTTACTATATTATCTTAATTGTATGTATTATACTTATGGCTTTAATGTATCATTTTAATGTATAAGTAAAATGTAGATATTTTAAAATAAAGAAAATATTAACTTTTATTTTTACTTTTTATTTATTATTTATGAATAAAAAACAATGAATTAAAATCTATGATTAAAAATATAGAAGATGCCAAATTATGATTCATCTACCGAATTAATAGGAACAACTGATCAATTAATTCTAAATTATGATGAAAAATTTAATAAAAATTACGATAAAATTGTTAAAATTGATGGTACAATCCAAGATAAAGAGCAATTAATTATTAAATACAATGAATATATTTTAAAACAAGAACGAAATATATTAATCTCTAAATATTTAATTTTTTTATTTATTATTCTAGGAATTTTAATCCTCTTATATTCTTACAAAATAATTAATTTAACTTACTTTATTGGGTTAAGTATATTAATGATAATAATCTTTATTATTATTATTTACTTTTCCGTATTGCATCATTATAATTTACATAATATTAATAAGCGTATTCAAGGATTAAAAGTAGCCATGAAAGATTATTCTAAGAAATTATTAGAAGATGTGGTACCTGAATATACATGTCCAGCAAATTGTTCTAAGAATGATGAAGAAGAAGAAGAATCTAAAATAGATATCATACAACGTGATCCAGGAGATACATTGAATATTGATCCACAACTTAATGTCTGGGAAAAAGGTGCATTACCTTACAATAAATACGGTATTAAAACAACAAATTCAGGAGATAATGTAAATCCAAATTCTTTATATGAAATGGGTGATGAACCCAGACCTTTCTTTGGAACTACTTATCCAAAATCGACTTATTATGAATGTGAATGGTTGGGCGGTGGAACACGTGGTGCATCTGGATTGCCACTTGGCGGTCCAACAAATAAGAAGAAATATTCAGCAATCCCATGTTCTTATAAACCAAATATGATGTTAAAGAATAAATATATATGTGAAGAAGATCCAAATAAAAAGGGAATAGATAATAAAAATTGTACAATAATTAATTGATTTTCAATTTTTAACTTTTATTTATATTTTTAACTTTTATTTATAATTCTATCTTTTATTTGTAGTTTTCATTCAGAAAATTATAGAAATTATAATTAAATTATTTAATTATAATTAAAATATTTATATAAAATCTATATATAGAATAATGGGAGAAAAAGATCCAATACAAACATCTCAGACATATAAAGATGCTTTTAATTCATTAAATATAAAGGCAAATGAGGGAAGTTTAGCTATAAATACACAAAGTGAATTAAATAATATTGATGCGCAAATATTATTAAAAAAAGAACAATTGATTAAAATGAAAAATGAAAAATTAAATAATCAAATACGAGAACTTCAAGATTATGAATCAAGTATTATTAATAAAGATCGACTTATTGATGAAACGAACGCATATATGGAAAAAAATAATGTAAATATTACAGTTGCAACTATTTCTATTATTTTGTCATTGATACTTTTATGTATTGTTTGTTTATATGTGTATGGAAAATTAAGTGGTGCGCTATTTAATATTATCTTTATCATATTATTATTTTGCTATATCATTTTATTCTTGTATGGATTTAATTGGTTTAACTTTAGAAATATTGGTGAATTCTTTAATATACTTAAAAATAATCGCTTAGAAAAATCTGTTCAAAACTGGGGTAAATTTACGAAAACAGATTTACAAAGACAATTATATGGAGACCGTACAGAATGGAATGAAAAAAATTGTGATTGTGTTGAAGAAGAAAAAATTTATTCAAATGAAGCAAATGTTAGTGTCAATAATATTCCTGGGTATTTTTACTATGATGGTAATGCACCAAAGCAATTAATTATTGGTAATGATAAAGAAAAAATGATTGTAGGCGGATCAGCTGTTAATGTTGGTACGAGTGATAAACCAATTTATGATAAAATTCAATGGGTTGATCATGATAAACGAAGTAGTGATGAGATAGGTGTTTATGAATTAAATAGACAGAAGAATGTGTTAGATAGTTCTTTAGTTGGAAATAGTACTTTTACAGCTAATTTATAAAGAATAATAAAACAAAACTTTTATTTATAATTTTATCTATAATTTTATCTATAAGAATTAAATAATTTATAAATTATTCTTATTTTATAAATTAAATTCAAAAATAAAATCAAAAAATTATATATTATCTTATAGTAGATATTACTTATTATGAATAAAATTTGTAATTTTGATAATCAGTGTGGTAAAGATCAATTTTGTACTTTTAATGATCAAGATATGAAACACTATTGTGCAGAAGGTAATCAAAATAAATTATATGAAGGTTGTTTAGATGATAGTTTTAATTACAACCAATTTGAAAATGTTGAATCTCATTCTGAAGAAGATAAGAATAATTACCGAAAATGTGTTAATTTTGCACGTCGTCAAGTTAATAAAGATGGACTCCATCATAATCACATGATATTTAAACAAAAAAAAGTGTCCTATGTTGATATTTCTTCCATCCAGATTTTTTTGAAATGTGGAAATAAAATCATTTCCTCTCTTCCTTTAAATGATTATTTTACCATGGATTGTGATGTAAATAACCAAAACTGTAAAATAAAAACCAATAAATTATTTCGTAATTTTGTTTTACAAAATCAGCAAATTTGTTCCGAACAATTATTTCTGGAAGTTCATTACGAATGTTATAATGAAAATATGAAGAATAAAGATATTATTCCTGTAAATGAAATGGAAAGTGATTTAGCCTTAGAATTAAAATGTCCTGTTCAGAAAAATAAAGAAATTTATCAATCAAAATGCATTTCTCTTTATATTAATCCAAATGACTTAGAAAAAATTAATTCAATTAATAAGAAGAAATTATTGTATAAATGTTCTCGCCCTGTCTATAATGTACCAAGAATAATTAAAGACAATGCCAGTTATAAGAAATTAAAATTTAAAAATAATAATATGCAAATAAATTCTTATGACGAAAATATTAATCAAAAAATGGAAGAACTTAATAAATTACAAGCCATGAAATTTCAGAAAATAAAAAAGATAAACTATAACGAGGATATATCCATCAATGATGCTATGGAAAATGTGCGTAAATTTGATTTTACGAATTTATCCAATACCAATAAAAAATGGAAATTATTTCAGGGATTTGATGCGGCACAATATTTAGTTGATGATCCTACTACACGCGATGCTGTCAAACTATATGGAAAAGTTTATACTATTGAAGAAGCCATGAATATTGCTTCTAAACTGAATGAAAGTTTTTTTGTATATTATGCTAATTCTTATGAATTAAATAATTATTCCAGTAATTTATACTTTGTAGATATTTTTAGCGTAAGTAATGATATTTTTGATCAGAAAAATTGGAGTAAATCTGAAAATGTGACAACTGGAATTTTAAATTTTGAAAATTTTTATGACCAAAATGATACTTCATCTGATCCGAATCAAGAAAAACTAGCTCAAATTGATAAATATTTAAAAAAAGAATTAGAATATCGTACTGTACTTAGTAATGAATTTATTAACCTCACTGGTAATAAATTAAATGAATTAAATAATGTTGAAGCACCAATAATTCGTAATATGGTTTCTAATTTAGATAAGAAAAATACAACAAAAATGCAGGCGATTAAAATGAGTCAAAATGAAGAACAAGTAAATAATAATATGATTAATTTATTAAGTTCCATAAGTTTGATTATTTTCTTTGTGCTTATTTTCTTTATTGCGTACTATAATAGTAAATTAGCATTAAAAAATATGTAATTTCATTCTTTAATTTGTAGTTATCTTGTAGTTATCTTGTAGTTATCTTGTAGTTATTTTAATTTTTGATCATTATTTTTATTGATTATTTTTTTCAATAAAATATTAATGTCTTCAAATTTACTTCTTATAAAACTCATCTGATCTTCATATTTTTTCTGATAATATTTATTAATAATATACGATAAAAATAGAAGAACAAAAAATAAAATAATAGCCATTTGAATGACTTCAAATTTACTACATAAATAAATAATTATTGAGACCAAAATACTTAAATATAGCAAGGATATAATTTCTTCTAAATAAGGTAAGTTATATTTTTGTTTAAAATAATCTATGAAAGATATTTTCATGAGATCCCTAATTATACTTATATTTTATTATCTTTGGATAAATAATTATTATTATGAATAATTATTTAGAAACAGGAATAGGTTCATCAAATGAATATTTCTTATGATTCTGTTAAATTATTAATCGTATCTTTATTTTTTTGGATATCCATTTTTACATTTTTTTTACGTGGTACTTTTTTTTGAGGTTCATTTAATTGTTTTTTTGTCACTGTTATATCTGACAAAGTTTTTTTTTTATTTTCTGTATCCTCTACTTCCTCCATTAAATC
>Ga0181555_1000318_pt1 | contig 47179 bp, 45 predicted proteins | sample 011ome_15_FD_145601 | JGI IMG/M metagenome (GOLD analysis project Ga0181555, IMG submission 145601) | Coastal salt marsh microbial communities from the Groves Creek Marsh, Skidaway Island, Georgia - 011504AT metaG (spades assembly) | ecosystem: Environmental > Aquatic > Marine > Intertidal zone...
CATTAGCGGATCCACTAGCTTTTAAATGAGTAGAAATATTATTTTTTCCTGGAACAAATGCGTGAATTTTTTCATTCCAATTTGGCTTTACACCTGTATGGCAGCTAATTTGTATATTAGGATTCCAACCCCCTGAAATGCCCAAATATCTACATTTTATATGTTTGGTATTGCCATCTTTGTTAATTACATCAACGCCTTGAAGATATAATTTACCTCTAGCATTTATAACTTGAGAGTTTTTGTAAACCTTAATTCTTGAGTCAAAAGTTCGAGGGTTTTCTCTGATATCAACTACACCTATGCAGTTAATACCATTTTCAATTAAGTCAATTGCAGTTGAATAGGCGTCATCATTATTTGTAAATAATAATACATCACTAAAATTTTTTATTCCCCACCTATTAATATAACTTCGAATTGATGCGGAGAGCATTATTCCTGGTAGATCATTATTTTGAAACGGAATTAACCTTTCTAAAGACCCAGAGCATAACAAAGCTTTTTTTGATATTATTTTCCAAAATATTTGCTCAATTTTAGAATCTTTTAATTTTTCGAGTGCACCAAAAGTTCCGTGATCAAACATTCCAAATACACAGGTTCTTTTCATAATTCTTACATTTGAAAGTTTTTTTATACTCTTTAAAATAAATTTAACCCAAGCTTGAGGGTGCATATCAGATATATAAAAACTTTCGTTATTTAGACTGCCACCATAAATAAAATCCTCTTCAACAAGCAGAACCCTAACACCCGACAAACCTGCAATATAAGCAGATATTAGACCTGCAGGGCCAGATCCAATAATTAGCAAATCGGTATGAAGAAATCCTTTTTCAGAGTTTCTTTTTGTTTTACTTTGCGAGAGCTTACCCAGTCCAGCAGCTTTTCTTATTAAAGGCTCATATAGTTTTTCCCAGAAAGAAGAAGGCCACATAAAAGTCTTATAATAAAAACCTGCGCCAATAAAATTTGAGAATTTGTCGTTTATTGACATCAAATCAAATTTAACTGAAGGCCAACAATTCTGACTTTTAGCCTTCAACCCATCATATAATTCAACTGTTGTCGCCTTTATATTTGGTTCAGCAAAGTCCTTATATATGATTTCAACTAAAGCATTGGGTTCATGAGATCCACTGGAAACTATGCCTCTAGGTCTATGATATTTGAATGACCTCCCAATTAAAATGATGTTGTTGGCCAGCAACGCAGAAGCAAGCGTGTCGCCTTGAAAACCTTTATATTTTGCCCCGTTAAACTCAAAATTTATTTCTATATTCTTTTCTAACAAAGAAGAATTTATTCTTGTAAATTTATTCATTTGATTTTGCCAACTTCTTCGAAATATCAGTTGCAAGCTCAACTTTGGTGATTTCATGTGAAATAGTATTTCTAGTCACAATTAACCAACTTCTATCTCCATATTGATGAAACCATAACTCCTTATGGATTCCTGCTACATTATCTCTAAGATATAGGTATTCGTAAAATTTTTCCTCTGATTTATTACCGTCCCAACTGGGTCTTTTCAACAAAGATGCATCACCTAAATATACAAACTCGCTAATATCCCTAGGTCCTAATAATGGATGATTAATAATCATTTAATAATACTCTAATGTAAGTTTGGTTGAGCACCTTGGCCCTTTTCATCAATCATATAACCATTTTTAAATCGATCTAATCGAAAGTTTTCAGATAAACTATGGGAGTACTCTTTTGCTAATAAATGAGCAAAACACCATCCTGAAGCAGGGGTAGCTTTAAACCCGCCATAACACCATCCAGCGTTTAAGTACAAACCTTCAATATGGGTTTTATCAATAATAGGTGAACCATCCATACTCATATCCATTATGCCACCCCACATACGAAGAAGTTTTGCTTTTCCAATAATTGGCATTAAAGCTAATCCACCCTCACAAACATCTTCAAGCGTATCTAAGCCTCCTCTTTGTGCATAAGAATTATAACCATCTATATCTCCTCCAAAAACAAATCCACCTTTATCAGATTGTGAGATATAAAAATGACCAGCTCCAAAAGTAATCACGCCAGGAATAATTGGCTTCAAACTCTCACTTACAAATGCCTGTAAAACATGACTTTCAATAGGAAGTTTCATGTTTGCTTTAGACATAAGCAAACTAGAAGATCCTGCAACAGCACAGCCAACTTTTTTGGCTTCTATAAACCCCTTGCTAGTCTCTACTCCTAGACATTTTCCAGCCTTGAACTTAAAACCATTTACTTCACAGTTCTGGATTATATCAACACCTAACTGATCAGCAGCGTGTGCGTACCCCCATGCAACTGCATCATGACGCACTGTTCCACCACGTCTTTGAAATAAACCACCCTTAATTGGAAATCGGGGATTATCATAGTCAAGAAAAGGATAAATAGATTTTATTTTTTTTACATCATAGATCTCTGCGTCTGCACCATTGATAATCATGGAATTACCACGTCTAACAAATGAGTCTCTCTGAGCGTCTGAATGAAAAACATTTAAAACGCCTCTTTGACTTACCATTGCGTTATAATTAATTTGCTTCTCGAGTGTTTCCCATAATTTTAGAGAAAACTCATAAAAAGCTTCATTTTCATTCAAGAGATAGTTTGAACGAATAATAGTAGTATTTCGTCCAACATTGCCACCTCCTATCCAGCCCTTTTCTAAAACAGCAATATTTTTGATATTGAATTCTTTAGCCAAATAGAAAGCAGTTGCAAGCCCATGTCCACCCCCACCAATTATAATGACATCATATTGTTTTTTAATTTGAGGATTTTTCCAAGTTTTTTCCCAACCTTTATTATTAGTTAGGCCTTTTTTCAATATTTCTAAAAAACTATAATGCATTCTATGAATTCTTTTTTAAACTATAAACACGCTACTAAAGCTCCTTTTACATAACAACCTAATTCTTGTTAACTAATATAAAATTTGATTCGATTAATGGTATAATTTAGCTATAGAATAAATAATATATTAATTATGAAGGAGAATATTTATGAGAAAGTCATTAACTTCATTCGTGCTATCTATATTCTTAGTTTTTCCAGCTTTAGCAGATGATGTTAAAATTGGAATTATTTTAGGATTTACAGGTCCTATAGAATCATTAGCACCTGTGATGGCAAAAAGCGCAGAATTAGCTATTGATGAAGTAAATAAATCAGGCAATTTTTCACATGGAAAAATAAAAAGTGTAAGAGGTGATTCTACTTGTGTAGATGCAGCAGCAGCACAAGCGGCCGCTGAGAGGTTAATCACTGCAGATAAAGTTAATGCTATAATGGGCGCAGATTGTTCAGGTGTTACTACTGCTGTTTTAAAAAATGTAGCAATGCCAAACGGTATTGTTATGATATCCCCTTCCGCCACTTCACCAGCATTATCAACTGAGCCTGATAATGGATTGTTTTTTAGAACTGCTCCATCCGATGCTAGACAGGGTGAGGTGATCGCTGACCTTTTAATAGAAAAAGGTTTTAAAATTGCAGCTTTGTCGCATACAAATAATGACTACGGAAAAGGGCTTGCTGCAAGCATTCAAAAAAACTTTATTTCTAAAGGTGGGAAAATTACAGTTACCGCTTCTCATGAAGATGGCAAAGCTGATTACAGCGCTGAAGTTGCAGCTCTAGCTCAAGCTGGAGGTGATATTTTAATAGTTGCAGGTTACCTTGATCAAGGTGGTAAGGGTATAATTCAAGCATCACTAGACGCTGATGCATTTAATAAATTTTTCTTACCGGACGGTATGATTGGCGATTCACTCCCGAAAGCTATTGGTTCTGATCTTAATGGATCAATTGGATCTGTCCCAGGTACAGATAGTCCAGGAGCAACAAAATATTCTGAATTAGCAAAATTAGCAGGCTTCGAGTCAGGGCCTTATGGACCAGAATCTTATGATGCTGCAGCTTTGATTATGCTAGCTATGGAAAAATCAAAATCTACCAAAAGTAATGTTTTTAAAAACAGTATTATGGATGTAGCTAATGCACCAGGAGAAAAAATCTTTCCTGGGGAACTTGGCAAAGCACTTAGTTTAATCAGAGCTGGAAAAGATATTGATTACGTAGGAGCAACAGCTTTAGAACTTGTTGGTTCTGGGGAATCTTCTGGAAGCTTTGCAGAAATTTTAATAGAAAACCAGAAAACTAAAAAAGTTGGTTACAGATAATAATATTAAAGGCTTAAGATAATCTCTTAAGCCTTTAATATTTATTTTTTCATATGCTTGAAATAAAAAATCTTTACAAGAGTTTTGGCGGAATAAAAGCCATTGATAACGTATCTCTAGAAATTGAGAAATCTTCTATAACCGCACTCATTGGACCAAATGGAGCAGGTAAAACTACTTTATTTAATTTAATAAACGGTTCTATACAACCTGATTCTGGGACTATAAAACTTGGTCATACTGATATAACAGGATATGAGCCACACCAATTATTTAATCTTGGAATATTAAGAACTTTTCAAATAGCGCATGAGTTTTCATCTTTAACAGTTAAAGATAATCTTATGATGGTGCCTCCAAATCAAATTGGAGAGTCAATAATAAATACATGGGTATTTCCTAAAAAAATCCAAATTGAAGAACTTGAAATTTCTAAGAAAGCTGATGAGGTATTAGATTTTTTACAACTTACACATTTGGCGAATGAATATGCCGGAAATCTATCAGGTGGACAAAAAAAATTGCTAGAATTAGGAAGAACTATGATGGTAAAGCCTAAAATCATCCTTCTTGATGAAGTTGGTGCTGGTGTAAATCGTACCTTATTAAATACAATTGGTGATGCCATATTAAGATTAAACAAAGAACTTAACTACACATTTTGCATGATAGAACACGATATCGAGTTCATTAGTAAATTATGTGATCCTGTTATTGTTATGGCAGAAGGATCAATATTAATGACTGATAAAATTTCAAAAGTTAAGGAAAATGAAAAAGTTGTAGAAGTATATTTAGGTAAAAATTAAATGAAAAATTATTAGGCTATGTTTTTATTATCAGGAGAAAATATTACCTGTGGTTATGGTTCAGTAGATATTGTGTCTAATTGTAACATTGGTGTTAAAAAAGGTGAAATATCATCCATTGTGGGACCAAATGGTGCTGGAAAGTCAACCGCTATGAAAGCGCTCTTTGGACTTCTGCCATTAAAAAATGGAAGGATTTTATTAAATGGAGAAGATATTACTAACCTAAAACCACAACAAAGAGTTTTAAAAGGTATGGGTTTTGTTCCACAATCCAATAATATTTTTCCTTCTCTTACCGTACAAGAAAACCTGGAAATGGGCGCATTCATTGATCAAAGTAGTTTAAAAGAAATGCTAGAATATGTTTTTGAATTATTTCCAGCTTTAATTGATAAAAAACATCAGGAAGCTGGTGAGTTGTCAGGAGGACAGAGACAGCAAGTGGCGGTTGGAAGAGCATTGATGACTAAACCAAAAGTTTTAATGCTAGACGAACCATCTGCAGGGGTGTCTCCAATAATAATGGACGGACTATTTAATAAAGTACTTCAAATTGCTAAGGAAGGGACTGCTGTATTAATGGTAGAACAAAATGCAAAACAAGCTTTGAAGATCTCTAATCTAGGTTTTGTCTTGAACCAAGGAAAAAACCTTTTTACAGACAATGGAAATTCACTTTTAAAAAACAAGCAAGTCCGTCAGGCCTTTTTAGGAGGGTGAATTATTATAGATTTTCTTAATGGAATAACATTGATTTCAAATTATATAGTCATACCAGGTTTGACTTATGGGAGCCAATTAGCACTTGGAGCACTAGGCATAACTATTGTTTATAGTGTTCTTAGATTTTCAAATTTTGCTCATGGTGAGTTTATGTCATTCGGGGCTATGAGTTCAATTCTTTTATGTTGGTTATTTATAAGTTTGGAAATAAATCTATATCCTTTGCCTACAGCAATATTAGTTTTACCAATAGCAATCATATTTACAATTTTTTATTGTCTTATAGTTGACAAATTAATTTTTAAATTTTATCGACAGCAAAATTCCAAGAGTGTCATTAATTTAATAGTATCTATCGGAGTGATGTTTTTTACAGGTGGATTAATAAGATTCATTGTAGGCCCTGGCGACAAAAATTTTTTTGATGGTGAAAGGTTTGTTTTTAAAGCTAAGACATTTAAAAACTTCACAGGGTTGAATGAAGGATTAACTCTAAAAACCACACAAGGGATTACTATACTTATAACTGTTTTGTTAGTAATTTTACTCTTTTGGTTTTTAAATAAAACAAAAACTGGGAAATCTATGAGGGCTTATTCAGATAATAAAGATTTAGCCTTACTATCAGGTATTAATCCTGAAAAAGTTGTTTTAATCACTTGGGTAATAACAGGAACTTTAGCGTGCGTTGCTGGAACCTTGTATGGACTTGATAAGAGCTATAAACCCTTTACATATCTCCATTTAGTATTACCAATTTTTTCTGCTGCAATTGTAGGTGGAGTAGGAAATCCTGTGGGCGCAATCATTGGTGGATTTGTGATAGCTTTTTCTGAACTCATAATAACATTTGCGTATAAAAAAATATTTTTCTACTTTCTACCAAGCTTTATGGTTCCCGAAGGGTTGTTACAAATATTATCTACAGATTACAAAATAGCTATTTCTTTCATTATATTAGTATTAGTTTTGTTAATAAAACCAACAGGTATTTATAAAGGTAAAGTTATTTAGAGTTCAAAATATGACCAACTTATCTCGAATAAAAATTCTTTATATTATGATGGCTATCACATTATTTGCTGTTGGTATTATCCAGAGTTGGAATGTGGCATTAACTATTTTTAACCTATGTTTAATATCCTCTATAATGTCACTAGGAATTAATATTCAATGGGGTAATGCAGGAATTGTTAACTTTGGTGTGATGGGTTTTGCTGCCTTAGGTGGCCTAGCAAATATTATTATTTCTATGCCTCCCACTCAAAATGCTTGGGATACTGGTGGTTTTTCAATCATTATAGGTCTAGGTATATTTATTTTGTCTATTTTCCTATCAATAATCATATTTAAAAAGAGCCAATTTAATAAAAAAATTAAATATATGGTTTCTTTTTTAATTATAATTTCTGGTTATTTTTTTATGCGCCTTTTAGTTGATGTTCCTATTGAAAAAATAGAAGCTATTGAACCAGCGAAAACAGGTTATTTGGGTGGATTTAATCTACCAGTCTTAATTTCTTGGCCTGTTGGAGGTTTATTAGCAGCTTTTTCTGCGTATATAATTGGTAAAATATCACTAGGCTTGAGATCAGATTATTTAGCAATTGCAACTCTCGGTATATCTGAAATTATTATTTACATCTTAAAGAATGAGGATTGGTTATCTAGGGGTGTTAAAAACGTTAATGGACTTCCAAGACCTGTTCCCTATGAAATAGAATTACAATCAAAAGAGTGGATTTTACAAACTTCAAAAATTTTGGATATTCCAATACCCGAACTTTCTTCAATAATAGTTAAATTATCTTACTCAATATGGTTTTGTCTGGTTTTACTAATAGTTTTATATTTACTTGAAATCGCCGTTAAATCACCATGGGGTCGAATGATGAGAGCAATCAGAGACAATGAAGTTTCTGCAAATGCCATGGGAAAGAATATAAAACGAAGACACTTGCAGGTTTTTATAATTGGTTCAGCTATAATAGGTATCGCCGGAGCAATGTTAACAACTCTTGATGGTCAATTTACCCCAGTGTCATATCAACCTTTAAGATACACTTTTTTAATATGGATAATGGTAATAGTAGGTGGATCTGGGAATAATTTTGGATCAATCATAGGAGGATTTTTAATTTGGTTTTTCTGGGTCCAAGCAGAACCCCTTGGCTTATGGTTTATATCTCAAATCACTTCACATATTTCCGACGCAAATGTAGTAAAAACACATTTATTAGAAAATGCTGCACACATTAGGCTTATGTTTATGGGATTGATATTATTATTAACACTTAGATTTGCTCCTAAAGGACTTATACCTGAGGTAAAAAGATAAAATTTGATTAGAAATTTAATAAAAATTGTTGGTTGTAAAATTATATTTATTTTTTTAACCCTTAATTTTTCCATATGCTTTGCGAAAGAAAATTTATCATTAAATCATGATGATTTAATGATAAATTTAGAGGGTGATTTTATTCAAGGTGGTTTAGTTAAGGGTCAAACTAATAAGAATATAACTATAAAGTTTAAGGATAAAATATTAAGAAAAACTTCAAATGGTGAATTTGTAATAGGTTTTGGAAGAGATCATCCTGCAATTGCATATTTAACCCTAGAAATTAATAATAAATTAATTACAAAATCATTTAAAATAAAAAAAAGAATTTATAAAACACAAAAAATAAATGGCCTCCGAAAGAAAATGGTAACACCCCCTAAATCTTTCTACGAGCGAATTATTAGAGAAAACAAGTCTATAAAAGAAGTAAGAAATCTAAATAGCAATGTAGACTTTGTATTTCAAAAATTTAGTTGGCCCACTAAAGGAGTAATTTCAGGAGTATTTGGAAGTCAAAGAATATTAAATGGTAAACCAAAGCGCCCTCACTATGGAATTGATATAGCAGCAAAAAAGGGAGCTACAGTTGTTGCTCCTACAGAATCAATTGTTAGGATGGCTGAAAAAGATTTATACTATACCGGGGGCACAATAATGTTAGACCATGGACATGGTCTTACCTCAGTTTATTCTCATCTTTCTTCAATTAACGTTAAAGTCGGAGATAAAATTTTAAAAAATCAAAAAATTGGTGAGGTAGGTTCTACTGGTAGATCTACAGGTCCTCACTTGGATTGGAGAGTTAATTGGTTTGATCAACGTTTGGACCCATTATTATTACTAGAAAATAAATAAACTCAAAATTATTTTCTGACCTAAGTATTTATCTAAAATCCTTGACAGATTGTTATGGCAAGCTATATTCCGAGAACAATTTATTCTAAAGTTTGTAAGTATTATAACTTATTGTAAAATTGATATAATTTAATTATCGGAATAGTAAAATGTATGCAGTAGTTAAAACCGGTGGAAAACAATATCGCGTTGAAAAAAATGACGTAGTTTTAGTTGAAAAACTAAATGCTAATGATGGTGACCAAGTAGTTCTTGGAGATGTCTTAATGTTAGGTGAAGGGAAAAATGTTACAGTTGGTAACCCTTTAGTTAATGATGCGGCAGTAATGGCCCAGGTTGTTAGACAAACACGTGGACCAAAGATTACTATGATCTATAAAAGAAGAAGAAAAAATAGTCGTAGAAAACAAGGTCATAAGCAAGACTTAACTCTTTTGAAAATTGTTGACATTGCAGAAACTGGTGGCCTCAAACTAACACCCAAAAAAGCTGTAGCCAAGCCAACTGAATCTAAAGCTAAAGCCGTTGAAGCAAAAAGTAAAACATCAGGCACTAAGGCTAAAGTTGAGAAAAAAGCTGAGTCAACTACCACAAAGACTAAAGTAGAAACAAAAGCTAAATCAACTACTGCAAAAGCTAAAGTCGATACTAAAACTAAATCAACCGCTACAAAGAGTAAAGTTGAAAATAAGACTAAGGCAGACGCTAAACCAAAAAAATCAACTACTAAAGATAAGTAAAGGATTTATAGATGGCACATAAAAAAGCTGGTGGTAGCTCAAGAAACGGAAGAGATTCAGCTGGAAGAAGGCTCGGTGTTAAAAAATTTGGCAGTGAGGCAGTCGTTCCTGGAAATATAATTATTAGACAAAGAGGAACGAAATATCACCCTGGCTTGAATGTAGGTATGGGGAAAGATCATACAATTTTCTCTTTAGTTGAAGGTCATGTTAAGTTTAAAGAGCAAAAAAATAAAAAAATGTTTGTGTCAGTTGAGCCAGCAAAACAAGCAGCTGAATAGTTCGACTAATCTTTTTTAGAATTTTTAAAATTAAATCCTTCATATCTAAAAATTCTTTTCATATTTATTAGTATATAATAGATTTTTATTATGAAATTTTTGGATCAAGCCAAAATATATATTGCTAGTGGTCACGGTGGATCAGGATCTATTTCTTTTAGAAGAGAAGCACATGTTCCTTTTGGAGGACCTGACGGTGGAAATGGTGGCCGTGGTGGTGATATAATTGCAGAATGTACAGACGGACTGAATACACTTATTGATTTTCGTTACCAACAACATTTTAAAGCTAGGCCAGGTGAAGGTGGCAAAGGTAGGGATAGAAGTGGTATAAGCGGAAAAGATTTAATTCTTCGTCTACCTCTTGGTACTCAAGTATTAGATGAAACAAACAATTTTATCTTAGCAGACATGACTAAAATTGGTCAAAGAGTTACGCTTGCAAAAGGAGGAGAAGGAGGTAAAGGTAATGCTTTTTTTAAAACATCTACAAACCAAGCTCCTAGAAAATCTCAACCAGGAGGACCTTTAGAAGAAAAATGGATCTGGCTAAGATTGAAACTTATAGCTGATATAGGTTTAGTGGGGCTGCCGAATGCTGGTAAAAGCACTTTACTTTCTAGGATTACAGCAGCAAAGCCTAAAATAGCAGATTACCCTTTTACAACATTACATCCTAACTTAGGTGTTGTGAATCAAGATAATAAAGAGTTTGTGGTTGCAGATATTCCAGGTTTGATTAAAGGTGCTCATGAAGGACAAGGGTTAGGACATAGGTTTCTTGGTCATGTTGAGCGTTGCAAAGGACTAATTCATCTAATAGATATAACTAGCAAAAATATAGTTGATGATTATACAACAATAATAAATGAAATAAGTGCCTATGACAAAAACTTATCTAAAAAGAAACAAATTGTTGTTTTAAATAAGGTTGATGCTGTAGAAAAAGATGTAATTGAAACCGCTAAGAAAAAACTTAAAAAAATTAATGTAAACAAAGTTATTTGTATTTCTGCCGTTTCGGGAGAAAAAATAACAAATTTAATCAGAGAAACTCAAGATCTTATTGTTTCAATGTTAGAAGCAGAAGATGATAATACTCAACACAAAAATGTTTCATGGTCTCCATAAATTATAATTATGAAAAAAAATAATCTCATTCAAAAATCTAACAGAATAGTTATTAAGATTGGATCTGCTCTTTTAATTGATAAAAATAAAGGTGCTCTTAAAAACAAATGGTTAGAATCACTTGCTTTAGATATATGTGATCTTATCAAGTTAAAAAAAGAAGTTGTAGTTGTTTCTTCTGGTTCTATTGCTCTTGGAAAAAAACAATTAGAATTAAATAGTAATCTAACACTTGATGAAAAACAAGCTGCCGCAGCTACTGGCCAAATAAGTTTAGCTCATGCTTGGAAAGAGGTTATGCAAGAACATGGCCTAAATGTAGCACAAATATTACTTGCTCCAGACGATACTGAAACTAGACGAAAACACTTAAACGCAAGAGCAACACTAATAAAGCTCCTTGAGCTTGGTGTTATACCTGTGATAAATGAGAACGATACGGTTTCTACAGAAGAAATAAAATTTGGTGACAATGATAGACTTGCAGCTCGTGTTGCACAAATGTGTAGTGCAGATCTACTTATATTGCTTTCAGACATTAATGGCCTGTACTCCTCTGATCCAAATAAAAATAAAAACTCTACTCTTATTGGTGAAATTACAGAAATTTCAAGGGAAATAGAAGCTATGGCTGGACCAGCACATAGTAAAATTTCTTCGGGTGGTATGATAACTAAAATTGAGGCTGCTAAAATATCTATGAATGCTGGGTGTCATATGATTATTTGTGATGGACGCTTAAATAATCCCCTTTTAAAATTACAAGACATTCATACAGTGTTTAGTTGGTTTAAAGCCAAAGACAACCCACTTAATTTAAGGAAACAATGGATATCTGGTGCTCTTCAAGTAAAAGGTAAAATTACTATTGATGATGGAGCAACTAAAGCTATAAAAAAGGGATATTCTATTTTACCAGCAGGTATTTTAAGTACCGAAGGTGATTATGAGAAGGGTGATCTAATCAAAATTGTAGACCAAAGTAAAACTTTTATCGGTACTGGATTGACTCACTTCAATAATTCAGAGGTTGAATTAATTAAAGGTTCTAAAAGTGAAAATATTGAAACCATTTTAGGATATAGGGGTAAAGATGAAGTGGTTCACAGAGACGATTTGGTACTTGAGAAAAAATAAGAGATAAAAAATGATTAATAATAGTCAAGAATACATAAGAAAAATAAATCAGAAGTCAAAAAAAGCTTTTAATATAATTTCCATAAGTAATACTAAAAAAAGAAATTTGGCTATTTTAAATACCTCAAAATTTATTGAGAGCAATAAATCTGCAATATTATATGCCAACAAAATTGATATAGAAAATGCAAAAGAGAAAAATGTTAGCGAAGCTTTTTTGGATAGACTTTTCTTAAATGATAAAAGAATTCAAGATATTATTAATGGTTTAAAACAAATTGCTGAAATAGATGATCCCCTGGGTGTCGAGTTGACAAGATGGAAAAGACCAAATGGATTAGATATTTCTCGTGTTTCGGTTCCACTTGGAGTGATAGGTATTATCTACGAATCTAGACCAAACGTGACTATAGATGCTGGTAGTTTATGTATAAAGTCCGGAAACTCTGTTATTCTTCGAGGAGGATCAGATTCTATACATTCTTCTATAATACTAGCTAAGTGTCTTCAAGATGGATTGAGGGAAGCTGATTTACCTCCAGAGGCCGTTCAAATAATTGAAAATACTGACAGAGACATAGTTACTGCTATGTTAAGGTCAACAGGTGAAATTGACGTTATAATTCCAAGAGGAGGAAAATCTCTTGTTGAAAAAGTGCAAAATGAAGCAAGGGTACCCGTGTTTGCACACCTTGAGGGTATCTGTCATTTATATGTAGATAAAGATGCAGATATTGATAAGGCAGTTAAAATTATTGTTAATTCGAAAATGAGAAGAACTGGAATATGTGGCGCCTTAGAAACACTATTAATTGATCAAGAAATTAGTCAAAAATTAGTTCCAGTTATTGTTAATAAATTAATTAACGAAGGGTGTCATATTAAAGGGGACAGTGAAGTAAAAAAAATTGTTAATTCAGTTGAACTCGCTACTGAAATAGACTGGCATACCGAATATCTTGATTCCATCTTATCTATAAAAATAGTTAATGGGATAAAAGATGCAATTAATCATATAAACAAATATTCATCTAGTCATACCGAATCTATCATTACAGAAAATAATATCACGGCAGAAACCTTTTTATCTAACGTTGATAGTGCCATAGTTATGCATAATGCATCTACTCAATTTGCTGATGGTGGTGAGTTTGGAATGGGAGCAGAAATTGGTATTTCCACTGGTAGAATTCATGCACGTGGACCTGTAGGCGCCGCTCAATTAACTAGTTTTAAATATATTGTTAGAGGAAATGATCAGATACGTGATTAATAATTTCAAAGTTATATTTAAAAATAATATACCTAAATGTTACTCCTTTAATAGAAATAGAAAAATTGGTATTCTTGGCGGATCTTTCAATCCAGCTCATGCAGGACATCTTCATATTAGCAATACAGCAAAAAAACATCTTGGTTTAGATGAAATTTGGTGGATTGTCGCTCCTCAAAACAGACTTAAGTCTACCTTCGAAATGGAGAGTTTTGACAAAAGATTAAGTTATGCTAGGCTAATAACAGAAAAAATTTCGTATATAAAAGTTTTGGATTTAGAAGAAAAAAATAAGCTTTATGCCTCTTATCAAACAGTTGGTTTTTTAAATAGTAAAACACAAAAAACTAAATTTGTGTGGTTGATGGGCAGTGATATTTTAGATAATTTTAATAAATGGCTATATCCAGAATTAATTGTTAAAAGAATATATATTGCGGTTATTTCTCGACCAGGATTTTCTAGCTCTTTTGTAAATGCTCAGAATACAAGGCTCCTAGGCACAAGACTTAAGACATCAAAAAGTAAATTTATATTTAATTACAACAAACCTATATGGGTTTTTATTAAAAATAAATTATTAGCTATCTCTTCTACAGAATTACGTAAAAATAATAACTAAATATAATGGAATGATATTAAATGAAAAAACCAAAGGCTTTATCCTCTAAACAATTATTAAAGTTTACCTTAAAATCACTAGAAGATGATAAAGGTATCGACATTGTCAGCATTGACCTTGTTGGAAGAAGTAGTATTGCAGATTATATGATAGTGGCTAGTGGGAATACTGTGAGGCAAGTGACTGCTATGGCAAATAATTTAATTAAAAAATACAAAGAAGTAGGTATTAGAACCCCTTCACCAGAAGGTATGTCAAATGGTGATTGGGTGTTGATAGACGCAAACGATATATTGATTCATATTTTTCGTCCTGAAGTAAGGGATTTTTATAGTTTAGAAAAAATGTGGGAAAAAAGTCTTGAAGAAATTACACCTGATGTAATCAAAAGCTAAAAAATGAAATATATCATTTCAGCTATTGGCAAAACGAAAAATCAACATGAAGATCTAATCACAGATAAATATTTAAAAAGAATAAAAAATATTCAGATAAAACAATATGAAGTAAAATTTAACAATGAACAAAAAAAAATTGAAGAAGAAGGATTAAAATTAATTAACTCAACTCCCCCAAATGGAAAACTAGTATTATTAGATGAACAAGGAGAAAATCTAACTAGTCTCGAATTAGCTAAAATAATTCTTAGTTGGAGAGATAATAATATATCATATATAAATTTTGCTATTGGTGGAGCATTTGGAAATGGTGACGAAATTAAAAAAAGAGCCACTAAAATTTTAGCATTCGGAAAACTAACTTGGCCTCATCAGATGGTAAAGATGATGATTGCAGAACAAATTTATAGAATAGAAACTATTATTCAAGGTCATCCTTATCATAAATAGAAGATAATTTGAAAGTTTAACTTATGAATGAAACAAAAAGTAAGCCTCTAGTTTTGTGTATCATGGATGGCTGGGGTCTAGACCAAAAATCAGATTATAATGCTGTAGAAGTTGCTCAAACGCCTAATTTTGATTACTTGTCGAAACATTACCCTTACTCAACCTTGGACGCTTCAGGGGAAGCAGTTGGTTTACCAAATGATCAAGTTGGAAACTCTGAAGTAGGTCATATGAACCTAGGATCTGGAAGAGTTGTTCTTCAAACTCTACCTAAAATAAACAAAGCTTTTTTAGATAACAAAATAAGAACAAACAAAAACTTTCAAAATTTTCTATCTAAACATAATAAAAATAAAACAGTTCATTTACTTGGTTTATGCAGTGATGGAGGTGTTCACTCTCACTATAATCACATAATTGGAATGGCAAGGTTATTAAATGAAAATAATTTAAAAATAGTATTACATATTTTTTCAGATGGTAGAGATTGCTCTCCTAAACAATTAGGACACTTGATTAAAGAATTTGAATCTTCACTTCCAAAGTCAGTGAAAATAGTAACTCTAATTGGAAGATACTTTTCTATGGATAGAGATAATAGATGGGATAGAGTAAAAAAATCTTTTGATTTAATAGCTTATGGGAAACATAAAAGAAAAGAAGCTGATGTTACTACTGCTATAAGAAAAGCTTATGAAAACAACGAAACTGACGAATTTATTTCACCAACAGTTATAGGAGATTATAAAGGGATAAATGAAGGTGACAGCCTTATCATGATTAACTTCAGAGCAGATAGGGTAAGAGAGTTGCTAATGCCATTTATAGACTCTAGTTTTAATAAATTTTCAAAAGATGTTAATACACCTATTTTATTAAACAATCTTGGAATGACAGAATACTCTACCGAAATTTCAAAGTTTATGGAAAGTATTTTTAAGAATGAAGAAATCGAGAACACACTAGGAGAAATTATTTCTAACGCAAATCTAAAACAACTAAGATTAGCAGAAACAGAAAAATATCCTCACGTTACATTTTTTTTTAATGGCGGAAAAGAAACTGTCTATCCTGGGGAAAAAAGAATAATGGTACCATCACCAAAGGTTGCTACTTATGACTTAAAACCAGAGATGTCAGCAGACCTTATAGAAGCTGAATTAATAAATGCCATTAAAAACCAAAAACATGATCTAATTATTGTTAACTTTGCAAACCCAGATATGGTTGGACACACAGGTGATTTAAAAGCAACAATACGTGCTGTTGAAACTGTTGACAAATCAATAGGAAATGTAAAAAAAGTTTTAGATCAATATAATGGGATAATGTTACTTACTGCTGATCACGGCAATAGTGAAACCATGATTGATATAGAAACTAAAATGCCACATACATCACATACATGTAATAAAGTTCCTCTAATTCTGATTTCTTCAAAAAATAATTTTAAATTAAAAAATGGAAAACTTGCGGATATTGCCCCAACAATACTAGAACTTATGTCTATAAAACTACCTAGTTCTATGAATGGTCAATCATTATTAAAAAGATAATTTTTATATAGTTACTACTCTAATTATCTTCTATAATTATTGAATATAGAAAGTTAATAAACTTAGGATTTATTTAAATGCTTAAAATAATATTAAATAAAAATAATAGCTTTTTTATAATTTTATTATTTTTTTTGAACTTTCTTTATTTTTCAATGATTGAGGTAAAAGCTCAAAATAACCGTCAAGAAACTTATAAACAACTCAACCTTTTTGGAGACGTGTTTCAAAGAGTACAAGAGCAATATGTAGAAGAAATCACAGATAAAGAACTTATAGAATCTGCTATTTCAGGTATGCTTCAATCCTTAGATCCACATTCCTCATATTTAAGTCCTGAGTCATATAAAGATATGCAGGTAAAAACAAAGGGAGCTTTTGGAGGTTTAGGTATAGAAATTACTATGGAGGACGGTTTTGTTAAAGTTGTATCCCCTATAGATGATACACCAGCGGCAAATGCTGGAATGAAATCTGGAGATTTAATAATAGGTATTGATGGAGAATCTATTAAAGGTCTTACAATCAACGAAGCAGTATCAAAACTGAGGGGGCCTGTAAAGAGTAAGGTCACCATAACAGTTGTTCGCGAAGACAAAGATCCTTTTGAGATTGAAATCATTAGGGATATTATAAAAATAAGGTCAGTTAAACATGAAATTATTAATAATATTGGTTATGTGCGTTTAACAACTTTTTCTGACACAACAACATCTGGAATGGAAAAATCTGTTAAAGAAATAAAAAAAGAATTAGGCGATAAATTTCAGGGCTTAATTCTTGATTTAAGAAATAATCCAGGAGGCCTGTTAAACCAATCTATTTCTGTTACTGACTCATTTCTTAATCAAGGAGAAATTGTGTCTACGCAAGGTAGAAAATCAGATGATACCTCAAGAATATTTGCCAAAAAAGGTGACATTATAGATGGTAAACCTCTTATAGTTCTAATTAATAGTGGCTCAGCCTCTGCTAGTGAGATAGTTGCAGGCGCCCTAAAAGATCATGCAAGGGCTATAATAGTTGGAACTAGAAGCTTTGGAAAAGGTTCTGTTCAATCTATAATACCACTTGCAGGTAACGGGGCAATGCGTCTTACTACGGCTAGATACTACACACCAAGTGGAGTGTCTATTCAAGCGAAAGGAATAGAACCAGACATTAAGGTAGAGGCAGGTATTACTGAATTAAAAAAAGAAAAAATAGAAAACAGACGAGAAGAAAACCTTAGGGGAGCATTAGATAAAAAAGATAACAAAACCAAAGCTAAGGAAAATGAGAAACCTAAAATTTCTCCTGTAGAAAAACTTTTACAAGACAATCAAATTTCAAGAGGGGTTGATCTAATTAAAGGTATTCATCTATTTAGCAATAACAGTAAAAACACGTCTACTGTAAATTATAATCAATTAGATAAGTTCAATAAGAATAATACTGCTAGAAATCAATAATGTCAGGAAAAAAAATACCACTTTTAGAACGACCTTACAGATCATGTGTTGGTCTAATGGTTTTTAATAAAGAGGGCAAAGTATTTTGTGGGCAACGTCTTGATAATAAAGCTGAAGCTTGGCAGTTGCCTCAAGGCGGAATCGATAATGAAGAATTGCCTATTGAAGCAGGTTTTCGAGAATTAGAGGAAGAAACTAGTATTGTTAATGCTGAATTCGTTAGTGAATATCCAGAATGGATATATTATGACATACCTCTTCCACTGGCAGATAATCTTTGGGAGAGTAAATATAGAGGTCAAAAACAAAGATGGCTTTTATTTCATTTTTTAGGAGATGATAAAGAAATAAATATTAACACAAAACACCCCGAATTTAAAAACTGGGTATGGCTAGATCCTGAAATTTTACCTGAAAAGGCAATTTTTTTTAAGAAGGATGTTTATCAAAAAATAAATAAAATTTTTATTCCTATCTTAAATAATTTCAATTCAACAGAAGCATAAAGCCTATGAAAACAGAAAATTCTCAATCTGAAAATCTAATTAATAAAGTTAATAAGATTTTAAAAAAAATTCAAAATGATCCTGCAAGTTTTGAAAATATATTTACAGAACTTTTCGAAAAAGATTTTAATGAACAATTAGATAATATCAATAAGGTTAAGAAAGGTAAATTGAAGGGACTAATAATATCAGTAAAAGATTTGTTTGATGTAAAAGGATATAAAACCAAAGGTGGTACAAAATTTATTGATGATAAAATTGCTCAAAAAGATGCAAAATGTATTTCTTTAATTCGAAAAGCTGGAGGCTTGCTTCTGGGTCATACAAATATGACAGAGCTAGCTTACTCTGGTTTAGGTATAAATCCACATTATGGAACACCCTTGAATCCAGTTTTTAAAAATTCAGTTCCTGGAGGATCAACCTCAGGAGGCGCTGTATCAATAGCTCTTGACGTGGCGGATATTACAATCGGGACTGACACCGGTGGATCAACTAGAATACCTGCAGCATTTACTGGAATAACTGGTTTTAAGCCAACACAGGATAGTATCTCTAGAGATAATGTGCTTGTTTTATCTACGAGTTTAGACAGTGTTGGATTAATGGCGAAAGATGTTAGCCTTTGCAAGTTAGGTTTTGAAACAATGCGCAATAAATCTAAAAATAATATTGCTAAGAATAATATAAAAATAATTATACCCAAAAATTTTGGATTTGAAGATATTGACGATGAAATCAAAGTGGGTTTTGATTCTGCCAAGGAGAAAATTATTAAAAGTGGATTAGATATTCAAGAAATAGAAATCCCTCTTTTAGATCATTATAAAAAAATTCCTTTATGGCAATTTGCAGCTGTGGAATGTCAAGCAGAATATTTTGAGGCTTATAATAATAAAAAACATTTAATAGACCCTAACGTGTCAAGACGTATGGATAGAGCTAATCAAGTTACTGCAGTTGAGTATGTAAACCTTTGTAAAGAACGAACAACTCTGATAAGCCAATTTAATACTTTTTTAGGAAATAATTTTCTACTATTACCAACTGTTTCAATTACACCTCCCCTAATTAAGGATTGTGAGAACGTAGAATTTTATGACAAAATGAATTTGATTTCACTTAGGAATACTACTCTTGCTAATTATATGAATGGATGCAGTCTATCTCTACCATATACTATAAAAGATAAGCCTGTAGGCATCATGTTAAATGGTAGCACTGATAATGACGATCAGCTCTTAGAAATAGGATCTAAGATAGAAAAATTATTATCTAAATAAATTAATCTATATTTTCAATAACAGCAGAAATGAATGAAGAATTTTTAGCCGCTAAAGATGATACGTTAGGGTCACTATCTTTCTCTTGAGACTTAAAATCTAAGAGTTTTTCTTCTAAGATATGTTTGTTAGCTTTATCTAATTTTTCCGCTCTTTCGGCAAGTATAACAACTGAATTTTCATTGATTTCTACAATGCCACCATCAATCATTACTCTAGAGGAAATTTTGCTATCATTAAAAATATCTACAACACCTCTATGAAGCGTAGACATAACTTTAGAGTGCCTTGGTAAAGCACCAATTTGTCCATCAGCACCCGGGACAACAACCATTTCTACGGGTTCAGAAACAATCACCATTGAAGGAGTTACTATTTCTAAATTAGTTGTATCTGACATTTAAACCTCTTAAAGACAAATTAGTATTTTATGCAGCATCTTTGGCTAATTTTTTAGATTTTGCAATTGCTTCGTCAATTGTGCCAACCATATAAAATGCAGCTTCAGGTAAATCATCATATTCTCCATCTGCTATCGCTTTAAAACCTTTAATAGTTTCTTCTAATGGTACAAGCACTCCAGGTGAACCTGTGAAAACCTCAGCAACGTGAAATGGTTGAGATAAGAATCTTTGTATTTTTCTAGCTCTATTGACCACTAATTTATCTTCTTCTGACAACTCATCCATTCCTAAAATCGCAATAATATCTTGAAGTGATTTATATTGCTGAAGAACTTCTTGAACTTGCCTTGCTACATTATAATGTTCTTCACCAACAATTCTTGGATCTAACATTCTTGAAGTTGAATCAAGAGGATCAACAGCAGGATAAATACCAATCTCTGCTATTTGTCTAGATAAAACAGTTGTTGCATCTAAGTGAGCAAAAGAGGTTGCAGGAGCAGGGTCTGTCAAATCGTCAGCAGGAACATATATTGCTTGCACAGAAGTAATTGATCCTTTAGTGGTCGTAGTAATTCTTTCCTGTAATGCACCCATATCAGTTGCCAAGGTTGGTTGATAACCCACAGCAGATGGAATTCTTCCTAATAATGCGGAAACTTCTGATCCAGCTTGAGTGAACCTAAAAATATTATCAACAAAGAAAAGAACGTCTTGACCTTCTTGGTCTCTGAAATATTCAGCAAGAGTCAATCCGGTTAATGCAACTCTTGCCCTTGCTCCAGGAGGTTCATTCATTTGTCCATATACTAATGCAGCTTTTGATCCTGGCCCGTCAGGAACAATAACTCCAGATTCTACCATCTCATGAAAAAGATCATTACCTTCTCGAGTTCTTTCACCAACACCGGCAAATACAGAGTAACCTCCATGTGCCTTCGCAACATTGTTAATAAGCTCCATAATAAGAACTGTTTTACCTACACCAGCTCCACCAAAAAGACCTATCTTACCACCTTTTGCGTATGGAGCTAAAAGATCAACTACTTTTATGCCTGTAACTAAGATATCCGCCGATGTAGATTGATCTACATATTCAGGTGCATCTCTATGAATAGGAAGAGTTGTTTTAGATTTAACAGGTTTACCATCATCAACTGGATCACCAACAACATTTAAAATTCTACCTAGTGTTTCTGGGCCAACTGGAACTGTAATAGGAGCACCAGTCTGTACTACCTCCATACCTCTTACTAAACCATCAGTACTATCCATAGCAATAGTTCTAACTTCATTTTCTCCAAGGTGTTGGGCAACTTCTAAAATTAGTTTCTGTCCACCATTATCAACCTGTAAAGCGTCTAAAATTAATGGTAAATTAGATTCAAATTCAACATCAACAACAGCTCCAATTACTTGTGATATTTTTCCATTTTGTTTGCCAGATGGTTTTTTGGCCATAATTTTCTCCATTTATTTTAAAAACAATTTATTATAATGCTTCAGCACCAGATATAATTTCTATTAATTCCTTAGTAATAACTGCTTGTCTTGTTCTGTTATATAGAAGTGTAAGATTATCAATCATGTCACCTGCATTCCTAGTAGCATTGTCCATCGCTGTCATTCTTGCAGCCAACTCACTTGCTGTACTTTCCATTTGAGAACTAAACAATTGAGTTGATAAATTACGAGGCAATAAATCATTCAAGATTTCTTCTTCGCTTGGTTCAAATTCATATATAGAGTTTGAATCATTTGTTTCGTCTTCAGTTTCTTGGATCTCTGCTGGGATGAGCGATTTAAACGTAACTTCTTGTGTAATAGCTGATACAAACTTATTAAAAATTACCTTACAAATTCCAAATTCGTTATTCTCAAAAAGAGTAATAATTTTTTTTGCAAGAATTTCTGCATCTGTATAATTTGGTTTGGCTGAGTTACCATCTATTCTCTCTATAAACAAATGACCAAACTCTCTATTAAGAGCATCAGCTGATTTTTTTCCTACCATTAATAATTTTACTTGAATTCCTTCTTGCTCTAATTTTTTCACTTCAGCTCTTACTGCCCTAGTAATGGATCCATTAAAACCTCCACATAGTCCTCTGTCAGCAGAAAAAACTACTATAAGTTGGGTTTTATTATCAGTTTTACCAGTAAGAAGGTCGATGGAATTTCCAGAGGTTTTAGATGCTATTTTTGATACAACTTTATCCATCAATAAAGTATAGGGTCGTGAAGCTAAGGCTTGTTCTTGAGCTTTTCTTAATTTTGCAGCCGCAACCATTTTCATTGCAGAAGTAATTTTCTGTGTAGATTTTACAGATCCAATTCTATTTTTTAGGTCTTTTAAAGAAGGCATTTAACCTATTCCCTACAGTCTGATATAACAGTTAAGAAAAATTTTTCACTAACTGATCTAAAACATCTTTAAGAGCTTGATCAGTTTCATCCGAAATTGACTTGTCTTTTCGAATTGAGTCTAAAATTTTTGAACCCTTTGTATTTAACTTTTGTAATAAAGACTTTTCAAATTCACCAATTTTTTGAGTTGGTATTTTATCGAGATAACCCTTAACACCAGCAAAAATCACTGCTACTTGCTCCTCAACCTCCATTGGTGAATACTGAGCCTGTTTAAGTAATTCAGTTAATCTCTCTCCTCTTGACAACAATTGTCTAGTTGAAGCATCCATGTCTGAAGCAAACTGAGCAAAAGCAGCCATTTCTCTATACTGTGCAAGGTCTAGTTTAATAGTACCCGCAACTTGTTTCATAGCTTTAATCTGTGCAGCAGATCCAACTCGTGATACCGATAGTCCAACGTTAACAGCTGGTCTTATTCCTTTGTAAAACAATTCTGTTTCTAAAAAGATTTGACCATCAGTTATTGATATAACATTGGTTGGAATAAAAGCAGATACGTCCCCACCCTGAGTTTCGATTATAGGAAGAGCAGTAAGAGATCCAGATCCGTTATCTCCATTTAATTTAGCAGCTCTTTCTAACAAGCGAGAGTGTAAGTAGAAAACATCACCAGGATATGCTTCTCTTCCTGGAGGTCTTCTTAAAAGTAAAGACATTTGCCTATATGCAACAGCTTGTTTTGACAAGTCATCGTACACAACCACAGCATGCATTCCATTATCTCTAAAAAACTCACCCATCGCAGCAGCAGAATATGGAGCTAAGAATTGCATAGGCGCTGGATCAGATGCTGTTGCAGCAACAACAATTGAATACTCTAGTGCGCCTCTTTCTTCTAAAGTTTTAACAATTTGAGCAACTGTAGATCTTTTTTGTCCAACAGCTACATATATACAGAAAAGTTTCTTAGTATCGTCTTTACCTGCCTTATCATTTGTCCCTTTTTGATTTAAGAATGTATCTATAGCAATTGCTGTTTTACCAGTCTGTCTATCACCAATAATAAGCTCTCTTTGACCTCTACCAACAGGAATTAGAGAATCTATCGCTTTCAATCCAGTTTGCATTGGCTCACTAACAGATTCACGAGGCATAATACCAGGAGCTTTTGTTTCAACTCTTGATCTCTTAACATTTTTAAGAGGACCCTTGCCATCAATAGGATTACCTAGAGCATCCACAACTCTACCTAATAAACCTTTACCAATAGGTACGTCTACAATAGATCCGGTTCTCTTTACAGTATCACCTTCTTTAATAGTCTTATCGCTTCCAAAGATAACTACACCAACATTATCTCTTTCCAAGTTCAAAGCCATTCCAGCGATACCACCAGGAAACTCAACCATTTCACCGGCCTGAACTTTATCAAGTCCATAAACACGAGCAATTCCATCACCAACTGATAGAACTTTACCTACCTCAGAAATTTCGGCATCTACTCCAAAATTCTCAATTTGATCTTTTAATATTGTTGATATTTCTGCTGCACGAATATCCATTAATTTACACCTCTCATGGCTATTTCAAGTCTATTTAGTTTAGTTTTTATTGAATTATCAATCATTTTAGATCCTATTTTGACTATAAGACCTCCAATTAAGCTCTCATCAACGTTATTTGATAAAACAATCTTTTTGATACCAGTGGCCTTAGATATAGCTAATTTAACTTCATCTTGTTGCGCCTTATCTAGTGAAAATGATGAAGTGACCTCAGCTTTGATTTCGCCATTTATCCTCGAAACCTCAGATAGAAAAACATCTATAATTTCATTAATCAAAATCAGCCTACCATTTTTGGCTAAAGTTCCACAAAAATTAATAGTAAGATTATTAGCCTTGGACTTTTTTAAAATCTTTATAATGGAAGCTTCTTTGTTAGATTTTGAAATGGCAGGAGATTGGATCATAGTTTTAAGACTTTCACTATCTTCTAATAGATTTTTGAAAGCTTCAAAATCCTTAACTATATTAGGTATTGTTTTGTTATCTTTAGCTAACTCGTACAAAGCTTTAGCATATCTACCTGATAATCCAGATGATCCGCTCATCTCAATAATTCCTTGCATTTAAAATTATATGGATAGCTAGCACAGCATTGATTTCAATGCAAGTAACAAGCACACCAAAATCAATTAAATTTACATAAAAGAAACAGGATCAATATCAATAGCTAGTTTAATGTTATTTGGAGTTTTAGCCTTAGATGTCCAATTTAATAATACATTTTGAATATTAACTGCTTTATCTGATTTTATAAGAAATCTTCTTCTATACTTTCCTCTTAAATAATATATTGGAGCGGGAGCAGGACCAAAGATTTTAACGTTTTTGAATGACGGTGATATCTTTAATAATTCTGTCGCATAACTATCTAAATCTTTTTCTTGGTTGGAGGATAATATTATAGAAGCCAATCTTCCATAAGGTGGCATATTAGCGTTTTTTCTTGAATACATTTCTCTTTTAAAGAAATCATCGCGATTATTTTTTGCTATTGCTTTTATAATTTCATTTTCGGCATCAAAAGTTTGAAGAAACACTTTTCCCCTATCTTTTGGGTCTGAAATATGTCTTCCTGATCTTCCTGATACCTGTTGTAATATTTGGAAACTTCTTTCCGCAGCTCTTAAATCTCCTCCGGACAAACCTACATCTCCATCAATAATGCCCACTAATTTTAAATGAGGAAAATCATGCCCCTTTGCTATCATCTGAGTTCCAATAACAATATTTATCTCGTTATTTTTAATTTTTTTAATCATATCAATAAGTAGTTTTTGACTTTTCATTGTGTCACTTGAAAGTACTGCAATTTTAGCTTCCGGAAAAAAGTATTTGATTTCCTCTTCGATTCTCTCGACACCGGGACCACAAGCTTTTATTTGGCCTTCAGTCCCACAAAATTGACAAGTATTTATAATTTTTTTAGAAAAACCACAATGATGACAAATTAATAAATTTTTGGATTTATGTTCTACTAACCAAGTTTCACAATTTATACACTTAATCTTATGCCCACATGCATTACAAAGGGTTAAAGGAGCATAGCCTCTTCTATTTAAAAATAATAAAGTTTGCTCTTTTTTTGATAATTTTAATTTAATTTCGTTTATTAAAATAGGAGAAATCCATCTACCTTTATCAGGCATATCCAATTTTAAATCTAAAATTTTTATCTCAGGTAATTCTGCACCTGTGGCCCTTTCAGGCAATATCAGATGAATATATTTACCAATCTTCATATTATAATATGATTCTAGAGAAGGTGTTGCAGAAGCTAAAATAACAGGAGCGAATGATTTAGCAGCTCTATATATAGCCATATCCCTTGCATTGTACCTTACACTCTCTTCTTGTTTAAATGCAGGCTCATGCTCTTCATCAACTATAATCAATCCAAGATTCGAAAAAGGTAGCATTAATGCAGATCTAGCTCCAACCACGACACATTGAATTCCATTAATTGCAGACAACCAAATTTCTTTCTTCTTATTCTTTGTTATGTCTGAATGCCAAATTAATGGCTTGAAATGAAATTGATCACTAAACCTTTTCTCCCAATCTGGTGTTAAAGAAATTTCGGGTAAAAGAATTAGAACTTGTTTGCCCTCATCCAGAGAGGCTTTAACAGATTCAAAATAAGTTTCTGTTTTACCTGAACCAGGAACACCATCTAACAAAAAACATTCTGATTTATTACCTTTGATGGAATCATTAATTTTTTTTACTGCAGAAAGTTGATGTGAATTTAATAATTTCTTATTTTTTTCATATTTTGATACTTTAAGAGCATTTTTAAGGTCAGGCGTTGGTAATTTTTTTATAAATTCTTCACATATTATATTTTTTTTTACCATATCTCTTAGAAGAGCTTCTGACACTTTGCAGGCTTTGGTTAGTTCATCTTTATTAATATTCCGATCTGCATTTAACAAAAAATCTATAACTAATTTCTTTTTTGGTGTGAGATTAAAAGATTTTTCTTTTTCAATATTTTTTATTCTTTTAAAATTTGCCTTATAAATTTTAAAAGTATTTGGAGAAGTAATAGCTTCTAAAGGTGATAAAATCATTTTTAAAACCAAGCCTTTAAATACACAATTCCAACTTGCCAAAAAATTTATGAATTCAATACATTCTTTTGATAAACAATTTATTTCAAAAATTTTATTTATTTTTTTTAATTTTTCACCAGGAACTTTACCTGTCCCTTTACCAACTACAACTCCAATTGTTTTTTTCCTTCCAAACGGAACTTCAACTATCTGTCCCATAGCGATATTGGTAGAACTATCTTCTAATATATAATCAAATGGGTCATTAAATGGACCTATTACGAGTATCGCTAGCTCTCTTGTTTTGATATCAATCATGAAGCGTCTTTATAAAATTATTTTAAAGCTAATTATGGTTATAGTTTTTAACATAGTGTATTATAAATTATGATTAATAAAATATTAGTTTTATAAAACTTTAAACATTATAAAGGATCAATAATGGAACTATTTATAGATACAGCTGAAATAGAAGAAATTAAATCATTAAACGTTACTGGACTAATTGATGGTGTTACTACAAACCCTTCGTTGATAGCTAAATCTGGTAGAAACATACTTGAAACAATTGAAGAAATTTGTAACGAAGTTTCTGGTCCGGTTAGTGCAGAAGTTACGGCAACTGATTTTGATAATATGATACTTGAAGGAAGGAAATTATCTTCTATAGCTCAAAACGTTGCTATTAAAGTTCCTCTAACTTTTGATGGACTTCGTGCGTGTAAAGTTTTTTCAGACGATGGAATAATGGTCAATGTCACCTTATGCTTCAGCTCGGCACAAGCGTTATTAGCAGCAAAAGCAGGGGCATCGTTTATCTCTCCATTTATTGGACGACTTGATGATATCGGTTCTAATGGTTTGAATTTAATCTCTGAAATTACTGAGATTTATAGTATCTATGACTTTGATACAAAAGTATTAGCTGCCTCTATTAGAAGTGTTCAAGATATAATAGATTCAGCAAAAATGGGGGCCGATGTAGCTACTATTCCACCTAAATTTCTAAAAGCTATGTATAACCACCCGTTAACCGACAAAGGATTAGCTGATTTTTTAGCTGACTGGAAAAAAACTGGACAAACTATTTTATAAATTTTTTTATGGGTATAAAAAAAGTAAATCATAATATTGAAAAATGGATTGAGTATTTAGAATCTATTAAAGGATATGGTTTAAATACAATAGGTGCCTATGAAAGAGATGTTTCAGAATTTTTTAGTTTTTGCTATGACATGAAACTGGAAACAGCTCCTCCAGACAAATACGTAATTAGGGAATTTTTGTCTTATCTATCAAAAAAGGAATTATCTAGACCAACAGTTGCACGCAAAATATCAAGTATAAAAAATTTTTTTAAATTTTTACTTAAAAATAATATGATCTTATCTTTAGATCTATCTATTTTTAAAAGCCCTAAATTGAAAAGAAGTTTTCCAAAGTCTATTGATACTGAACTTGTAGCAAAAGTATTGAAGTCTTTAACTGATAATAGTAACGATTATTGGATAAATTTAAGAGATAGAGCTGTAATGCTGTTGTTATACGGTTCTGGTTTAAGAATAAGTGAGGCTTTAGCTCTTAAAAGGAAAGAGGCTCCTAATAGTGATTGGCTTAGAGTTCTTGGAAAAGGAAATAAATATAGAGATGTTCCTTTATTACCAATAATCTGTGAGGGTGTAAGTGATTATTTAGACGCATGCCCATTTAAGTTTAAAGATGATGATCCTCTATTTCTTGGTAAAAGAGGAGGCCCATTATCTCCTAGAATTATTCAAAGAAGGGTTGAAGGTTTAAGATATGAATTAGGTTTACCTTCACATACTACCCCACATGCTTTAAGACATGCCTTTGCAACACATTTGCTATCTGGTGGCGCTGATTTAAGAGCAATTCAACAACTTTTAGGACATTCTAGTCTTTCTACAACGCAAAGATATACTGACGTTAATGAGACAGAGCTGCTAAATTTACACAAAGCTATTCATCCACGTTCATAAAAAAAGGCGATTAAAAATTAATATTTAATCGCCTAATTATTTTGGTAAATGTAAATTTTTATAAAGTATCAAACCTGTCTTGATTCATAACCTTATTCCATGCTGCAATAAAATCATTAACAAATTTTTCGTGAGAATCGTTACAAGCATATACCTCTGCAATAGCTCTCAACTGAGAGTTAGAACCGAAAGCTAAATCCACTCTTGAAGCAGAACTTATTTTTTCTGATGTAGATCTATTTATTCCCTCGTAAATATTTTTATTAATTGGTTTCCACTCAATATTCATATCGAGTAGTTTAACAAAAAAATCATTGGTTAATTTACCAGATGGCTCAGAAAAAACTCCATGGCCATCAGTACTAATACCAAGTGATCTCATGCCACCAATAAGAACAGTCATTTCAGGTGCAGTTAAGCCCATAATCTGTGCTTTGTCTAAAAGCATTTCTTCTGCACTTATACCATAATCCTGTTTCTGAAAATTTCTGAAACCATCAACAACTGGCTCTAATACAGCAAATGATTCAACATCAGTATTTTCTTGAGTCGCATCACCTCTGCCAGGAACAAAGTCAAGGGATTTACCTGCAGCATTTTCAATACCAACATTACCAGCAAGCACGATTATGTCTGCAATTGACGCCCCTGTATTTTCTGAAATTTTAGAGTAAACGTCTAATATTTTTGATAGCTCCTGAGGTTTATTAACTTCCCAGTTCTTCTGTGGTTCGAGGCGAATACGAGCGCCATTAGCTCCTCCACGCATATCTGTATCCCTGTATGTTGATGCACTTGCCCAAGCAGTTTCAACCATTTGTTTTACAGATAGACCACTTTCATTAATCAGAGATTTAACCTTATCTATATCATAGTTTTTGTTACCCTCGGGAACTGGATCTTGCCAAATCAATTCTTCTTCAGGAACTTCAGGTCCAAGATATCTAGTTTTTGGTCCCATATCACGATGAAGTAACTTGAACCACGCTCTAGCGAAAGCATCTTGAAATTGGTCAGGGTTCTCATGAAACCTTTTAGATATAACTTTGTAAGACGGATCTTCCCTCATAGCCATATCTGCAGTTGTCATCATAGTCGTAACTTTTATGGAACCATCTTGCGCATCCGGAGCCATATCTTCTTGTTTTGGATTAATAGGATGCCATTGAAACGCCCCCGCAGGACTTTTAACTAGTTCCCATTCATAACCAAATAATAAATCAAAATATCCATTATCCCATTGAATTGGATTAGCAGTCCAAGCCCCTTCAATACCACTGGTTATAGTATCTCTTCCTACTCCTGAACCATAGGAGTTTTTCCAACCCAGCCCCATTTGCTCAATTGGAGCACCTTCTGGTTCAGCACCAACATATTTATCTGGGTCAGACGCTCCATGAGCTTTTCCAAAAGTGTGACCTCCAGCTGTCAGAGCCACTGTCTCTTCGTCGTTCATTGCCATTCTAGCAAAAGTTTCACGAATGTCTCTTGCACTAGCTAAGGGATCTGGATTGCCATCTGGCCCTTGAGGATTTACATATATCAATCCCATTTGAACTGCTCCAAGAGGCATTTCCAACTCTCTATCTCCAGAGTAACGCTTATTATCTAACCATTCATTTTCTTTACCCCAATAGATATCTTCAGGAGGTGACCAGATATCAGCTCGTCCACCACTAAAACCAAATGTTTTTCCGCCCATAGATTCAATTGCGACATTGCCAGTCAAAATAAACAAGTCAGCCCAACTTATTTTATTTCCATACTTTTGTTTAATCGGCCATAAAAGTCTTCTTGCTTTATCCAAGTTACCGTTGTCAGGCCAGCTATTTAGAGGAGCAAAACGTTGATCACCTGTTCCACCACCACCACGACCATCACTTGTTCTATATGTTCCAGCAGCGTGCCATGTCATACGAATAAAGAAAGGACCATAATGACCATAATCTGCTGGCCACCATTCTTGGGAGTCAGTCATTAAAGCGTGTAAATCTTTTTTTAAAGCTTGGTAATCAAGTTTTTTAAATTCTTCACGATAATCAAAGTCTAAATTCATAGGATTTGATCTTTTATCATTTTGATGAAGAATATTTAAGTTTAATTGATTTGGCCACCAATCTCGATTTGAAGTACTAATACCATTATTAGAAGTAGCTGAACCATGCATTACAGGGCATTTGCCAATATCATCCATCAGGAAACCTTTCTTGAAAAAATTGAGTTGTTGAACACTTAAAATATGAACTGTGAATTACCATGTCAAGTAGTTTAGAATCATTTTAAAGTAAAATAGTTTAAGTATGTTTCTTTAATTTGATAATTATATCCACACCACTATTTAAAAAGCCACTGGGAATTTCAGGAAGCTTACCTAAAATAACTTTATCGTTTTCTATATCAATTAATTCGCCAGTTTCTTCGTTTAAAAAATGATGATGAAAAGTTGTATTGGTATCAAAAATAGCTGTATCCTTAGAGTATTCAACTTGTTTAATTAGACCAGAATTCTTAAATCTTTTAAGGCAATTATAAACAGTTCCAATCGACATATAATTACCCGACGCACAAATCTCATCTTGCAGATCTTCAGCAGTAAAATGTCTATTAGGGCCATCTAACAATATGTCTGCTATAATTAGCCTTTGTTTTGTAGGTCTAAGCCCAGCACGTCTTAATTTGTCTATGTTTTTCATAATCAAATATTCTATATTGTATTATATCATCTATATAACCAATTATTATCATATTTATTTCTTGTCAAGTTTGTAACCTTTCGCTTTACGAAAGAAAAATAAAATGTGATTTTAGAAACATTAGGGAGATTTGATATGACAAGGCCATGTGATTTAGAGGCTACTGAGGCAAGAAAGTTGATAGGTAACAAACAACTTTCGCCTGTAGAGTTAACAAAAAGCTGTATTGAACAAGTAGAAAGAATAAATCCGTCTATAAATGCTGTAGTAGCTATTGACAAAGATGAGGTTATGCAGCAAGCACAAAAAGCTGAAAACGATGTTATGTCTGGTGCTGAGTTAGGATTACTTCATGGTCTTCCCGTTGGTATTAAGGATCTAAATCTTGTTAAGAATTTAAGATCAACTTCCGGTTCTAAAATTTATGAAAATAGAATCCCTAATAGTGATGACAGTGTTGTAAAAGATATAAGAGATGAAGGTGGCATTATTTTTTGTAAAACTAATACTCCTGAGTTTGGAGCAGGAGGAAATACAAAAAATAAAGTTTATGGGGCAACTTCTAACCCATTTGATATTAAAAAGACACCTGCTGGATCTTCAGGAGGAAGCGCTGCAGCTCTAGCAACAAATATGATGCCATTAGCAAATGGAAGTGACTATGGTGGAAGTTTGAGAACTCCTGCAGGTTTTTGTGGAATTACAGGCTTTAGGCCATCTCCAGGCCTAGTACCTGCCACAGAAGCATCTGTTGGTCTTAATCCATTTTCTGTACAAGGACCAATGGGAAGAAATGTTTCAGATACTTACCTATTATTAAAAGCTCAAGTGAACTTAAATATAATGGATCCATTTTCTAGCCTTGATAGCCTTTCAATGCCAGATGAATTAGTAGGGTCAGACTTGTCAAAAATTAAGATGGCTTTTACACCTGACCTTGGTTGTGCTCCAGTAGATAATGATATTCAATCAACTTTCTTAAAAAAAATTGAAGTTTTTAAAAGTAATTTTTACAAAGCTGATCAATCTGAACCTGATTTTCTAGACATCCATAATTGCTTTGAAATAATAAGAGGTTTTAACTACGTTGCTTCTCATAAAGATAAACTCGATAACAATAGAGACTTGTTAGGTCCTAATGTTATAGATAATGTTGAAAGAGGTTTACAATATAGTTTAGCTGACGTTTCATGGGCCCACGTTATGCAAACTAAAATTTATAAAAATTTCCGTAAGTTTTTTAAAGAATATGATGTTTTAATATGCCCCGCTGCTTCTGTCTCTCCATATTCACATGAACAATTATTCGTAGATGAAATTAATGGGGAAAAAATGCCAACATATATGCGATGGCTTTCTTTAAGTTACGCATCTACAATGGCTATCCCTTGCGTATGGGCATTACCATGTGGTTTAGACCATAAAGAAATGCCTTTTGGCATTCAATTAATTGCGCCAGCAGGTAACGATTTAGAATTATCTGAAATAGCAAAAAGCTTAGAGACTATCTTAGTAGGAAATGATGCCACAAGGAGACCTCTCCCAAAATTGATCTAATTTTTAATGAGGATTAACAATGGATAAAAATATTAAAAAAAATAATCTCCAAATAAAGGGTTTTTTTGATAAGCTTACATCTACTATTAGTTATGTTGTTTACGATAAATTTAGCAAAGAATGTGCTGTTATAGACTCCGTTTTAGATTTTGATTATTCATCTGGATCAATAGATTATTTAAATGCAGAAAATATAATTTCTTTTATAGAAAAGAATAATTTAAGTTTAATTTGGCTTATTGAAACTCATGTTCACGCTGACCACCTATCAGCCGCTCCATATATTCAAAAGAAACTTGGAGGTAAAATTGGAATATCTGAGAAAATATCAGATGTGCAAAATATTTTTGGAAAAACTTTTAATGCAGGGACAGAGTTCCAAAGAGATGGAAGTCAATTTGATAAGCTCTTCAAGAATAATGATGAATATCAAATTGGACAGATAAGTTGTAAGGTCATTGATACACCAGGGCATACACCAGCATGTACAGCTCATATTATATCAGATTCTATTTTTGTTGGTGATACTTTGTTTATGCCAGATTTGGGTAGTGCGAGAGCTGATTTTCCAGGTGGAGATGCGAGAACATTATATAAGTCAATTAAGAAAATATTAAGTTATCCGGATAACTTCAATATTTTCGTTTGTCATGATTATCCACCTTCAAATAGAGAAGCAAAATGGTCTACAACTGTAGGTGAACAGAAAAAAAATAATATACATGTTAAAGACACAATAAGCGAAGATGAATTTGTTCGAATTAGAGAAACTAGGGATAAAACTTTAAACATGCCTAATTTAATTATCCCCTCAATTCAAGTTAACATGAGAGCAGGTAACTTACCCCCATCAGAAGATAATGGGGATGTCTACCTAAAAATTCCTATAAATAGCATGAAGAATTTAGTCTAATTCTCTAATCACATCCTGGACTATTTCAAAAATTTTATCGATATCATGATTTTCTGCAATTAACGGTGGAGAAAATGCTAAGGTATCGCCTGTTACTCTTAACATTAAACCTTTGTGCCATGCTTTTTTCATAGCCTCGTATCCTCTTGCACCCACCTCACCAGGTCTAGGTGCTATCTCAATTGCCGCCACGAGCCCCAAGTTTCTTATATCAATGACATTTTTATCATTTTTAAGTTGATGTACTACATTTTCAAGATATTTAGCTGTTTTTCCTGCTTTAGTAAATAAATCCTCATCTCTGTAAATGTCTAATGCTGCAAGACCAGCTGCTGAAGCAATAGGGTGGCCTGAATATGTATATCCATGAAATAATTCAATTGGCATATCTGCCTCATCCATCATTGTATCATATATTTTTTTTGAGACTACAGCAGCTCCCATTGGAATGATTCCATTAGTAATTGCCTTTGCACATGAGATTATGTCCGGTGTTACTCCAAAATATTCAGAAGCAGTTGCTTTTCCTAAACGGCCGAACCCAGTTATCACTTCATCAAAAATTAACAAAATATCATGCTTATCACAAATCTCTCTTAACCTTTTGAGGTAATTAACTGGAGGTGGCAGAACACCTGTAGAGCCTGCTATTGGTTCGACAATGACAGATGCAATCGTTGATGCGTCATGCAAAGCGACAATATTCTCCAACGTGTCAGCTAAATATTCACCATGTTCAGGTGAGCCCTTTGAAAACTTATTTTTTTCTGGAAGATGAGTGTGTGATATATGATCAACACCTGACAATAGTGTTCCAAAATATTGCCTATTTCTAGGCATCCCTCCCACTGAAATACCTCCAAAACCTACACCGTGGTACCCTCTTTCACGCCCTATCAACCTAGTCTTAGTTCCCTTGCCTCTAGCCCTATGATAAGCCAGCGCTATTTTTAAGGTACTATCTACAGCTTCAGATCCTGAATTTGTAAAAAATACATGATCAAGGCCCTTAGGAAATAAATCAGCTACACGACTTGCTAGTTCAAAAGCTTTTGGGTGTCCATATTGAAAACTTGGAGCATAGTCTAAAGTTGACGCTTGTTGTGAGATTGCAGCGGTTATCTCTGGCCTGTTATGACCTGCATTAACACACCATAGACCTGCTGCACTATCTAAAATATCTTTGCCTGTTTCACTCTTGTAATACATACCATCAGCAGAAACGACCATTCTAGGGTCTTTTTTAAAATCTCTATTTGCCGTGAAAGGCATCCAATACGACTCTAAGTCATTTAATCTTTTCATAAATAATCTCCAATTGTTAAGAGAGACAAAAATTAATTTAATTCAAATACTCTGACAAGATGCAGCAATAAGGTCAAGTTAATGATTTTTAGGGTTTAATAATAAATTATTATCAAAACCTAGTTTAGGCGCCCTTTCAACTGTTTTTTTCTTTCTGAACTGACTATCAATTGGAATAGGCAGAGCTGGTATTTCTTCACCTTTATCATTAGCTATTTTTTTTGAAAAAATGTTTCTGACCTTAAAATGATTATCATTAATCGCCTCTTCAATAGATTTAACTACAGAGCAACAACAGTCCGCCTCATCAAAAACTTTAGTCCAGTAAAATTTGTCTTTTAAGATAATAATATTTCTGATTTTTTGAATAATTTCTTTTTGATTTTCTTCTTTTTCTATAAGTTTTTTAGGTAATTTTATAACCTTACAAAAATTTTTCCAAAACCGATCTTCTAATGGGGCGGCCGCTATATAGCTACCGTCGCTAGTTTCATAGATATTATACCTTGGTGATCCACCCGAAAGAAGTGAATCAGAGTTTAGTGGCCAGCCTGATTTAACAAAACCAGATCCCAAAGCCCAAAACATAAAAGGGAAAAGATTATCTGACATTGAAATATCCAGATAAGAACCTGTTTTGTGTAAATCCCTTTTTCTTAGCGCCAATAAAATATTGATTATTGCTGGATAAGAACCACCTGCAATATCAGCAACAAGCGCTGGAGGAACTGTTGTATTTTGTCCACTTCCCATACTTAAACTTAGTAGCCCCACATTGCCTATGTAATTCAAATCGTGTCCGGCATCCATTTTTTTAGGACCTGTTTGTCCATAACCAGTTATTGAGACATATATGATTTTATTATTAATTTTTTTTATTTTTTCATAATCTAAACCAAGCCTTTTCATCACCCCAGGCCTAAACTGTTCAATTATAATATCCGCTTTTTTGATAAGAGGTTTTAAGGTGTTTTGACTATTTTTATCTTTCAAATCCAAGCATAAACTTTTTTTTCCTCTATTTAACATAGAGAAAGAAACGCTTTCATCATTCCATTTAGGTTCAGAAGACCTCATTTCATCCCCAGTTAATGGCTTCTCAATTTTTATAACTTCTGCGCCAGTTTCTGCCAGGAATAAACTTGCAAGTGGTCCTGGTAAAAGAGTAGAAAAGTCTAAAACCTTAATCCCTTCTAAGGAACCTTTTATTAGTTCATTCATAACAAAACCTTTTTATTTTTATATTAATCCTCTTTGACTTAAATTTTTAATCATAGCAGCAATCCCAAAACTCCATTGTGGACAAGCTGTGGATAAATTAACATAGTTTATTAACTCTCCGAGATTAGGTTCTGAAATTGTAACTTTGTCCCCTACTTTATGAGTAAACCCCTCACCTACAACGTCTCTATCTTCTGTTGGTGCGAATAGTGTTCCTAAAAACAACAAAAAACCGTCTGGATATTGGTGATGCCTTCCTATAGTTTGACGTACGAGGTCTTCTGGATCTCTGCTTATTTCAGACATAGAGCTAGAGCCATTAAGAATATACCCATCTTCTCCCTCTACTTTGAGGGAAATATGAGCTGATTTCATATCGTCTATTGAGTAAGTCTCATCAAAAATTCTTATGAATGGGCCAATAGAACAAGAAGCATTGTTATCCTTGGCTTTACCTAGAAGTAAAGCTGACCTGCCTTCTACATCTCTTAAATTTACATCATTACCAAGAGTTGCCCCCTTTATTATTCCAATGCTATTTACAGCCAAAACAATCTCAGGTTCTGGGTTATTCCAATTAGAAATTGGATTCAAACCAACTTCTTCTCCAAAACCAACTGAGGACAATGTGGCAGCTTTTGTAAAAACTTCTGCGTCTTTCCCTATTCCAACCTCTAAATATTGAGACCACAAACCTTCACTTATTAATGCTTTTTTTACTTCACTTGCTTTATCTGATCCTGGGGTAATATTTTGTAAACTGTCACCAATTAAGCCACCAATATGATTTCTAAGATTTTCTGCCTTTTTAGGATCGCCCGCAGCTCTTTCTTCTATAACTCTCTCAACCATTGATTTAGCAAATGTAACTCCACACGCTTTAATAACCTGTAAATCGCAAGGTGCAAGAAGACGAATGTCTGAAGCTGTTTTAAAACTTGACGAGAGAAGATTTTCTATTGAAATTAATTTCTCACCAGAGCAATTATTCAAGAATTCCTTAATATTATCAAGCTCAAGTAAATCTCTTACTGTTGGTATTTCTTTAGTAGTTATATCATATACATAGCCGTCTTTTACTTTAATTAAACATGGGCCACCTTTTTGATTATCCCACACTCTTCCAACAAAACAACCATTTGAGTAATCCATCACATTCTCCATAGAAACTTATACAGATAATATAAATGAAAATTTGAATATTTAAATTTAATTATATAAAGTTTAATTTTATTTACTTTTATGAGGGTCTGTAATGAGTGCTTTTTTTGAATTAAGAATCTATCAAATTTTTCCTGGCAAAATGAATGAGTGGATTTCGTTTATGGAAAAAACAATAATGCCATTTCAAGTTGCTCAAGGCATGGTTATTCATGGCAGTTTTATTATGGATAGTTCTGACCAATTTGCACTTGAAAATGGTGAAAGAGTTATGAACTCGGATGAAAAGGGTAATACATACGTCTGGATCAGAAGATTTGAAAGTCAGGAAGAAAAAGTTAAGTTATATAAAGCAGTTTATGAAAGCAAGGAATGGCTAGAAAACATTGCTCCAACAGTTGCTAACCTAGTAGATAGAAATTCTATATTAGTTCATAATTTAAGTTCTACAAGCTTGTCGATTATGAAATAGGAGCAATATAATTTGATAAACTTATATGGAAGAAGAAATTCTATAAACGTGCAAAAGGTTTCATGGGCTCTTTGCGAATTAAATCTTGATTTTAAATGGCATGATGAGCATGGAAAGTTTGGAACAGTTAACGTAGAAAATTACGAGAACCTAAATCCCCAACTTATCGTCCCAACTTTAGATCACAAAGGATCTATAATTAAGCAATCAAATGCAATTGTGAGATACTTATATAGAAAATATACAGACGTATATGAAACTTCTAAAGACGAAGATATTGCAATTGCTGAATCATGGATGGAATTTCAAACAACTGATTTACAGCTCAATATGACACCAGTATTTTGGGGATTAGTTCGAAATCCACCCGAAGATAGAGATCAAGAATTAATTGATAAGAATATAATTCTACTTAATAAAAAATTTGAAATTTTTGATAAGTTTTTAGAAGGCCGTGAATATATTTTAAATAACGAATTTGGTATGTCAGATATTATTATGGGAGTTGCATCTTATAGGTATCATTCTTTACCCATTGAACGTCCAAATCTTTCAAACTTAAAAAATTGGTATGAAAAAATAAGCCAACGAAAATGTTTTAAAAATAATATAGATGGGACTTTTTCTTAAATTTAAATTCTTGGTTTAGGCAATAACTTTATGGAAAAAATAGGATTTATTGGTTTAGGTAATATGGGCAAACCACTAGCTGAAAGATTACTTAAAAAATATCAGTTATACGTTTATGATCTTGACACGAAGAACTTAAAATATTTTTTAGATAAAGGTGCTGTAGCTTGCTCAAACCCCTCAGATTTAGCCAGAAATACGTCAAGAATATTTTTATGCTTGCCGACAAGTATAGTTGTCGAAAAAGTTATTTATGGAGAAAATGGATTACTTGAAACAGCTTCAAAAGGATCATTTATAATTGATATGACAACTGGGGAACCTGAAATATCAAGGAAAATATCTAAAGCTCTTCAATCTAAAGAAATAAATTTTATAGACGCCCCAGTAAGTGGAGGACCGAAAGGTGCCAATCAAGGGAATATTGCCATTATGGTTGGGGGAACAAAAACTCAATTTTCAACTATAAAACCTATAATGGATGACATAAGCTCAAATATTTTTTATGCAGGAGAAGTGGGATCAGGACATTCTATAAAAGCAGGTAATAATTTACTAAATTTAATATGTAGAATGGCAACCTTTGAGGTTATATCAATGCTTGTAAAAGATGGTGTTAGCCCAGAGACAGCAGTTAATATTATTCAGAAAAGCTCTGGTAGAAACTATGCAACTGAGATCACGCTGCCAGATAATATTATTTCAGGTAAAATGTTTCAGGGGTTTAGTACCGGTTTAATGAAAAAAGATGCTGGTGTAGCAACAAAAATTGCAATTTCAAATAAAGTTGAAATTCCTCTTGGAAAATTATCTCAAGAACTTTTAAAGAATACAATTGATGAGTTTGGTGAGAACGCCGATATGAGTAATGTAGCTCTAACATATGAGAAACTTACTGGAGCTAAAATAAGACCTTGATAAATATTATTTTAAAATTAAATCAAAATACCGTCATTAATTGCTTTTATCTGAAGAGCTAGAAATTTAGAAAAAATTCGGCATTGAGCTAAACTACCAGCATGGAACCATAGACCAGGCTGTTTTGTTTGCATCCACATATTTCTTAACTCTTGGGTTTTGTTATCAAATCCCCATATTGGTCCAATATTTTCAACCACAGATTTACCAAAAAGCTCCTCTACAACATGTTCTTGGCCTTTATAACCAGTTGCGGTTACCATCAAGTCAATATCATGATGATCACCAGATTTCATTTTTATCCCTGAATAAGTGAAAGCCAAAATGTCTGAAAACTGAATTACATCTATCTTACCGTCAGCTATTAAGTCTGAGGCACCAACATTAAAATAATAACCACCGCCCCGGGTTAAGTATTTAAATTGCCAACCTGTGCCATCCTCACCAAATTCTAAATTGAATCCTACCTTTTTAAGTTTGTCCAGTAATGGCTTATCAAGTTCTTTAGTTTTTTCTGTTAATAATTGATGAGTTTTTTTAAGTACGCTTAATGGTGTTGAAATTGTAATTAAATCACAATCATCTGTACTCGGACCTTCTCTATAAAGTTCATAAGGAAGCTGTGCACTAGGTTCAACATTGACTACCATAGATGGTGATCGTTGAACTACTTTAACATTTGCGCCATGAACATATAGGTCTTGCGCAACATCATGAGCGCTTGTACCTGTTCCAAAGACAAGTATATTTTTATCTTTATAACTCTTTCCATTATTGTAGTCAGTGGAATGAATTATCTTCCCCTTATAGTTTTCTGTACCAGGAATATTAGTTCTGTTAGGTACTGAGCTAACACCTATAGCCATTACAATGTGCTTTGGCTTCATTATCTTTACATTACCATCAGATAATTTAAGGTTTACGATCCATTTTTTTTCAACCTCATTATATTCTGCACCAAGAAATGTAGTTTGAGTCCAAACATTTAATTCCATACTCTCGGCATAATACTCAAACCATCCTGCTAATTTGTCTTTTGGAATATACGTTGGCCATGTTGAGGGGAAAGGCATATATGGTAAATGATTAACATGGGTTTGGTTATGTAATTTAAGAGAATGATATCTATTTCTCCAGTTATCCCCAACTCTATCGTTTTTATCTACAATTAATGTATCTATATTTTGCTGTTTCAACCTTGCTGCAATTGATAATCCTGCTTGACCACTTCCAACAACAATTACTTCTGGATCTCTATCTTTATATAATTTGTCTTCGTTTCTGATATCTAACCAATTGGGTCCTTCAAATGAATTTTTATAGACTTCATCTTTTAAGTTATTTGAAGAATTTAATTCATGTAACGCGGTTAACAGGCTCCATGCTCTAAACCTAGTAGGATCTACTCTATCTTGGTATAACCTAACTATACCATCACATTCACCAAATTTAGTTTTAAATTTTAAAATAGCCTCTATTACATTTTTTCCTCCACGTGTAACTTCTCTTGGGGCAGTCCTATCGGCATTAACTATAAAGCCATCTGCTTTATGATCCAAAAGGGTATCATAGAGTAATTGGCTGATATTTTCACTTCCAGAAAAAGTTTGAATTTTCCACGTTAGGGCTAATATGTCTCTCCAATGGCTATCATCAAAAAATAAATCTTTTAGAAGTTTAGTAGAAAAATCTCTGTTATTTCTATTTGATATAGCTTTGTTAAAATTTAAAAGCCAACTTCTAACTTCTTCACTAATATTTGTAACATGGTTATCTAACAAAACATCCCTCGAAAAAAACGTGTGTTTTTCAAAATTATATTATCAAACAATAGTTTGTAATAATATAAATTTTTTATAAGATATTTATTTAAAATATACATGAAGGATAGGGTATGGATAGATTAGAACAAACTGCACAATTTATGTTAGACCAACATAATTTAAAACAAAATTTTAAAAACTTACCCAGAACTTTAATGCCATCAGACATAAATGAGGCTTATAAGATACAAGAAATTTTTCAAAAAAATTCTGGTAGAGGTACTTTAGGAGGATTTAAAATTGCTCTTGCCTCCAAAGTTCAACAAGAACTGTGTGGAATAGATCACCCAATTGCTGGCGGTATTTTTGCTAACGAAATTAAGACAAGTCCATCTACAATCAAACTTAGTGATTTTCATGGTTTAGGATTGGAGTTTGAAATAGCTGTTACCATAGCTAATGACCTTAAACCTAACATGGGAATTTTTGATAAAGAAAATATCAAACAACACATAAAATCACTTTCTCCAGCGTTTGAACTAATAATTGATAGAGAAGCAGATTATTCAAATATCAACCCTTTAACCATGATCACTGATAATGCATGGTGTTCTGGTATTATTTTGGGCAAAGAGCTCCCAAATTGGAAAGAATTAGATTTAGAAGCGATACAAAGTAAATTGTTTTGGAATAATGAGCCTCCTCAAAATGCAATGATCAAAGATGCTAACCCAATAGATTCTCTTGTATGGGTATCAAATTTGCTCATTTCACTTGGAAAAACTATTCCTAAAAACAGTGTCATAATTACTGGCAGTGTTATTAAAACACGTGCTCCCCAACAAGGAGACAAAATTACATATAATGTTGGTAACCTTTCAGAGGTTGAAATTAATATAATTTAATCAATGTTTCTATTATCATTTTGAGTGCGGCTAGACTAAAGAAAATTAACAATAAGTTTTTAAAAGTTTTGGGATTAATTTTGTTTCTTAGCTTTTCACCTATCTGAAAACCTATAACAGCAGTAACTGACCCAAGCGCTCCATAGATAAACATGCTTGGTTGAAAAATTCCAGTTGCAATGTATCCAACTGATACAGGAATGCATCCAATTGTTATTAAAAAACCGCTCGCATCAACAAAGTGTTTAGGTTTAACATTTTTCATTAATAAATACATAGTCACTGGAACAGCCCATATAGATGCAGCCCCTCCAACTAAACCTCCCAAAGCCCCTAGACCACCTTGCCAAAATATATCTTGCTTAGGTTTCATTCTAAAATGAAACCCAAAAACCTGAAGACTAACAAAAGATAATACAGCAAATGCAAATATAAGCCTTACTAAATCATCTCCTATTTTTTCGGCATAAAACGAAGTAATTAAAATACAAACAACTAAAGAAATAGCAAAATATTTATATTTAACTATAACTTCCTTGGGATTGTCAGCCTTACTAAATTGCCAGATATTTGCTACTGTCATTGGAATTAAATTTAATCCAAGAGCAATTAAAGGAGATATGAAAAAAGTCATAATAGTTATTGCCGTAGTTGGGAGGCCAATTCCAATAACACCTTTTACTAAACCAGCCAATAAATAGGCAAGAGCAACTATAATGGCAATTTCATTTGGATTGTTTGTGATATCCAACAGTAATACTTTCGGTAAATTTTTTAAAAATTTAAAATAACATGTTAATAATAATTAGCCTAATCTCAATATTATAACTCCGAAAAACAATCCAAGTATTAAGCCACACTTAGTAAAATTAAGCTTTTCCTTTAAGAAAAAGAAACCAAGTAAGATTGCAAATAGAATTGAAGTTTCCCGAAGAGATGAAATAACAGCAATTGGTTGATATAAACATGCCCAAACAACAATAGCATAGGCCATATAAGAGGCTGTACCACCTACAAAAAATAGATTTTTACCATTATTAATAACTTTTTTGATTATATCCTTTTCTATCCATCTCGCATAAGCATAAAATAAAAGTCCATTAATTAAGGTCATTACACTATAAAAGCCTATTGGATTTTGAGTAACTCTTGCACCATAACCATCTACTAAAGAGTAACTAGCTATTAAACATCCAGTTATAACTGCTAGGTAAAATCCCTTAAAGTTTGTCTCTTTACCAAAATATTGTTTAGTCCCATAAATAACAAGAGAAAGCGAAATCAACAAAATTCCCAAAGTTTCTTGAAGAGAAATATTTTCATTTAAAAACAAAAAACTAATACAAGTAATTAATAAAGGCGACAACCCTCTCGCAATTGGATAGATCTCAGACAATTCTCCATACTTGTAGGCGTTTAGAAGAAAAGCCTGATATATACAATGGATAACAGCACTGGCTAGAATGAAATAAAAACCATCCAAGCTAGGCAATCCAAAAACAAAAAGACCTAGTAAGGCAATTGGAATATGACCTAACACAACAGCGGTCATACTTAATAATTTATCCGTGGAACCTCTAAGTAAGAAATTCCACAATGCGTGTATAAACGCAGCAAATAAAACTGCACCAATTATAATAGGTTCTATTTCAAATTTTCCTTAGCTAATTATATCAACTAAATTTATTTCATAAGTTAAATCATATTTCTTAGCAAAGAATTTTAAATTTATTAAAGATTTCTTAAAATTACATTCAGGGAAAATAGTTAGTATGCAATTCTTACCATGTAAAATTCATCTAAATTTTCTGATGAAATACAAATAAATCTCAGTCTTTCAACAAATAGAATTATTTCATCATATGCCTGCCGCAAAACTCTTTGGTTAAAAGATAACCAACTGATCTCACGATCAAAATATCTATCATTTTGATTAGTTAAAATCTTATTTGTTTTATGCATTAAGGATAACTCGGGCTTAACCAAACTAGTTTTGAGTATCACTGAGTAAAAATTTACCTTAACTTCATCAATTCATACAGAGTGAATCCTCAAAACATAATTAATATATGACTAATTTATTAAGGTTTTATTACAATCTACTTTTAGATCATTACCTCTATTAAAAAAGGGCCTGTTTCTTTTAATCCGTTTTTAAAACTTTTAACTAAATCTTCTATGTTATCAACACGGACAGCATCAACGCCCATCCCCTTTGATAATGAAACCCAATCTAAAGAGGGATCTTGTAAAGACAACATCTCCATTGCAGATTTACCTGGATTTACAACGCCCACATTAGTTAGCTCACCTTGAAGTATCTTGTAACTTTGGTTTGCAAAAATTAATACGACTATGTCTAGGTTTTCCCTAGCCATTGTCCACAATGACTGGACAGTATACATAGCGCTTCCATCTCCCTCTAAAGAAATAACCTTTCTATCAGGACATGATATTGCAGCACCTATGGAAACTGGCATACCAAATCCAATTGAGCCTCCACAATTGTTTAACCAAGTATGAGGATGAGACCCAGCGGTTTGATAAAAAAACTCTCTTCCAGTTGTAACAGATTCATCAACAACTATAGCGTTTTCAGGAATTAAGGCTCCTAAAACCATACCAAGAGTTGTAGGATTAATTGCCCCTTTAGGAATATCTGGAATATTTAATTTTGAAATTGTGCTTGGAGCGTCAGTAGAAATTCCCACTCTGTCTGATAACTCTTCAATCACATTAGTTATATTGTCAGAAATATTAGCTAACTCAAAAAACTTAGTACTGTCTTGAGTTAAAATGCCAGGCTTATTTGGATAAGCAAAAAAAGCAACAGGTCGTCTTGCTCCTATAATTAAAATAGTATCAAAATTCTTTAGAACCTCGACAGCTTTATCAACTACGTAAGGTATTCTAACAGAATTTACTCTTCCAGCACCTTTATCTAGGCGAGCATTAAACCAATCAGTCTTTATTTCACAACCTATTTTGTCGGCTACTTTTGCCAATTTGATGAGATTATTTTCTTCTAAAGCTGCTCCCCCAACGAGAATTAAAGGGTTCTTAGCATTCTCAATTGCTAAAATTGCTTCTTCTATTAATTTAGAAGAAACATCTTTTGGTTTCATATTCAATTCAACTGTCTGAATTTTATCACCATCATTCCAGGCCGTATCCCCAGGTAAAATTAAAGTTGCAATTTGTCCGGGTTTTACATTTGCTTGCTTTATGGCTTCAGCACCATCTTTTGCTATATTTTTTGATGATTTACTTGTTTTTACCCAATGTGAAACTGGCTTTGCTATTCCTTCAATATCAGAAGTTAGTGGTGCGTTTAATTTTATATGATCTAGAGCATGCTCACCTACTATATTAACAATAGCTGAATTAGCTTTTTTTGCATTATGAAGATTAGAAAGACCATTAGCCAAACCAGGCCCTAAGTGTAATAAAGTAGATGCTGGAGATCTTTTCATTCTAAAATAACCATCAGCAGCACCAGTTGCGCATCCTTCAAAAAGACATAGGACGCTTCTCATCGTTTGAAATTTATCTAAGGCCGCAACAAAGTGCATTTCTGATGTTCCTGGATTAGTAAAACAAACATCAACATCACCTTCTAATAAAGTACCAACTAAACTCTCTGCACCGTTCACAAGCCCCTCCAGTTTTAATTTTAAATAACATATCAAATAAAGTTTCTAATTGGTAAAAAATTAATTATGTGCCAATCTGAATTAGATATTTTATGAGTATTATATGTTTAAGTCTTTAACTGAGAAAAACGAGCGACGAAATCAACTCTCTATAATGGCTCAGTATCTTAATACAAATTTTATGATCAATACCGTTGAGAATGAGTATCTGATCAATATAGAAAAGGGTGTGGTAACCAGCGTTCAAGAAGGACCTTTTGTTATGCCTAGTTATAATTTCAAATTGACAGCACCTAAAGACGAATGGTTAAAATTTTTACAGCCTATACCTCAACCAGGCTCTCACGATATAATAGCTATGCTTAGAAGAAAAGTTTTGAAGTTTGACGGCGATCTTCACCCTTTGATGTCCCATTTATTATATTTCAAACTATTACTCGCAAGTTTAAGACCTCAGGAGAAAGAAATATGATTGAGAAAGAGCCTATTTCTGGTCAATATGGAAAATTTGAAATTGATGGAATTAGTCATAGGATATATTGGGAAGAAGCAGGTGAAGGCATTCCTCTAGTTTGTTTGCACACAGCAGGGTCTGATGGAAGACAATATAGGGCGCTTTTAAATGACGAGAAAATCTTAGAAAAATTTCGTGTTCTTGTTTTTGATATGCCATGGCATGGAAAATCATCTCCACCAGAAAATTCAAGTATTGGAAATTATAAATTATCAACAGATTTATATATTTCTCAGATATTAAGCTTTATAGATGGTTTAGAGTTAATAAAACCCGTGGTTATGGGTTGCTCAATTGGTGGTAGAATTATATTGCATTTAGCAATACATTTCCCGGAAAAATTTAGAGCGCTAATAGGACTCCAAAGCGCAGGACATTTAGATCCTTATTACGATATTAATTGGCTTCATAGGCAAGATGTACATGGTGGAGAAGTGTGTGGAGGAATTGCTTATGGTTTAATGGCACCCACTAGCCCTGAAAAAGAAAAATTTGAAACGATGTGGCATTATATGCAAGGAGGACCAGGGATTTTTAAAGGAGATTTATTCTTTTATAAATATGATGGAAATATTGGAAACGAAATAAGAAAAATTGACAACTCAAAATGTCCTATCTATCTATTAACTGGAGAATATGATTACTCTGCCACCCCAGAAGAAACTAAAATTTTAGCTGACTCAATTGGGATTGAAATGGTTAAAATGAAAAATGTTGGTCATTTTCCAATGAGCGAAAATCCAGAGGAGTTTCTGAAATATTTACACCCTGTTTTAGAAAAAATTAATTAATTACCAATCTTTGCCTGCTGTCCAG
>Ga0181555_1000347_pt1 | contig 45578 bp, 40 predicted proteins | sample 011ome_15_FD_145601 | JGI IMG/M metagenome (GOLD analysis project Ga0181555, IMG submission 145601) | Coastal salt marsh microbial communities from the Groves Creek Marsh, Skidaway Island, Georgia - 011504AT metaG (spades assembly) | ecosystem: Environmental > Aquatic > Marine > Intertidal zone...
TAGCAATGATTTTAACTTACGAACAAGCTCAAGCTGTATTGTATTCTTCATTTACACATGATGAGGATATGCGTGCAGCTATTTGTGGGGAAAAAGGAGAAATCTATATCGATTCACGATGGCATGAAGCTAGCACTATTACACTGGTAAAGCAAGGTGTCCCTAAAAGGCATACTTTTGATTTTTTAGGTAAAGGCTATACCTATGAAATTCTAGAGGCAAATGAATGTGTGAGAAAGGGAAAGCAACAGTCTTCAAAATGGTCATTAAAAGACAGTCTTGCATTGGCGCAAATGATGGATGAGGTAAGAGCACAAAACAAAATTTATTATCCTGGCGAAACTAAATGAAGAGAACTTAAAAAAGCTTGTTTGCTAGTTAAAAACAATTAAATTTGCATTTCAAAATGGTGGTTGTAGCTCAGTTGGTTAGAGCGCCTGATTGTGGTTCAGGAGGTCGTCGGTTCGAGACCGATCTTCCACCCCTCAAAGACAAGGGATAGCGTAATGTTATCCCTTTTTTATTTCCTCACTTGCACACTATTTGCACACAAGTCTTATCAAAGAATAACAACCATTAGGATCATTTACAAAATCTCAATAGCTACTGCAATGTATGTGTTTTGGTGGAGAAATGAAAATAGGTAAGTTACATGTGCCGCTTGTCCCTTAGCCTTGGGGGCGTGGGACAGCGGCACACCCATAAGACCTCATAAGACTATTTAACAGCCATCACGTTACAAACTTTCCCCAAACAACACCCCCCTAAAACCACTACACAGGAATCCTGGCTTAAGGCAATGATATCAATGGATTAGGAAGGATTTGGATTGTGTCCATTGGTGTAAAAGAAAAACCCTCCACTTGGGAGGGTAATTTTCTATATTGTTCAATATAAAGTAGTGGAAGTTTTTAAATGTTTAATTAAAAATCCATAACACGAACTGACATAACTGTATTGACAACTTTTCTAATTCCTGAGACCTTACTTGAAAACTCAGCAAATAGTGGATCACTTAGCATTTTCTTTGTATTGGAAAGTGCTGTTTTGATGTCAGGAGATCCTATCCATGCAAAATGAGAAAAATCCCCATTTTTACCAACTATTGGAAAGGCAAGCCCATAAGAATTTTCCTCATATCCTAATTTCTTTGCCATCTTTTGAGAAAAACTTTTAAATTCTTTCAAATATGCAGCTGGATTTGTTACTTCCATTTGATACAGCATAAATACATTATCTTCTGCCCAATCTTCTCCGTTATACCAAATAGGTGTATTTATAGATTGTGAAACATCAATAGAATATTCTGACAGTCTTTCATCTAAAAGTAATCTTACATCCATAGATTGACCATATGACATAAATGCATTTTCAAATGCCTCCTCATTTGGAAAACAAAATTGAATTGAATGGGTAGACTCTGTCGAGCCATTTGGAAGATAAGCAAATAAGGATTTTGTCCCTTGAATGTTTTTTGCCCAATCTGTATTCATTGCAGCAGTTATAGTTGAAACAACCATTTCTGAATTTTCTGCTTTGAAGTCAAAAAATACGCAATACTGTGCTTCAAGTGAAATTGAAGTAAACGTTAAAAACGCTAATAAATAATTTTTCATTTTAATTGATTTATGGTTAATAATATTTCTAAGGTAGAAAAAAGAATCGATGTAAAAGAAAAACCCTCCACTCGGGAGGGTTTAAAAAAGTTCAATCGTTATATAGCTTATTTAAATTAGACATTTTTTCTGGCGAACTCAAATTTGGAATAAACTCCATATTAAAAACTCTGCGACCATACATTTCAAGTGATTCACTGAAACTGTCTATATCTGTTTCGTAGCTATTTTCTCCAAATAATTCATTGTACTTTTCATACACTTTTTGCCATTCTTCACCGTTGTCATTTCCAAATTCCTCGTAATTAGCATGTCCAAAAACAACCATCGCTAAATTACCATCACAGCCTGAACCACAGTTCCAAACTTCCATGAAAATATCAGCATTTGATTCTTTTATTGCTTTAGCAACATTATTTCTAAATCTCCAAAAATCTCCTGATTTATGCGATTTAAAATTATATTCCATCACTCTTCTTAATGGCTTACTAAAAGGACTTACAGTAACATTTGAAGCATTTTTATTAAGCCAAAGCCATCTACCATTTGAATTTACCATATGATCAGCAACTTGTTCATTCCATAACTTTATTGCTTCTTTTGGAGGTTTTCTATCAAACCCCTTCATTTCATCCTCATATCTTACTCTAAAATATTTACCCATGTTAGGTCCAGCTGTAATTCTAAAGGTGTAAAATCTTAACTGTCCCTCTTTAGAATTATACAATTTAGTTTTCTTTTCAACTCCAGATTCAAATTTCTCATTCATTCCTCTATCCACAGTTATTATTCTGGTATTTATTATTTGTGAATAGGAAAAGGAACTAAATAGAAAAATTAATACTAATAATTTTTTCATTTTAATTGATTTATGGTTAATAATACCTCTAAAATATAGAGAATAGGTTACATATCAAAACTGACATCCATGTTTCAATAGAAAAACCGTTTTCTAAAACCCATGCCCCTGTGTTTGGGATAATAATGGATAGAAACTTTTAGCTTTTAAATACAATGTCATAGTCCACATCTTTACCTATATGCTTGGTTACATACTTACACACTGCTTCACTATCATAGATTGGTTGATAGTCTCCTACTGAAACATTACCTAATCCATGCTTTACTTCCTTATAGGACATGTCTGTATTAGTGCCAATAAGTATATGTACATGTTTGTTATTGTAATCTCCCTTGTCTCTCTCTGATACAAAGAACGCCTGTTCTACTTTATTTGAACGATACAGAAGCTTTGTAAGCCAGTTTCTTGCCGTCATGGTGTGAATCCTGTAAGGAGTTCTACAAGTTGCGAAGTAGTTCCATTGAAATTGCTGGATGAAGTCTGCGTAATCTTTTGATAAATTCATTCTCTTAAGTTTATGCAATAGCAGGTATTAAGGTAGTCCATGCCCTTGCTGGTTATTAAATACTAAGAATTGGAATGAATTTTATTTGAATACTCAAAGATACTCAATAAAAAAACAGCTAAATTAAAGGCGGTAAATCAGTGGTAGTTGTAATAAGAATAGGCAACGATACAGGCAACTGAAAAAAAGAAGCCCCGAAAACACAAGGCTTTCAGGGCTTAATAGTGGAGTCGGCGGGATTCGAACCCGCGTCCAAACAAGCGATCAAATAGCTTTCTTCAAGTTTAGTTTTCGTTTAATTTTCGAATGTATGCTGACCGAAAACAGCCTACATACACCTTAGCATCTCAATTGAAAAACACAAGCGATGCCCTTATGTTTCGATGTTGACTTTTATGGTGCCTCAATAAAGATCGCCGTCAACAAGGGCTATCCAGAGACATCCAGCTTTCCGACCTAGTCGGAACTTGGCATTAACGTACTATAATTCAGTTAATTATGCAGCTAGAGCGTAATTATTTTCGCCATTTAAAAAAGTGAAAAATGAGATTTACGAGCTGTAATTCAGCGCTCGACTTGCTTACCACTTCATGCGTCCTGCTGTCAAAACCAGTCGACCCCAGGTGTTTCAATGAACATTGATTCTACAAAATTACAAATATTAAGCCAAAGCATTTTAAAATTTAACTTTATTCAGCATTCTATGGGGAGCTCCTTCACGTTCTTTTTTCTTCAAAAAAAACAATTATTTATCCATTCCTTAGAAACAACCGCTAGAATTAATAATATATTTGCAGCGCTTAAAAAACACTATGAATTCTATTAAGAATATTGCCATTATCGCCCACGTTGATCATGGAAAAACAACCCTAGTTGACAAAATACTCCACCATTGTAATTTGTTTCGAACCAATGAAAGTACCGGTGATCTTATTCTCGACAACAACGATTTGGAACGTGAACGCGGGATTACCATTCTTTCCAAAAATGTAGCAGTTGAATACAAAGGGGTTAAAATCAATATTATCGATACCCCTGGCCACGCTGACTTTGGAGGTGAAGTAGAGCGGGTATTGAATATGGCAGATGGCGTATTGCTTTTGGTGGATGCGTTTGAGGGTCCTATGCCTCAAACCCGTTTTGTGTTAAAAAAAGCATTGGACCTTAAGCTCAAACCAATCGTAGTCGTAAATAAAGTCGATAAAGAAAATTGCACCCCAGAACAGGTACATGAGGATGTATTCGATCTTATGTTTGAACTGGGTGCAGAAGAATGGCAACTTGATTTTCCCACGGTTTACGGTTCAGCTAAAAACAATTGGATGGCTGAAGACTGGAAAACACCAACCGATTCTATAGAGCCACTTTTGGATATGGTATTGGCCCATGTACCAAGTCCAGAAATTAAAGAGGGAAATACGCAAATGCTGATCACCTCTTTAGATTTTTCTTCTTTTACGGGTAGGATAGCTATTGGGCGTTTGCAAAGAGGGCATTTAGACACTTCTATGAAGGTAAATTTGATTAAAAGAGACGGTTCTCAAACGGTTTCCAAAATAAAAGAATTGCATCTTTTTGACGGTTTAGGCCGAAAAAAAGTAGACCGAGTTGAAGCGGGTGATTTGTGTGCCATCATCGGTCTAGACGGTTTTGAGATCGGCGACACCGTAGCCGATTTTGAAAACCCTGAAGCCCTACCTACTATTGCTATAGATGAACCTACGATGAGCATGTTGTTTACCATCAACGACTCACCTTTCTTTGGTAAGGAAGGTAAATTTGTAACCTCAAGACATATCAGAGAACGTTTAGAGCGAGAGTTAGAAAAAAATCTTGCCATGCGATTGGAACATACAGATAGCGCCGATCGTTTTATAGTATACGGAAGGGGAGTACTTCACCTTTCCGTCTTAATTGAAACCATGAGACGAGAAGGCTATGAATTGCAAATCGGTCAGCCCCAGGTTATAATCAAGGAAATAGACGGTCAGAAAATGGAACCCATAGAAGAGTTGACCATAGATTTGCCCGAAGAGGTTTCAGGAAGAGCCATTGAGATGGTGACCCAGCGAAAGGGAGAAATGCTCAGCATGAATCCCAAGGGGAGTCGAATGATTTGCGATTTTAAAATCCCTTCTAGAGGGATTATTGGTTTAAGAAATCAATTGCTAACCGCCACAGCTGGAGAGGCAATCATGAATCACCGATTTATTGAATACAGCCCTTACAAAGGAGAGATTTCAGGAAGAATCAACGGTTCGTTGATCTCTATGGAAAAAGGATCGGCCATACCGTATTCTTTAGATAAACTTCAGGAAAGAGGAAAATTCTTTGTTGCTCCCAATGAAGAAATTTACACAGGGCAGGTCATTGGCGAAAACACAAGACAAGACGATTTGGTGGTCAATGTTACTAAAACCAAAAAACTTTCCAACGTTCGGGCTGCGGGGTCAGACGATAAAGTAAAGCTTGCCCCACCCATCAAATTTTCTTTAGAGGAAGCATTGGAATACATTCAAAAAGACGAATACGTCGAAGTAACTCCTTCTTCGTTAAGGCTTCGGAAAGTATTTTTAGATGAAAATGAACGCAAACGTCAAAAGGCTTAAGCCTCTTTTTTGGCAACAACCTCTTGCAGTTTACCGTCACTACACTGAAAGATTTTTCCGGGAAATTTGACAATCATGTTGTAGTCATGCGTAGCCATGATAATACTGATGCCTCCTTTGTGTAGTTCTTTAAAAAGCGACATAATCTCTTGACTGGTTTCAGGGTCTAAGTTGCCCGTAGGTTCATCTGCTATAATGAGTTCAGGATGGTTTAACAGTGCACGGGCAATGGCAACACGTTGCTGTTCCCCGCCGGAAAGTTCAAACGGAAATTTATGTAGATCTGCCCCTACTTTGACCATTTCAAGTACTTCATTGACTCGGGTTTGGATCTTTTGTTTTTCGCTCCATCCGGTAGCCTTTAAAACAAAAGCAAGATTGTCATAGACTGTACGGTCAGGCAACAATTTAAAGTCCTGAAAAACGACGCCTAGTTTTCTTCGCAATAAGGGGATGTCTTTGTCGTTTAATTTTACCAAATCATAACCAACGATAGTGCCTTGACCCTTTGACAAGGGCAGGTCACCGTAAAGCACCTTGAGTAAACTGCTTTTTCCGGCCCCAGTTTTACCGATTAAAAAAACAAAATCTCCTGCGGTTACCTTAAAATTAAGATTGGTTAAAACAACTTTATTTTCATTTTGAATGATCGCATTTTGAAGAGAAACTACAGGGTTTTGCATTGGTTTTTTCGATTTTTTTAAAGGTATGTTTTTTGTTGAATTTGATGATATTTTGTTAATAAAAATATACGTTTCTCCAGTTTTTACCGTTACAAAAGCATGTTGAAACAAGTATCTTTAACCCAATGATTTTTCACTCCCAAAAACGTTGGAATTACTACTTAATAGCACTCGTGTTTCCTGTGTTTCTATGGAGTCAGCTTTACCATTCGTACGGTGTTGATGATTTGGCTTCGCGTTATTTTGGTTTGGAGTATTTTCCTGCTTCTTGGCAAGCAAGCGTTTTTGCAGACGATGCCTACGCTTCTTTAGACGAAAAAAAACAAAACCAATTTAACTTATTGTCTAATGCGTTGCGACTCAATTACTCGGCTGCAGAAAAAATGTTGATGCAGTTTAAAAGTGAGTATCCCAATGCAAAAGAATCTGCTACAATAGATTATGATGTGGCTAATTATTATTTCAACAACGAAAAATACCGCTATGCACTGAAATGGTTTTCTAGGGTTACGGAAAGCCAAATTCCTAAGCTCGAGGTTCCGGTTTATAATTTTAATAAAGGCTACACCTTGTTTTCTGCCAAACGCTACGAGCAGGCCAAGCCTTATCTGGAAAAAGTAAAGAACGCTAAAGATTACGAGTCAGATACCCATTACTATTTGGGTCATATCGCATATCAGCTGGACGATTACGATACAGCTGTATCGGAATTTAATGACATCACAGATCCTGATCAAAAAGAAAACCTCAACTATTTTCAGGCTGACATGAATTTTCGTTTGGGGCGTTTTCAGCAGGCCATACAATTGGCGAAAAAGGTGTTGGAGGATCCTTCAACTGAGGTGGTGTCTGAGGCTTCCAAAATTATAGGTGAAAGCCATTTTAATCTCGGCGAATATGCTGCTGCAATTCCCTATTTGGAAGCATATAAAGGAAAAAAAGAAAAGTGGGACAACACAGATTTTTATCAATTGGGGTTTGCTTATTACAACACCCAATCCTATGAAAAAGCGTTGGCTCAATTCAATAAAATTATAAGTGCAAACAATGCTTTGGCTCAGAACGCTTATTACTATCTGGCCGATTGTTACATGAGATTAAACAATAAAGCTGCCGCTCAAAATGCATTTAAAAAAGCCTCAGAAATGAATTTTGATTCAGAAGTAGCAGAGGATTCCTTTTTTAATTATGCTAAGTTGAGTTATGAAATCGGAAATCCTTACGAAACACCTCCACAAGTATTGATCAGCTTTTTGGATACCTACCCAAAACACGAGCAAGCAAAATTGATCGGTGAACTTTTGGTAAGTTCTTATACCAAAGAGGGCAATTACCTAGAAGCAATTAAAATTTTAGACGGAAAAAGTGGATATAAGGACAAAGCGACTTTAGCGCAGGTAGTATTACTTCAAGCCATTGTAGAATTTAACAACGCCCGCTACAACGAGTCGAGCAATTTGTTTATGCGGGTGTTAAAAATCAATGAAAATGATTTTTTAGAGGCCTATGCACTTTATTGGCTGGGACGTTCAGAATACGAAAGAAACCTCTTTGATCGTGCTTTAGAGCACTTTAAAGCGTTTAAAAAGCATCCGCATCGTGCATGGGTTGAATCACACAATCGCCTAGAGTACGACATTGGTTATGTCTATTTTAAATTAGGGGAATATGCTTTTGCTTTAGAGGCTTTTGAGGCATTTGATTCCAAAAACAACAGCTTTGATACTGGATTTCAGCGCGATACTTTCTTAAGAATGGGGGATTGTTCTTTTGCTATGAGGAAGTATTGGCCTGCCATGGAGCATTACACTAAAGCATTAGCATTAAACGAAGCTGCTGGAGCCTATCCTAGCTTTCAAAAAGCTATGAGTTATGGTTTTGTGGATCGAAACCCAAAAAAAATCGAGACTCTTTTAACCTTACAACGCCAATACCCAAAAGATCCCCTTTTAGACGACACTTTATTTGAATTAGCCTCTGCATACAGTAGGGAAGGAGATTCCGAAAATGCCATTGCGACTTACGATAGCTTATTGAAAAAATTTACGAACAGTCCATATTTGGCTCAAGCGGCCTTAAATAAAGGGTTGATTTTGTACAATACCGAACGCTACGAACAAGCCCAAAGCGTACTTGAAGAGGTGGCAACTCAATACAAGCGCTACGCCGTGGCAGAACAGGCCGTACGAACGCTTCGCGAACTCGCTGTAGATCAGGGGAAGGTGGGGGAATTCAGTCAATGGATTCGGTCTCAGGGCTTGACAACTTTTACAGATACCGAATTAGAAAAAACAGCCTTTGAAGCTGCAGAAAAGCGTTTTTTGGAAGGTAATGTAAAGGCTGCAGAACGCATGTTGACCGAATACCTTAACGACTACCCTCAGGGGGTGTATGTGCTCACCGCAACCTATTATCTAGCCGAGCTATATTTTGAAACACAAGACTTAGCAAAGGCACAAGTCGCCTATGAGGAACTGGCTCAAGGGAGCGTTACCAACTATACCGAAAAAGCATTAGTGCGCTTAATCAGTTTATTAAAAAGTGAAGCTGAAGTCCGTCAGTCCATTCCCTATCTCGAAAATCTTGACTCCATTGCTTCATTTCAGGAAAACAAACGTTTTGCCTTGTTGAATTTAATGCAGGCTTATTATGCTGAAGAAGCCTACCTCAAAACCTTGCTCTTGACAGAACGCGTATTAAACCTGCCCGAATTGGAATCAAAGCTGCAATGGGATGCATTGACGTTAAAAGCGAAATCGGCAGTGGCAATTCAAGATACGCTAACCGCTGCGGAAACCTACAAAAAACTCGAGACGGCACCTGAATCCAATATCGTAGCCGAAGCGCTTTATTTTAGAGCCTATCAATTGTATGTCGACAAAAAATACGAATCCTCAAACGAATTGATTGGTAAAATAGCCCAACTCGGCAGTGCTAGTGGGATTTGGAATGTGAAAGCTCTCGTGCTTTTGGCTAAAAATTATTATTCTTTAGAAGATAGTTTTCAGGCTGTTTTTGTATTGGAGTCGGTCATTGAAAATTTTAGTGCCTACCCAGAACAGATTGAAGAAGCACAAAAACTGCTCGAACGTTATACACTAGATGAAAAAACACCCACAGATGCGAACTAGAGCCTATTTGTTTATCGCGATGCTGTATGTGAGCCTTGGGCTACCTGATCTTTATGCCCAGGAAGCAGAACCTGGGGGAATTTCCACACAAGAAGTTTTGGTGGTGAAATCCTATACACCCAGCCTTTCGGATGCCTTTAAAATCAATGGAGGACCCAAAATACCTGACAGCTTAAAGGGAGGGACTAAAGTATTGACTTTTAGAATTAAACCTGTAGCTGTCGTCTCCACTTTTGAGCCCAATAAGGCCACCCCCTTGAAGTTAAAAAAACGGTATGCTACTACTCCTTTCAATACCTTCTTTAGCGGGGGCTTCGGCACTTTGAATCAGGCGTATCTCAATGTTTCTAGTGTGATTGAGTTGGATCGTACACAACGATTTGGATTGAATTTTTATCGGGATGGCTTTGGAGCAGATGTGGGAGATTCAGTTTTAAAAAGTTCACAGAGTTTCAGCCAGTTCGGGACGCATCACAACTTGCAGAGCAATACGTACAACGTCAATACCCAATTGCAATTTACCACTCAAAGAAATAATTATTTTGGACTGTACGATCGCAATTGGGACGATTTTCTCCTCGGTTCTATAAATCCTGAGGTGGCTCGTAACTATTTTAAATTTCGCACCTATTGGGATTGGTTTGATTCGGTAGTAAGGAGTTTATCTTTTCAAGCGAATGTTAACTCAGATAATTTTGTTACTTCCGAACAACAATTGTCTCTAGGAGCTAATTTTACGACATCCTTTGCAGATGGAAAATTACAAGCCAGTACAGAAGTTCAAGGTCAAAATAGTTATTTTAAGGAGTCTTTTTACGAAAGCCAATCTCAGGGATATACTTTTGGTTTAGGAAAAATTAATTTGGAGTGGCTGTACAGTAAAAACAATCTAAAGCTCAAGTTGGGTGCAGGCGTGGCCTATGTGGAAGGAGATGAAACCCTCACTACTAAATTAAAGTATTACCCCGCTTTGGAGGTTTTTTATCAAAAAAAGAAAAGTCAAATTGCTCCTTACCTAACCGCCCAAGGGGGGGTGCAGTTGGCGACTTATCGTGAGTCGGCACTTTACAATCCTTACATCGCCCCCAGTACAAGCTTAAGAACAACCTTTACGAAATACAATGCCGTGTTAGGGGTACGTTCCAGTCTTTCTTCCGTTTTGAATTTCAATTTTGGATTACTGTATGATCAGGTTGAGAATTATCTATTTTATCAGCGTTTGCCCCTAAAAATCAAGGGAAATACGGATGCCTACCGGCTTTCAAATGCTTTTGAAAATCAATATGCCAATGTGGATTTGTACGGAGTAAAAGCTCAAATCAGAATAGATTTGGCAAAAAATAATTTTGTTCATTTTGAAACGGCTTACCGTCATTTCGAACTGGATGACACTCAAAAGCTCTACAATATCCCGGCTTTGCAAATGAGCTGGAAAAGTCAATTTAGGTATAAAAACCTCTTGACCTTGGCATTCAATGGAGAGGTCTGGGGCAATCGACCCGCTTTAGAACATGTGATTTTACAAAGTCTGTCAAACGAGAGTATTTATACTGAAGAAATTAATCTGCCCTTGTTTTTTAGATCTACCGCACATTTGACTCTAAGACTAAACGAACAATTTGACGCTTTTGTAAAAGGAAAATTTACCAACAGCGAACTGCATGGCCAATGGGGTTATTTTCAGGAGCCCTCTTTGATTTTGCTTGGCGGCATCACCTATAAATTCGACTTTCAATACTAACTATTCAAAGTAAATTTGTGGAAAAAGTATTTTTAATGAATACACTCAAATTTCATTACATTTGCCAAGTGAAAATTTAAAATTTCCAAATCAAGAATTCATATGAAAGTAAATCGCCTTTTTATTGCCTTTGGCCTTGTTGTAGGAATACTGCTCTCTTCTTGTCAGAATAAAGTAGATTTAATTGTTCATAACGCCAATGTATACACTATGGGGCAAAACAGATTAAAAGCTTCTGCATTTGTCGTGGACGATGGCAAATTCATCGATGTGGGTGGAGAAGAGCTTTTAGAAGCCTATGCAGCAAAAAAAGTACTTGATTTACAGGAATTGCCGGTTTATCCAGGTTTTATTGATTCTCATTGTCATTTTTTAAGTCTGGGCTTAAATCTGGGTAAGGTGGACTTGGTCGGAACCAAGAGTTTTGAGGAAGTTTTGGAACGAGTTGAACGCTTTGCGTCTAATAAAGAACTGAATGCAATTTCAGGACGTGGGTGGGACCAAAATGACTGGGAATCCAAAAAGCTGCCCAACAAAGAGGCTTTAGATGCTTTATTTCCCGATATACCTGTAGCCTTAAGAAGAATAGACGGCCATGCTATGTTGGTCAACCAAAAGGCTTTGGATCTGGCGGGAATCACTTTGGAAACCGAAGTAGCGGGCGGTCAAATTGTTAAAGAAAACGGCAAGCTGACAGGTGTGCTAATCGATACACCAATGAAATTAATAACAGCTATTTTACCTAAACCCAGTGTAGAAGAAAAAATTCAAGCCCTTCAAAATGCGGAAGAAATCGGATTTGCAAACGGGTTGACAACGGTGTCGGAGGCTGGATTAGATAAAGACGACATATTTTTAATTGACAGCCTTCAAAAGGCAGGACTGCTCACGATGCGTGTTTATGCCATGGTTTCTAATACACCAGAAAATTTAGAATATTTCCTCAAAGAAGGGCCATACAAAACCGATAAACTCAATGTGCGTTCGTTTAAGGTTTATGCAGATGGTGCTTTAGGGTCACGAGGTGCCGCACTTAAAGAAGCATACAGTGACTTGGAAAACCATACAGGTGCGTTTATAACTCCCAAAGACTCTCTTGAGGCGCTAGCCTACAAACTAGCGGCTTCTCCCTTCCAAATGAATACCCATGCCATAGGAGACGCTGCAAATCAGGTGGTATTGGAAGCCTACAGTAAAGCCTTGGTTTTTTCAGATGATCCTAGATGGAGAGTGGAGCATGCTCAGATTATCGATACCACTGACATTGAACTTTTTAATAGAAAAATCCTTCCTTCAGTTCAACCTACGCACGCCACTAGCGATATGTATTGGGCAGAAGATCGTTTAGGAAAAGACCGCTTAAACGGAGCCTATGCCAACAAAGCCCTTCTTGAGCAATCCGGTCGACTAGCCTTAGGCACAGACTTTCCAGTAGAGGAGGTCAGTCCATTTAAGACCTTCTATGCTGCGGTAGCAAGAAAGGACAGCAATGCGTTTCCTGAAGAAGGCTATTTACCAGAAAATAAATTAACGGAACTGGAGGCCATAAGAGGAATGACTATTTGGGGCGCCTATGCCAACTTTGAAGAGAAAGAAAAAGGCTCCATAGAAGCGGGTAAGGTTGCTGATTTTATCATACTCGATCGAGACATTGCAAAGGTGAACGAAAAAAGAATTCTCAAAACACGAGTGGTAGCCACTTTTGTCGACGGTCAAATCGTTTACAGCAATCGCATCAACTAGGATTGCTTTAATATTTTTAACCCCTAGGCTCTATATAAGGTTATAAATTAACATTTTACTCTAATACGCTTCTTTTAGTTTAAAATATTAATCATAATACCATTATGATATTATTTTATTATACTGAAGTTTACTTTTGCTAAAAAATTATATTATGTGTGGTATTGTATGTGCTTTTGATTTAAAGCAAGCTTCAGAACAACTTAGACCCGAACTGATTGAAATGTCGAAATCCCTTCGTCATAGAGGGCCAGATTGGAGTGGAATTTACAGTTCCGATCAGGCGATATTGGTTCATGAGCGGTTAGCAATTGTAGATCCGACCTCAGGAAAACAGCCGTTGATAAGTCCTTCGGGAAATCTTGTATTAGCTGCCAATGGAGAGATATACAACCACCGGGAATTAAGAGCGCCCTATGAAGCTTCCTATGGATTTAAAACCCAATCGGATTGTGAGGTGATTTTGGCCCTTTACGAAAATGAAGGACCTTCTTTTGTAGAAAAATTAAATGGAATATTCGCTTTTGCCATTTTTGATGAAGCAAAAAATGAATTTTTTATAGCTCGTGACCATATGGGCATCATTCCCTTGTACATGGGGTGGGATGGTGACGGTACGTTTTATGTCGCATCTGAATTAAAAGCCTTAGAAGGAGTTTGCTCTAAAATTGAACTTTTCCCTCCAGGGCATTATTTTCACAGTAAAGACAGTGCCCCTACCGCATGGTACACCCCCGACTGGAAAGATTTTGAGAAGGTAAAAAACAATACAACTTCTATTGAAGAGCTGCACGATGCTTTATCCGACGCTGTCCACAGACAGTTGATGAGTGATGTTCCCTATGGGGTATTACTTTCCGGAGGATTGGATTCTTCGATTACCTCAGCCTTAGCTAAAAAATTTGCGGCCCATCGAGTCGAAACTGACGACCAACAAGCCGCTTGGTGGCCTCAGTTGCATTCCTTTTCAGTGGGACTGGAGGGTTCTCCCGATTTAGCTGCCGCACAAGAGGTGGCAAAACATATTGGTACCGTTCACCACGAAATAAAATTTACCATTCAGGAGGGCTTGGATGCCATTCGTGAGGTTATCTATCATTTGGAAACGTACGACATTACGACCATTAGAGCTTCCACACCCATGTATTTAATGGCAAGAGCCATCAAAGCTTTGGGAATTAAAATGGTCTTGTCTGGAGAAGGAGCTGACGAGCTTTTTGGAGGGTACCTTTACTTCCACAAAGCGCCCAATGAAAAAGAGTTTCATGAAGAAACGGTTAGAAAGCTAGAAAAGCTCCACCAATACGATTGTTTGCGTGCGAACAAATCCTTAGCCGCTTGGGGTATTGAAGGTAGGGTTCCATTTTTAGATAAAGAATTTATCGAAGTTGCTATGCGACTCAATCCCAAGGATAAGATGATAAGAGCTGATCGAATGGAAAAATGGGTGTTGCGTAAGGCCTTTGAAAATTACCTGCCCGAAAGTGTGGCTTGGAGACAAAAGGAGCAGTTTTCTGACGGAGTAGGCTACAGTTGGATTGATACGCTTAAGGAATTAGTTGCTACAGAAGTAACAGATGAACAAATGGAGAATGCACATTACCGTTTTCCGGTGCAAACTCCTCAAAACAAAGAAGAGTTTTATTACAGAACCATTTTTGAGTCCCACTTCCCTAGTGAAGCGGCTGCATTAAGTGTTCCCTCGGTTCCCTCAGTGGCCTGTAGTACCCCTGTTGCATTGGCTTGGGATGCTGCGTTTCAAAACCAAAACGACCCCAGCGGACGTGCGGTGGCCAAGGTTCATGAACAAGGCTATGAGAACTAATTAAAAAAGGCGCTTTATCGGCTTTAAAACGGACTTATTTTTACACACCTTTTGTTGATAACTTCGCAAGATCTACAAGGCTTTAGGACGAATTTGACGGGTCATATTTTTATATTTGTTAGTAACCATTTTTAGGTATTAACGAAAAGCATTATGAGCGAAGAAAATCAGAATAAAAATTACTCTGCAGATAGCATACAGGCACTGGAAGGAATGGAGCACGTACGGATGCGTCCTTCCATGTATATTGGGGATGTAGGTGTTCGAGGATTACATCATTTGGTCTATGAGGTCGTAGACAATTCTATTGACGAAGCTTTGGCAGGTCATTGCGATGAAATTTCTGTAATCATCAACGAAGACAACTCCATTACAACCCGAGATAACGGTCGTGGGATACCCGTAGACCTACACAAAAAAGAGGGGGTTTCTGCTCTTGAAGTAGTCATGACTAAAATTGGTGCGGGAGGAAAATTTGACAAGGATTCGTACAAGGTCTCGGGTGGACTTCACGGAGTGGGGGTTTCTTGTGTCAACGCCTTATCGGAAAGTTTATCCGCGACGGTATATCGAGACGGTAAAATTTGGGAACAACAATACGAAAGAGGAAAAGCCCTTTCACCCGTTAAAGAAATAGGAACAACCGACCAAAGAGGAACCTTAGTTACTTTTAAACCCGACCCGCAAATCTTTACACAAACACTGGAATACAGCTATGAAACCCTCTCCCTCCGTATGAGAGAATTGGCTTATCTAAACAAAGGGATTAAAATTTCCATTGTAGATAAACGCCACAAAGACGATAAAGGGGAATTTATTGGAGAAGAATTTTTATCCAAAGAAGGACTTAAAGAATTCATCCGTTTTTTAGACGAAACGAGAGAGTCCATCATCGGGGATGTTATAGCTATGGAAGGTGAAAAAAATGACATTCCTGTTGAGGTGGCGATGACATACAACACTTCCTTTTCAGAAAACCTGCACTCCTATGTCAACAATATCAATACCCACGAGGGGGGTACGCATTTGTCTGGTTTCCGACGTGGCTTAACAACCACCCTGAAGAAATATGCCGACAGTTCGGGCTTGTTGGATAAATTAAAGTTCGAAATTGCAGGAGATGATTTTAGAGAAGGGCTGACGGCCATTATTTCTGTAAAAGTGGGCGAGCCCCAGTTTGAAGGCCAAACCAAAACCAAATTAGGCAATAGGGAAGTTACTGCGGCAGTTTCTCAGGCGGTTTCGGAGATGTTGGAAAATTATCTCGAAGAAAATCCAAACGACGCTAAAACCATAGTTCAAAAAGTAATCCTTGCTGCTCAAGCACGGCACGCGGCTCGTAAAGCACGTGAAATGGTTCAGCGCAAGACAGTCATGAGTGGCGGAGGACTTCCTGGTAAACTCTCAGATTGCTCAGAACAAGATCCTGCAATGTGTGAAGTATTCCTTGTAGAGGGAGATTCTGCAGGAGGTACAGCCAAGCAAGGTCGCGATCGAAATTTTCAAGCCATCCTGCCCTTAAGAGGTAAGATTTTGAATGTTGAAAAAGCAATGCAACACAAAGTCTTTGAAAATGAAGAAATCCGTAATATTTATACCGCCCTTGGGGTCACTATAGGAACAGAAGAAGACAGTAAGGCGTTAAACCTAGAAAAGTTGCGGTACCATAAGATTGTTATTATGTGTGATGCTGATGTGGATGGTAGCCATATTTCAACCCTTATTTTAACCTTTTTCTTCCGCTATATGAAAGAGTTGATTGAAGCAGGGTATATCTACATTGCCACACCTCCTCTTTATTTGGTGAAAAAAGGACAGAAAAAAAGCTACGCTTGGAATGACGACCAACGGGATCGCATAATGCAAGAATACGGTTCTGGATCTGCTGTACAACGCTATAAAGGGTTGGGAGAAATGAACGCAGAACAATTGTGGGACACGACCATGAATCCAGAGGAGCGTACCCTTAGAAAAGTAACCATTGACAATGGAGGCGAGGCCGATCGAATATTTTCTATGCTCATGGGGGATGAAGTACCACCACGAAGAGAATTTATTGAAAAGAATGCCATTTACGCTAATATTGACGTCTAAACAGAGTTTTTTTAAAAACGAAATATTTTAAATTTAACAACAAGATTAATGAAAGTAACAATAGTAGGGGCGGGTAATGTAGGAGCCTCTTGTGCGGAGTATATTGCGCAAAAACGAATAGCAAGTAAAGTAGTTTTATTGGATATTAAAGAGGGGGTAGCGGAAGGAAAAGCGCTTGACCTTTCTCAAACCGCCACTACTTTGGGTTTTAACACTACCATTACAGGAGTCACAAATGATTATTCTGCAACCGCAGGAAGTGATGTTGTGGTCATTACCTCTGGAGTGCCCCGTAAACCAGGGATGACTCGAGAGGAATTAATAGGTATTAATGCAGGAATTGTTCAGGCGGTATCTTCCAGTATTTTGGAGCATTCTCCAAACACCATTATCGTAGTGGTTTCCAATCCGATGGATACCATGACCTATCTTGCTTTACAAGCTACTGGCTTGCCAAAAAATCGTATCATAGGAATGGGAGGAGCTTTAGACAGTTCTCGATTCAAAACCTATTTGTCCAAAGCCTTGGATAAACCTGCAAACGACATCCAGGGAATGGTAATCGGTGGACATGGAGATACAACGATGATTCCACTTACTCGTCTGGCCAGTTACAACGGTGCTCCAGTCTCTCAATATTTAGACGAAGCTACTTTAAAGCAAGTATCTGCTGATACTATGGTGGGAGGAGCTACGTTAACCAAATTATTGGGAACATCAGCCTGGTATGCTCCTGGCGCATCGGTAGCCTTTCTCGTCGATAGTATTTTGGGAGATCAAAAGCGGATGATTCCTTGCTCAGTATTGTTGGAGGGAGAATACGGTTTAGAAGACATTTGTATAGGAGTTCCTTGTATTATTGGAGCAGCGGGTGTGGAAGCCATAGTGGATGTCAAATTAAACGAGCAAGAAAAGCAGCAACTCAATGAAAGTGCAGACAAAGTACGAGCAATGAATGCTGCACTTAAAGAGGTTCTTTAAAGCTTAAATTTCAAGGACAGTCAATTATCTTCTCAAGAGTTGTCAAATCCTTGCTTTAATCCTATATTTGCACGCCTTAATTGAGCTTAAATTTTATTGAAATGCAAAATAATTCATTAATACGAGTTTTTGGAGTCTTATTTGCCCTAGTAAGCATCTACCAACTCTCTTTTACTTTCATTAGCAGTAGTGTTGAAACTGAAGCTGAAAACTATGCAATCCAAACCACTTCCGAGGAGGTCCCAGACTACTTAGAAGTTAGAGATCAAAAGGCTGCGGCTTACCTTGACTCCATTGGAAACAATACGCTGTATGGGTTTACTACTTACAATGATGCAAAGGCAAAAGAATTAAATAAAGGATTAGACCTTAAAGGGGGAATTAATGTGATCCTTCAAATTTCTATTCGTGACATCCTTAAAGGGCTGGCTGAAAACACACGTAATGTAGTTTTTAACAAGGCCTTGGACGAAGCCAACACCCTACAAAAGTCAACAGATGAACCCTATGTGGAATCCTTCTTTAAGGCTTTTGATGCGGTTAAAAGTGGGGAAAGGTTATCTTCTCCCGAGATCTTTGGCAACCGTACATTGAGCGATGAGATTAATTTTGAAATGTCCGATGTAGAAACTCAGGTTGTCATCCGAAGAAAAATTGATGAATCTATCGTATCCGCTTTTGAAGTACTTAGAAAGCGTATTGATAAATTTGGGGTAACCCAACCCAACATTCAACGTTTGGGAACTTCAGGTCGAATTTTAGTTGAATTACCTGGAGCGAAAGATGTAGATCGTGTTAAAAATCTATTGCAAAGTACTGCACAGCTTGAATTTTGGGAAACCTTTAAAAACGATGAGTTAATTGGTTTTTTAATTGAAGCCAATCAATTGGTTAGCAGCCAAAACGAAGCAACTGCTGCAGATGAATTAGAGGAAAAAGATGCCGCTTCAGAAATTGATGATTTGTTAGCCGATGTGGCTTCCTCAGACTCCATTACAGCGCCTACTTCCAATTTAATTTTGGATAAAATTGTAGGGCAAGGCTATCAAGGAGGACCGGTTCTCGCTCAATTTCCTGCTCGTGATGGGGAAGAGGTACTCGGATATTTAGATCAACCGAATGTTCGTAGATTATTGCCTGCGGAATACCGTTATGTGCGTTTTGCGCTTGGAAAACCAGATGCAGACAGTGATGTAGTTGAATTATATGCATTAAAGTCCAATAGAGACAATAAAGCCCCTCTGAGTGGAGGTGTGGTGGTAGATGCCATTCAAACGTTTGACCAATTAGGAAATCCAGCGGTTTCTATGCAAATGGATTCTCGAGGAGCACGTGTTTGGGAAACCATGACAGGAAAGGCTTTTAAAGAAGCCAGTAACATTGCTATTGTATTAGACGATATCGTGTATTCTGCTCCTGGTGTTTCCAATGGGGCTATTGCAGGGGGACGTTCAGAAATTACAGGAGACTTCTCCTTAAACGAAGCGATCGATTTAGCCAATGTACTGCGTGCGGGAAAACTACCTGCTTCAGCAGAAATTATTCAATCAGAAATAGTAGGTCCTTCCCTCGGTAAGGAAGCCATTGAGTCTGGTATTTATTCTTTTGTCATAGCCTTGATCTTTGTATTGCTTTGGATGGTATTTTATTACGGAAGTTCTGGGGTATTTGCAGACATTGCATTGTTGCTTAACATCTTATTAATCTTTGGAATTTTAGCAGGACTGGGAGCCGTGTTAACTCTTCCAGGTATTGCAGGGATAGTGCTTACGATTGGTATTTCGGTAGATGCCAACGTACTGATCTTTGAACGTGTACGTGAAGAATTGAAAAAAGGAAAAGGCATTCGAAAAGCGATTGCAGACGGATTTAACAATGCGCTTTCTTCAATTCTAGATGCTAACATTACAACAGGGCTTACCGCATTAATATTGTTTATTTTTGGCACGGGTCCAATCAAAGGATTTGCTACCACACTTCTCATCGGTATTGGAACTTCGTTATTTACCGCGATATTTATTACAAGAATCTTTGTAGACTCTCGAAACGACAAAGGGAAATCCGTTTCTTTTTCAACCCAAGCTACTAAAGGTTTACTTTCTGAAATCAATATTTCGTTCTTGCAACGACGTAAAATTGCTTATTTAGTTTCTTCTGTATTGATCCTCATCAGTTTGGCTTCTTTGACGTTCCAAGGACTGAACCAAGGCGTTGATTTTGTGGGAGGACGTTCGTACACCGTGCGTTTTGAAAATCCAGTAAATCCTACGGAAATCAGTGGGGTTTTAAACAACGAATTTGGAAGTGCAGAGGTGAAAACCTTTGGTGAAGAAAATCAACTTAAAATCACGACCAAATACAAAGTAGATGTAGAAGGTGTTGCCGTTGATGAAGAAATTCACGAAAAACTTTTTACTTCCTTACAACCTTATTTGCCTGACGGAATAACTTACGAAAGTTTTGTCAAAGGAAGTTCTGAAAAAACAATAGGGATCATGTCATCCATCAAAGTTGGTCCTACCATAGCCGATGACATAAAAAACAATTCATTTTTAGCGGTCATTGGTTCCTTGATCGTGGTCTTCCTTTATATCTTGTTGCGTTTCCAAAAGTGGCAATTTTCTTTAGGTGCAGTTACGGCTGTATTCCACGATGTTTTGATCGTATTGGGTATATTCTCTATCACGTATACCTTTATGCCTTTTAATATGGAAATCAATCAAGCGTTTATTGCGGCAATTCTTACCGTGATTGGATATTCCTTGAATGATACCGTGGTGGTATTTGACCGTATTCGCGAGTATGTGAACGAACACACCAAATGGGAATTCAACCAAACGGTAAATGCAGCACTAAACAGTACATTGAGTAGAACATTAAATACTTCTTTGACAACACTTATCGTTTTGTTGGCCATTTTTATCTTCGGGGGTGAATCCATTCGAGGGTTTATGTTTGCATTGATTGTAGGGGTCATCGTAGGAACCTATTCTTCCGTATTTATTGCGACTCCTGTCATGTACGATACGCAAAAAAATAAAGCAGTACTCGAGGAAAAAAAATAAAGTACTCCCAATTGCTCTAAACAAAAAAGCCGAATCTCTTTGATTCGGCTTTTTTGTTTTAGTACCCTTGTTTTATGGCATTTTTAATGTGTTGTACATGGTGTTCGCCATGCCATGCATAAATCATCAGGGTAGTATCTAAAGGGTAGCTTTTATTTCGTTCAGAATGGATGTAGCTGCGCTTAAAATCTTCTGGGCTTAGGTTTTCTAAAAACAATACCCATCGCTGATGAAGCGCTTTAAGTAAGTGAAGACTGTAGTCAATTTCTAAACTTGAGGCATCTGGAAGGGAGGCCCATTTTACTTCTTCATAATTTTTAATTGTTGGATTTTCCTCCAAAAGGGCATGTTTAAATCGCAAATAAGAATGCATGTGACTGTCTGCCAAGTGATGTACCACTTGTGCAATGGTCCAACCTTCTGGACGATACCGTCTTGATAGTACTGCAGGGGGTAAAGGTTTGACGAGTTCTTCGAGTTGTACATGTAGATTTTTAATCTTCAGTAGGGCCTGTTTTAGGTCTGCGGGTGAATACGTTGTATTCCATTCAAACTTCCCAATGGGATACTTAAGTTTTTCTAGAAGTTCTGAATTCATATTTTACTGTATGTAATGTACATTCCCTTTTGTATGCCCAGTTGATTACTTAATCCTCCATTGATTTCTAAAACATATTGAGCAGGCAGTTGAGAAGCGATCGAGCTGATATTATTGGGAGTGGCATTGTGGTGAATGTGAACAATTTTAAAATCTGGATCGATAAAAATCAAGTCTAAAGGTATCAGGGTGTTTTTCATGTAAAAATTTCGCAATTCACTTTCTTCAAACACAAAAAGCATCCCCGCATCTTTGGCCAATTGAGAACGGTACATCAGTCCGGTTTGTCTTTCGTAGGGGGAAGTTGCTATTTCAATACTAAAAGTAGCTATTGCTTGACCCTCCGAATGCAGTATGGATAGATTTCCTTCTTTTATAAAAGATATTTGCTGTTCTCGGACGGAATTGGAAGGGGATTGTTGACATTGGTTGAAAAAGACAACAATCAAAAGCAGGAGTACGCACCGAAGTCTTCTGTTCATGAGGATGCAACAGCCCTTTTTCTAAAGATGAGAAATAAGCCCAAAAGAATGAGAGGAATACTCAGCCACTGTCCGGTAGAAAAGAAAGGCATGAGTTCTTCAAAGCCCCCTTGGCTTTCTTTAAGGAATTCTATCAGAAACCGAATGCTGAACATTCCCGTAAAAAAGAGTCCTATCATATAGCCTTGCTTGTCTTTTCTAGCCGAATTGTATGCGGCCCGAAGGACAAAGAATAGGATCAAATAACACACTGCCTCGTAAAGCTGTGCAGGGTGCCTAGGTAATGTCTCTCTGTTGTTTATAAAGACTACACCAAAATTAGTACCGGTAAATTTTCCAACAATCTCTGAATTAAAGAAGTTTCCAATTCGAACAAAGGCTGCTCCCAAGGCAACGGGAACCGTTACTCTGTCCAGTAGCCAAAGGAGTGATTTCTCTTTAAATTTTCGCTTATACAAATAAAGGCCAATTAAAGATCCTATAACCGCTCCATGACTAGCAAGCCCTCTAAATCCAGTAAAAGAATAGCCGCTCGGCGTATCTCTGATGGGTAGGAGAATTTCCACCAGATGGTCTTGGTAGTAGTCCCAACTGTAAAAAAAGACATCTCCAAGACGGGCGCCAAGCAATATGGAAACCACCATATAGACAAATAAGGATTCTAAGTTTTCCAATGGAATTTTTTCTTTTTCAAATATTTTTTTCATGAGAAAATATCCAAGACCAAAGGCAATTACAAACATCAAGCTGTAATAATGAATTCCAAAAGAGCCTATTTTAAAAAGGGTTTCGCTGGGTGCCCAATCTATTTTTGCTAAAAACATATGCTGAGTTAAAGTCACAGTAAAAGTAACTAAAAACAAATCAAAACGAAATTTATCTTTAAGGAATAGGGTCGTAGCCTGAACCTCCCCAAGGGTGACATTTTGAAATTCTTTTAACCGCTAACCACCCTCCTTTAAATAGACCAAATTTGATCAAGGCATCTTTTGCGTAGTGGGAGCAAGTGGGTTGAAATCGGCATGTGGGTGGGAGTAGAGGAGATATTAAGAGCTGGTATCCCTTTATTAAAAGTACAAAAGGGAAAATAATAATTTTTTTCAAAAGAAAAAGATTAGTTTATTTTGAAAGTAGACCCTTCTGCAGTATCATTAATTTGAATTTGCATCTTTTGAAGGCTGTCACGAATCAAATCAGAAGTCTCAAAATCTTTATTGGCTCGTGCTTTGTTTCTTAGATCAATAAGGAGCTCTACCGTACCTTCCAGCTGACTCACCTCAGAATTGGTTTCACTTTTATCTGGGGTTTGCAAACCTAAAACTTCGTAAAAAAAGGAATTTATCGTTTTTGACAAGCGGGTCAGATCTTCTGCAGTAATCTGATGCAATCCATTGGATACTGCATTGATGTATTTTACCGCATCAAACAGATGAGCGATTAATACAGGACTATTAAAGTCGTCATTCATAGCCGCGTAGCAATTCTGAGTCCATGAGGCGATATCGAAGCCACTGGAAATAGGGCTAACGGTTAATTGATCTAGTTTTTGAAGGGCTTCCACCAAGCGTTGGAATCCTTTTTCCGAAGCCTCTAAAGCGCTCTCACTTAGATCAACGATACTTCTGTAATGTGCTTGCAGCATAAAGAAACGCACTACCATAGGGGAGAAGGGCTTCTTAAAAATGTCGTTTTCTCCGGTAAACATTTCGTTAGGAAGTATGTTGTTTCCTGTGGATTTTGCCATTTTTTTTCCATTCAGGGTAAGCATGTTGGCATGAATCCAATAATTTACCGGTGCCTTTTTGTATACGGCTTCGGCTTGAGCAATTTCGCATTCGTGATGAGGAAACTTCAAATCCATACCCCCTCCGTGAATGTCAAACTGAGTTCCAAGGTATTTGGTGCTCATTGCGGTACATTCCAAATGCCAGCCGGGAAAACCATCACTCCAAGGGGAGGGCCAACGCATGATGTGTTGGGGCTCTGCTTTTTTCCAGAGGGCAAAATCTTGAGGATTTCGCTTGTCAGTTTGCCCTTCAAGTACTCTAGAGTTGTGAATCAATTCCTCTATATTTCGGCCACTTAATTTACCATAAGCCATATCCTTATTAAAGTGAAGCACATCAAAATAGACAGAACCGTTTACCTCATAGGCATACCCTTCGTCCATGATTTTTTTGATCAATTCAATTTGCTCAACAATATGCCCTGTGGCGGTGGGTTCTATACTGGGGGGTAACGCATTGAATTGGGCCATGGTGTTCCTGAAATCAACTGTATACCGCTGAACAACCTCCATGGGCTCAATGGATTCTAGGCGTGCTTTTTTTGCAATTCGATCTTCTCCTTCATCGGCATCATTTTCAAGGTGACCCGCATCTGTAATGTTGCGCACATAACGGACTTTATATCCAAGGTGTTGAAGGTACCTAAAGATTAAGTCAAAGGAAATAAAGGTTCTGCAATTTCCTAAATGAACATTGCTGTAGACCGTGGGACCGCAGACATACATGCCCACATGATCAGTAAGTATCGGTTTAAAAGGTTCTTTTTTTCCGTTTAATGAATTGTAAACCGCTAATGCATGTTCCATCAGAATGTGGTGTCTAATTGGATATAATCTAAAAATTCTCGTTTTTTATCCTCAGATTGAAAGGCACCACCGAATTCGCTGGTTACAGTACTACTAGCAACATCACTTACCCCTCTGGAGTTTACACATAAATGTTTTGCATCAATGACACAGGCGACATCCTTAGTGCCTAATACAGTTTGAAGTTCTTGAACAATTTGAAGGGTAAGGCGCTCTTGAACTTGGGGTCTAGCAGCATAGTATTCAACTATGCGATTCATTTTAGAAAGCCCCACTACGGTTCCTTTTGAAATATAAGCTACATGGGCTTTACCTACAATGGGTAGCAAATGATGTTCACAAGTAGAGTAGAGGGTAATGTTTTTTTCCACTAACATTTCACCGTATTTGTACGAGTTTTTAAAGGTTGAGGCCAATGGTTTTTTGTCGGGATGAAGTCCGCCAAAGATTTCTTTAACATACATTTTAGCAACGCGAAGGGGTGTACCGCTAAGGCTGTCATCTGTAAGGTCCATTCCTAACGTGTCTAAAATGGCCTCAAAATGTTTTTGAATCAACTGTATTTTTTCTGCGTCAGTTTTCTCAAAAGCATTTGCTTTAAGAGGGGTAATGGCAGAGGAGGAAAAATGGTCATCCCCAGGCTGGTCAACGCTGTCAGTGATTATTTTTTCTAATTTCATAGGTTCTAAAGATGCCTACAAATATACTCAATTTCTACAAGGAAAAAAGAGTCCGTATCGGATCAAAGTTTTACATTGTAACTGAGGCTGACTTGCGAAAACGTATTGGCAAGGGTATAGGAATCGTTTAAACCTTCAGAAAACAAACTGTAGTTTCTGCTCTTGTTGAGTTGTACAAAGGACAAACTGAGCGAATTGGTGCCAAAATCAAATCCAACTCCAAAAGTAACTGCCTGATCGGACACATCTAGTTTTTTTTGAGGGTTGGTTCGATTGAGGACTCCAGCTCTTAAACTGATATCCTTGAATCGGTATTCTCCTCCCACCTTTAGCGTTTGTAGGGCACCAAACGTCTCAGGCAGACTCCGCGTTAGATTGTCTAGATACCCACTTCCCCTTTCTCGACTTAAGGAAGTATTGGCCGCATTTTGTACGCTGTAATCCACAGATAGTAAGCCTTTTCCACCAAAAATATAGGCTGCACTTAGCGTTGTTTTAGCAGGAAGTATTAGCCTGTAAGGCTCGTATTGGTTGGTAATGTCTGGATCAATTTTTTCACTAAAAATAACCCCTTGATCCACATACATAGAGGATATATTTTGATTTGTTTCTTCGGAAATATCCAAAAACTGAGGGGAATCATAGATCAATCCCAACCTCAGATTCTGAAGACGGAAAATAGCGCCAAGCTGGACGGAAACCCCTTCTCCATAACTGCTTAGTTTGTTTTCAAAGCCAATATTATACACGGGAGAATCAGAGTAATGGCCGGATTCAAAAAAGGATTGATCGGAATGGTATTCCAGTTTGTGGATGTTCAAATTTACCCCCAAGTGCAATACATTTTCATATAACCCACTGAAATTTAAACTGGTTTTTCGGTGTACTCCTTTGGATAAAAGATCCAGTTTGTGGTCTACCTGGCCATATTCTAGGTTTGAAAAATATTCTGTTTCCTTATCGTCAAAACTAAACGGATTGATAATATAGGATTGATAGCCTAAAAAAGCTTGTTGTGCAGCATAGCCCTTTTCTTCTCCTAAAAAACGATAGACGTCTTTAATTTCCTCATTTTCGTAAAGCGGTAAGTTTTCAAAGGGCAATCCATCAGCGTAGTAAAGAAAATAGGAGTCTATGCTCTTTGAATTTCTTCCTAAAACTGTAGCTTGTTGATCAAACCGTGCTACCGTATGACCATTTATCCCAAAGCTCAATCGGGTCCATGGACTGCTGGTATCCGTATTGTTTAATACAATTATGGCTCCAATTTGGTTGAATTTTGAGTTATGGTCCTCTTTACTTAGTGTGCTCCCATAATAGGAACTTTGAATGGTTTGGTTGGTATAGCTAAAAGTGCCTCCAAATTCAGAATGTAAAAAAACGGAAGATCCGGCGGGATTTAGGGATACCGCACTAAGATCGCCCCCCAGCGCTCCAAAAGCACCTGCCATGGCATTGTATCTTGCAGAACCGTTTAATTCGTCAGCTAATACAGTGGTTATTTCATTAACTTCTTGACAAACAGCAAGTTGTGTTTGAATAAAAGCTATAAGTAGTAAGATTAAATTACGCATGGGTGGTGTAACTAAGATTAAAAATTAAGGATTTCTTCGACCGCCGCTTGAACTTCTGCCACTGCTTGAAGAGTAAGATCTTGAGCTTCCAGAATTAAAGGAACGACTAGGTGTAGTAGTTCTATAACTAGGGGTGCTGTTGTAGCTTCTTCTAGCCGTAGTGTTGTAGTTGCTACTTCTGCTTGTTCGTTGTGGAAGGGTACGGGATGATCTGGAGGAAGAAGAAGTACTTCTATTCACAGATCTTGGTGATTCTCTATCCGTTCGAGTCCGATTGCTTAAGGTATAACGAGACTGGGTAAAACGACCGTTAGAACTTCCTTGAATTCCCTTAGGGTTCGTGCTAGAGTCGTTTGCTCTGTTAATGCTTGAGCCACCACTGCTTCCATAGACCGGTCTCCGGGTTTTTGACATGTCGCTAAGTTTGGATTCGGCATCTCTTCTGTTCGTAAGTAAATAGGTATTTCCTAAAGAACTGATGCCTCTACCTACATTCAAAAGATTAAGGGGCGTTGGGTTCACATCGCCACTTTTAGTTTTGGCATTCCGTTCTTGTGTTCTTTCTGTGCGTCTGGATTCCCCATAGTTTTTTTCTCCTCGACCGGAGTTTACGCGAGCTACCGTAGTTGCGTAATCACTTCCTCCAAAATAGCCGTGGTGGTTAGGGTTGTTACCTCCCCAACGATTCCATCGATTCCATCGATTCCAACGGTAGCCGAAACTGTATCCGGGATAATAGCCAAAAGGACTGTAGAAGGGATCATATCCCCAAAAACCAGCAAAGCCTCCGTAGCCATAATAAGGGTTGATGTAAGGATTATAATAAGGAGCGATATAGCCACCATACCCAAAACGAAAAGGGTCATTAAAGTAATAACCGCTCCAAAATGGAGAAGCTCGAAATGCAAAACCGGACAGTCCCCACAAATAGTTCGGACTGTTGTCAATGATTATTACCTCCGTTTGAGAGGTTTTTTCTCCCCATGGAATTTGAGAAGATTCAATAGCGGTATTTTCGTTGGCGTAGGATTGTTCAGAGGTATAGCTATCGGTATCTGTAAAAAAAACCTCATTTTCTGCTACGGTTCCTTGGGCTGCATCTTTAAAGTAGTCTGAATAATAGGAACTGTTAGTTGATTTGGGTTGGGAGGATTGTTCTGTGCGTACTTGTGTTTTTGTGGAATAAATTCCATCTGACGAAAAATAGGATGCACCTTGAAAACTACCACAACCTACAAAGGTTAGTGAAGCTATAAAAGCAGTAAAAAAAACTTTAATTTTCTGGAAGTTTGTTCGTGCATTCATAATCAATCGTTTTAGAGATGTGGTCCAAAAAGTTTAGCTTTGCACCACAAAGAATTTGTATAATCAAATATAGGCAAAATCTATGCCAAAAATTTATGGGTACTAAATTAACCTCCAGAGAAAAAGACTATTCAAAGTGGTATAACGAAATAGTGGTTCATGCAGATTTAGCAGAAAATTCAGCGGTACGAGGGTGTATGGTTATCAAACCCTATGGCTATGCGATTTGGGAAAAAATGCAAGCCGAGTTGGATAAGATGTTTAAGGCTACAGGACATGAAAATGCCTATTTTCCTCTTTTTGTTCCCAAGAGTTTGTTTGAAGCAGAGGAAAAAAATGCAGAAGGGTTTGCTAAAGAGTGTGCAGTTGTTACCCATTATAGACTTAAAAACGACGAAGACAAACCGGGAAAATTAAAAGTAGACCCTAACGCTAAATTAGAGGAAGAATTGGTCGTCCGACCGACCAGTGAAGCAGTTATTTGGAATACCTACAAATCATGGATTCAATCGTATCGGGATTTGCCAATTTTAATCAATCAGTGGGCCAATGTGGTTCGTTGGGAAATGCGAACGCGTTTGTTTTTAAGAACAGCAGAGTTTTTGTGGCAAGAAGGGCATACAGCTCATGCTACTGAAGCCGAAGCGCTGGAAGAAACCAAGCTGATGAATCAAGTTTATGCAGATTTTGTTCAAAACTATATGGCCATCCCAGTAATTCAAGGAACTAAAACAGCTAGTGAACGATTTGCAGGAGCTCAAGAAACTTATTGTATTGAAGCCTTAATGCAAGATGGTAAAGCATTGCAGGCGGGCACCTCTCATTTTTTAGGTCAGAATTTTGCGAAAGCATTTGATGTTAAATACGCAACTGCCGAGGGTGGCTTAGAATATGTATGGGCTACCTCTTGGGGTGTTTCTACACGCCTTATAGGTGCTTTAATCATGACCCACAGTGACGACAACGGCTTGGTGTTGCCACCCAATCTTGCCCCCATTCAAGTAGTTTTTGTTCCTATCTATAAAGGAGCGGAGCAACAAGCTGAAATTGCTGCATGTGTCGAACAAATGAAAGCCCAGCTGGAAGAAAAAGGGATTCGCGTAAAATTTGATAACAGAGATAAGTTCAAGCCTGGGTTTAAATTCAATGAATACGAATTAAAAGGTGTGCCACTTCGTGTAGCCATAGGCCCAAAGGATCTTGAAAAGGGTACGGTTGAAGTCGCACGAAGAGATACGCTTACGAAGACTGTAGTTGCTCAAGATGCTTTGGTGGAATTTATTACCGACCAATTGGAAACGATTCAAGGGGATTTGTTTCAAAAGGCCTTAGCGTTTAGGAAAAATCACATTACTGAAGTCGATGATTTTGAGTCGTTTAAGTCGGTAATTGAGGGCAAAGGTGGTTTTGTTTCTGCCCACTGGGACGGGACTGCTGAGACGGAGGAAGCCATTAAAAACGAAACTAAAGCCACCATTCGATGCATCCCTTTAGAAGCAAAAAAAGAAGCGGGTCACTGTGTCTATTCAGGAAAACCATCAACACAACGCGTTCTTTTTGCAAAAGCGTATTAATTGTTTTTAAATAAGGGTTGTTTAATAATATTTTTACGTGTACATTTGCGCACGAAAAATATGGCCCGTTCGTCTATCGGTTAGGACGCCAGGTTTTCATCCTGGAAAGAGGGGTTCGACTCCCCTACGGGCTACAAATTAATTTTTAATATGGCAAATCATAAATCTGCTTTAAAACGCATTCGTTCGAACAACAAAAAAAGGCTCTTAAATCGCTTTCAGCACAAGACGACTAGAAACGCAATTAAAAAGCTTAGAGAATTAACAGACAAGAAAGAAGCAGCCAAAATGTTTCCTTCTGTGGTTTCTCTTATCGATAAACTTGCAAAGAAAAACATTATTCATGCCAACAAGGCTGCGAATTTAAAATCAAAACTTGCAAGCCGTATAGCCTCTTTATAAGTAAGAAGCAATTTGATCCTACCAAAAAAGGCTCCTCATTTGAGGAGCCTTTTTTAGTTAAAAGCTTAACGGGTTGTTAAGAATTCATCGAGATTAAAAACTCCTCATTACTCTGTGTTCTTTGGAATCTGTCGTTGATAAATTCCATGGCTTCCACAGGATTCATGTCGGCCAAGTATTTTCGCATGATCCACATACGTTTGATGGTGTTTTCGTCCAACAAAAGATCGTCTCGTCTTGTGCTGGAAGAAACCAAATCAATGGCTGGGAATATACGTCGGTTCGCAATACGGCGATCCAATTGAAGTTCCATATTCCCTGTTCCTTTAAACTCCTCAAAAATCACTTCATCCATTTTAGAGCCTGTTTCAGTCAAGGCTGTAGCGATAATGGAAAGCGATCCCCCGTTTTCAATATTACGAGCTGCTCCAAAGAAGCGTTTGGGTTTGTGCAATGCATTCGCATCCACACCCCCACTTAATATTTTTCCAGATGCGGGTTGAACTGTATTGTACGCACGAGCAAGCCGTGTAATTGAGTCTAAAAGAATGACAACATCATGGCCGCACTCTACAAGACGTTTCGCTTTTTCTAATACGATATTGGCTACTTTCACATGTCGATCGGCTGGTTCGTCAAAGGTAGAGGCTACTACTTCTCCGTCCACATTGCGTTGCATATCAGTAACTTCCTCTGGACGTTCGTCGATAAGAAGAATTAACTGATACACTTCAGGATGATTGGCCGCAATGGCATTGGCAATGTCTTTTAAAAGCATTGTTTTTCCTGTCTTAGGTTGCGAAACGATCATACCTCTTTGCCCTTTACCAATCGGTGAGAATAAGTCCATGATGCGTGTTGAAATGGTACTTTGCTTTTCTGCAAGATTGAATTTTTCTTGTGGAAAAAGAGGGGTTAAATGTTCAAACGAAACCCGGTCGCGAACTACTTTCGGATCAAGTCCATTGATTTTATCCACCTTGATAAGAGGAAAATATTTTTCTCCTTCTTTAGGAGGACGCACCGAACCCAATACTGTGTCGCCTGTTTTTAATCCAAAAAGACGAATTTGAGACTGAGACACATACACATCGTCGGGAGAAGAAAGGTAGTTGTAATCTGAGGAGCGAAGAAATCCATAGCCCTCGGACATCATTTCTAACACCCCTTCGGTTTCCACTATACCGTCAAACTCGAAATCGGGTTGACGGTACCTGCTTTTATTGTCTTTGTTATGACTGTGGTCCTGACGATTTTTATTGTCATTTTTTTTAGGTGCACCGTTTTTATTCGGATTTGGAGTGTTTTGGTGCTGGTTTCCTTTTTTGTTAGTAGGGTTGTTGTTCGTTTGTTGAGGATTGTTGTTTGATTGTTGGGGGTTCTCCCGCTGAGGCTTCGTCTTAGATTTTTGTACTGGAAGTACTTTAATCGAAGTCTTGCTTTCTGTTTGTGATTTTTCTTTGGTTTTTTCGCTACTGACGTTTTCGTCCGGTACTGAGGCGATAAAATCCACGATTTGATAAATCAATTCTAATTTTTTTAAACCGGCAATTCTCTTGATGCCAATTTTTTTTGCAATTTCCTGTAATTCAGGTAATTTCTTTAGTTTAAGCGTAGCTATTTCGTACATGAAAATTTAATGATTGAAGCTCTTTTTCAAAGTGATTGTTTAAGAGCAATGGTCTATTGTAGAGCAGCAATATTACAAATTTTTATTTTAAAATATGTCCTTTTAAAAAAAACTTAATTTTGTAAAAAACATCAAAATGATTCAGCGCATTCAATCCTTGTATTTATTGGCGGCCCTTCTCCTAGGAGCGCTTATTTTTAACCTGTCGATCCATATTGATTTTGATGCTTCACAGACCCAGGTTTATAAAGTCAACTACGGCTTTTTAATTGCCCCCTTAGCTGTACTGCTTTGCTTTTTTTTATATAAAAAGCGTTCGATTCAATCCCTATTGTGTTTGATTATTGTACTGCAGCAATTGGTTCAAATGGGACTGCTTGCGCTTTCTTTTGATTTGAATGACAACTCCATAATGAGCGAACTGTTGATGTTATTAACCCTAGTTACCATAGTGCTGGTATGGCTTGCAAGACGAGGAATTCAAAAAGATGAAGCCTTAGTCCGCTCCGTTGACCGCATTCGATAATGCTCCGCGCAGTCCCAATTCTACCACCTCAAGATTTTTTATTTCATTCCCCTCGATCTCAAAACGAAGCAGCGTACGGATTTTGTGAAAACCAGAAATTCCAACCGCCCCTGGATTCATGTGTAAATGTCCGTAGGTAGCATCACGCATTACTTTTAAAATATGAGAATGGCCGCAAATAAAAAGTTGTGGTTGTTCGGTTTGAAGTAGATTTTTCACTTTCGAATGATAACGACCTGGATAGCCCGCTATATGAGTCATCAGTACTTTAACTTCCTCACAGTTAAAACACAGCACCTCTGGAGCTTGCTGCCGAAGGGAATGACTATCAATATTGCCGTATACAGCGCGTATGGGTTTAATAGCAGCTAACTCCTCTAAAACACTGGTTTTGCCAATGTCGCCCGCATGCCAAACTTCATCGGCTAGAGAAACATACTTTTTGATTTTTTCATCGAGGTATCCATGGGTATCAGAAAGCAGTACTATTTTTTTCACCGGGTCATTTTTATTTGGGTCTAAAGGTATTCAATCCCCTGGATTAAGCTCGACTTACCCCTTATTGTTATTTAGGACAAGCTTTTAAAACTAAAAAGGAGCCTTTTGATCGATAATTTTTTAATCAATAGCAGCTTACTTTGCTTGAAACCGTTCTTAAACATGAATTGTATCTGCAAATAATTCAGAGTATCTTTGCTTTGAATGAATTCCAATCGGTTTTTTTTAGAATTTTCCTATGCAGGCACCTCCTACCACGGATGGCAGCGCCAACCCAATGCCATTAGCATACAAGAGGTAATGGAAGATGCCCTTGGGGTATTGCTAAAAGTACCAACCCCTTTAACGGCGGCAGGTAGAACAGATACTGGGGTTCATGCAAAGCAAATGTTTGCTCATTTTGATGCAGCAATTGTTTCCGCTGAGTTGGAGCAACTCCTTTTTAGATTGAATCAATTTTTACCAAACGACATAGCTGTAAAACAAATTCTTGCGGTCAAGCCTGATGCCCACGCCCGTTTTGATGCACGAAGCCGCACCTATGAATACCATATAGCGACCTCTAAATCCCCCTTTCTCCAAGGTATGAGCTACAGCTATTATCATGCCCTGGATGTAGAAAAAATGAATATAGCAGCTTCAATTCTATTAACCTACGAAGATTTTGAATGTTTTTCTAAAACCCATACGGATGTAAAAACATTTTTATGTGATATTACCCATGCAGTTTGGGAAAAAAAGGAAACTGAATTGGTCTTTACCATTAATGCAAATCGCTTTTTGCGCAACATGGTTCGTGCCATTGTTGGGACTTTAATCGAAATAGGAGGGGGCAAAAAAAAAATTGAGGAGATGCATACTGTAATTGAAAGTAAAAACCGTTCTTTGGCGGGGTATTCGGTCCCAGCGGAAGGACTGTATTTGACTCAAATAGAATATCCAAACGCAATATATTTAGATCATGGCAAAGGTTAGCGGTAAAATTTTTGATTTAAAGCTTTTCTCAAAATTGTTGGTATTTGTTAAGCCGTTTAAGGGGACCTATTACTTTGTTTTGGTGGCCGCAATTTTGCTGTCCTTGTTTTCTACCCTTACTCCTTATCTTCTTAAGGTCACAGTTGATGACTACATCCGACCCAAAAATTACGAAGGCATGCTGCTTTTTGTCGGTTTTATGCTTGGGGCACTGCTTTTAGAGGTTGTTTTTCAATTCTTGTTTGTTTTTTATGCCAACTGGTTGGGCCAAAAAGTGATTAAAGATTTACGGGTAAAGCTTTTTGAAAAAATCATCTTCTTTAAAATGGCTTATTTTGATAAGACGGCTGTAGGAAGATTGGTCACACGAGCGGTCAGCGATATAGAAACCATTGCAAGTATTTTTTCCCAAGGCCTTTTTATGATTATTGCAGACCTATTAAAAATGATATTGGTAATAGGGGTGATGCTCTATGTCGACTGGAGGCTTACTTTGATCGTATTCTCTATACTTCCTATCATCCTCTATGCTACCCGTTTGTTTCAAAAATCGATGAAAAAAGCCTTTGAAGAGGTTCGACTTCAGGTTGCTAATCTCAATTCGTTTGTTCAAGAGCGGTTGAGTGGAATGAAAATCGTACAAATTTTTCATCGTGAAAAAATTGAATACGACCAATTTGTCGCGATCAACGAAAAGCACAAAAAAGCTTGGTTAAAAACGGTTTGGTTCAACTCTATCTTTTTCCCTGTAGCTGAAATATCCTCATCGGTAACCATAGGATTGCTTGTTTGGTATGGGGGATTTAATGTTATATCAGGAGGAGGGATTTCTTTGGGAACAATTTTCCTTTTTATACAAATGTCTCAAATGTTGTTCAGGCCCTTGAGACAAATAGCGGATAAGTTCAACACCCTACAAATGGGAATGGTGGCTGCGGACCGTATCTTTAAAATATTTGAAACAGAGAGCAGTATAGAGAATAAAGGAACTAAAAGTCCTACGGCCCTTAAAGGAGCCATTTCTTTCCAAAAACTTCATTTTTCTTACCTGCTCGGAGAGGAAGTTCTTCATGGAATTTCGCTGGACATTAAGGCAGGAGAAACAGTTGCAATTGTAGGGGCAACCGGCGCAGGAAAATCAACCATCATCAATCTGCTCTCAAGGTTTTACGAATACGATGCGGGCGACATTACTATTGATAAAATTTCCATCAAAGATTTTGAGTTGAATGCCCTTCGCAAACACGTAGCCGTTGTTTTACAAGATGTATTTTTATTTGCCGACAGCCTGTTCAATAACATCACGCTTTACAATGATACAATCAGCCGTGAAGAGGTAGCCCAAGCTGCCAAAAAGATAGGGGTGCATGATTTTATCGAATCTTTGCCAGGGGGTTATGACTATAATGTAAAGGAAAGAGGAGTCATGCTTTCTTCGGGTCAGCGTCAATTAATTGCTTTTTTAAGAGCTTACATTACCCAACCGGCTATATTGGTTTTAGATGAGGCCACTTCTTCCGTTGACAGCTATACCGAAGAAATTATTCAAAAAGCGATAGATACCCTTACCCAAGGAAAAACTTCAATCGTGATTGCGCATCGTTTAGCAACGGTTAAAAATGCAGACCGAATCATTGTAATGGATCAAGGTACTATCGTAGAGCAGGGTACGCATAAGGAACTACTTAAAGTATCCAACGGCTACTACGCTAAGTTGTATGAGGTTCAATTTGCTGAGGAGCTTACAACCTAAGGGCTATTCGCTTAGATCTTGTGAGAGGGTTTCTTTAAGCGCGGCAAAGGAATCCATGGGGTAAAATTCACCGTCCTTAATGTAAACGATTTTCCCTGTTTGCTCAGAAACCACTAAAACCAAAGCGTCTGTTTTTTCGGTAATCCCAAGCCCAGCTCTATGCCTAAGGCCATATTTAGCAGGAAGTTTTGTTTTTTCAGATAGAGGTAAAACGACACGGGTAGCGATGATTCTATTGTTTTTTATTACCACTGCACCATCGTGAAGGGGACTGTTTTTAAAAAAAATACTTTGCAACACTAAGGGATCTAACTGGATGTCTGTCTGATTGTTTTCGTTGAAGGTAAATTCCAAACTGTTGCTTCTTTGAATGACCATTAGGGCTCCTGTTTTGTTTTTAGACATCTCCTCACACGCATCGACCAATACATCAAAATTGAGGATCATGGCATTTTTTCCTTGATTCAAAAAACTAAAGTAGCGAAGCACATTTTTTCGAGTAGCAAAATTAGTGGACCCGAGTAGGAGGAGGAACTTTCTGATTTCTTGTTGAAACACGACTATCAATGCAAAAAAACCTACGCTGATGAATTTGCCTAAAATATTACTCAATACGTCCATATTGAGAATATCGGTTAGCCTCCAAATGAGATAAATAATGACGATGCCAATGAAGATGTTTATGGCTACTGTCCCTTTAAGTAATTTATAGAGGTAAAAGAGGAGGAAAGCGACGAGCAGGATATCGACGACATCGATAAAGGAAAAATCTATAAAATCAGTCAGCTCCAAAGGCAGTGTTTTTGTAAATTTAAAAAAACTATTGAAGCGCAGTCCATAAGTCGATACATTCTTTAGCCTCCTTTACATCGTGTACACGTAAAATATGGGCGCCACGCTCTAGGGCCCATGCATGAAGTGCCGTGGTTCCGTTTAAGGCATCCTGTGGAGTTGAATTCAACACCTTATAAATCATCGATTTTCTTGAAACTCCAATCAATAGGGGACAGTTTAAATCAGTTAGGCTGTGGAGTTCCTGCAGCAATTCAAAATTTTGAGCTACCGTTTTTCCAAAGCCAAAACCAGGATCGACTATAATGTCCGTGATCCCTTGGCTACTCGCTTGCTGTATTTGTTGGATTAAGTTCAGCTTTATTTCTTTGACAACGTTTTGGTATTCAGGTTGTTGTTGCATGGTCTCAGGTGTGCCTTGCATGTGCATCAGTACATAAGGCACTTGAAATGCTGCCACGGTTTGAAACATGGCTTTATCTATGCTTCCTGCGGAAATATCATTGATCATACTTGCTCCCATTTGCAATGCTTCTCGCGCAACACCACTGTTGTAGGTATCGATAGAAAAATGGGCTTTTGGAAAAGTAGCGCATAGGGCCTCTAGGATGGGGAGTAGTATCCTTTTTTCTTCCTCTGCATTTAGTAATGGACTACCCGGTTTGCTGCTTGCTGCCCCTACATCTATAAAAAAAGCCCCTTCGGATAGCATTTTTTCGGTTTGGGAAAGCGCTTGATCCCGCTCGTTATATCGACCTCCATCATAAAATGAATCCTTACCCAAATTCAAGATTCCCATGACTTTAGGTTGGCTTAAATCGATTAGGTTCCCTTTGATGTTGAGGAATTGCGTTGTGGTTTTCTTTTTGATAACTTTTTTTAAAAAGGAAGTTTAAATCTAAATTTAAACTCGAAATTTAAACAAATTTAGTAAATGGAAGTGACCCAAAAACAGTATTTAGCAATCACAGCACAATGCCGCTCCTTGTTTAAAAATAAAATGGCAGATTACGGTGCTGCATGGAGAATTTTAAGACTTCCCTCACTTACAGATCAAATTTTTATCAAGGCTCAACGCATACGCAGTTTGCAAACCAATAAAGAGCAAAAAGTGGATGAAGGTCAAGAGTCCGAGTTTATAGGAATTGTGAATTACAGCATAATGGCTCTCATTCAGATCGAACGAGGAATTGCGGAACAACCGGATCTCAATACAGACCAAGCCTTGGAACTTTACGATGCGCAAATTCGTGTTATTTTTGATTTGATGATGAAAAAAAATCACGATTACGGAGAGGCATGGAGAGAAATGCGCGTCAGTTCACTCACCGATTTGATATTGCAAAAATTACTGAGAGTAAAGCAAATTGAAGGAAACTCAGGCTTAACATTGGTCAGTGAAGGAATCGATGCCAACTACCACGATATGGTTAATTATGCCGTATTTGCTCTGATCCACCTGCAAGCGCCAACCAGCTGATGATTCGATACCTTGGACTGAAACTCGGTACTGCAATTTTGGCTCTGTGGGGCGTTGCGAGCTTGGTTTTTTTCTTGTTCACTGTACTCCCCGGAGATCCAGCGCAAATGATGCTCGATCAAAACGAAGATCGAGAACAGTTAGAGGTAATCAAGTCAAAATTTGGTTTTGATTTGCCCCTGACCACTCAATATTTGTATTATCTCAACGATTTACTCCCCATTTCAATACACTCAAAAGATTCGTCTGCATTTGGATCTTACAATCGAGAAACCTACGGCGGTTGGATTTTATTCACAACTCAAGCAAAGGTATGGGTGATGAAGCCCCCCTATTTTAGAACTTCCTTTCAAAAAAGAGGGAAGCCGATAGCTGAAATCATTAAAGAAACTCTCCCCAATACCGCCTTATTAGCTTTTTCTTCTATTTGTTTGGCGGTTGTTTTGGGTGTTTTTCTGGGCGTAGTGGCCACGTTAAACAAAAACACTTGGTTGGATCGGCTTTTGCAATTGATTAGCACTTTGGGAATGAGTGTGCCTTCCTTCTTCAGTGCAATTCTATTCTCTTGGTTATTCGGTTATGTGCTTCATGAGTTTACAGGACTCAACATGACAGGCAGCCTTTTTGAATTGGATGATTTGGGTGAAGAAAATAGAGTACAGTGGAAAAATTTGATTCTTCCCTCCCTTGTTCTAGGCATAAGACCTTTAGCAGTCATTATTCAATTATTGAGAAGCAATTTGTTGGAAGTTTTGGCGGAAGACTATATACGAACGGCCTATGCTAAAGGGCTTTCTCGTTATCAAGTCGTGTTTAAACACGCCCTTAAAAACGCATTAAACCCGGTGATTACAGCTATTTCAGGTTGGTTTGCCTCGCTTTTGGCAGGAGCTATTTTTGTGGAATATATTTTTGGCTGGAAAGGATTGGGAAAGGAAATTGTCGAGGCCTTAAACCAATTGGACATTCCTGTGGTAATGGGATCGGTCTTAACCATTGCCTTCTTCTTTATTATCATTAATATTGTGGTCGATTTTATATACGCATATTTAGACCCAAGAATTAAAACCATTTAAAATGAGAAAACAACTAGTAGCAGGCAACTGGAAAATGAATAACAACCGTGCTGAAACCGACCATTTATTAAACGCTTTAATCCAACATCCCATTCGGGAGGATGTTTCGGTATATGTAGCACCCGCCTTTACACAGCTTTCTCAAGCCGTGACCCTACTGGAAGATAAGCCAATTACTGTAGCGGCACAAAACATGAATGCTGAGGCATCAGGAGCGCATACAGGAGAGGTGTCTTCATCCATGCTCAAAGGTATAGGGGTGCAAACGGTTATCTTAGGGCATTCTGAAAGACGATCGCTGTATGGGGAGACCAATGCCGCTTTAAAAGCAAAAGTAACAACCGCTATTGCAGAGGGAATGGAAGTTATTTTTTGTTTTGGTGAAGAACTGACCGAACGTAAGGAAAATACTCACTTTGCATTGGTAAAAGAACAGCTTTCGGCTGCCTTATTTGATCTTCCTAGCGAAGCATGGAGTCAAATCATCCTGGCTTATGAGCCCGTATGGGCTATTGGCACTGGAGAAACCGCAAGCCCTGAACAAGCTCAGGAAATGCATGCATTCATCCGAAAAGAAATTGAAGCAAATTACACTGCTGCCTTGGCAGAAGAAGTGGTAATATTATACGGAGGAAGTGTAAAACCCAACAATGCGAAAGAGATATTTTCTAGGGCGGATGTAGATGGTGGCCTTATTGGAGGCGCTTCCCTCAATGCAGAAGACTTTATGGCGATAGTAAACGCATTTTAATGGCGCAAGCGTATCTGGAATACCGTTTTACCTTAAAGCCTAAAACTCCCTGGGAAGACATTTTACTCGCTCAACTGCAAGAACTCCCCTTTGAAAGTTTTTTAAGCACAGATCAAGGTTTAAATGCCTATGTGCCCAAGGATGATCATCAAGAAAACTTTTTGGCGACTGTAGCGCTTTTACAACAAGATGAAGTAGAAATCACGGTTGCAGTTTCTCAAATTCAACCAGAAAACTGGAATGCAAAATGGGAATCTGAATTTCATCCTATTGCTATTGGAAATGAATGTGTGATCCGGGCTGATTTCCACGAGCCTCAAGGGAAAACTTATGAGTTGATCATCAATCCTAAAATGAGTTTTGGAACGGGACATCATGCGACAACTCATATGATGACGGAATTTATTTTAGCGGAAAACCTCACGGATAAAAAAGTCCTAGACATGGGATGTGGCACCGGAGTATTGGGAATTTTAGCCTCAAAAAAAGGAGCAAAAACAGTAGATGCCATTGATTATGATCCTTGGTGTGTTGAAAACACCATTGAAAATGCCAAAGCCAATTTTTGCGAAAATATTCATTCTTTTCAAGCAGCTGCTCTAGAGTCTACACAGCCGAGATACGACTTTATTTTTGCCAACATCAATAGAAATGTATTGATTGAACAAATTTCCAGTTACAGTAAAGTTTTATTGCCCCATGGCTGTTTGTTGCTGTCAGGGTTTTACCAAAGTGACCTTAAGGCGCTGGAAAAGGCAGCTCAAAAAGAACACTTAACTTTGATGCGTACTAAAGAAAAAGACCAATGGTGTGCCTTGAAATTTGTGAAATAGTTGCTACACAGCCCGAAGAGCGCCCAGAAGTACTGGAGGAGGTTTTGGTGCAAGAAGAAAAAGAACACGAAATCATTTTATACAACGACGACGTCAACACTTTTGATCATGTCATTCGGTGCTTGATTAAAATATGTGAACACAGCTTTATGCAGGCAGAACAATGCGCTTATTTGGTTCATTTTACGGGGAAATGTGCAGTCAAGACGGGCCCTTTAGAAGATTTGATTCCGCGGTGTAGTGCGCTTTTAGAGGAGGGATTGAGTGCAGAGGTTGTCTAGTTTAGATGTCTTTTTTCCAATTCAAAAAAAACAGCGAACTTTGAAAAAAAAATTCAAATGAGATTAACATTACTTATTATTACGTTTATGATGACTTCAAAGGCAGCTGTGTCACAAGAAAAAGGAGATGATACTATTTTTCAATTTACGGTAAAGAATATCGAGGGCGATGATTTTGACTTCAGCGCTTTAAAAGGAAAAAAAATAATGATCGTCAACACGGCATCCAAGTGCGGCCTTACTCCTCAGTATGAAAAACTTCAAGCCTTGTACGACAAATATGGGGAGGGAGATTTTGTAATTGTAGGGTTTCCAGCCAATAATTTTTTAAGACAAGAGCCAGGATCAGATGAAGAAATTGCTACATTTTGCGAGCGCAATTATGGGGTAACTTTCCCCATTATGAGTAAAATTTCTGTAAAAGGAAAAGACATGCATCCGGTCTATGAGTTTTTAACTCAAGAAGCAAAAAATGGAGTTGTAAATTCGAGTGTTTCTTGGAATTTTCAAAAATACCTGATCAATCCCGATGGGAGATTGGCACGGGTAGTTTCCCCAAGAACACAGCCAGACGATCCTAGCGTAATTTCATGGATAGAATCGGATGAATAAGCGTTCAGATTTTAGAACGAACTGTGTGCATGCGGGTGAACTCAAAGACACTCAGCATCACGGCGCTATTTCACCTTTATATGCCTCAACTTCTTACGCCTTTAACGAAGTGGAACTCAATCAGTATCCGCGCTATTTCAATACGCCGAACCAACGGGGTTTGGCAACTAAATTGGCAGCTTTAGAAGGAGCCGAAAGTGGATTGATTTTTAGTTCTGGTATGGCGGCCATTACAACAGCCTTACTGGCTCATTTACAATCGGGAGATCATGTTGTTTTTCAAGATGATCTTTACGGGGGTACACGAAATTTTATAAAAAAAGAATTTGCTAAATACGGCATCCGCTACAGTTTTGCGAAAGGGATCACAGCAAGTGATTTTGAAGCCGAAATTATTCCCGAAACCAAAGGAATTTTTATTGAAACTCCAAGCAATCCAACCCTCAGAATAATCGATCTTGATGCGCTAAGTGAAGTGGCCAAAAGCGCTTCCCTTTGGACGATGATAGACAATACCTTTGCAAGTCCAGTCAACCAGAACCCCATAGCACATGGAATCGATATCGTGATTCACAGTGCAACAAAATATTTGGGAGGCCATAGCGATATCTCTGCTGGCGCTGTGTTAGGAACGCAGAAGGCCATTGCCCGTATTTTTGAATCGGCCAAAAATTTAGGGGGAAACTTAAGCGATTATACCGTTTGGCTGCTTGAGCGAAGTGTCAAAACCTTGTACCTTAGGGTTCAGGCTCAAAACGCCAATGCCTTACAACTGGCTCATTTTCTAAAGGACCAAGATTGGGTTGAACGGGTTTATTACCCCGGTTTAGAAAGTCATCCGGGACATGAACTTGCGAAACGTCAAATGAGTGGTTTTGGCGGGATGTTATCCTTCGATTTAGTAAAAGGCATAGACACCAAAAAGTTTTTATTGGGCTTGGAGCTGGTCAAGCCTACCATGAGTTTGGCGGGGGTAGAAAGTACGGCCTTAAGTCCACGACTTACCTCTCATGCCCTTTTGACAGAAGAGGAACGTCAAGCCCAAGGAATTAGAGAACAAATGGTTCGATTTTCAGCAGGTATAGAAGCTGTTGAAGACCTACAGCAGGACCTGTTACAATCCATTTCAAAAATCAATTGATGCAGGGAATAGATATTTTAGCGATTGGTGCCCATCCAGACGATGTCGAACTCGGTTGCGGAGGAAGTATCGCGCTTTCTATAAGTCAAGACAAGTCTGTAGCCATCATTGATCTGACCCAAGGGGAATTGGGAACTCGAGGTACCGCAGAGACAAGAAAAGAGGAAGCTCAAAAAGCTGCTGCTATATTGGGAGTAGCAAAGCGATTGAATATGGGCTTTAGCGATGGTTTCTTTCAAAATGATGAAGCTCATCAAATGAAATTAATTTCCCAAATCCGTGCTTTGCAACCTCAACTTGTTTTATGTAACGCCAAACACGACCGGCATATAGACCACGGGAAAGCCAATAAACTTGTCAATGACGCTTGTTTTTTAAGCGGTCTTGAAAAAATAAAGACCCAAGATGCTGAGGGGAAAGACCAAAAACCCTGGAGACCAAAACTGGTGTTGGAATACATTCAATGGGTTGACATTCAGCCTGATGTAGTAGTTGATATCTCCGCTCATTTAGAAACCAAATTAGAGGCTGTTAAAGCCTATGCTACCCAGTTTTTTGATCCCAACTCAAAAGAAGCCGAAACTCCTATTTCGAGTAAAAACTTTATTGAAAGCGTGAGTTATCGTGCGAAAAATCTGGGTCGTCTGATAGGTACCGACGCAGGGGAAGGGTTTACTTCTAAAAGTTTACTTTCTACTTCCAATTTATTTGACCTAATTCGATAAAATTAAATGAAAGCAGTCCGTTGGGGAATTGTCGGTTTGGGAAATATTGCAAACAAATTTGCCAGTGATTTAGCTTTAGTGCCCGACTGTTCTTTAGAGGCAGTAGCTTCATCTGATTCTAGCCGAGCGAGTGATTTTACCCAAAAATACCAAGCCAAAAAGTCGTATGCTCGTTATACCGATTTGTTTCAAGACCCCGAAGTCGATTTAGTATATGTGGCTTCCCTTCACCCGTTGCATGCTGCTCTTGCAATAGAGGCCATCAAAAACGGCAAAGGGGTGCTTTGTGAAAAGCCTATGGGGATGAATGCAGCACAGGTGAATCAGATAGTCAAATCAGCCTCTGCCGCCCCCGTATTTTTGATGGAGGCCCTTTGGACCCGATTCAATCCTGCTTTTGCGCAAGTTCAACAATGGATTGCAGAGGGTAAAATCGGTCGTTTGCGCTACATCAATGCAACTTTTAGTTTTAACGGATTGGATAGGGGGGAAGATTCCAGACTTTTTAATCCCAAAAAGGGAGGAGGGAGTTTACTCGATATAGGAATTTACCCTTTGTTTTTAGCGTACTCCTTGTTGGGACTGCCAGAAAGCGTTAAAGCCAGTGCAGTATTGACAAAACAGGGCGTAGACGAACAACTGGCTTTTATTTTTTCCTATCCAAAAGCGCAGGCGTTGTTGTATTCCAGTTTTGCTCATGACGAGGATATGCAAGCGCGTATCTGTGGAGAGTCTGGCGAGATTTATATGGGATCAAGATGGCATGAAACAGGGGACCTGAAATTGGTTACCAAAGAAGGGGAATTCAAACATTCCATTCCGATAACGGGAAAGGGATATACTTACGAAATTCTTGAGGCCAACCAATGTTTTCGAGACCATCAAAATCAATCAACAAAATGGACATGGCAGCAAAGTATCGACATTGCAACCTTGATGGATACGCTTCGTAAAGAAATAAAGGTTGTTTACCCCGAGGATGGGGAGTAGGGTTTTGTTTTTTAAAAATGTAAACAACAGATTTTTAAGGGGTTTAAAAAAACTCTAAACAGAATTCCTGAATAGGGAATAACTTTAGCGATAAAATAATTAAAACTTATTATATTTGCCTCCCAACAAATGGTGGTTGTAGCTCAGTTGGTTAGAGCGCCTGATTGTGGTTCAGGAGGTCGTCGGTTCGAGACCCTGTCTAAATCCCTTTTATTTACTGAATAGCGACATGTATTACATAATTTAATTATTGTTAAATGCCAAATACGTGCCAAAATGGAATTGTCTTATCCAAAAGTTAAGCGTAAAGCTAACGGTGAATATTTCATTGAATTTACTTTAAAGTCAAAAAGAATACGATTACTAAACGGTAAGAAGATTAAGAGTCAACTTAGACCTAATGACTTCCCTTTAAAAGAGAGGAAAGCTATGGCAATGCAATTAGCTAAAAAAGTTTATGACTATTTAGAGACAAATAATTATTGTTTTGAAAATGAGGAGCCAAGAAATGGATTAGAGCTTTATGACTATTTAGTCAAAAAGAAATTGACCGAACCTTTGTCAATAAAATATAAGCGCACTTTAAAATCTATTGCTAATGACTTAAGAATAGAAGTTATTAAGCAAAAAACAATCCCTTTTGAGTTTATTAATCAATATTTGTGTAAGTATGAAAATCAAACCAGTTTTAATACCGTTAGAGGCCATTTAAACGCCCTTTTAAACTATTTGAAGGAGAGTGGGTTTGAGGTAGAGGCAAGCTCTCTAAAGCCCAGAAAACAGACAGAAAAACTTCATAAACCGATTAATAATATTGGTTTACTATTAGATGAGGTTAAAAGCTTTAATAGTAATCTATATTTATGCTGTTTATTAACCTATGGATGTTTGCTTAGACCTCATCGAGAAGTAAGACAGTTAAGATGGGGAGACTTTAGTGGGGATTTGAAGTATATTTCTATTGGAGGTGACAGGGTTAAATCAAAACGAAATAGGATAGTGCCTGTACCTAAATTTATAAGGGAACAATTATCTATAGGCAAGAAGGAGGATAACATCTTTACAAATACCCCAATTGAATTTAACGAGGACTATTTTAAGACACTTTGGAGCCGTTTTAAGAGGGTTTCTAAGCTTATTGAACTAGACCAAACACTTTATTCTTTTCGTCACTCAGGGGCTATAGAAATCTTTAAAAGAACAGGGAGTATAACCAAGCTGCAGAAAGCTATGGGACACTCATCTATAAATGTTAGTTTAACTTATTTAAGAGGGTTAGAAATCCCTGAACTTAAGGAAGAGGATATGCCGCTGATTTAGAGAGCTCAATTAATAGGTTTAATTCTATCATAGTTTTCTTTTGAGAGCTTTTCTGTCCAAATAGTTTCACTATTACCGTAAATAGCAATGTAAGAAACATCTTTATTTGGTGTAGAGCTATGCCAATGTTCG
>Ga0181555_1000351_pt1 | contig 45088 bp, 44 predicted proteins | sample 011ome_15_FD_145601 | JGI IMG/M metagenome (GOLD analysis project Ga0181555, IMG submission 145601) | Coastal salt marsh microbial communities from the Groves Creek Marsh, Skidaway Island, Georgia - 011504AT metaG (spades assembly) | ecosystem: Environmental > Aquatic > Marine > Intertidal zone...
GGCATGCTGTGAGAGGTATGAGTGCTGCGCAAATAACAAATTTACTTATAGGTCTTGCAGCATCTAATGTTCCAGGGGGGTCTATCTCTAATAGTGGCTTTAATTTATTAAATCAATTAGCTAATAAGAGTTATAGCAGGAAATATGAGTCTGAAGCTGATGAAATAGCAAAAGAATACCTTGGTAGAAATGGTTATAACCAAGATGCTATGGCTAAATTCTTGCAAACCATGAAAAGTGCGGATGATCTTGAAAATCAAATTGCAAAGAAAGAAGGTAGACCAGTAAGTGCTGGGTATCATAATATTTTTTCAACTCATCCTTCTACAGAAAATAGAATTGAAGCAATGAATCAAACTGAGAGCATGACAGGCAAGAAAAATAAAGATGAATTTCTTAAAATGATTGATGGTCTTCCTTATGGTACAAGTGATGAAGAAGGATACATGAGATACAATACCTTTTATCATCCCTTTTTTGCAATAAAATTTACCATACCTAAAGGATGGGACCTTAAAAATCTTCCAGATAGGTTAATAATCACAAAAAATAAATCAGAAATTATTCTAATGTCAGATAATCTTCTTAGAGATGATATTGATAACGGCTTAACTCCTAAGGATTATCTAGATCAGAATATTGATAAGACATCGTTTTTATCTAGTAATAATCTAGTTGAGCAGAAACCGCTCAATAAAAATAAAATGACTGGATATACATATTTATATAAGACTTCCTCTATGGTAGACATAACTTATACTCGGTATTCAGTATTTTTTGATATTCATCAAGAAGATAGAAAGCCAAAAGCATGGATATTTATAAAAAAGTTTAGAGATATTAATGATGATAACATTACAAAAGTTATAGATGAATCATTTCAAAAAATGACTAAAGAAGAAATAAGTAAATCAAAAGGCTTAAGAGTTAAAGTGATCAGATTTAGAGAGGGAATGTCATACAAAGAATTAGCAAATAACAGTCCTCTTGGGAGGTATGCTGAGGGAAAACTTAGATTATTAAATGGTCACTATCCTAAAGGTAAACCTAAAATTGGTAGTTTAATAAAAATAGTGGAGTAAATATGAAAGGAAATATATTTTATGCACAATCTGGTGGGGTAACGCCTGTAATTAATGCAACAGCTGCAGGCGTAATAGATGCGTATCAAAAAAATAAAGATATCTTTGATAAATTATATGTAGGTAAGAATGGAATTCTTGGTGCATTAAAAGAAGAATTAATTGATATTTCTAAAGAATCTAAATCAGAACTAAAACTTTTAAAACAGACACCTGGTGGTGCCTTTGGTTCTTGCAGACTAAAGCTTAATGATTTCAAAAAATCAAAAAAAGACTTTGAGAGAATTTATAATGTGTTTAAAAAACATAATATAAAATATTTCTTATACAATGGAGGTGGAGACTCTCAAGATACAACAAATAAAATTAGTAAGTTTTTTAAAGCTAAGAATTTTCCTATTACATGTATTGGTCTACCAAAAACAATTGATAATGATTTGCCAATTACTGCTAATTGCCCGGGATTCGGATCTGTTGCAAAATATATTGCAACATCTACATTAGAAGCATCGTTAGATGTTAAATCTATGTGTCAAACATCTACAAAAGTATTTATTTTAGAAGTAATGGGTAGGCATGCAGGATGGTTAGCTGCTGCTGCTGGGGTAATCAAAACAAAGGCAGGAGACCCGCCTCATATAATACTATTTCCTGAAATTGCATTTGACCAAAAATACTTTTTGAACAAAGTAAAAGAAGCGACTGAAAAATATGGATATTGTGTAATAGTTGCATCAGAAGGTATCAAAGATAAGAAGGGGAGTTTTTTAAGTGATAGTGGTCTCAAAGATAGTTTTGGGCATTCACAACTAGGTGGAGTGGCCCCAGTATTATCCTCTATTGTAAGTAATAAACATAACTACAAAGTGCATTGGGCAGTTTCTGATTATCTACAAAGAGCAGCAAGACACATTGCATCAAAAGTTGATGTCGAGCAGGCATATAAACTAGGTCTATCATCAATAGCTTATGCAAAAAAGAACAAAAGCGATATCATGCTAACAATCAAGGATGAATCTAATAAAAATAATTACAAGTGGTCAATAGGATCAACTAAGCTTGATAATGTAGCAAACGTTGAAAAAATGCTGCCAAAAAATTATATTAAAGCGAACAAAATAGAGACAACTTCAGCCTGCAATAGATATATATCAAATTTGATTAAAGGTGAAAATTATCCTAGCTATGATAATGGATATCCTAGATACGCGAACTTGAAGTGTAAAACTATAAAGAAGAAATTAAAATCTTATAAACTATATAATGTGTAAAGTTGGTGATGTATGAATTTCCATCAGTGCCTCGATAAATTTTTCATCACTATTCAAACATGGAATAAAACTGAATTTCTCTCCTCCATGATCCATGAAATCTTCTCTGGACTCTCTACCTATTTCGTCTATTGTTTCAAGACAGTCAGATGAAAATCCAGGACAAAAAACATGTATATTTTTAATACCTTCTTTTGGAAGCTGTTCTAGTCTTGAAGATAAATAAGGCTTAATCCATTCAGCCTTTCCAAACCTTGACTGAAATGCAATCTCATACTGTTGCTCATTAAGATTTAGCTCTTTTGCAATTAGTTGTGCAGTTTTTATACACTCTTTTTGGTAAGGCTCATCATCTGCTATATATGATTCTGGAATACCGTGGAAGGAAAATAAAAGTAGGTCTGGTTTATCGAGTGACTTTTGCGCTTTAATAATCTTCTGTGCACATGCTTTTATATATAATTTATTATCATGAAAGCTATTAACAGCATTTATTTTCACTCCAGAAAACATTTTTTTGTCTTTTTGAACAATTGATTTTATTAGTTCGAAAATTGATAAAGTAGTAGTAGTAGAATATTGCGGGAACATAGGCAAGATAGTAATTTCTTTATAGCCATTATTAACAGCGCGATATAATATTTTTTTGATTGATGGGTTTCCGTACCTCATTGCTGTATCGAAGTAAAAGTTAAGTCCTAATTTTTCGTTTAGTTTTCTCAGTTGTCCGGTTTGTGAATAGGTATGAAAAAGTAAAGGCGATCCCCACTGAGTCCATACTTTTCTGTATAGTTCAGCACTTTTCTTTGGCCTGGTCCTTAATATAACCAAATTAAGTAGTGTAAGCCAAAATATTCTAGGTAACCTGATAACAAATTTATCTGATAAGAATTCTCTCAAATATGTTCTGACTTCTTTTTCATATGGCTGATCAGGAGTACCTAGATTAACCAAAATAGTTATTTTAGACATTTTCTCATCCTAGTGTATATCTCTTGCGTATTAGACTGGATTTCGGAACATGAGACAATAAAAAGTCCATCTGATCTGCCAAAATAGTTCTACCTCTTAAAATTAAATATTCTATCCTTGATGGTACAAAAGGAACTGCAAGCAAAGTCATTCCTGACTGATCTAAAGTCATATTACCCTTGCGATTATTACACCTTTTACACGCAGTGACAGTGTTCATCCAACTATCTTGCCCACCCTTAGACAAGGGAATAATATGGTCTCTAGATAAACTTTTTAAAGAGAAGGATTCCCCGCAATATAAACATGTTGAGGCATCTCTTTTGAATAGCGTGGTGTTTGTCAGTGGAGGAGTATAATCACGGTAAGAAATTTTATTGTAGTTTTTTGTTGCAACAATAGAATTAATAACAATTGTACTTTGATTACCAGATATCTTATTAGCTCCCCCTCTTATAAGGAGAGAACTATTACCACATTCATAAGTGACTTGATTATTACAATATAATCTTACCGCTGTTTGATAAGAAACCCACCCGATAGGTAATCCAGCATAATTTAGCCTGAGAATTTGTTTAGTAATATCCATATTTATCTAATATTACAAGAATACATCATGAGATAAATATAGACGAATAATATATTTAAATAAAAAAGCACTATTATTGCTCATTTATTAACAGTGTTAGATAACTGGGTGAGAATCTCAATTATCATATGTTTATAATCATTTATATAAATTAAACTAATTATTTTACCTGCAAGTATATGATATATATAAGTATATTCAATTTGACTATAAATTGAACGATTCGAGAAGAGTATTAATACGTTTGGGTTTTTTCATTTTAAAGTAGAATTATTCACAGATTTATCCACAGAATCTGTGGATAAACTCACTTCTTATAATGATAAAAGCCCAGTTAAACATAGTTTATACTACTCGATATGCATAAATTTGTATCTGTAGCTCTAGATGTTCCTATAAATAAATTATTTGACTATAAATGCCCCTTTGATAATGCCAAAGTAGGAGCCAGAGTTAAGGTTCCATTTGGCCGATCTACTAGGGTAGGTATTATTGTTAAGATTCTTCAAAATATAGATAATAGTGGCTCTTATAAAATTAAAGAGATATATGATTTGCTTGATGATACTCCAGTCTTAACGCCAGAATTACTTAAAACTTCTAAATGGGCTGCAAAGTACTACCATTATCCGCTAGGACAAGTTCTGTTCAATGCTATCACTCCAATACAAAGAAAAAATCAACCCTCACCGAAGAAAAAATATGAGCAAGAGAAAATATTAAAGCCGGAGACTTTGATGCTTAATGATGAACAGTTACAGATTGCAAAAAACATAGATAAAAGTATTAATAAGTATCAAGTTCATTTTATTCACGGCGTGACAGGTTCAGGCAAGACAGAAATTTATTCGTATCTCGCATCATCTTTGCTGGAGGATGATGCTCAAGTTCTCATCTTAGTCCCTGAAATTAATTTAACACCTCAAACAGTATCAAGATTTCAGAAATATTTGACTATGAAGCCGCTTGAATATCATTCACACTTAACATCATTACAAAAGTACAAAGTTAGTCGGGCATGTCGTGATGAGAGTCAATTGATCGTTATTGGAACAAGATCTTCGGTATTTTTACCGTTTAAAAATTTGAAACTAGTTGTTGTAGATGAAGAACATGATCAATCATATAAACAAAATGAAAAATTTAGATACAATGCTAGGGACATTAGCATTGTTAGAGCTAAAAATTTTAATTGCCCCGTTGTTCTTGGCAGCGCTACTCCATCTTTTGAGTCGCTTCATAATATTAATATAAAAAAATATAAGCAGTACAAATTACTAAATCGCTTTCATAAATCTAAAATGCCACTAATTACAATCGTTGATACCTCTGTTGATAAACCAGATGAAGGATTATCAAAAGTTCTTAGAGATAAAATGAAATCTGAATTAGACAAAAATAAAAAAATAATACTTTTTATTGGCAGAAGAGGTTTTAGCAATACAGTTCTTTGTAGTGAATGTAAAACCATTGTTAAATGCCCAAAGTGCAATACAATTATGACATATCATAAAAATGTTGAAAGACTAATATGTCATCAATGTGAATTTAGTCAAAAATTTGATTCTGTTAAAACTTGTTGTGAGAAACCATCTTTAGTACCGTTAGGTGTTGGTACACAGAGAGTAGAAAATAAAGTAAAAGAATTATTTCCAAATAAAAAAGTATTAAGAATAGATAGTGACAATATTTCATCTAAGAAGGAATTAAAAAATTTTATTGAAAGTGCTACTAATAATAAAATAGATATCTTCGTAGGAACACAGATGATTGTAAAAGGGCATGATTTTCCAAATATATCACTCGTTGGAATAATTAACATTGATGCGGGATTATATAGTACAGACTTTAGAGGACTAGAAAAGACCGGTCAGTTAATTACACAAGTTTCTGGAAGAGCTGGTAGACAAAAAACACAAGGAAATGTAATCATACAAACTAATAATCCTAAACATAATTTATTGTTAAAGATTCTCAAAGAGGGGTATGAACAATTCAGTAGATTTGCCCTAAAAGAACGTGAAAGTGTTAATCTGCCTCCCTATAGTCATATAGCCATAATTAATATATCCGCTATGAGTAGATTTAAGCCTAAATCAATATTTTCAGAAATAGTGAAATTTAAAAAAAGTAAGTCTGTATTTGTTTATGGGCCTTCTCCAGCAGAAACATTCATGAAGAACAATACTTATTCCTATCAAATAATAGTTGGATCAAAAAGTCACAAGCTTTTATCGGAACATATAACTAGAATTAAGTTATACTTAGCCAGCATAGATAGTAAAATTAAATGGTATATCGATATTGATCCAACGCAATAATGAAAGAACAAATAGTTACTGAAATAAATAAAACACTAAAAAAGCTTTATGAAACTTATGATGATATTAACAAGATAGATATTGAAGTTAATAAAACTACTGATAGCTCACATGGTGACCTTTACACAAATATAGCTATGAAGCTGGCAAAGATTCTTAAAAAGAATCCTATGCTTATAGCAAAAGAAATAGTTAATGATTTAGAAATTATTCATGATGTTGAAAAAACTGATATAGCCTCTCCTGGATACATAAACTTCTTCATTACAAAATCAAATAAATTTCAAGAACTCAATAGAATAATTAAAAATAATTTAAATTTCGATAAAGTAAAAAATAAAAAAAATATACATGTAGAGTATGTTTCAGCTAATCCAACGGGGCCATTGCACATTGGTCATGGAAGAGGAATGATAGTGGGTGACACTACAGCTAGATTTATGTCATTGATCGGACACAATGTTACTAGAGAATATTATGTCAATGACGCCGGAAGACAAATAGATTTATTATTAATTAGTGCTATTTTATGCCACCTTAATAAGAAAGATCATATTTTTATTGATGAAAGAGATGACTCAGAGGGACGCTTAGTAACGTATAAGGGCTCGTATGTTAACGATGTATCAAAGTTAATAGCAAGTGATCTTGAAAATATTGATAAAAAGAAAGTTTTATCTCTATTAGATAAACCAATAGATGGAATAATTGCTTATATCAAAAGTATTGATGGTTACTTAAAGATTAGAAAGTCATTAGTTAATGTAATTATAGAAAACTATATTAAAAAAGATTTATCATCGGTTAATATTAATTTTGATAGTTGGTTTAATGAAAGTGATTTATATGAATCGGGTCTATTAAAGACTGTCCTAAAAAAAGTCAATGATAATGATTTAAGCTATACAAAGGATGGCGCCTTATGGTTTAAAAATACTTCTTTTGGTGAGGATAAAGATAGGGTTCTTATAAAAAGTAATGGTGATATGACATACTTTGCAACTGATATCGCCTACCATGTTCATAAGTTTAAAAATCATGACATTCTGATAAATATCTGGGGTGCGGATCACCATGATTATGCAGTGAGACTTACAAACGCAATGAAAGCTTTAGGATATGATGTAGAAAATAGATTGCAAATTCATCTAGTTCAATTTGCTAATCTTATTATGTCCGACAAGACTATCTCAATGTCTACAAGAAGTGGTGATTTTTATCCAATACAAGATTTAGTCAATGAAATTGGGCCTGATGCTACAAAATATTTTTATTTAACAAAAAAGAAAGAACAACATTTAGAATTTGATGTAGATCTTGCAATCAAAAAAAATAAAAATAATCCGATTTACTACATACAATATGCTCATGCTAGGATTACAAAGATTATTAATGATTTGGATAATACTTCTTTTGAAAAAGACAATCTTAATAACTTAAATACAAAAAATGAAATTGAACTGATAGAGTTAATTAATAGTTTTCAAAATGTAATGGATAAAGCTATTAATATGGTAAGGCCAGACATTATAACAAACTATTTATATAAAGTTGCACAGACATTTCACTCATACTATGCAGAAACGAAAATCATAGCATCATCAATTAAGGGCGAAAAAGTTACCCTAATAAAATGTATAGATAAAATTATAATTAGCGGCCTAAAAGCATTAGATATAAAACCAATGGATAGGATGTAATGAAACAAAATACTATAGCGCTAGTCTACGATTTTGATGGAACATTGACACCTAAAACAATGCAAGAATATACAATAATTCCTCGATTGAAAATTAATTCAAAAAAATTTTGGGAGAAGATTTTGCTAGAAGCAAAAAAAACAGATGGTGAAATCATGATGATATATATGAGAGAACTAATTAGTCATGCTGAAAAGATAGGTATTAAGATTACAAAAGAAGAGTTTATTGCCATGGCAGATAAAATTAAATATTTTATTGGTGTAAAAGATTGGTTTAAGAATATAAATAAATATATAAAAACTAATCATAAAAATATTAATGTTGCACATTATGTGATTTCAGCTGGTCATCATGAAATATTAGATGCATCTTCTATAAGAAAAGATTTAACAAATGTTTTTGGTTCACAATATTATTTTGATAAAGATGGCAACGCTACTTTTCCAAAAATAGTAGTTACAGATACAGCAAAAACACAGTTTCTTTTTAGAATTAATAAAGGGAAAGAGAGACTATCAGAGTCAATAAATAGTCATATGCCCGAAAAATCTAGACCAATTCCCTTTGAAAATATGATTTACATTGGTGACGGTCTCACTGATGTTCCAAGTATGGCATTAATAAAAAAACAGAATGGCCATGCCATTTCAGTTTATCCTAAAAACAGTCCAGAACAAAGACAGGTTTGTACTGAACTACTATCGGCTAAAAGAGTTGATTTTATTTCTGAAGCAAACTATAAAGTAAATGGTATTTTATTCAAAAGAATGTGTCTTCTAATAGATATGATAAGCGCAAGGATAAAATATACAAATGCGATATCTTAAGTTAGTTCTCATCGATGACTTTCATACCAGATGTTCTATCAAGAAATTTATACTGCATATTTAATACATTGAAATATTCTTTAATATGTTTCATGACAATATCTAAGTTAAATTCCTTACAGCTATAGATATCCAGTTGAATTAATCCTGGAACAGGCTCATCCCATATATGAATGACAATATGACTAGTTTCAATTAATGCCATACATGTTGTCCCACGATTACCAGGTTGATCTACATAGCTAATTGCAGGACCTTGCATTAATTTCATATCAATTTTTTTTATTAAGGTTTTCATCCAGTCAAGAATTTCATGAAGAGAATCTTCAGCTGGACAGTCACTTACCTCAGCTCTTAAAACAAGATGTTTATGGTCTAATTGCATAATATAAAAAGTTAAATATAATCAATATAAATTTATAAATGACAAGTTAATGAGCATAAAAAATATATATTATGAATATGATGATGCAAGTGGCATATCAATCGGTATAAAGTATGAGAAATATTTATATCAATGTCAAAGTAAATATCAAAATATTGAAATCATAAAAACAAACAAATATGGAAATGTACTTTATCTCGATGGATGTTTTATGCTGTCTCAAAAAAATCAAAATTTTTATCACAACGAATGTCTTGATCTAACGCCAAAAACTGCAAAAAATGTATTAATTATAGGTGGGGGAGATTGTGCTATTGCAAGCATGTTGGCACGAAAAGAAAGTGTAGCAGAAATAATAGTTGTTGAAATTGATGATGCAGTATTAAATGTCTCAAAAAAATATTTTCCTGAAAATTTTAAACTCACAAAAAAGCAATCAAAAAAAATCAAAGTGATTATTAATGATGGGATGATTTACCTAAAAAATAATAAAACTCAATATGACACTATAATTGTTGATTCCACCGATCCTGTGGGTGATGCTAAAATATTATTTTCTAAAAAATTTATAAGGGCATGTAATGATTCTCTTAAGAAAAATGGAGTTTTAATTCAACAATCGGGTTCACCTCTAAAAGATATGGTAACTGTCATTAAGCCTTTGGTACAAAAATATGAAAGTATTGGACTTAGGGATATTATTATTTCTAGCTTTCCAATGCCATTGTATCCTACTGGGACATGGAGTTTCTTAAAAGCTAAAAGAGCGTAGCTATCACTACGCTCCCTTAGGATATATGCTTATTGCTCAGGGTAAACTGAAGGTTTAATGCCTGTAGCTTTACTAAATTCTGGGTATGCTTCTAATCCACACTCAGATATATCTACACCATCTTGTTCTTCTTCTTCTGTTACTCTTAAACCAAAGAACATTTTTATGATGTACCAAACAATTACACTTGTAATAAATGTCCAAAGTATAATCATTGAAGCTCCGTAAATTTGAGCACCAAGAGATCCACCAGTAAGAGTTACTGCGAGTAATCCCCAAATACCACATGTTCCGTGTGCAGATATTGCACCAACAGGATCATCTATTCTCATTTTATCAAGCATGACAATAGACATTACTACTAATAATCCGCCTATTGCACCGATGATTAATGCAAGTCCTGGTGTTGGAGCTAATGGTTCAGCTGTAATTGATACTAAGCCACCTATAGCACCGTTTAATGCCATTGTAAGGTCAGATTTACCGAACATTACCTTGGATAGTAATAATGCTCCCATGACGCCACCAGCAGCTGCTAAGTTGGTGTTAACAAATACCATAGATACAGCATTAGCCTCAGCAACATTAGAGATAATTAATTCAGAACCACCATTAAATCCGAACCAACCGAGCCATAAAATAAAAGTACCAAGAGTAGCTAATGGAAGGTTAGCGCCTGGCATAGCGTTTACTTTACCATCTGTATATTTACCTTTTCTAGAACCTAGAACAAGTACACCAGCTAAAGCTGCAACTGCACCGCATAAGTGGACTACACCAGATCCAGCAAAATCAGAAAATCCTGCTTCATCTAAGAATCCGCCGCCCCATTTCCAATAACCTTGAACAGGATAAATAACACTCGTCATCACTACACAAAATAGTAGAAATGGCCATAATTTCATTCTTTCGGCAACTGCACCTGAAATAATTGAACAGGCTGTTGCTACAAATACTACTTGAAAGAAATGATCCGATATTGATGAGTAATAAACATCTCCACCACTCGCGATCACAGCCTCAGCTGTATTGTCTGCACCTAGAAAAAATGATAGCTCAGGAATAACTCCTGTGCCTCCACCTGGATACATTAAATTGTATCCGACAATCATATACATGATTACCGATATTGAATATAACGATATATTTTTTGTAAGAATTTCAGCTGTATTTTTTGCTCTGACAAGACCGGATTCTAACATGGTAAAACCTGCAGCCATCCACATGACAAAGGCGCCCATGACTAGAAAATAGAATGTGTCTAAAGCATAAGCAAGTTCAATTACTTTACCTTCTAAAGCTTCCATTGCAATCTCCTAATTAAAAAAGTTTAATTAAAGAGCTTCTGGACCTTTTTCTCCGGTACGAACACGAATTGCTTCATGAATATCAAGAACAAAAATCTTTCCATCACCAATTTTACTAGTACTAGCAGATGACAAGATAGTCTCGATTGTTTGATCAACAAGGTTATCATTAACAGCAATTTCAAGCTTAATTTTCGGTAGAAAATCAACCACATATTCAGCACCTCTATAAAGTTCCGTATGGCCCTTTTGCCTTCCAAACCCTTTTACTTCAGTTGCGGTAATTCCAGTGACCCCTATTCCTGATAGAGCTTCTCTTACCTCATCTAATTTAAATGGTTTGATAATTGCTATTACTAATTTCATTGTTAAATGTCTCCTATCACAAATTATAAACTAAATTATTTAGAAACTATACCCTAAAGTAAAGTTTGCGTATGTAGTATCAATATTACTACTAGACCCTGTAGAATCATCAGAGTTTCTTCCTAATGTAAGACCAACATCAACACCACTTACTGTAGCACCGTATGCTAGTTCGTGTGTGTGGCCGGTTAATTCACCAGTAAATGTCTGATAACTATAATCAAGAGGCAAACCTACAAACGATAGTGGTACGGTAATTGTATAGTGTTGGTAACCTTGATCACCAGCATTTGCCAATTGCTCATACTCACCATCAATAGCTGCATCAATTGACATAAAGCCAAGATCAGCACCAATATTAATTTCTTCATAATCTCCATCGAAATTATCTGAATAATAATATCCTGAGAATCCTGCATACATTGGAATGCCCATAAGAGCAAAGTTGTATCCAGCATATAGATCATACTCTACACCTGTGTCAACATCTGCCCACCATGTACCAACATAGAAGTTACCCATCTCTGCATCAGCACCAAAGCTAACTGATGATTCTGATTGGAATACACCTCTATACCAGTATTCAGACATGTAACCTATGTTATAGCTTACGGCGCTGCTTGACTCATCTGCAACTGCTTCACCAGCTTGCGCAAACATTGATATTGACATCAACGCTGCTAAAGCAACAGACAGAGATGATTTAATCAATTTTTTCATTTATTTCTCCCTTTCGTAAAATGGTTATATTTAGTTATTTTGTGATAGTCGACATTTATCAATGACAAATAGTATAGCTATCAATAGTAGATATGCATAAACTGTGCCAACTGTTAATATTAGTATTTAAACCTCAAATGTGAGTGTTTCCCTATTAATATTGGGAGTATGATATATTAAAAGTACAAGGAGTACAGTAAACATTTGTAAAATTATTTATAATGAATATAAGAATTAAATTTGCACAAAAAATGTGCATGAATGGAGTGCAAAGTGAAAAATTATAGATTTAAAGAATTAGTAGATGGTATTTTAAGCATAATCCCTAAAAATACCGAAGCTGTGAAAGATGACATAAAAGATAATCTTAAAATTCTCTTAAATGATTATCTTAGAAAAATAGATGTAGTTACAAGAGAGGAATTTGATGTCCAGAGAGAGGTTCTTTTAAAAACCAGAAAAAAATTAGAGGACTTAGAGGATAAATTAAATAAATAAACTATTTCGATTGTTCAAGCATATAATCAACAGCAGATTTAACCTCATCATCGCTAAGTGACATTAATCCACCTTTGGCAGGCATGACACCTATTCCGTTAATCGCATTACTGTATAAAGTATCATTTCCTTTGGCCAACCTATCCGTCCACTGATCTGCTTTTCCAATAATAGGTGCACCAGCTGCTCCACTCATATGGCATGACATACATACTGAGTTATAAACATCCTTGCCTGATTTAGCAGTTGAGACTTCTATTACCTCTGTCTTAAATGTAGGGTTACTAGCCAAATTTATTTTTTCAGATGATGATAAACGTTGTTCAGTTGCTTTTTCCCTTGCATCATTATAGTTGTCATTAACTACAGAGGAAGCAAAAACATTAGATAAAATAGCTATAATTATAGCTAGCGATATAATAAATACGCTCACATAACTAAATATTTTATAAAACTCTTTATCTGATGTTGTTCCGCTCATATTTCCCTCATTTTTTACTTTCAGTAGATTATACTTGAAAAGTAATTTATTTGAATAGCTTTTTGCGTCTGTAGCTCAGTTGGATAGAGCGTTAGCTTCCGAAGCTAAAGGTCAGAAGTTCGAATCTTCTCAGGCGCTATGTATTCTCTCTGCTGCGATAATAGTATTTTCAATTAAAGCGCATACTGTCATTGGACCTACTCCTCCAGGGACAGGTGTTATGGCAGATGCTTTTTCTTTAGCTGAATCAAAATCAACATCTCCACAAAGCTTGCCATCGATATTGTGAATACCTACATCGATTACAACTGCGCCATCAGGAATCTGATCACCTGAGATAAACTTAGGCACCCCGACCGCAACAATGATTACATCGGCATCAGAGAGTTTGTGATTTAAATCTTTGGTTCTTGAATGACACATTGTTACAGTTGCATTCTCTGATTGACATAATATAGAAACAGGTTTGCCCACAATGTTAGATCTTCCAATTACAGTCACGTTCTTTCCATTTAAGTCCGTTCCAGAAATTCTTAACATCTGCATGATTCCTTTTGGTGTACAAGATACCAATGTATCCTCACCAAGGAATAGCTTGCCTACGTTATTTGGCGTAAAGCCATCAACATCTTTACTCGGATGAATACTGTTTAATACTTTAGCGACAGAAATATGATCAGGCAATGGTAGCTGGACAATTACACCATGAATAAGCGGGTCCTCATTAATCTTATCAATTTCTGAGAGAATATCTTGTTCGCTTATATTTGACTCGAACCTTCTAACTTCAGATTTAATACCAGCTTTTTCAGCAAATTTTTCTTTTTGTTTTACATAACTAGCTGAAGCTTTCATATCGCCTACTAATATTACTACTAAATTAGGAATGATATTTTTAGATTTTAAGACTTCTACTTTTTTAGAAAGTTCATTATCAAGTATATGTTCTGCAGTCTCTCTTCCGCTGATTATTTTTGCTGTCATTTTTTTCTCCTATAAACTATTTCTTTCTCGTTCAACTAATAAATTTACAACGCTATATAATTCATCGTAACTCGAGACATATGAACCGCTAGTCAAAAATTTTCCATTCACGATAATAGTAGGTACTGAGTTAATTTGATATTTTCTTGCCAGATTACTAGATTTTTTTACTCTTGCTTCTGTACCAAAGCTATTATACTTCTCTTTGAATTCTTCTAAGTCAATACCATGTTTACCTAAAAAGTCTACCATTTGTTGCTCAGTACTTAAGCGATTATTTTCTATGTGAATTTCTTCAAAAATTAAGTTATGCACTTCATCAATTTTTCCCATTTGTTTTAGAGCATAGTAAAGTTTTGCATGTGGTAACCAACTGTCCCTTAGTGCAACTGGAACTTTAATAATTTTTGTATCCTTATCTAAGTCTGCCTCAATCCTATCCATTGTAGGTTCAAGGTTATAACAATGTGGACAGCCATACCAAAAAAATTCATAAATAATAATGTCATTTGATTCTTGTTGCTTTTCTGTGGAGATTTGAATGTACTTTTGAGCATATGCACCTGGTGCTATAAGAATAGTGAGAAATAAACCATAGATGAAATGCTTAATTTTAAACATTAGTATAAGCCTTCAATATAGCTTGCTACAGCTTTCATTTCCTCATCAGTCATTCTGTGCACAATATTTCTCATCATCTTATTATAATCGTTTGATCTCATAGATGTTTGGAAATTTTTAAGTTGTTGATACGTGTACTGGGAATGCTGACCTGAGAGCATAGGTATAGCCGCAGCATAATTTCCCTGTCCATTTGGACCGTGGCAACTTATACAAGCTTGCATTTTAATTTCCATATTACCGCCACGATAGATATTTCGACCTAACTCTAGGTATTCATCTTTTGTTAAGCCTACTGTAGATTTCAAAGATGAATAATATTCAGAAAGGTCCTCTATGTCCTGATCAGATAAGTTTACTGCTATTCCATACATAACAGCATTATTTCTATTCCCATTAGGGCCTTTTTTAAATTCATGTAATTGAGAAGCTAGATATTTAGGGTTCTGACCAGCTAATTTAGGCCAAACCGGATTTAGTGAAATACCATCATCACCATGGCACGCAGCGCATGAAGCAGATAACTCTTTTCCTTTCTTAACATCGGAATAAGCAGGGTTAATAAGGATAAGTGCTAGAAATATGTAAGTGATTAGTCCGCTATGAAATTTCATTGGGCTAATTATAACGAAATATTAATATAGTGCAATCTATCTAGCTTTAGACATCTCCCCATGAGTTACCATGGAATGTATTTACAATAAGCGGAACTTTCAAAGCTTCAGCATTTGTCATCAAGTTGATTATTTCTGACCCAATAGTGGGGATGTCCGTCTCTTTAATTTCAAAAACAAGCTCATCATGAACTTGCATAATCATAAAAATATTCGATATTTTTTCTTCATCAAGCCAATTTTTGATCCTAATCATTGCAAGTTTGAGAATATCAGCTGCTGTTCCCTGAATTGGAGCATTGATAGCTGTTCTCTCAGCGCCGCTTCTAACTTGAAAATTAGAGTGAGAAATATTTGGGAGAAAGATTTTTCTACCATACATAGTTTCTACATACTCTTGCTCTTTAGCCGTTTCTTTCAGCTCATCCATATATTGTCTTACTCTTTTATATTTTGAGAAATATGTATCAATAATATTCTTGGCTTCTATATTATCAATTTTTAATTGTCGAGCTAAACCATAAGCGGATATTCCATAAATAAGACCAAAGTTAATTGCTTTTGCTGCTCTTCTCTCATCTGGGGTAGGCTCTCCTTTTGTATTGAAAACTTTTTTAGCAGTCGAGGAGTGAATATCTTCTCCATTAACAAAGCTTTTAATCATTTCAGGGTCATCGGATAAATGAGCCATAATTCTAAGTTCAATTTGTGAATAATCAGCGGAAAATATTTTGAATCCATCCCTGGGTATAAAAGCGGTTCGTATTTTCTTACCATCTTCCGTCCTTATTGGTATGTTCTGAAGGTTTGGAGAAGATGATGATAATCTACCGGTAATAGTAATAGTTTGGTTGTATGACGTATGAAGCCTATTCGAGATAGTAGATACTTCTGTTCCAAGTTTATCTGTGTAAGTATTCTTTAATTTCAAGAGATTTCTAAAAGATAATATCAAGCTTGGTAATTCATGTTCCTCTGCCAATTGAGTCATAACATCTTCATTGGTAGATGGTTGGCCTTTTGGGGTTTTTTTAAGTACAGGAAGCTTTAGCTCATCATAAAATATCTCTTGAATCTGCTTAGGTGAACTAATATTAAACTCGCGTCCAGAGAGTTTGTATATTTTTTTTTCAATTTTATTAATCCTTGTTGCTAAGTCTTTGGATTGCTTTTCGAGTTCATCATTATCTATTGATACTCCTAAATATTCCATATCGGCAATAATTTTCATTAATTTAATTTCAATGTTCTTATAAACTTCATATAAGCGTTTATCTTTTTTAAGTTTATCTTTCAGTTTATCAAACAAAAGAAAGGTAAGATCTGAATCTTCGCATGCATATTCTTTAGCTTTGTCTAGGTCTATATCTGCAAATGATATTTGATCTTTTCCTTTTCCAACTACATCCTCATAAGAAATTACTACATGATCAAGAAATATTGATGATAAAGTTCCTAGGTCATGTTTTCCAGATGAATTAATAACGTACGACATCAGCATTGTATCTTCTACAGAACTAAGTACCTCAATAGAATATTTTTTCATAACATTTATGTCATATTTGAAATTCTGACCGATTACAGTAATATTTTTATCCTTAAATAATTCTTGTAAGATTAAAATAGTTTCATCAAAAGGTAGATTGCTTTGAGGTGTACAATTGTGCCTTAATGGAAAATAAAATCCATGATCATGCTTGAAAGAGATACTAAAACCTACTAGCTCTGCTTCATTGAAATCTAATGATGTTGTTTCAGTATCAAATGCAAATAGTTTTATTTTTTTACATTCATTAATAATCTTTTTTACCTGATCCATAGAACTAACTAATTGGTAATTTTTTTTAACTTTCTTTTTAATAGCTTTTATCTTTAATTGATTAGATAATGATTTGAGTTCGTATTTAGTAATTATTTTCTCTAATGAAGCTTTGTCTTGCTTATTGATTAGTAATTGACTCTCTTCAAGGTTTAACGGGAGATCAGATTTTAGAGCTACTAGCTTCTTTGCTAGCTCGACTGTTTCTATAGAATTTTCAATATTTTCTTTCAGCTTACCCTTTAGTTGACTGGTATTTTGAAAAACACCGGCAAGATTTTTGTATTTTGTTAATAGGGTTACGGCAGTTTTAGGGCCCACTTTTGGGACTCCAGGTATATTGTCTGATGTGTCACCTACTAAACATAGATAATCAAATATCTGTTCTGGACTTACTCCGAATTTTTCAATAACGCCCTTAGTGTCTAAAATTTTTGAATCAAAATTATTCATTAAAACTACATCCTTTGAAACAAGTTGTGCTAAATCTTTATCTCCAGATGAAATCACTGTTTGTGTATTTTTTATTTTTATTTGTTTTACAGCAGAAGCAATCACATCATCTGCCTCAACATCCTTCTCTTGCAGAACTGTAATTCCATATGCTTTTACTAAATCTATGATAGGTCCTGTTTGTTCAGATAATTCACCTGGCATTGCATTTCTATTTGCTTTATATAAATCATATATTGTGTGTCTAAAGTTCTTTCCTTTTGCATCAAATACCATTAATAAATACTTTGGATCATACTCGCTTATTATGCGATTGAGCATGTTTGCAAAACCATGAATAGCTCCAGAATGAAGCCCTGAGCTAGTTTTAAGGTTGGGTAATGCATAGTAAGCTCTGTACAGATAAGAAGAGCCATCAATAATAATAAAATTATCTTTACTTTTTGCTTGGAAAACCATTTGAATTTAGATATCGTTTGTTCATTAAAAGTTATATATCATAATTACATGTCTGTATACACAAATCTAACTGCTAAAGATGTTTCAAAACTACTGTCACAATATGATATTGGTTCGTTAGTATCCTATAAGGGCATTTCTGATGGAATAACTAATACAAATTATTTTTTAATTACATCCAAAGGAAAATATGTCATAACAATTTTCGAGGATATAACCAAGGCAAGAGCCAAAAAATATCTAAAATTAATGAATTACTTTTCAAAGCATGGTCTATGCTCACCAGAAATAATGCTTACAAAAAATGATGAAGTCATTTGTACGTTCAAATTAAAACCTTGTTCAATTATGGAAAGATTGACTGGTAAAACCATCACTGAAACAAATATATCTCTATGTAAATCAGTTGGTAAAATTGTAGGTAGCTTTCATCTTTCTAGTAAAAATTATAAAAATAAAATTATAAATAGTAGAGATATTAAATGGGTTAATGAAAATATGAAAAAAATTAAAGCTCATATATCTAAGAATCAGTATAAGCTTCTGAGTCAATCAAGAAAAATATTTAAGAAGATATTTGAAATCGACTTTCCAAAAGGGATAATTCACTCAGATTTATTCAGGGACAATGTTTTAGAAAAAAATAATAAAGTTACAGGAATTATAGATTATTACTACTCATTCCATGGCCCATTTATATATGAGCTAGGAGTAATTATAAATGACTGGTGTAGCAATAAAGACGGATCAATTAATATTAGAAAATATAATAGCTTCATTAATAGCTATAACAGTGTACGTCCTCTTACACCTAAAGAAAGAAAATATATTAATAGCGCTATGGTAGCAGCAGGCCTCAGATTTTACTTATCTAGATTAGTAGATATGGCTTTTCCGAAAGTAGGTGAAATTACTCACATAAAAGATCCAAAAACTTTTGAAAGGATAATTAAAAGCAGGATTGCTTGTCTATGAAATACACACAGAAAGTCAATAATTACACAAAATATTTTACTGTGAACTTCTTTTATTTAATGTTTATAGTTGTATTAATAAATATCGTACTTAGATATTTATTTAACATTAACTATATATTCCTCCAAGAGTTAGTAATGTACATGCATGCTTTCATTTTTCTTTTTGGAGTCTCATTATGTATGAATGATGATGCGCATGTCAGAATTGATATTATCTCTAGCAAGTTGGACCAAGGTTATAGAATACTGATTGATAAAATTGGTCTATATATATTAGTTGTACCTTTCTGTTTATTTGTTTTTTATGAAAGTACAGAAATGATTACAAGATCATGGGTTATGTTAGAGGGTTCCAGTGAACCAGGCGGATTGCCAATTGTATTTCTATTGAAGTCTTCAATATATATATTCTCTTTCTTGATATTTGTTCAGGCTATAGAGAAATTAAAAAATAAATAATAATATGGATATAGTAATAATTTTTCTACTTTTAACATTCTTCCTGCTGCTAAGCGGCTTCCCCGTAGCTTTCATATTAGCTGGAGTATCACTTATTTTTGGATTGATTGGAGTATTATTCGAATTTTTTGATTATGCGTACTTAATGGCATTTCCTAATAGATTATTTGGTGTAATGGGAAATCAAAATCTTCTTGCAGTACCTCTATTTATATTTATGGGATTAATATTAGAAAAAACAAAAATTGCAGAAAATCTCATTAAAGATATGAATGCGCTATTTAGAAATGCTAATAGCGGTCTTGCAATTTCTGTAGTCGTAGTTGGAGCGCTAATGGCAGCTAGTACCGGTATTGTTGGGGCTAGTGTTGTGACACTAGGATTATTAACTTACCCTGTGTTAGTTAAAAATGGATATTCTACCAGTGTAGCTACAGGGACAATATGTGCTGCCGGAACACTTGGCCAAATTATTCCACCATCCTTAGTATTGATTCTCCTTGCAGATGTTTTGTCATCATCATACCAACAAGCGCAATTAAATATGGGAATTTTTAGCCCTGAAAGTATAACAATAGCAGATTTATTTTTAGGAGCTCTCGTACCAGGCCTGATACTTCCCATTTTATATATCATATATTTAAAAATGTTACGTATAAAAACTAAAGTTGTATCGCCTACAGAGGCAGCAAGCATTTCATCTGTTTTATATCCGCTTGGTCTTATGTTTATAGTCTTAGGGTCTATCATATTTGGTATAGCTACACCCTCTGAAGCTGCCGGTATTGGAGCTTTAGGAGCAATTCTGTTAGCTCTTTTTCAAAAAAATTTATCAAAAAATATTCTCGATAAATGTGTTTATGAATCTATTAAATTAACAAGTATGGTCTTTATGATATTGATTGGCGCAATGTTATTTTCTCTCGTATTTAGGGGTTTAGAAGGCGAAGAATTTATTCATAAATTTTTAATAGAACTGCCAAATAATAAGTTAATGACTCTAGCAATTGTTCTTTTAATAATGTTTCTATTAGGATTTATTTTAGATTTTATAGAAATTATTTTTATTGTAATTCCATTAATAGGTCCCGCCCTATTTACACTTGGCTTTGATCCACTATGGGTAGGTATATTAATTGCTTTAGTTTTACAAACCTCATTCATCACGCCGCCGTTTGGATTTTCTTTGTTTTACTTAAGAGGCGTGTTGCCAAAAAATGTAGAGACAATCGAGATATATAAAGGGATAATACCTTTTTTGTTAATACAGGTTTTATTGGTTGTTGCAGTATTCATGTTGCCAGCTCTTGCAACAAACCTACCCCATATGCTACTTAAGTGAACTAAGATATCCGTCCTCGGATATAAGAGTCCAAGGTCTTACTCTTTTAAGAAAGTTTGTGTAAGAATCGTAAACTTTTTTTGATATTTTATTTTCATGGCTTAAATCAAGCAAGACTTCATCGCTAATTTTATTAAGCTTGACTAGTACTTCTCTTGGAAATTGTCTCATTGCAACTTTCTCTTTTTCAAAATACTCTAGAGCTTGATAATTTTTAGCCATATAATCTGATAGCATATCTATGTTTGCAGCTTTACATGCAATATCAATTATTTTTTGAAGCTGTTTAGATAACTTATTATATGCTTGTCTATTAATAATACATTCAAGAGTGGGTCCGGGTTCATGCCAACCAGGGTAATAATAATATTGTGCTGCTTTGTGTAATCCAAATGCTCGATCATTATAGGGTCCAACCCATTCAGTAGCATCTATCACCCCAGTCTGAAGTGATGTAAATATTTCTGAACCAGCAAGTGTAAAAGGCGTGCCGCCAGCTCTTGCTAAAACTTCTCCTCCTAATCCAGGTATGCGCATTTTTAAACCATTCAAATCATCAGTCGAATTAATTTCTTTATTAAACCATCCTCCCATCTGGACACCAGTGTTACCAGCAGGTCGTGGTACTAAATCAAAATCTTTATAAACTTCTTCCCAGAGTTTTAAGCCCTCTCCATAATATAACCATGAATTCATTTCTTGTGCTGTCATACCGAAAGGAACAGATGAGAAAAACTGTGCAGCTGCAGTTTTTCCTTTCCAATAATATGCTCCGGAGTGCCCCATCTCTGCTCCACCAGACGAGACATAATCAAAGACACCTAGTGGGGGTACCAATTCTCCGGCACCAAATACTTTTACAGTCAAACTACCTCCTGATAGCTGATTGATGTAATTAGCAAGTGTCTCGGCGCCTGCACCAAGTCCAGGAAAGTTTTTAGGCCATGATGTAACCATTTTCCATTTTACTTTTTTACTTGCAGATACTTGTCTGGGATACAGCCCGCCAATAATAGATGTTGCCGTAGCTAGTCCGATTGTCTTAAAAAATTTTCGCCTAGTGTTTTTCATGTTATAAAAATTCTAGATGTGCATATGTAAGTACTAACCATTTCGATCCATAGTCTTCAAAATTAATATATAGTTTTAAATTATCATCTTCGCCTTCATAGCTCAATACAACACCATTGCCAAATTTTTGATGTTTAACTCTTTGTCCAATTTTAAAACCTACATTGCTATGTGAATTACTTTTACTTGTTGGATATTTTTTTTTAATTTGCTGATGACTATCTGATTTTATATTATCTAATAATTCGGAAGGAATTTCATTAATGAATCTTGATGGCATTAAATAATTATATGAACCATGAAGATATCTTGCGTTAGCATGGGTTATATAAAGCAACTTCATTGCCCTTGTGATAGCTACATAACAAAGCCTTCTTTCCTCCTCCAAAAAGTCATTACCACTTTTTCTATTTTCATTAGGAAATATACCTTCTTCCAAACCAGTTAAAAATACTACCGGGAATTCAAGTCCTTTTGCAGAGTGGATAGTCATTAATTGGATGGGATCTTCATCTAGTTTAGCTTGATAATCTCCAGCCTCTAAAGCTGCATTGTCCAGAAACTCGTCTACGATATTATCACTATCAATATTGTTTCTTATGAAGTTTTCTGCAGTCACAAAAAGCTCTTCTATATTCTCTTGTTTAGAAATAGCTTCTTCACCCTTTTGTTCTGAGAAATATAGCTTCAACTTCGAATCACTGTATATTCTCTTAAGAATTTCATCTAATGATAAGTCATTAATGTCTATAGCAATATCTTCTATAATTTTTATATAAGTAGAAAGAGATGATTTAACTCTTGCTGTAATATCTTTATATTCTTGTTGTTCAAAATTTTTTATTGTCTTCCACAAAGATAAACCTTTTTGCTTAGCGATAGTTCTTATGATATCGATAGTCTTCTGACCTATACCTCTTGGAGGATTGTTGATAGTTCTTTCAAAAGCAGCGTCATCATCAGGGTTAACAATTATTCTCAGATAAGCAATCATATCTTTTATCTCGGCTCTTTCAAAAAAACGAAACCCTCCATAAATCACATAGGGAATACCTCGGCCATTTAATTCTTCTTCTAGTCTTCTTGACAAGAAGTTATTTCTATACAAGATTGCAATCTCTGATTTCTTATAGCCGTCTCTTTCAAGCATTTTTATTTTATCAACAATAAATGATGACTCTTCATCATTATTGTAAGCTTCAAATATTTTTACCTGATCTCCTCTGCTAGTGTTTGTCCATAACTCTTTACCAAGTCTATTTTTATTATGGGTGATCAAACTATTAGCAACTTTAAGAATCTTATCAGTAGATCTATAGTTTTGTTCTAGCTTAAAAATTTCAACATTGGCAAATTGGTCTGTGAAGTTTTTTATATTTTTACTTAAAGCTCCTCTCCAACCATATATTGATTGATCATCGTCTCCCACAGCATACATAGACCCTGTATCACTATTAAGGAGTCTCAGTAATTTAAATTGCAATAAATTAGTATCTTGAAACTCATCTACCATTATATGTCTAAACCTTTTAACATAATAAGACAGTATGTTTTCATGTTTTGATAAAAGTTCATATGTTTTTAAAATAAGATCGGAAAAATCAACTGAAAGAGTTTGTTTTAAAATAGACTCATACTCTTTGTAGACAAGAACATATATTTCATCATCTTTTTCATTTACTTTATTGCTCCTAATGCCATTATCTTTTTTCCGATTTATAAATGATTGAATAGATTTAGCATCATATAGTTTTTCATCCAAATTATTGGTTTTAATAATTCTTTTAACAAGTCTTAATTGATCTTGAGAATCTAGTATCGTAAATCTTTCAGATAATTCTGCCTCTCTCCAATGTATTTTCAATATTCTTCTACAAATTCCATGAAATGTTCCAAACCATAAACCTTGTGATGATATTTTAAGAAGAGATTCAATTCTCTCTTTCATTTCTCTAGATGCTTTATTTGTGAATGTGAGAGCAAGAATATCAGATGGCCGCACATTAAAATCTTTAATGAGTTTTGCAACTCTATAAGTAAGTACTCTTGTTTTACCACTGCCTGCGCCAGCAAGAACAAGCTTATTACCTTCATTGCAGTTAACAGCAGTAAGTTGTTGCTTGTTTAATGATTCGGTAAAATCTATTCCATTCATTTAGGTTTTGAGAAGTACATTAGAGATGCCAATAATAACAGAACTTCTCCTTTATAGATATCAAGAAAACCGAGAGGTGCAATTAATATAATTACAAGAAGTATGGTAGAAAAATAAAAGTGATTTCTTATCTTGTTTGAATTAAGTTTTTTTTCTATAACCTTCAACTGGTCAAAGTTCTTTGTTAAATCTGAAGAATTGCCACTATAATGATTGGAAATTCTTCTGAAAAATGATGGTATTTCTGGAATAATTTCCAAATAATCATCAAAATTATTTATGATTTTCTTTGCTATCACTTTTGGTCCTTTTTGTTCTTTCATCCATTGTTCTAAAATAGGTTTAGATGTTTTCCATAAATCTAATTCAGGATTAAATTCCCTACCCAAGCCTTCAGTATAAAGCAGTGTCTTTTGCATCAATATTAATTGTGGTTGGACTTCTAGTTTAAATCTTCTTGCTGTATCAAAAAGGCCTACGATGATGTCGCTGAGTGAAACATCTTTTATTGGTTTATCTAACATGCACTCACAGTTCTCTCTGATTGCGCTTTCGAGTGATGGTATGTTTGTATCTTTAGGTACCCACTCGCATTCAACGTGAAGTCTAGCGACACTAGCATAATCACGATTGAAAAAAGCAATGAAATTTTCAGCGAGATATTTTTTATCAAATTCACTTAATGACCCCATTATCCCAAAGTCTACAAGCACAAATCTAAATGAGTCTTTATGTTTCTGTATAAATATATTACCTGGATGCATATCTGCATGAAAAAAGTTGTGCTCAAAAACCTGTACAAAAAATAATTCGACTGACTTCTCGGCTATCTCTGAAAACGAAATTCCTTGTTCAGATAGCATCCTTTTATCATTTATAGGAGTTCCATAAATTCTCTCCATAACCATTACTTTATTGGTTAAGTATGTACAGTGAACTGTTGGTATGTATATAAAATCAGAATTATGAAAATTTTTACTAATTTGTTTAGCATTTGCAGCTTCTTTGATTAGATTTAGCTCATCATAGATTACCATTTCATAGTCATTTACTATATCTATCAAGTGCATTCTTTTAAAATCGCTTGATAGACCATCTAAATAGGATGCAATTTTTTTCATCAGAGAAATATCTTGCATTATTTTTGCTTTGATATCGGGCCTTACAACTTTCACGATAACATCCTCTCCTGTTCTAAGCTTAGCTGGATGTACCTGGGCTATTGATGCAGAAGCCATGGGTTTTGTTTGAAATGATGAAAAAATATCTTTTGTATTTTGACCCAATTCCTCTTCAATAATTTTTTTTGCCGTTGCTCCATCAAATGGCTTAACATGATCTTGTAACTTGGCAAGCTCTTTAGCTATTTCATCATTTAGTAAATCTTTTCTAGTGGATATCATCTGTCCAAGCTTCACAAATATAGGACCTAAGTCCTCGCAGATCAGTCGGATGTTCTTTGCTAAATCAATAGATTTATTAAATCTTATGAGATTCCATGGCAAAAGCAGGAATAAATATTTTTTTTTCCCAATTCTCTCAGATCTCATCAAGCATTTATCAATATCATATTTAAAGAATAGATATATTATTTTAAAAACTCTGAGAAGATTACTCATTTAATTTTAGCCATGAGCCTTTCAGTACGACTTTTTATTTCATCAACTTGATCAATATAGTTATTAATATCTTCTTTGGTAGGAATTAAATCAATATCGTATTTCAAAAAATTGGATAGAGCATCATTATTCTTTTTGCTTGAGTCATCTATTTTTGATTTTATTGGATCTAAAATTGAAAATAATGTAGATGAAGATTTTTGACCAATTATCTCTACAGTAATATCTCTTAAAATACCCGTTTCTTTAAATAACCCATTCAATGCATTTGCAGTCTCTACATCCCCGCTAATTTTGATTTTAGATGAGAGAAGTTCATTGCCAGTAGATGCATAAAGTATAAACGATGCCAGTGAGCCTGAAATTTCGACATCAACTTTATCTTCCATTTCAGATAATACTATATTATCACTAGTAAAATTAAGGCATATCTCAAAATCAAAATCATTAATATTTATTTTAACGGTTTTTTGGTTTAGCTTATCTTGAAATAGATTATTATATATTTTCTTTGCAGTATCATTTTCTAAAATTTTATTCGCCCTTTGTATTATTTTGTCTTTCATAATTTTTGTCCAATATGAATAGTTGCGACATCCTCAAGCAAATTTACTACCCTTGTATTATCAAAACCTGCATCATTAAGCATATCTTTTATTTCATTAGGTGAAAAGTATGTCTGTATAGATTCTGCTAAATATCTATAACTGTTTTCATCATCAGCAACAATTTTTCCTATCTTGGGAATAATATTCAATGTATAGAATTTAAATAATTTTGAATAAAGTTTGCCTCTTGGTTTTTTGAAATCCATTATTAGAAACATACCTCCAGCTTCCAACAATTTAAAAATATTTTCCAATGCTTTTTTATGATCCGTAAAGTTTCTAAAGCCAAAAGCAACTGTTATCAAATCAAATGTTTGTTGTTTTGGTAAAAAATTCTCTATACCATGAATTTGATAATTTATATCGACATGACCTTTATTTATAAATTTCTGTTTACATATTTCAATCATGTCAGGGTTTGGATCTAAGCATGTCAAATTAATGTTTTGGTTTTCCTTATGCAGTGATATTGATATATCCCCAGTTCCGCAGGCAACATCTAAAACTTTTCTCTTTGATTTTACATTACATAGTTTTATAAATTGTCTTTTCCAAATTCTATGTAAACCAAAAGACATAAAATCATTCATTAAATCGTATCGATCTGATACAGAAGTAAAGATATTATTTACTTTGTCAGGCTTGTCTGATTTGTCGATATCCTTATACCCAAATTTAGCTTTATCCATGATTAACTTCTTTTTCTCTCTGCTTTGTATACATTTTTTATTTTCTTAATTTTATCAATTAGTTTCTTAACCTGATTAGTATTTTTTACGGAGACTACGATTAACATAGTATTATGCCCTGCATCATGGCTATCAGTATAGTTCACACTCTCTATATTATGATTATTTTGAGCGATAACTGATGAAACTTGTGCCAAAACACCTCTTTCATTTTCTACTTCTATAATAATAGATGCGCTGAAATTATTATCAACGTTTTCGCTCCACCTTAACTCAATATTATCCTCATTTGGTTTAGTATGTTTGATACTCTTACAACTACTTCTGTGTACTACTATACCTTTACCTTGGCTGACATAACCAATAATCATATCTCCAGGAATAGGATGGCAACATTTTGCATAAGATATTACCAAACCTTCTGAACCCTCAATGTCATATGCGATACTACTATTTGTTTTCTTAAATGAAGGTGCCATTCTCAAAGCTATAAGTTTTGGTATTTTGTTTCCTAGGCCTATTTCTTTGAAAAGTTCATCAATAGTATTATATTTGAGTTCTGATAATATAAACTCTAATGTCTTTTTAGGAACATCATTAATCGAGACTTGAAGTTCTTCCAATGAAGTCTTTAAAAGTTTTCTTCCAAGCTTAATTGCATCAGTATCTTGCATATTTCTAAGATAATTTCGAATTGAAGTTCTTGCTTTAACAGAAACGACAAAATTTAACCATGCTGGATCTGGTTTAGACACTTCTGATTTTTTTATTATAATTCTTTGGCCATTTTTCAAAATTGTATCTGGTGGCTTAAATTCTCCATCAACAGTTCCTTTTAAATATTTATTGCCTAATTCAGTATGAATTGAATAGGCAAAATCTATTAAAGTTGATTTTTTAGGCAATTCTATAATTTGTCCCTTTGATGAGAAAACATAAACCTTCCCAGGATTCAAGTCCTCTTTGATACTCCCCAAAAGTTCTCTTGGATCGCCAGCTTGTTTTTGTATATCCAGAAGGTTATTTAGCCATTGCTGCTCCCTTGATAATTTAGAGATAGATGTTTTCGATTTATATACCCAATGTGCCGCAATACCTGATTGTGCTAAATTATTCATGTCATTGGTTCTAATCTGAAACTCCATGGGTAAATTATGAGGACCAAGAACTGCTGTATGCAATGATTGATAGCCATTAGATTTTGGTATTGCAATATAGTCTTTAAATCTTCCTGGAATCGGCTTATATAGATTATGAATACAGCCAAGTGCTCGATAACATAAATCTACTGATTCAGTAATAATGCGTACACCAAAAATGTCATGAATTTGAGAAAATTTTAATTCTTTTGATTTCATTTTTTTATATATACCATAAGCATGCTTCTCTCTTGCTTTTGTTTGACTTTTTATAGATTCGGAATTGAGTTTTTTAGTAACTTCAGACTGTATTTTAGTCATTAATAGCTTTCTGTTTCCACGTGCTTTATCAATATTAGCACTGAGTATTGAGTGCCTGAGGGGATAATAGGTCTGAAAAGATAAATTTTCTAATTCTTTAGATAAATTATGAATACCTAATCTTAGAGCTAGCGGTGCATAAATCTCAAGCGTTTCTCTGGCAATTCTTTTTGCTTTATGCTTATTGAGAACACCTATTGTAGTAAGATTATGGCGTCTATCAGCTAACTTGATTAATAACACTCTTATGTCATTGCTCATTGCTAGAATCATTTTCCTTAAGTTTGCAGCGTCAGCCTCTTCTTTGGAGTTAAAATTAATCTTATCTAATTTACTCACTCCATCAACAAGTTCAGCAACTTTCTTTCCAAAATTTTTTCCTAAATTTTCTAAACTTATTTCAGTATCCTCAACAACATCATGAAGTATTGCTGCCATAATAGTCTCATGATCAAGCTCATATTCAGCTAGATAGGCTGCTGCACTAAGCGGATGGTTTATGTAATTTTCTCCAGATTTTCTTTTCTGACCATGATGTGCATCTTTAGCAACATAGAATGCTTTTTCTATTTTTTTAATTTGATATGAGTTTAGATATTTTTGAATACTTTTCTTAAACTTAGCAAATGTAATATCTTCAGTGTTTTTTGATTTTCTAGGAACTGCCATATACCTAGAATAAGATTTTTAAACTGATTTGTCTTCTGTATTTTCTGATGTGTCTGCTGCGTCATCCTGAGCGATAACAGACTCATTTGATTGAGTTACTTCTGAAGAACTGATATTTTCTTGAGCCAGTTGCTGAGTTTCAGCTGCTATATCTGCTATAGCTTCTTCTTCAGCTATTGCATCAGATAACTGATCTTCAATTTTCTGTTTTCTACGAGTTTCAAAATAAGTCATATCTATTAAACCAGCAGCAATCTCTTTTAGTGCCACAACAGTTGGTTTACCTTGATATTCTATTTTTGGTTCTGAGCCATCTAGAAGGTCCTTAGCTCTCTGACTTGCGAGAGACACTATATCATAGGAATTATCTATCTTTTTTAAACAGTCTTCTATAGTCACTCTAGCCATGGACTCAGAGTATATCAGAATATTACTACCTAGCAAGATTCAAAACGGTTATTTAGTCTACTTATAGTAGTATTTTGGATAATTTTTTGATAAAGGATTAATGACTTTAGAGAATTTAAAGCTATATCATAATCATCATTAACTATAGTGAAATCTGAAAATCTGCTGAATTTGAGTTCATTCTCAGCGTTTGAGATTCTTTTGTTAATTACTTCTTTCGTGTCTAATCCTCTGTCAATGAGCCTATTTTTTAATTCCTCTAAACTAGGAGGAAGTATATATATTGATATTGCGCTTGGAATTTGTTTTTTTATTTTGATCATACCTTTATGATCTATCTCTAAGATAGCATCGTTTCCTGAATTTGCTATATCTCTGATTGAATTGTATGTTGTACCATAATAATTATCATAAACTGATTCATGTTCTATAAATTCTCCGTTATTGATCTTTGTCTTAAAAGTTTCTTGATCAACAAAGTGATAGTCTATTCCATCTATCTCACCCTTTCGCATCTTTCTAGTTGTACACGAGATTGTTAATTCAAGGAAATCATAAATACGCGATATATCTCTTACTAGAGAAGTCTTTCCACATCCAGAAGGTGCGCTTATAATAAAAATATTCGACATATATCCTGTTAAATTAGAAATTCATAGTTTATCATAAGTTTTAAAGGAGAGGTAAATGGGTGATCCATGGAAGTCAATAACACCTAAAGGTGTACAAGCATTTGTGAACGCAACTATTGCTACAGTTATAGTTTGGCTAACTGTGGAGAATCATATATCGATGATTATCGAGCAGCTAACACTCCTTTTGTCTTCCCAAACTTTTGCACTACTTATATATTATCTAATTGCGATTATAGTTTTATATAAACTTCTCTATAAAAGAAGTGCTTATGATGTCAATGAAAAAAGAGCTACTAAGTACGCTGTTTTGACAATGATATTAATCTGGGTTACCTGGGAAGGTTATCTTCAATTCATAGTGACACTTCTTGGTATGGTTGGCATATTCCCATCTCTAGCGAATTCGATAGTTATTGGCACTGTGGTATTTACAGTTTTTATAACTGTGTATTATGGTTTGCATGGAAAGTATTTCACCACCCTTATGTTGGAGCACATGCCATGGGTAATTGCTCCAGATAAATTTCTACCTTTCTTTTGGTTATGGATCAATGCAATTATGGCAGGCTTGCTGAATGCATTTGATGTTAATGCCTTTTGGTATTTTGTTGATTTATTCTTCATTTTTCTACTACCATCCTTATTTATCGGCACCAAAGTACAAGAAAAGCACGGATTAAGGATACAGAAAAAAGATGATTATTTTGACGAATAAATCTACTTACGATATTTATCAGGAATAATATCAATACCCAGTTTCTCTCCTGCTTTTACAATAAAGGCAATAGCAAGTAATCCACCAGGAAGGGCAAACACTCCTGCAAGTCCCAATCCTTTCAGTAAGTCAGAAAATTGCTTGTTTGCTTGCTCAAGTTCTTCCTTAGTAATAGATTCATTATCTGTGATATATTTTTGATAAATTCTCAACATTTCATTAGATTCTCTTGTCTCGTTAGAAAGAATTGACTGAATCCTTGTTAGTGCTAATTTGATGTTTTTATTACCATCTATAATACTAGAGTAGATTTTATTGAAAATATTAATATCCATCAGTCATAGTGTTGAAAAAGTTTTTAATTGTATACAATGTAGTATGAGAAATTTAATATTACTAGTCATATTCAGCACAGTTTCTTTTTTAACTTTAGCAGATGATAGAGGATTTACACATTACAAAAAAGGTGAATTTAGTAAAGCTTTAAAGATATGGACTGAAGAAGCTGATAATGGCGAGGCAAATGCCATTTATAATATAGGCCTATTATACTTTTTCGGGAATGGTGTAAATAAAGATTTATCAATTGCTTATAATTATTGCAAAAGGGCTGCTTTAAAAGGACTGGCAAGGGCTCAAAATAATTTAGCTTATATGTACCTGAACGGAATGGGGACAGATAAAGATTATGTGAAATCATATGCCTGGTCATTAATTGCAATAAAGCAAGGATATAATTCTCAAGAAATTAAAGATAATGCTAAAATAAATCTTACGCCTGCAATGTTAATTGATGCAGAAAGATTAGCTAATGAGATGATAAAGGAAACTATGAAATGAATGATTCAATTGAAATTAATGTGGAAACTACATATCTAAGTAGTGAATCAAATCCGAAAGAAAATAAATACTATTTCTTATATACAGTATTAATAAAAAATAAAGGTAATAAAAAAGCAAAGTTATTATCAAGACATTGGATTATAAAAGACGATAATGGAAAAGTTCAAAACGTAAAAGGTGAAGGAGTTATAGGAGAACAACCAGATATTAGTCCGGGTGATGAATTCCAGTACACTAGTGGTACAATGATAGAGACATCTCTAGGGACAATGAAAGGCAGTTATCATATGATTGATGACGAGGATAATTATTTTGATGCTGTAATACCAGAATTTGTTCTTTCAATACCAAGAATTATTCATTGAGATTTAAACGTAAGATATGAATAAGAAAACTTGTTTTCTATGTCGTAGTTTCTTGTTTCATCAATAAGACGCCATTTTCTTTTGTCAAACTTTGGGAAACACGCATCCCCCTCAAACTCCTTATGGATTATTGTTAATAATAAATACTGACTATATTCCATGGCAACCTCATAAATTTTTGATCCGCCTATGATAAAAATATCTTTGCCTGGTTTACATGCCTTAAGCGCATCATTGAAGTTAGAAGCTATAAGCGCATCTTTAATTTTTAGATTTTTATTTTTTGAAATGATAATATTTGTTCTTTTTTCTAGAATTTTACCAATTGAATCAAATGTTTTTCTTCCCATGATTACATTATGATTAAGCGTGATGTTTTTGAAGCGTTTTAGTTCTCCTTTTATAAACCATGGTATTTTCCCATTGCTTCCAATTATATAGTTAGAACTCAAAGCTGAAATTATCTTAATAGTCATTTTACTTTAAACTGAAACTGGGGCCTTGATATGATCGTAAGGATTATAATTAATTAATTTAATGTCATCATATTGATATGAGAAAATATTATCCCGATTATTTAATATCTTTATGATTGGTAAATCATGCGGTGTTCTCACCAGTTGTAACTTTGCTTGTTCAATATGGTTAACGTATAAATGAGCGTCGCCTATAGTATGAATGAAGTCTCCTAATTCAAAATCCAATGTCTTTGCAATCATAATCGTGAGAAGAGAGTATGACGCTATATTAAAAGGTACACCTAGAAAAACATCTGCGCTTCTCTGATAAAGTTGACATGATAGCCTGTTGTCTATTACATAAAACTGAAATAGGGCATGGCATGGAGGGAGCTTCATTTTATTTAAGTCTCCAACGTTCCATGCAGAAACAATGTGTCTCCTTGAGTCAGGATTATTTTTAAGAGAGTCTATCAAATTTTTAATTTGATCAATCTCATTTCCGTCTGAATCTAGCCATGATCTCCATTGAACTCCATATACTCTTCCTAGCTCACCATTTTCGTCTGCCCATTCATCCCAAATACTGACATTATTATCTTTTAAATATCTTATATTTGAATCTCCTTTAAGAAACCATAAAAGTTCATGTACAACAGATGGAAAGTGAATTTTTTTAGTTGTAACCAAAGGGAATCCATCTTGTAAATTAAATCTCATTTGGTGGCCAAAATAAGATAAAGTTCCAGTGCCAGTCCTGTCATCTTTATGTGAGCCTTCATCTAATATTTTTTGTAGTAGATCCAAATACTGTTTCATGCTGATTTTCTAAAAATTAATATAGTTCCTAAGATAAACATAGGAATAGTTAATAAATGTCCCATAGTAACCCAATCATAATAGATATAGCCAATATGTGCATCCGGCAATCTTATAAACTCTACTCCAAATCTAAATATTGCATAGAATATTAAAAAATAACCTGTAATGAGACCAGCTTTTATTTTTTTCTGTCGAACAACCATTAAAATTACAAAAAGAATAATGCCTTCTAGAAAAGCTTCATAAAGCATAGTTGGATGCCTAAGGTTATTGTCAACCGATGGAAAAATTACGCCCCATGATCCTGATGTTTGCATTCCATATAGTTCTGCATTTATAAAGTTACCTAATCTACCAAAAAATAAACCTATAGGTGCATACAATGAAATTAAATCTGATACGTCAAAAAATTCCAAATCATTAGTTTTAGCAAAATATAGTGTACCTAATGCTGCTCCTAGAAGTCCTCCATGAAAAGACATTCCACCTTCCCAAATAGAAAATATATTAATTATATTCATAGAGTAGTAATCAAAATCATAGAAAAATACATAGCCAAGTCTTCCTCCTAAAATGGCAAAAAGAAGAATAGTTATTGTAAATTTTTCAGCCTGGTTTTTATTTAAGACATTTTTTTTATTTTTTGATTCTGAAACAATTAAATAGTCTATAATGATGAATGACAAAGCATACATAAATCCATACCAATAAAGTTTAATTGAAAAGATTTCAAACATAACTGGATTAATATTATGAATATATGTCATGAGACTATAGATTATAACAGCAACGATAAACTTAAATGAAAGAATTAAATAAACTTAATAAAGAAAAAAGTTTGTACCTTCGTCAACATAAAGACAATCCTGTGAATTGGTATCCATGGGGTAATGAAGCATTTCTAGAGGCAAAAGAACAGAATAAACCCGTTATGTTATCAATTGGATATTCAGCATGTCACTGGTGTCATGTCATGGCTCATGAATCATTTGAGGATCAAGAAACTGCAGATATTCTTAATAAAAAATTTATCAATATTAAAGTAGACAGAGAAGAAAGGCCTGATATTGACAAGATTTATCAAATGTCACAATCGATTATCACAGGGAAAAATGGAGGATGGCCACTGACAATGTTTATGGATCATGACAAATTTCCCTTTTTTGGAGGAACCTATTTTCCTAAAGAGGATAAGTATGGAATGCTTTCCTTCAAAAAGATACTAACTAGAGTTATAGATTTTTATACTAATAATCAAGATGAAATAAAGTCACAAAATGTTAATGTCTTAGATGTTTTTAATAAATTACAAGAGCGAGAATCTAGTAGTAATGAGATTAATGAAGCGACAATACAAACACTAAAAACACAATTAAATTCAATAACAGATACTGTAAACGGCGGGTTTGGATCAGCTCCTAAGTTTCCCCATTTCCCATCTTTATTTTTTTGTATTAATAACTGTGTTTCTGAATTAGATGAAAAAAAGATTTTATATACTCTTGATAGAATGTGTGTCAGTGGTATCAATGATCCTGTAGATGGTGGTTTTTTTCGATACTCTGTTGATGATCTTTTTATGATACCTCACTTTGAAAAGATGCTCTATGATAATGGTCCCATGATGAGTGTTTTATGCGACAGTTATAATAAGTTTAATGATTCATTCTACTTAAAAAAAGCAAAAGAAATATTTAATTGGGTTGATAAGTTTATGACTGCTGAGAATGGTTGTTTCTTTTCTACAATTGACGCTGACTCTGAAGGAGAAGAAGGTAAATATTATGTTTTTTCAAGTGATGAGATAAATAAGAATTTTGATAGTAGTGAAATAAATCTTATAGAAAAATACTTCACAGATTCTAAAAAAACTAACTTTGAGGGATCGTACCACTTACATGTTTATAGGAACAATGAATCTGATTACAAGAAAAATTTTTCTAAGTTTGAAAAGATTATGACTAGATTTTCTCGACTGAGAAAGAATAAAATAATGCCAGGTATAGATAAAAAAATCCTACTCTCATGGAATTGTCTGTATATAAAAGGATTAATTAATCTCTATAAAGTAACTAATGATAAAAAAGTTTTAAATGTCATAGATAAAGCTTTTAATTTCATTTTCAAAGAAATGATTACTCATAATGAGATTTATTCTTGCTTTAATGAAGAAGCTTGCTTCCCGGGTTATCTAGACGACTATGCTATGCTTGGTTCTTCTTTGATTGACTATCTATCTATTAAATGGAGCAAGAAACATTATGATATTTGTAAAAGGATATGCAATGATTTAATAAATAATTTTGAAGATACTAAAAAGGGAGGTTACTTTTTTACATCTAATCATCACGAAAAACTTTTTTACCGACCAAAATCTATTTCAGATGATTCTTTACCATCAGGACTAGTATATGCAACTGACACATTACTAAGTATGGGTTATATTTCGGGTGAAAACAGCTTTATAGAATCTGCACATAGATCAATAGATTATGTTCGCAAAACATTTGGTGATAATTTAACGTCCAATGTTAGTGCAATAAATCTATTAAATAATACTAATATAGAAAAAGAGATTATTATTATTAGGTGTAATGAAGATTCTTGGAGCTTAATCAAAAACAATAGAGGATATTATAAAAAATATATAATTCATATAAATGATAGCGATACTGAATTACCAGATGCTATTAAATCTAAGAGAGCATCGTCTGATTTTGCGGCTTATATTTGCAGAGGCATGACTTGCTCAGCACCTATAATTAATCTTGAAGATTTTATTAGATTTTTAAATGTTTAAATTAATTATATCTATAATTCTGTTACTAATTCGCCTACCTTTATTGATATTGTTAATAGCTTTTGGATTATTAGCAATTAATTTTTATCCTAAAGACGTATCTAAGTTCAAAAAATCTCATTACTTCGTGATGATGCTATGGATGAAAGTTCTCTCTATATTATTGGGCATAAGAACTATTGTTACTGGAAATGTTGATAATTCAGCTGACTTATATGTTTCTAATCATGTGACATATCTAGATATAATTATTATCAATAAATTGCTTCCAGTTAATTTCATTGCAAAAAGCGAAATAGCTGATTGGCCTATTATTGGGAATTTAGCTTCAAGGACAGGTACTTTATATATAAAGCGAGGAGATAATATAGAATCTAAAAAAATTATTAATGAAATGCAGAAAAGGCTGGATTCAAATAAAAAGATATTTTTTTTTCCTGAAGGAAGAATCGGTAATGGTAGAAGGATTAAAAAATTTCATTCTAAACTCTTTAGGGCAGTTGAAAACAGACAAATATCGATACAGCCTGTAGTGATAAGATATCCTAAAAATTATCCTATTGACACAAGCTATTCAAATGATATTTCTGTAAAAAGTCAGAAAGGTGAAATGATAAGATTATATTTGGATGTTCTTATGAAACCTAAGTCTCATGTAATATTGCACTTTCTTGAAAAAGTTAATACACGAGACTATGATTTCATAAAACTTACTAGTTTGACCGAAGATAAGATTAATAAGGAGCTTGATAAGCTTGACTCCTAAATCATACCTCTTTTATCAGCCTCACCACCAATTTTAACATCAACTGTGATATCTGTTGTAGGTGTCCATTGACATGCTATAACCATGCCATTCGCCATTTCATCTTTTGTAAGTAACGCAGTTGGATCGCACGGGCTAGATGGGTACTTGCCTTCGCCATCAGTTATTGTAGCTCTACATGAGCCACAGCTGCCTACTTTACATGAACAAGGCCAAGCAATGTTTTGTCTTAAAGCCGCTTTCATTAACAGTTCATCTGGATTACATGTAAAAGTTTCACCAGATCCTTTGACTGTAACTTTTACAGGTTCCTTTTTCTTAAAAAATCCGAATACCATAATTCCCTCCGTATGTATAATTACGAATATTTAAGTGGACACTATAACATAACTCTTGGCTCTATAAAGAGGCATTTCTGCTAAATAATACTCTTCGAGTATGGTTGAGGTATAGAAAGAGAAGAATACTGCGAGTCATGAAAAAAAGGATAAATGGATACCATATAAAGGAGCCTATATCGGAATGTAAAACATTGATGCTGGAAAAATAAACTAGCCCTGAAATTATCATAATATTTCTCATAAGCTGATGTTGAAGACCTCCTATTAATATGCCGTCTATACAAAAAGCAATAGAGCCGAAAATTATGACTAATAACAAAAAAAGGAAATTTTGTTCTGCTTTTTGTATAACATCTATGTGAGATGTTATTAAGCTAAATATATTACTTGAAAATATTATAAAAATAGATAGAAATATAATTGCGATTAAAAGTGTAAATTTAAAGCTAGATCTAACAACATAGTCATACTTCTGAACATTTTTCTCACCTACAGAATTTCCAACCATGACTTCACTTGCATGAGCAAATGCATCTATACCATATGAGAAGATAAAAAAGAAATTTAATAATATAGTGTTTGCTGCAAGCACAATCTCACCATAATCGGCACTTAAACTCATGAAATGAGCAAAACAAGTCATTAATATAACAGACCGTATAAACATATTGCCATTGACTAACAGTTTATTTTTTAAACTAGTGAAACTACTTACTGATTCTTTAAATATCCTCTTATTAAGAAAACCTCTATCATTAATTAAAAATATAATGATAAAAATAATTATAGAGGACTCAGAAATCAAAGAAGCATAAGCAACACCTTCAATATTCATATTTAAAATGAAAACAAAATAGTAATCTAGAATAATATTTAATAAATTTATTGTGATTATTATTTTCATGGCTGTTGAGGCTCTTTTGATCCCAATAAGATACCCTATAAAGATATCTCTTAAAAAGATTGCAGGTATGGACCAAAATCTGATATCTAAATAAACTGTGGCATTGTCGTTAATAGCGCCTGGCTCTCCTAAAATCGATAGAGAATACCATATCAACGCATCTTTAAAAAAAAGTAGCAAAAAAGAGATGAGTGCTGAAATTATAATAATTTGATGGATAGTGGTTATTTTTTTATTATTTCCCAAGTTATCAAACTGGGAAATATATCCAGTAGTTGTTGATTTTATGAAGCCAAAACTAAATAATATATAGCTCATAATAATTGCGCCTAATCCTGCTGATGCAAGATATAAAGGACTATTTAGATGCCCCAAAACAGCATTATCTACTAAACCCACAAGAGGTACTGAGAGATTTGAAAAGACTAAGGGTAGTGCTATTTTTAGAATTTGCCTATCAATAGAATAAGCAAGCATATTTTTATGAGATTTCGATCATATCAAAGTCAGATTTTGTGGCGCCACAATCAGGACACATCCAAGTGTCAGGGACATCTTCCCATTTAGTGCCTGGTTCTACACCATCTTCGGGCCATCCTTTTGACTCGTCATATATAAGTCCACAAATTAAACAAAGATACTTCTTCATAAGTTCGTAAAGATTAACTTCTTAGTTATAATTAATCAACACAAAGATAGTATGAAAAAAAATAAACTAACAGGCATATATCCAATATCACCAAATTATATTTATTCTGATGATGATTATCTTGAAAAATGTTTTGTTGCAATATCTAGTGGTATAAATATTTTTCAATTCAGGACACCACATATTTCTACTAGAAAGAAACGTTACCTACTTACAGAGCTATATAATTACTGCAATAATTCTGAAGTACAATTAATAATTAATAATGATTATCATTTATTGAGATATTATGATGGTGTGGGCTTACATATTGGGAGAGCAGATCTTTCGCTAACAAAAATTAAAAATCTAATTGGGGATGAGACTATTGTTGGCTTTTCATGTGGCTCAGAGATTCATGACACCAATAAGTTAAAAGATTATGGAATATCTTATGCTTCTCTTGGAGCTGCTTATTCAAGTAAAACTAAATGCACAACAGATAGCCTTGAAACAAATATAATAAAATATTATTCAGATGATAGGGTAATCCCTTTTTGCATAATTGGTGGAATAGATAGTAGAAATATAGAATCTATAATTAGTTATAAACCAGATATGATAGCTATAAGTGATGGTATATTTAGAGAAGATGTGGATAATATAAAAAAAACAATAACTACATATCAAGGATATTTTAATGCTAAGGAATAAGTCAAAAGCACTCTTCAATATAACAAAAAAAATGATTCCTGGAGGAGTAAACTCTCCAGTTAGATCATTTTCAGCTGTTTCATCAACACCGTTTATAGTTAAAAAAGCAAAAGGATCATCGATAACAGATATTGATAATAATAACTATATTGATTTCATAGGATCATGGGGGGCAATGATTCTAGGGCATAGTGATAACAGAATTATTAAGAAATTAAATAGTATTTCAAAAAATGGTTTAACGTATGGTGCGCCTCATGAGGCTGAAACAAGAATTGCTGAATTTATAATCAAAAATATTCCTGCAGTCGAAAAAATAAGAATGGTAAATTCTGGAACAGAAGCGACAATGAGTGCAGCAAGATTGGCAAGAGGTTATACAAATAAAGATATTATTATTAAATTCAATGGTTGCTACCATGGTCACGGTGATGCATTTCTAGTAGAGGCTGGATCAGGGGCAGCTACTTATGGAAAGCCCAGTTCAAGCGGAGTAACAAAAGGCTCATCAAAGGATACGATATCGATACCTTATAATGATAAGGAGTTATTAAAAAAAACATTTAATAGATATAAAGATAAAATTGCATGTGTGATTATTGAGCCAATTGCTGGGAATATGAACTTTGTAAAATCAAATAAGGATTTCCTGAAATTAGCTAGACAGCTGTGTACAAAAAATAAATCTCTTTTAATATTTGATGAGGTTATGACAGGCTTTAGAGTGCATTTCAAAGGTGCACAACATTTATATGGCATCAAACCAGATCTAACAACCTTTGGTAAAGTTATAGGAGGTGGTTTGCCGGTCGGTGCATTTGGTGGCAAATCAAAGATAATGGATATGCTTGCCCCTGATGGCCCTATCTACCAAGCAGGAACTCTTTCTGGTAATCCATTAGCTATGCATTGTGGACTAGAAACACTTAAAATCATATCAAATAAGTCTTTCTTTAAGAAATTAAATACAAAAACAAAATCATTTGTTAATGGCTTAAACGAGATCGCAAAAAAGAATAATTACCCTTTTCATGCAGATTCAGAGGGAGGAATGTTTGGTTTATATTTCACAAACAATAAACCCAAAAACATCGAAGACATTAAAAATTCTAATATAAAACATTTCAATAAATTTTTTAATTATATGTTGAGTAATGGTGTTTTTTTTGCACCTTCTGCTTACGAAGCGGGATTTATATCTGAAGCTCACACTCAAAAGGATTTTAGTGAAGTATATAAATTATTTACTAAATTTATTAAATCTATTACTTGATTATAGTAATTTGAACGTCTGCTACATTAGTACCAGTAGCACCAACTTGTACCAAGGATTTGGTCTTCTCAAAAAAAGAATAAGAATCATTGTTAGATAAATATAAATCAATATCAAGATCACCTTTGTGATAATGATTAATAGTTTCGTTATCCACTATAGCGCCAGCAGCATCAGTCGGACCATCAATGCCATCTGTGCCTACAGAGTATAAACAAATATCTTTTTTACATTCGCTATTGATATATTTTTTAAGAAAAGAAAGTGCAAATTCCTGATTCCTACCCCCTTTTCCAGTACCAGTGAGATTTACAAGAGTTTCCCCTCCAGAAATTAAAATAGTATTTTGGTTATCTATACTATCAACGTATTCGTATAACTTTATAGCATCATCCACTGCTAAACCCTCATAAGGCTTATCTACTTTTATTACATTAAAGTTTTTATTTTTAGCTAGTATATATAATGTTTCTTTGAAAACATTATTGCTACTTATAATCTCAGTTATATTATTACTAAAATCTTTTGGTGTCTCATAAGAAGAATTATCTTTGCCTTTTTTGAGATGTTCCCTTACTGATAGAGGTACTTTATCAAAGATATTATATTTATTAAGGACATTGATGGCATCAGCAAATGTAGATGAATCAGCAACCGTAGGACCACTCGCTATAGAGCTTACATCATCATTTATAACATCTGAAATAATCAAAGAAATTGTTTTGCTTGGCAATGCGGCTGAGTTTAGTCTACCTCCCTTAATATTAGAGACATGTTTTCTAACTGTATTAATTTCATTTATATTGCATCCAGATGCCAATAATAAATTTGTGAGTTCAATTTTATCTTCTAATTGAATCCCGTCAGCAGGCAGAGATAATAAAGATGATCCACCACCACTAATTAAAAAAACTACTAAATCATTAGCATTTGAATTGCTTACATACTCTAGAATTTCTTTTGAAGCTGCAACACTCTTGTCATCAGGTGTGGGGTGGGATGAAATAATGTGCTTAAAATTATAATTTGAATTATTTACTTGAGGATTGCTAACTACAATAGGTTGTTTATAGATTTTTGATTGATGTTTTTTGTTTAGATAATTTAATAATCCATCCATCATCATTACAGAAGCTTTACCTATAGCAACAGGAAAAATTCTTGATGCATTAGAAAAATGTGGTTCATAAGTTTCTGAAGATTTACGAACAATATTCGATGGACTTTGGAGAGCTATAGCCTCTTCAAATAATGAATGCGCAATAGCTCTCAATGTCATCTAAATAGATTAAACAACTTTATTTGGCAGATCCTTTCCATCAAAATAAGCAAGTGCATTATTGATAGCAGTATCTCCCATTGCAATCCTTGTTTCTATAGTAGCACTTCCAAGATGAGGAAATGAAACTACATTTTCAAGTGTTTTTAGCTCAGTTGGTATATTTGGTTCGGTTTCAAAGACATCAAGTCCTGCTCCGGCTATTTCTTTATTCACGAGAGCATCTACTAATGCTTTTTCATCAATAATATCACCTCTAGCAGTATTAATAACAAACGCACTAGGTTTCATGAGCTCAAACCTTTCTTTGTTCATTAAATGATATGTTTCTTTTGTGGCAGGACAATTAACAGAAACAAAATCAGATTCTCTACATATGTCTTCGATCGTATCGAGTTTAGTTGCTTCAAATTTATTAACAATATCAGAAGGAATATCGTATGGATCCCAATAAAGAATATCCATATTAAATCCAAATTTAGCCCTTTGAGCAACTGCTTGTCCAATCCTTCCAAAACCAATAACACCTAATTTTTTACCTGTAACTTTTGTCCCAAGTAAATGTGTCGGTCTCCATCCTGTCCAGTTTTCTGCTCTAAGCTCTCTTTCGCCTTCACCAACTCTTCTTGCAACCATTAACAGTAATGACATTGCAATATCTGCTGTACAGTCTGTTAGCACAGATGGTGTGTTAGACACTGTTATGCCAAGTTCTCTAGCAGCTTCGATATCAATATGATTAAAACCAACACCAAAGTTAGCAATCATATTAGCTGTTCTTCCCTCGACACTCAGAACTTCACGTGTAACTTTATCGGTTACTGTAGGCATAAAAACATCACAATTCTTAAGCGCGTCCTTTAGTTGATCTGCTGTGAAAGGTGTATCAGACTCATTAAAAGTCACATCAAAATGTTCTCTCAGTCTCTCTTCATTAGCCTCAGGCCAACGTCTTGTCACTATAGCTTTAGGTTTACTCATCTCATATCTCCTAGTTTGATGACCAATACTTAGATGCAGCGGCTGCACCACTACCAGGCTCAACTTTTATACCATTATCAAGCATTGCCATCTCAGCACCAGATATCGCACCAAATAACATGCATTCATTTAAATCACCTAGGTGACCAATTCTGAATACTTTACCTGCCACTTTAGATAAACCAGCTCCCAGAGCTAAATTATATTTATTAAATGCAGTACTAATTACTTTCGCACCATCAATACCCTCTGGAACCATAATTGCAGATACTGTGTCTGAGTACCATTTTTCTTCTTTAGCACACAGTTTGAGACCCCAACCTTCTGTTATGGCCTTTCTAGTACCTTCAGCTAAACGATGATGTCTTTTCCATACATTCTCTAGCCCTTCTTCAAATATCATATCTATCGCTACTCGAAAACCTCTTAGTAAATTAACAGGTGGGGTATATGGAAGATATCCACCATCAAGTTTCTCAATCATATCAGCTACATCGAAATAGCATGTTGGGTAAGTTGAGTCTTTCATAGCAGCAATAGCTTTTTGACTAACACCTAAGATACCAAGTCCAGCTGGCATCATAAATCCTTTTTGGGATCCACTTACTATGCAGTCTACTCCCCATTTATCCATTTCAAATTCATAACTTGCGACAGAACTTACTCCATCTACAAATAGAAGTGCTGGATGGTTCAAGTCATCTAAAATTTTTCTTATCGCTTGGACGTCACTTCGTACACCTGTAGCTGTTTCATTTTGACAAACAAGCACAGCTTTTATTTCATGGTTCTTATCCTCTGATAGCTGTTTATGATAACTATCAGGGTTAGCTCCTGTACCCCATTCCTCTTCCATTGTAATTGGTTCAAATTGTAATCTTTTGCACATATCTAGCCACAACATGCTGAATTGCCCGAAGCTAGCTCCTAGTACTTTATCCCCTATATTCAGAGTGCTCTGCAAAGCTGCTTCCCAGCAACCTGTACCAGATGATGGAAAGAACACTACTTTCCCTGTTTCAGTTCTTAAAAGTTTCTTCAAATCTTGTGTAATAGGTTGGATAAGATCTGGTATTGTTGGGTTTCTATGATCTTCCATTGGGCAATGAATTGCTTGTTGGACTGCAGATGGCACATTTGATGGGCCGGGTACGAATAAAAAGTGATATCCTGACATATGATTTTTCCTAAATAACTGTTAATTGATTGGGGTTACCCTAAATAATTCGGTTTATTATGCCACATTTAGTTAAATTTTAAACTAGAATGTACCCACATTGGACTTATAACCTATGGAACATATATACATATACATACTTATTGGCTTCTTAGGTGGCATCACTGCTGGAATGCTTGGCTTAGGAGGCGGGATTATATTTGTTCCTGGCTTGATGATTATTCATAAATATTATGAACTGTTCAGTGGATATGAACTACAAGTTGCAGTTTATACTTCGTTGATAAGTATAATTTTCGCAGGTTCAACAAGCTCTATACTCCATTATAAAAATAGACTGATAGATTTGAGTGTTGTAAAGAAGTACTCCATATACGTCATTTTAGGTTCTTTTTTTGGTATTTATATCCTTGAACATGTTTCATCAGAATCATTGGAGCTTGTTTATAGTATAATACTGACTATTCTTGCTCTACTTCTTATAAGTGATGCAAAGATAATTAGAAATAATATTAATTACCTTAACAAAGCTGGTAATCTTTATTTTTTTGCTAATGGGTCAATTAGTTCGCTGATGGGTATTGGGGGTGGTACTTTATCAGTTCCATATTTATCATTTTTGATTGCTGATATTAAAAGGTCAATAGCATCTGCTTCCGCTATTGGTTTAATTATTGCCGTATCAT
>Ga0181555_1000365_pt1 | contig 44503 bp, 60 predicted proteins | sample 011ome_15_FD_145601 | JGI IMG/M metagenome (GOLD analysis project Ga0181555, IMG submission 145601) | Coastal salt marsh microbial communities from the Groves Creek Marsh, Skidaway Island, Georgia - 011504AT metaG (spades assembly) | ecosystem: Environmental > Aquatic > Marine > Intertidal zone...
AGTCTACCATGGTTTTTTTAGATTGTCAATAGCTCTTTCATCCAATCGTCGATTTCGTTTCCAAAATCTTGGTATCCGAATTTCTTTGCCAATCTTTTGACTTCATCCACCAATTTCTTCCTATCATAAGATGAGATGCCTTTGGCATTTGACTCAATCGATTTGTAAGGAACTCCTCTCAAAAAGCCATAAGCTAATTGTGCTGCTCTCGCAGCATTTCTTACTTCATAGGTTCTATGAGATCTTAGTTTCCAGAAATCAGAAGAATTTTTATCAAACTCCTGATAATCCCCCAACCATTTTCCATCCACAGAATAATATCCGTTGAAACGAATCTTCTGTTTGGATTTTATTTTGTTCTCTTCGAATCTTATAAATTTAGCTTCTTGAGCCAATTCCTTTATTCTTACCTTCATTCCACGTAGGAATGCTCCATCTTTTGCGCCTGTTCTGGCAGACGCCACCTATGCGTTTTGCATAAAATTATTTAGTTTCATTTAGAATCTTTTTATCTTCGTCTGAGAAAGAAACAGCAGCCATGTATTGTTCTGGTGTCACAGCACATCTCATTGTAGCCATTTTTCCCCCGACCAAACTAAAACTCTTTAGAGAATTTTTGGTATTATATACAGATGTATTGGCCGCGTTGAATCCCCAACTCTTAGCCTCATTTACAGAATTTAAATCGGCACCTAAGAATTGAAATTGCCATTTCCAAACATTGGTGTGTTCATCAATCAATTTCTTAATGGATTCCCTCGTGAATTCTTTTGAAGCGTTCTCCCATCCATCGGTCTGAACAAGCATGATTACCTTAGCTGGTCTTAAGGCTTCCGGCATTTTCGCCAATTTCTCTCCAACTGAAACAATGGTCTTACCAATCGCATCCAGTAGAGCGGTTCCACCTCTCGGATTCACTTTCAGTTTTTCGTCAACCTTTTGAATATCTGTAAAATCCTCAACAAGGTCATATTCTGTATCAAAAGCTGCGACTGTAAATGTGCATTGGCCGGGGACTGCTTTGTTTTCTTTCACGATTGATTCATATCCGCCAACAACGTCACTCCAACAAGAGGACATACTTCCGCTGCGATCAATCACCATACTAATGTGTGTGTAGTCATTATTCATATCACCATTACTTTAACAGATTTTTCTTTGGTGTCAACTCCCATTCCAAAACTTCTTCTAAGGAGGCACCACCATTATACCATTGCGCAATGTAATCCATTGTTCCATCATCATTTTTGTGAATGATACAGAACCCCTCATAATCCAATTTCACATCTTCCAAAACTTCGTAAATATCCTCACCGATAAATTTATATTTATTGCACCCGATATCGTAACACGTCTCATTAAATGCTTCAACAAAATCATCAAAATCATTCAGATTTTTTTGATATTCCTCCACACAACCCAATTCCTCCACCAATTCTCCTATGATGGCATCCATTGTAGTATATCCGTTAATATGGTCGATTTTCTTCAATCGGCCCTTTCTGGTCTCCATTTCACTCATACGATTGAGTGTATTCTAGTGTTTTAAGAAGTCAACCCCTCAATCCTTTGCAGAAATCTGCGCAAATAATGAAAAGCCCTTTCGCCTTTATGGATAGTTTCCATAGAATTATCCACTTTCGATTTCACAATCCATCCATTTTTTGTATCCTGAACATCAATTAAACCTTTTTTATACGCATCTTTAAGGGCTTGTCTGACAACCTTCTCATCACCATGACCCGAACCTTCATTGATCAATTCTTCCAAATAATTAAAAATATCATTACTTTGTTCGTAAATTAATTTAGAATAATCATTAAGAGCGAATTTATCTGAAACTATCGATTTTTCTAAAAGTTCTCTAGAAAACATTCCATCGTCCGGAGTTTCATACATCTCAGTGTAAATTTGTGACAAATCTTTTCTCATAAAATTATTTAATTTGTTTTTTAAGTTTTCCAAGAACCATGACGGCGGTTCTGTCTGTAATTTTCGAATTGTCTAGATCTTGTAAAAGTCGATCAATCATTTGAAAAACTCTTTTTTTATCAATAGCACCATTTTCCTCTTGTTCATAAGGATTTTGCCCACTTGCTTGTGATTGATTGAAAAGACTACCCTGTTCAATTCCTATTTTTGAACTAGCACTTGATAAGGTGTTTTTTGTATCTTGTGGTGCCTGTGTGCCGCCTTTCAATGGTGGTCTATTCATAGCCATTCCTCCCCAAGATTCATTGAAAATATTCTCATAAGCATCAAATAATCCTTTGTCCATAATACTATTTAATCACGTATTTATCTCATCGGTATGAAAATATTTGACGGACAAATTGGGAATTTTGAACGATAAATAATCGAACGAACGATGTTGACTTTGGGGGGAGAATGGGTTATTATCAAAGCAAAGTTTACAAAAAATACGAACAAATTATGAGTCTACAAGCATTATCAGATTACACTATTATTAGCAGATACTCACGCTACAAAAAAGATAAAAAAAGAAGAGAAACTTGGTCAGAAATGACAGATCGGGTTTTTGAAATGCACTCGAAAAAATATGAAAAATATTTAGAGAATCCAGAATTGGTGGAATATTTTGAATTTGCCAAGGATTTTGTAAAGAAAAAAAGAGTGTTGGGATCTCAACGAGCTTTGCAATTCGGCGGAGAGCCTATTTTTAAACATGAGGCGAAGATGTATAACTGTTCATTTGGATACATTGACAGGGTCTCGGCGTTTTCTGAATGTATGTATCTTCTCCTTTGTGGATGCGGTGTTGGATTTTCTGTTCAGAAGAAACATGTGGATAAATTACCAAACATAAAAAGATATTTGGAAAGAGATGATAAAACCTATATAGTCCAAGACTCTATTGAAGGATGGGCTGATGCCGTAGGTGTCCTTGTGGATTCTTATTATCAAAGTTCTACAAAATTTGGAGAATACCACGGATCTAATGTAATTTTCGATTTTTCAAATATAAGACCAGAGGGGGCATTAATAGCTGGTCAATTCAAAGCTCCGGGTCCAGAGGGTCTTAAAATTTCCCTAGAAAAAATTAGAAGCATTTTCATTTCGAGAGAAAATGCAGATGAGATTGAATTTTATCTTCGACCAATTGATTGTTATGACATTATTATGCACGCTTCTGATGCGGTTTTGTCTGGTGGTGTTAGACGTTCTGCTACGATTTGTCTATTCTCTAAAGATGATCCCGAAATGATGAATGCTAAAACCGGGGACTGGTTTATCAAAAACCCCCAACGTGGGAGATCGAATAATTCTGTTCTCTTATTAAAAGATGAGATAGGTAGAGAAGAATTTTCTAAAATCATGAAATCAACGAGGGAATTTGGAGAACCCGGATTCGTATTCTCAGATTCGGAAGATATCGGATTTAATCCTTGTGTCGAAATTGGATTATATCCACAAACAGAAGACGGTAGATCGGGATGGCAGTTCTGCAATCTTACAGAAATCAATGGAAAATATTGTGACAGTGAGGAGAAGTTTTATGAGGCATGTAAAGCATCCGCTATTTTAGGAACTCTTCAAGCTGGTTATACAAACTTCAAATACGTCTCTAATGAAACGAGGGAGATTACAGAAAGAGAAGCATTATTAGGATGCTCCGTTACAGGTGTGATGGACAATCCTGATATCCTATTATCGCCAGAAATCCAAAAACGTGGTGCTGAAATTGTCAAAGAAATAAACAAAATAGTTTCGAAACTCATAGGTATCAATCAAGCTGCCAGAACCACCGCTATTAAGCCTGCTGGGTCTACCAGTTGCGTTCTAGCGAGTTCTTCTGGTATTCACCCACACCACTTCAAGAAATATATTAGAAGAGTTCAGGCCAATCGTTCAGAATTCCCTCTTCAACATTTCCAAAAAATAAATCCTTTGGCTGTTGAAAAATCTGTGTGGAGTGCAAATGGAACAGATTATGTAATTTCTTTCCTTTGCGAGGTTCCAAAAAACGCTATAACAAAAAATAAAATGAGTGCGGTGGACCTTCTCGAAAAAGTTAAACTCACTCAACAAAACTGGGTGGAGTCAGGAACCAATGTTGAATTGTGTTCATTGCCATACATTAGACACAATGTATCCAACACAATCACAGTGAAGGAGAGTGAATGGGAAGATGTTGAAAATTTCATTTATGATAATAGATTTTGGTTCGCTGGGATTTCTCTCCTTCCCGCTTCTGGAGATTTGGATTATCCACAAGCACCTTTTACATCCGTATTGGATGCTAAGGAACTAATTGAAGAATATGGTGATGGTGCAGTTATGGCTAGTGGATTAATTGTGGATGGTCTTGCAGCTTTTAATAATAATTTGTGGTCCGCTTGTGATTCTTTAAATGGTATTGGAGAAATAGTTCTTCCGATGGAAGAACCAATTGAACCGACAATACCTTCAAAAAACAAAACAAAGTCCGACCTAGAAAAGGTGTTGAACTATTATACGGATCTGGAATTGTATGAATCCAATTTTAAAAAATTAGAATGGTTGAGAAGATCAAAACAATTTGCGAATAGATATTTCGATGGAAATATTAGGAAAATGTGTCACTGTTTAAAACATGCATACACTTTCAAACAGTGGATAGATTTGAAAAGAGAATATGTCGAAATTGATTGGTCTGAAGCCATTGAAGAAGATGAAACATATATTAATGCCGACACTTTGGGCGCACAAGCTTGCGCAGGCGGGCAATGCCAACTTATATGATCACACATTGCATATGTTATAATATTTCAATTAAAGACATAGTGGATAATAATATGTCTTTAGATAACATATGCAATAAGTGTAGGATGTGTAACCCTTATATAGAGGAATCTAAAAAAACAGGTATATCAAAATTCCCAATTGACTATTTTAAAAATTATGTTAAACTTAAAAAAGATGAACTGGACAACTAGAAAACATCGCCTAGCTGATGACGAAGAAGATGAGAAGGATTCTAAGACCATCACAGGGTTTCCTTTATTCATAAATTCACAGGAACCACAACAACCTTCCTGCGGGATCAGGGTTGTTGAAAATAAATTGTTTTTTTATGGTGAAATAGATGAACAGTCGTGCTTGGAGTTGAATAGAATACTAATAGAATTAGACGCCAAATTACAAAATCTAAAAAACACGCTCGGGGATGAATATTCTCCAGTAATACATTTGCATATAAATACCCCCGGTGGTGAAATATATGCGGCGTTTTCTACTGTCGACACTATTTTGAATCTAAAATCAGATGTCTATACATATGCAGATGGTTTGGTGGCATCGGCTGGAACATTGATTTCTTCAGTTGGTAAAAAAAGGTTTTGCGGCAAACATGCTCATATGCTTATACATCAACTATCCAGTGAAATATATGGAACCTTTCAAGATCTTCAAGCTGGTATGGATTCCTGCACCCAACTTATGAAAATTTTAAAAGATTTTTATAAGAAAAACACGAAGATACCGATGAAAAAATTGGATGAATTGATGACAAAGGACATTTATCTTACTTCAGAGGAATGTCTTAATTACAACATTGTAGATGAAATAAAATGATAACCAAGGAATTAAGGGAATATTTGAAAGATGAAGGGTGGACTATCGAATGCGAAACTCCCTTGGAAGTTCATCACGAAGACGGCTCCTCTGCAACGGGCTTAGGGGCATCTATAGTTGTAGACTATTATAGAAAGGAAATGGATTACATTTCTCGTTTCTTGGATTAATCACCCTGCGGGTCTTTATGTTCGTGGTTTTGTGCCAATGCTTGTGAAATATTGGTATGATTATTAATTTGCTCGTTTTGAGCAAAATCGCGAACACCCTTATTCGATTTTGTCAATCTCATCGGAATACCATGATGGTGGTGACTATGTGGATAACATTGTATAAGATTATCTGCGGAACTTGCGAAAACTGGATAAGATGCACCATCCAAACTCACATAACCAATCACCAAAGGTTGACCATCTGTGGCGAATTTTCCAAATAACACAGTGTCTTCCGTTTTGTGAACTTCTAGTGGGGCGGTTATATGTTGCACATACATCTCCCCCTCTACACTCAATCCACCCCCAACAATGAGATTACCTTTCACACCTAAAGCACTTTCAACATATACTTGTCGATTTGTTCTCAATATGATTGATTTGATTGATTGCAATTCGACAAATGATTCTGAGGCAATTTGAACCCCGTGGGAAGCATTTAAATTGATTTGTTTGAAACCTCCTCGCATTGTAGCTCCCCCGATTTCGAAAGATCCGGTTGTTTTTAACTGCACTCCACCCGACCCTACGACTCTGGAATATCTATTCGATACTATTTTATCATCATTACCACATGGGTATGACGATGAATTATCCACTTCCTCAATATGCGGAGCGTAGTCATGGTTTTTATAGGTTCCTGTATCAGATACCAATATCTCCAATGGTTGACTTCTCCCATGTTCATCTATTCGTATGCTCGGGTAATCATTGAAGACAGCACCGATTTGCTCAATTTTATGCCTTTTTGTGAATCCTATATCATCTCCACCATCCCCCATAGATTGTTCAATCGGTGATAATGATTCTTGTATTTTTAAAATTTCATCAGATATATTTGTGGAATTTTTATTCCAATTACCCTGTTCAGTTGCAGCACTTACATTTGGACCAAATTCTAGAACTCCGGGAGCGGAAGATCCACCACTCCCAGCAGATTTTTGGATATCTGATACAGTAATTTCTCGTTCGTCGGCACCTGCCGTATTTCCACGATCAATAACTTTAGTGTAATATAGAACATCATCCTGATCACTGCGTCTTATTTGAGATCCGCTATAACCATTAAAAGAATTCTCCACAGTAAAAACCTTGCTACCTATAACTGGGTTATTTGCTCTAGAGCCTGTTGCTTTGGTTTGATTACCATTTGGGTATCCTTCACCACCCCGTTGTATTTTGAATTCAGAATTGGCTTTTGCCACAGGGGAGAATATGTCTCTCCAAGATTTGAAGGCATCCAATTGACTTTGGGATAAAAATCCTTTCAGATGATAAAAATTCTCTCCAGTTCTTACTGTATGGTTTTTCGCGTATAATGCGGTTTTATCACCCCCCACAGTTTCAAACAAATCATGAACAATATTTGTCTGTTTATTGTTCGTCGCCAATTCGGAGGTTACGATATTGGTGAGATTGATATTACTACCCGATCTATGAGAAAGTTTAATTTTTTCATATTCTGTAGTATTATCTATATCTATAGATCCACCACGTTGATTTATAATCGCTCTGTTCCTATAAATTTTTGACATTTAAAATATTTAATGTGTTAATTATCAAAATCAATTGGGTAATCATAACCCATCTGTTCTTGATTGTCGGAATTGGTCATAGGAAGCATTTCTCTTTGTGATTTTCCACAAATGCCGAAATATACAGGGAAATTTAAATCTCCTTCATAGTGAAACACCCAAACCTTTGAACCCACTTCGGGTATTCCAAAAAAACCTTTGGATTTATTGACGTGTTTGGATGGTGCATATGAAAACGCATATGGATTGCATTTGACACTATAATTTGTCAATGGATTCGAAAATGCATCCCCCAATCGTGTTCCCATATTTTCGTATAAAAATGCAGGAGAATATGATCCAATTTCCAATGTCGGTGGAATGTCATCATTCAATCGAAATCCATCCTCATAATTTCCGTCTGTGATAGTTGCTATTTCACCATCTTTATAATACCTAAAATTCCCACTTTCTCCAAATATTGGAGAGCATTGTTCTGCCCAAGGGATATTTTTTGAGATTTCTTCAAAAATCTTAGTATCTACCCAATCACCATTGGTGTCTTTTTGATTCCATTCGGTGAATACATTATTACCAATCGAATTGAGATTGATATTGTCATAATCATCAAACCAAGAATCGAATGGTTGATTTGTCAATTCTGGTATATAAACCTTTACCCTATTAAGTTTAAGGGGATCATTATTTTTCACAACGATCCCCTTGTAGGGCATATTATCCACCCTTTTATATTCTAAACCAGAGCCAGAGCCTCTTACAAACATGTAAGATTATTTAATACTCATATCTGAATATTGTCAGTTATATCAATTACTTTAGAGATTATATCCGCAATACGAGTATTATAGCTGTGTAAAACGTCCGCATATCTTGAACCAAGGGTTGTCTCATCTGTATTCACAACATTACATTTTAATGATGTTGACGATATCGGAGACAATCTATTCTCCAAATTTAGAATATACTCACCTAGAGCATATATTTTATCAGACAACATGTTTAGTTCACTCTCGATAATTGGTTGAGGGCTACCGGACGGTGCATTTTCATATTTCGTATTCATCAACATTATCTTACACCTCATTTTACAAATGTCAACAAAAAAACCCTTCAAGTTTGAAGGGTTTTTGATAGAAATGTAGGTTTAATATCCTAATAATCTTTTCCTACGTGTATCTGGAGTAGATACCATGTCGTCTGTCGAGAATGAAGAAAGTGGAGTTGTAGAATACGCTGTCGCCAATGTAAATGTTGTGTATGTTCCATTGATTTTCACTAGTGCTAATTTTTCACCTTCATAAGCTCTATCAATTACAAAAACCGAACCCGCAACATTGAATGTGGTGGTTGAACTTAATAGAGGTGTTTTAGAATTGAACGCGATGCCAGAATCGTTTGTTGAAAGAGAAATGGTATTCACCCCACTAGCAGATAATGAAGTTCCAATAAGTTGTGGATTTCCTGTTTTTTGCGCAGATAATAGGATGGTATTGAAAGAATAAATTGCCATATTAGTATTTAGTCAAACTAATCATAAAAACGAAGAAACCCGAGGGTCTTCGGCACCTCGGGTTTCAATTTGATTCTTTAGCTATTACCTAGCCACCGTATAACTTACAGGTAAGTTGAAACAGTAGATGGGGTAAACGCAACACCAAGTCCCTTAACAACGATGATATGGTAGTAAAGGTTAGCTCCGAAGATGTTATTCACGATACCATAGCGGGTCATTAGACCAACTCGTGGGGTGAAGTTAACAGGATCGATTGCTCTTTGAACCATGATCGGGATATATGGACAGTAGATGATACCAGTATCGTAATACTCAGAACCCTTGTAACCCATTAAGCAGTATTCGACTGAATCAGTGCGAGCAGGAGAGTATCCATTGCTGCCATATAAGGTTTCATTTTGAGTTTCTGTGCGTGTGTCACGATAGACAGTGAAACGAGATCCTACTGTACCAACTTTAGCGATACCAACACCAGCAGTTGAGACTGTGCCGTTGATTTCGAATACCTTGAAGTCGGGAAGCATTTCGAGGATGGAGCAAACGCGAGGAGTGCAGATAACAAAGTTAGCGGCACCTCTACGGTTACGAGCAGCCATACGACCAGCTTCGATTACAAGGCGTTGATAGAATGTGATATTACGTTCCGCAGTCCAACGACCATCGGCACTTACTGGACTCCAAATGGAGATACCAGCACCATAACCAGCGTTAAACGCGGCTTGGATCATGCGCATCACAACTTCACGGTCGATCTCAGCCTGAATTTCATAAGACATAGCATTGGTAAGCTCGCCATCGATGTCGATGCCTTGCATATTCTTGATATCTTGTTCAAGTTCGATAGACCAACGAGTAGCAAGTCTACGTGTTCCGGCTTCGACTGAGGTTTTTTCAAACTTCATTTCGATTTGTGGAATACGACCAGTGTTCTCGTAGTTTTGTAGTAATTGCGCAACACCTGAATCTTGTAAACTGAATGCCCACTCAGCGTGACCACTTAAGGCACCAGAGCTAACACCAGTGAAACGAGTGTCAAGGAGTTGATAGCCAAGTTCTCCAGAAGGAAGACCAGTATTACCTGTGTATCCTAATCCGGGATTTGTACCACCAGTTCCAACACTTGTTTGTCCAACATGATCGGTTTCATTGAGGAAGGTTGATTGATAAGCATAACGCAGAGCGAAAGCAAGACCAACCGGACCACCCATCGGTTGAACACCGCAAATCTCGTTGGAGATAAGTTCAGGGAAAGTACGACGAATCATAGGAATGAGAATCTTAGGAAGGCGGGAGTCACCAGTCGCATAAGTATCACCTTTGACCAAACCTTGTGTGGCTTGGGCATTACCAGTGGCACCAAATAGACCAGAAGAACTATTACCTTCTTCGATACACCATCTTTCTTGGTTTTCTAATAGCATCGCAGTTGTCTTGTAGACATGCTCGTTTTGAATGGCTGGGATAGAATTACTTTCGTAATCTAGAACCTTAGCCCATTTTTTGACAAGCCCTTGAATTTTGCTTTCGTTACCAGTTTGTGGAATGTTATTCATATAATTTTCTTTCTATATTTGTTCAGGCTGTTAAGCCTCATAGTCGTTGTGAGATTTTATCGCTTGGTTCCCCAAGTTTTTGAAAGCTCATCGATATACATGTCACCATGGCTATCGTCATTATTATTTAGTGATTCTTCTACAATTTTTTGTGTTGGAATCACATCGGGCTTGACAGACCGATTTTTGATTGCCTCTTCTTTGAGAGTTTCGAGTTTTTGTTTCTCTTGTCTTTCAAAAAGTCTGACAGTATAATCAAAGTTTTCTTTAATAAATTCAGGAGATTTGTCCTGTAAAGCTTTCCTAACGAAAGTCTTTTGAGATTCTGTAAGTTTGGAGGTTTTCTCTTCAAGTAAAGATTTAACTTCTAGTTTTCTATAATTTTCACTCAAAACATTCAACTTATTGGTAAGTTCAACATTTTCGTTTTCGAGTTTGGTCATTTTTGATTTCCCATCTAAAACAGCACCTTTGATAGAATCGTTCATGAGGGCGAGGTCCACTCCTAGAACAGAACGGATATTTTCCAACACATTGTAAGCGGATTTGTTTTTTACAGCTTGGGCCAAGTCTAAAGCGTCTACGCTTTCGGAAATATATTCATCGATAAATTGACCAATACTTTCAACCAATTGCTTTCTAAATACAACGGCGTTTTTACCAATATCGTTCTTAATCTTTCGCTCATAAAGCTTTACGATCTTGGCGAGTTTTGATGCGTTATTATTATTAACAGCTTCAACCACCTTTTTCATTTTCTCGGTTCGATCCTTATCCAAGGTATTGATTAAAGTTTTTAATTTTTCAGCATATTGGTCGTCTTGCTGAATCAATGCAGACTCAACCGCCAATTCAACCTTTGCGTCAAATGCTTCTTGGATAGCTGATAAGGTTTCCTCGGTAAGAATACCTTGAACATCTTCAGAAAATAAATTTTTAAGACTCATAGTTATATTTAGTTATATTTATTAAAATAATGGAGTTTTTAACTCAGATTTGATTTTTTCCGACATTTTAGAATTAACTATAGTTTTCAGACATTCATCAGCCTTCGTATAATCCTTTAAGAACACTGCGTCTATAAAGGTTTGAATCAGGGCAGACTCCGTGAATTTTTCCTTCCTCTCATAAGAACCCCTACCTTTTTTCGGTTTTTCCACCTTAGTTGGTGGTGCGAATTTTTTGCGTTCCTTTACCTTTGGTCCAGTCATAGTAATTTTTCCACTCTTTTGCATTTGTTTTGAAAGAGATTGTTCGTCTTCTTCACCCTCCTTTTTGAGAAATTTCTTTATCTCTTTTTTAGGCATGTCCTTTGCCACCTTTTTGGCTTTTCCAGAGACTTTCTCTTGTCCCTTTTTAGCGCCCATGACAGCACCAAAGAATTTCTTTTGTTTTTCAGTTTTAGATGGCATGATATTATTTAACTCAAACTATTTATAAAACGTATTACTTGTTCTCTCAAATATACATCCGCATCCTTTCTAGGTATTTTAGCTATACCCTTATCAAATTTATTATAAGATTCTTCGAATTTTCCGTTATCTCCTATGACAAATTCTCTAGATTCTAAAATACCATTGACAAATGCTGTGGGGAAACTTGGGTCTGCAACCATATCCCAAGCTACAATATGAAGATTTCTTACGATGTTGTGATCTGTCGATTCCTCTAAAGTCCCGAGACTTCTAGTAGAAACACCAAGCGAAACCCCCTGATTTATAAGACCTCTGACCAAATTACCTATTGGAAGACCTTCACCAGATAAAATTTTGGATTTACCATACCAAGTCCCATTATCCTCAGTTAGTTGAGTCACCATATGACAAGCGCGTTCTGGATTAACCTCCGCTGTTTGTGAGTGATTTAATTCTCCCATGGATCTATTGGTTTTAACCATTTCGTTGATATATCTATCAATATCTCGATCCAATTCCTCTTTTGGATAAACCCTTTTGTTTTTATTCTTTGCAATGCCCGTATATGGACCTTGAATATACAAAGAACTTCCAGTCCCTAATTTATTCTGTTCTTCAATGACTTCCATACCATCAAAGATATTTTGGTCGGGATACATCAATTTGAGTCTGATCATATATTATTATTTATAGTATTATGTTAAAAAATCTAATTTTACTGGGGTGAATCCATCTTTTTTGCTATGTGCCAGTAATAAAAACTCCATGTCATTATCTTCGCAGTATTTCATCGCATATTTCCATTTGGCATTATTTGTAACCCATGTGCATTGCTCGATCAATAAAGCGGCCTTTTTCTTTTTTCCATTATTATCTGGTTTCTTGGTTTCTTTATAATCTTTTAATTCTATAAGATATTTTTTGAGATTGCCGTTTTCTAAAATTTCAACATAATTATCAGTAAAATATAAACGATTTTTCTTTTTGATTGGGTCATAATATTTGACCGTAACTCCCTCGCTAGACCACCGAACAACCTTTTCGTTAAAGTCCAACCACTTCATAAATTCCAGTTCTATACCCGATCTGTATATTGGAACATCATATCCAATCAACTTCTCAGGATTTTTGGGGTGATAATATCCTTGATTATATTTCTTGTTTCTCTGTAACCCTAGACTCATATTATAAATTATTAATTCTATTTTTTAGATCGTTGTATATAAACTCGTGACCATACCACGGACCTTCCCCCCACTGACCTCTAAATGTGTGTGTAAGAACTTTCCATTCTTTATTTTCCCACACAAACCATGGCATTCCTGAATCACCAGCTATCAATAAATTTCCCCAACGCTTTTTACCACGAATATATGCGAATTTATCATCACATCTTACTTGAGCAATGCTGTCTTTATCATCCTGATCTATAGTTAGTGCTTTGGTTGCATATACATCAGGATTTGTGCTTATATCATATCCTTTGATAGATTTGGGCAATGGTTTGTCTAATTTACATATAGCGATATCTCCACCGTCATAATAGTCAATACAATCAGTTTTACCATCCAATTTGAATGGTTCTTTATTAATCTCTATAATAGTTCTTGTATATTTCTTCCCATTTTTATCTGTTACAAATATCTTATTATTTGGTTCAGATGTAGTTGGATTGGAATGTTTGCAAACAATAATTATATTCTTAGGTTCAACATTAACAACCCATCCTTTAATCCATCCATTTCCTTCAACTGGATGATCAGATTTTACAATTCCAGTTTTATCTAATGTTTTAGAACTTGGTAATTCCTTCCACGGATTAACAAATGTTGATATAATTTTTTTAAACGGGTTCATTATCTTGCGGTGTTTCTATAACAGGTTCTTCGCTTGGTAGTTGTTCTTCAATAACGATAGGTTCAGGAGCAGGCGGATAAACCAAAGAAACTACACCATCTACAATAGTAAATTCTCTACCAAGAACTGAAATCGCTTTTAATCCAGATGCATGAGTTCGATCTTGAATTTGGTTTAGGTTCACTGCGCTGAAATTGTGATCATCAAACAATTCCATCATTGTATTGGTGTCATATAAACGCTGCAAGACCGCAACCAAACGATCATCTGGTAATTTCCATAGAGCATCGTATGCCAAATTGAGAGTAAAGATCGCGGAATTAATGGCATTTGAGAACGTCGCTGCCGCGTCTTCGATTGCTTGAATGTCTTTTTCGGTTTGTGTTTTTGGGATTATGTTCATTTTCAGATTATTGGGTTGATTGCTTGTCGTATAAATCTCACGTCACTAAATGATTCACTCCCGGTCCATACATTCGGCCAATTGTTGGTTAATTGAAACAAGAAGCAACAATCTTTGTTGTCCATTGTTGTCGGTGGACTTGCCATTGTTGCGGATGCTCCTAATACAAAAGTAAATGGTTGTGTTGAATAACCAGTGTATGGCCAAAATCCAAGATACACCGATAAAGTTGTTCCTGTCCATACTACACAGACTTTTCTCTTTCTGTTTGCGGTATCTAAGAATCCCGATGGCAGGGCAATTGCTCCACTAGAAACTGAAGTCCCGCCCGCAGCATTGATTTGAGCTTCGATTGTGTTAAATTCATGGGAAATTTTAACAGCTAAACACTTATGACTAGCTGATAATGGAACTGTTGCTTGTGCTAATCCATATGTCCACCATTGATTAACAGGATATGCAGATCCCGTTGTTGTGTTTGTATCATACTCCCAAAACATTGTGAACGGGTCCGCGAATCTATTCGGCTCTCCTGATCCGTTCGGATAGTTCAATTGAAGTGAATTTAAAATAAATCCCTGTAAGTATCCTGTTAATGAACCAGCATTCCAAGAATAACTAGCAGTAATGATACTATTATTTTGTGTCATCAAAGCGGTTGATGGCGTTTCGAATGTAGCGGTTATGCCTACATTTGACCACGTATAATTAATAGTAGATGCAAGATTTGTTTGCCTTGTTAAAATTGCATCGTATGTTGTGGCAGCTTGATTCGGTAATCTGTTTGCGGTTCCATTACCAACTATATTATTTGAAAATGTCTTAACGCCAGCAATTGTTTGATCGCCTGTGTTGTAAACTAAGTTTGATGCAGTGACATTACCTGATGCTGAGATATTTCCAACAACTGTTAATTTTTCGGATGGAGAATCGGTTCCAATACCTACATAATTATTCGTGCCTTGAATAGTAATCGTTGATATTTTATTAGCTCTTAAAATGACATTGCTTGTATTAGAGCCACCAGTTCCAAATGTCATAGATCCACTTGCGATTGATATGTTATTACACCAAAGATATGGCGTATAAATCATTCCAGAATTGCCATATGCTGTTGGGTCCCAATATGCACCAGAACCAGCACCACCACTACCATTTCTAAAAGATACTCTGCCAATTACATCTAAAGGAGATGCTGGCGTTGCAGTTCCAATCCCCACTCTATTATTCACACTATCAACATACAACGTATTTGTATCGACAGTCAGATTCCCCGACATCGACACATTTTTTGTAAAGTCAATAGTAGAACCAGCATTGATGTTTGTCAGTGCTGCTCCGCTTGCTAATACGTTTGCAGAAATTTTAGTTGTTGCCATAATTAATCTTTGCCTCCATAATTAAGTTCATAAAGATACATGTTTGTAGATCCTGTTGATGCTACCAATGTTTTAGCCATTTGCCCAAGAATACCATAACCCATATGTGGAGCCGTTGATGTGTTTCCACTCGCTACATAGGTTACGCTTCCGAGCAAAATGGTATCATTTAACCACACATTAAACACACCTCCTGTTTTATGAATTAGTATTCGTGCCAATTTCGTATTTAATGCATCCGTGTTAAGTAATACATTAGAAATATAATGCGAATTTCCACCACTGGTCCAAGTGCCATTGCCAGTTGATCCGTTTAATGAATATGTGTTATTGTCGATTCTGGTTACGGTCCAAATTCCATTTGCAGCAGTGTTTCCAACACAACCATCAATTTCGATTTGATCATTTGTCACAAATCCATGAGAATTCTGAGTGATTACAATCGGAGAAGCATTGGTTGCCGCAGATATAGCAGCTCTGTAATATGGAAGTCCGAATCCGTGAAAAATTCTAATATCATAGTTTGTAGCAGAAGATCCACTAACAATATAAACTCCAAGACCGCCATAATTACGAATCATTCCTTCGGTATCAGCATTTCCTGCAAATAATTTAACAAGCTGATTAGTTCTAATCCCTGTGCTGTTAATAGCATATGTTAGATTGAAAACCCAATCAAACCACATTTCAGACATATCCCACTTAAATTGTGAATATCCGTTAGTAGTGGCAGTTCCTAATGGGCATAAAGATGCTTGCTGTTCATATGAATAACTCTTAGACCCTAATGTAGTGCCATTGTAACACTGTAAATGAGACGGATTTGATGATGATCCACCGCCACTTGCATGTGATGTTGACCATGTTCCACCAACATTACATCTACGATTAATAATATATCCTCGTAATCCAGCATTTACTCTTGGCGTGAGAATAGAATCTAATGATGAATATGTTTGACTCGGTGCGGTATTAATCCCACCGCTTAATGTTGTTGTATTCGCAACTGTTAAGTTTTGTATAAGTAAACTATTATCTAATTTAGCAGATGTCACACTACCATCCGCAGGAATCATCTGAGAAACCTGCAATGAATTTGTAGGAGAGATAACTACAGCTTTTGAACCACTTGGAAGCGGGCTTGTGAATGTTATGCTTCCACTCAACACAGTATAATCAACCACGGGTTCTTGTAATGCGCCGTCAATTGCTACAATTAAAGCAGATGGATTGACCAATGTATTTGCTCCACTGATAGCGAAAGTAGAAAGAACACCGTTACCAGTTAATGTGGTTCTTACTGGATCTACAACAGTTGCTACTTGATTTCCATTTGAATAAATTGGTCCAGTTGCACTGATAGTTCCTTGAACAGTAGCATTTCCTTGAACATTAAATCCAGAAAGTTCATATTGCTTAATATCAATAACTGTGATATTGGCAGATAACGCATTAATAACGTTTGCTGATAATGAATCAACTATCAAATCTCTAGTATTGCACCAAACATTAGATGAGGCATTGTATGATAATATATCATTAGCACTTAAATTTGTGATTTTTACATCATGAAGTTCATTGAGATGATATCCATGCTCTGCTCTTACAAAGAAAATGCGAGTGTTGCCACTCTTAGCAAGAACCATAACAATTGGCATTTTCTTATCAGGTGCAGTCGGAGGAACTGACGTAAAACGTCCTCGATCTACAGCACTAACATATAAAACAGTTCCAATTTCCCATCCTTGGTTATATGGTAGTGAATATTCCGGGTCGTCAGATGCTCTTGTGAATTCAACGGAAACATCACGAACCTTACCAAAAGTAGTGATGAATCCATATTCATTTATTGTTAATTCTTGAGTAGCAACCCCAAGCATATACATTTCATCGGGTCCAGATGCATTCGCTCTATATGCTGAAACTGTTATATTACCAGATCCACTACCAGCAGCACCAGAAGCATACACCACTTGTCCGTTACGGATAGTTTCGGATGCTTTTACCTGAACCAGTGTTTCTTGTCCTACCTGTAAAGTTACTTCGTCGTTAACACCAATGTTTAGAGTTGATTCAGCACTATTCCACGCTAATTGACCTTCGCCAACTGTAACGCCCGCAGCAGTATCAAATTGAATAGAATCAACAGTGGTTATATCTCCTGTGATAGCCAGATCGCCTGTGATTGTTCCACCAGATAAAGGAAGATAATCACCGGATGGAATTGATAACCCGAGATATTGGGAAGCTGAAATGGAACCTACAACCGTAAGATTTCCATTCATAGTTCCACCATCAGCAAATTGTTGAGCTACGGAACCACCACCGGAATATACGGCAATATATTTACGAAGTCTTGTGACTTCATTATCAACTCTCGCTGTGATCCTTTTATCAACGTCTTTTAAAAGGTCATCAGAATTGATTTTTTGTGGTTTACCTTTCGATTCCACAATATACTCAATCGGTTTCTCGTTTTTGAGTTTTCTAAGTTCTTCTATGAGATTATTCCGAGATTCCTGAACCAATCCAATGATATACTTTCGAGTTTCTTCGGTGATATTGAAAGTCTTTTCCTCCAACATCTGAAGCTTTTCATTATAGTAATTGGTTATATTTTCTTCAGCTTTTTGAATTTTGGATTCAATATCTTCCGATAATGCAATTGTAAGATCGTCAACCTTCTTATCGACATTACCGACTCTTGATAATGATTTGTTAACACCTTTATTGATTCTGTCGTTTAACTCAATATTACCATCTCGGATTGCGTCCATCTCTCGATTAATACCTTCCAGTAATGTTTTATCAGCCTTTATATCCAATTTGGATTCTAGATTTTTTTCTATGGTATCTACCTTTTCCACTATCTCCGTGGCGATATTTTTTAACTCATCATCGATTTTAGGATTGATCGCGGAATACATTTCCTTAACCATTTCCCTGAGTTTGGAGTCAAAATCTTTATTCGAATTCTCGAAATTGGCGACCAACGATTCACCCAAAGATACTGCAAGGTCTTGTATCTTATTGTCTATTGTGGTCTGAATTTCATAAAATCTCGAATCATTTACATCCACCAATTCATTCTTGATTTTTTGAGAAATCTTAACAAATTCCTCCACCATTTCGTAACGAGCATTATGGAGAGTTTCCTCTAAAAGCTTTTGCTTATGTTTTGATTCAGCTTGGAGTTCCTTTTGTTTTTGGATTTTTAACTTTTGGACTTCCTTTTTAGCGTTGAGTTTTGCTTTTTCGATTTGTTCTAGGATCTCTTTTTTATTATCGATTATATCGATTATTGGAGATTCTTCCTTGGATTCAAATATAGGTTGTAAATTTACCTCTTCGATAGGCGTGTATTCAACATCTTTGATTATTTCGAAGTTTTCAGCCACATTTTCCATGATATTATTCTCATTGAATAATATTTCTGGTTTACCCTTAGTTAAAACAAAGGGGTAGAATGACCTTTTACCCTCAATAACTACAGGAACAGATACCACAGGATTTCCATTATGTTCGGAAATCTTTTCTACTGGATACTTGGTCTTGTTTATCTCTACCTCATAGACATTGAAGAAAATTTCATTAAAATTTTCAACTTGAAGAATGTTAAGAGGAGAGTCAGTTAAGGTGGGCTTCACCTTTTCGCTAAACAATCTCATCTCCTATATTTAGTTATAGGAATTATATTGTCAACTCACCCACAAAACATGCTAATAGGTTCTACACCAAATCCACCTTCGATTAAGAACGTTTCCAATCTTTCTTTTTCCGCTACACCTTCAGATAATATAGTATCACCATTAAGTTGACCACCACCCAGAAGAGTAACTCCGGTTATGTGGGTCAATATCCGACCCCACATAATTTTACATAATGCGACCGCATAATCCAAAACCCATTTTTCTTTCACTATATCTTTTAGGGGTCTTTCCACATAACATTCCAAAACACCATAAAATCTATTGTTTTTTGGTTGTGGCATAAGTCTCATATATTGGGTTCTTGGGTCAAATTGAATATCACGCTTAATGGCCAAAAGTTTTTCACGAGTATCTTGCCAATCCTTAACAGTATGCCATGAGAGAAGATCGAAACCAAAATTTCCCATCGCATATGAGTAATATGTTTGCTGCGCCATGGTTTGTTCCATAGAAAATAATGTATTAACGCCACTGGAACTTCCCTCAATAAAATCTATAACATCAATAACTTTACGATATTCCATAACATCATAATCAAACATGTTATTATATTTTACAACATTATCAACTTCTTCACACTGAATCGTGAATGCTTTTTTCGGAGAAATTGTAAATAAACTACTTAATTGTGGATCAAATGCCGTCAGTTGCGCATAGGTGGATTCTTCCATTACCTGCATTGCTGGTAATCCTGTGGAAGGAACTGCTGAACTTAAAGCAGAACTGGTCACAAAATATGAACTAGGTATAGCAGATGTTAAAATATACAAAGTTTCCCTCAAATCTATATTATAATCAGGGTTCGATTTCTTGGGTTCGCTCAATTTTTCAGATAGAGAAAACCCAGTATTCGCTACTGTAAATAAATGATCCAACCTAATGCCTTTATTTGGTTCATATAAGTTACTGTCAAATATTATATATTCTTTAGTATACCCCGCATATTGTGTGAAAAATTCACATGACATACTTATAGCGTCATGTAATTGATCGGGGTGCAATTCGACATTTATCATGGGATGTCCCAACATCCTCAGAATTCTAGCCCCTAGGGATTGAAAGCATTCAATTTTCGAGGATAAATTTGTACTCATGAATGCTGATATTGGGGTCACTGTGCAAAGTTCACTCATATCATATATTTAATAATAAATAAAGGTATGGCACTCACCGACAATAATGGAAGTCAATATTATGCAATTTCTTGTGGAATTCCATCCACAACAACAAATCTAAGTGCTAATAATTTTACGGGTTATTATAGAAATTCGGCGAATGAATATATTTTATGGGGGCAATCTACCCAATATCCAACTGTCACAAGTAACAATGGAACCCAATATTATTTCTTAAAATGTGCTGTCCCAAGCACTACAAACGCATTAACTTCCAATAATTATACTGGTTATTATTATAACTCAGCATTCAACTGTGTGAGTTTTTGTGACGCTGTTACCTATTACTCACCATCTGGATTAGAATGGAATGGTTAAACTTGGGGTTCTTCTGGAACCATGGGTGCTTCTGGAGCATTACCAGCGTTCGGGGGAACCATAGATGGTTCTTCCCCTCCAATAGCCGCTTCACCACCGCCAAATGAAGGTGGGAGACCACCTCCCCCAGCAGGAACGGCACCCATATCACCACCCTCTGGCATCGCCCCTGCTTGTGCCTGTTGTAACAATAGATTTTTGTAATCTGGACCCATTTGCGTTATCATATTCAATTCCCACAATTGGGCAGCTTCTAGACGCATGAATTCTGTATTTGCCAATATTTCCTTATCACTCCACCCCAGAGCCTTTTTCATTGCAATTGCGGTCGAAATCTTTTGTGTTCCCACCATGTTGCTGAAGGAATTGATCTTCAATTCCATCTTTTGACTATTTCTAAGTTCGTAAAAATTCGATGGAGGATTGAATATAACATTCAAATTCTGTTCTGTGAGATCATACTCCTCGAACATTTTACGCAATTTTAAGTGTGTTATAAAACCCCTTTTCAGACCAGATGCGAATTTTTGTTGTTGTCGCATAATCATGCGAGCAAATTTCAATTCTTCTCTTAAAATATCCGTTCCGTCTCTGAAGGAATCGTCTGGATCTAATCTGGATGTGGGAGTTTTTAGAGACCTGTAGAGTTTTTTGATGAAGAAATATAATCCTTCCATCTGATCATCCCCCGGCGCACCACCAATTGTCTCGACAGTTGTTGGATCTTGTCCAGCCTTTTTCGCAAACCAATATGAATCCAAAGTTGATTGTGGACTATATTTTTTAACAATATCCCCCTGATCGGCATCGAAGGTTTTGGTTGACCAATACTGCGCTTGTAATTTTCTTAAGTATGCCTCTGCTTGTGGAACTGGCAAACGACCTACATCGACGTTAAAAACAAATCTCAATGGAGCGTGGACCATTCTATGGATAACTATAGCGTCTTCCATCATCGAGAGTTGACGGTATGCTCGTCTCGCATTCTCTATGAATGGAACAATAAATTCTTTGGTTTCGTTATATGATGAATTGTTTACATATACAACTTGATTTTCCTCGTATGGAATCGGTTCATACTTTTCAACCTTTCTCGGATCATTTTTATCAAAAATTGGCTTTTGATACAAATACCCCTTCACGAGCATGTTTTGTATATTTGAGTATACGGGGTCGATCAAATCCGCAGGAATATTTATAACTCCCAAAACCCCCTCATTCACATAATCCTCATGAATTATAAGTTCAAAATACAATTCACCTTCAATTAAAAATTGTCTGTAATATTGCCATCCATTGTTGTGAAGATCGAAATGTTCAATGAATTTATCCCATTCCTTTAAAATTTTATCCTTTTTATCAGACTCCAATTCAGCATTTTTAAATTTTAATTTTACAATGTTGTCATCTTCATCTGGATTAATCGTTTCGTCACAAATCTCATCCAATGCATCGGCAATTTCAGAAAATGCCGCCATTGTTCTATAATCCCTCAATCGACCCGGTTTATCCTCCGATGCCGACGCATACATTATGTTGGAGAAGCTTTTATCCTGCTCAATGGAAGAAAACGCGGTATTGTTGTAATCATTACTAAGCGTTACCGAATGCTTCGAGAGAGCTTCCGGTCGACGCATTCCAACATGTTGGAAATATTTATATTTGGGATTTTTTGAATCCTCAGAGTCTAAAATATTGTAATTGTAGGGCAGTCTATTTTTCAGATATGAGGTCATCGACCTGTCATAAGTAGACGATTTTCCATCTCTAGAAATATTAGTCCGATTATTCGGATTATTTATCATACCTGCCATAACGTTATTTAATTACATTTCATTAAATAACAAGAATATTATGGTTACTGCTCACCCAACCCGCACTATTTGATGTGACTAAGGTAAAATTACCTGAGCTTAAAAAGTTGGTTGATAGTGTCACGACCGAAATATTATCATTAACTACTTCCACAGCTTCTGATGGTAATTTATATGCTGATATTTTTGGATATTTTGCAGTGTCGATCTCCACAAATTCCAAATTTTGTCCAATATCAGTTCCACTCAAATACCAGTAATTATTGAAATTGAATCTTTTTCCATAAAGGGTTAAAACATTTTCCGATGAAGATTCTATATTTATATTACTGTAATATGGTCTACCGTTTACAAATTCGTTTGTTATTTCTGGGAATGCTGATATATTAATAGTATCCAGACTATAATCGCTCAAATTGGATGCATACGTGAATTCTTCGCCTGTTGAAACGGGGACAAAATTACTCTTGATTGTGTATATGGGCGCTTCCGGAGTTTCCATAGATGGAAAAATCCATCCTTTTATGGTGAATGATGTATTTGCAATGACCCTATGCTTCTCAGATTTGTCGACATCAATTGGTTCCTCGTAATCTATAGAACCTGACCAAGATACCTCAGATCTCAGTTCGTCAATGAAATCCATACCAAATTCTTCTGGGATTTTCCAAGAAATTATAAAATATGGATTGCACCACGGTATGAAATTTGAAACAATTTGATCAATATCCTCCTTATAATTTGCAATTATCGAAACATCAACATCGCAGGATACTGGAACAGGTAATGGTATTTTGGACACATTTTTATCATTAATATGTGGCCTATACATATTTTGATCTTTGTATTGTATCCTGTTTGAATCACGTTTCAAATTCTTCCTATTTATGGAAATAGCCGGAAGTGTAATATTTTTAGCGGGATTTACTATATCAAATAAAGCTCTCTGCTTAGAACCGTTTATATAACGGACGGCTATTTTTTCCTTCGCGACTCCAGATTTATCGAATCTGTAAACAAAACAGTTATCAAATGCCGCGACAAATTGCGTCATTATAGAATATTGTTCTCTGAAGTAGGAATATTTTTCCATTTAGAATATTTATCATTGAAAACGGTCAATGAAAAACTTCGGCAATTTCTTTTTGTTTCTGTGAACAGCATCGAAAATACTACCGTCCAAAATATATGTTATACATTCGTCATCCAAAGATCTTAGGCATCTGCCACAAGATTGTATTAGAGTTTTAAGCATTTGATTGGAATACCAATCCTTATCAATTTTCATCAATTTTTCGACACGTATCTCTTTTGTCGGCAACCAAGGGGCTTTCAAGAGAATTTGAAACTTACCCAGATCTCCCTTCAAATCGACACCATATGTCATACTTGGACTCACTAGAACAGTGGGATCTTTACTCCTCTCATGTATATCCAAAAGTTCCTCATTTCGAACGCCCACCTCCCTACATAACAATCTGTCGGATTTTACATTATTACGTATATAATCAGTAATAAATTGGGTGTGGGTGTGGATGATACCTTTTTCATTTTTATGCTCATTCAACAATTCCTCCACTTGCTTCGCCAATTTAGGAAGCATGTCGTTCATATTTTTAAAATTCAGTTTTTGAGAAGCTAAGATGTATATCGGACCCTTTTCAGAATCGAATGCCGAGTCGACTTCAATATATTCGTAATCGGTAATGCCTAGGCTTTTGCAAAAGTTTGGAGGATCGATGATTGTTGCCGACATGATCACGACTTTATCCGCATGATCAAATAAAAATTTCGACAATTTATCCACTTTGAGTGGTATGAATCTTATTTTTTTGTCAATCTTCTCAATCAGATATTCTGAATCGTAATATGTTCCGATCAAAATTTGTAAACTGGATTGTAAATTGAGCAGTTTAGAGTATTCCCCCTTCTTTTTCGAAAATTCCATCGGATCATGTCCACCGTCTTTGAAATATAATTTATAATTCTCCACATTATCAGACACATTACTCAAAAGATTCGACAACCATCCCAAAACTTTCGTGGGAGTTTCTTGGACTGGGAAAGATGATACACTTGTCTTTGTTTTGACTAAGAACGGAATATCAACCTCACATGTGAACTGTGAAACCAATTGCTCTTCTAATTCAGAACCTTCGTCACAAATTATAATTTCTCTCTTCTTCAAATGTTCCGGTAATGAAAAAAACATGCTGTAGTTCAGTGCGGAGAACTTACTCAATAACATTCGATTTCTTTGATTGTAGTATGGGCATTTGTTGGCTTTCCAACAATCATTTTTCATACCCTTCACGTATATACAAGGGGCCACATCCACAGTCATCTCCTCATCAACTTTACATTGATGATTCCCTTGTCCCTTCAAAATACCTGTATAGTCAAATGTATTTTTATATTGATCCTGTAAGGCTTTTGTGATCGTTAAAACATAACATCCGAAGCTATCCTCGGGCATCAATGCATATCCCTCTTCACCAAAGACACTATAATCATTGACACAATCTTCAAACTCTTTTGGAATATCCCTAGTGGAATTTGCTAAAGTGGGGGATATAAATGATTTACCCGATCCGGTGGGTGCATTTATAATGACAAACTTCTTACCATTGTCGAAGGCTTTTTGTGTCTTGTTGAGGATGATTTCTTGTGATTTGTTTGGGGTGTAGCCTTCGGGGAAATTGAGAATCAATCTGTTCATGCTCAGAGTCTACTCCACGATTCCCAAAAATCAAGTCGATAGAGTGACGACATACAAATAATTGTCGTGCAATTTCGATGACTCATTTTTATCCATTAATTTCATTTTCCAATAAATCTCTTCACTTCTCGGACAAAATGCCGACAACGTATAATCAAATAAATATCCATTTTCCCCTTTAATAACCTTAAAGGGGTAGGGTAAATCATATTCGATCAGCTTTCCATCATTCTCTAATTTGAATCTAATAAAAAATTGTTTACTATTATAGACCTTAACTTTCCCTCTCTTAATACTTCGCCCATCAATTTGGAAATCAATATTTTTAAGTATTAGATCTTTCAAATTCTCTTCCAGTTTAAACATACAATAATTAAGTCGATCAATTCAAAAAATCAAGAGATGCTATCCATAAATGTTTGTTTTTGTCCGTTGGACATTTTTAGTAAAACATTGTTGTAATATTTCCAGAAGGTATCGTCACCCGGAATGGTTTGTCGCAAATAACAACTATCCATTGAGACATTTCTATAATCCTGCATAAAAATATCCCACACGACAACAATGTTGTGTTTAACCTCGTCGATCCTACGTGGTGTTCTGGGTAAGTGGAAATTCAGAGATCTTATACCGTTCTCTGAATTTAGAACGTTCATCGAATTTGAACAAAGCATTCTACGAATTTCAGGTCTTCCGGGCGCTCTCTCGGGTCTACGTCTAACGAATACGACCTCACATACATTGTTGACTAGCAGATTTTTTAGTTCACTTCGATGGATTTGTCTATCACTTTGTCGTATTTCGGATTGATAGTTCTCTTCCTCCTTGTAACCTTCAATCTCTTGCCACCCCTTTAAAAATCGCCCCCAAGCGTCTCTAAGATTCCCCTTAGAGTCTTGCCAGATCTTTTCGTATCTTGCTTTACTTGAGGGTTTCGCCATTCAATTATTTAACCTTACAAATACCGAAGATTCTTTGCTCATTCAGGAACAATCCGTTTTTAATTTTCCCATATTCCTCAACCTCTAGATTGCTGATAGGAATTCCCATATTATTCGGGAATACCACGATATCATCTTTTTTAACCCATCGGACTTGAGGACCAGCTAATATGACCTTTCCTTTTCTCCAAGCATTATGTATTTGATTGACGGGTATGGCGATCCCACCGCGCAAGATATAATCGCCAGCGACATCATCCAAGACTAAATCTGCATATTCAATCAAAATAATATCGTCGAGTAATTGGGAAAAAATATAATCATCTAATCCAAAATCAGATGGTAAGGATCTGTCAGATAAATCGATATGAGATTTTTGCACGGGTGCCATGTCAATGGACATAGTCGGTTGTTCGATATGAATTGCTCTTTCCATAGGTTAATATTTAAGAGTCATTTTAAATTTGTCAACATATTCTCATACATTTCAATTTCTCTTTTTGAGAGAAATTCTGGAATTTTTTCAGACTCATCCTCGTCAACTTTTGGGGATTTTTTGATATACTCAATCTTTTTTCTTTTAAGTTTCGGTATAACCGCTTGTAAAAAATTAAATTGATCCTCTTTAGTATCGAAAACATTTCCGTATATGTTTATGGTATCATTTATATGATTGCAAAAACTACCAGAGTCATAATAAGAAAAAGCCTTTATAGTGAGGTATGGATTGAACTCCTCCAACAAATCAGAATTCAATTTCGGTTCGGATTTGTCATACAACAAATAATTTATGGTATTGAACATTATAATAGATGTGTTATGTCGATTTTGGCGTCCCCGACATGTTTTATTGTAATATCCTCACCGTCTTTGTCAAATCGATTTTTTAAAAATCTGATTTTATTATATTCTTCAAAATCGGGCCGAATCCAATATTTTTTACCCACCAGATTCATTGATTCTAATTGTTTGTATGCGAGTTCTTCGAAAGAATATATTTGTTGTGGTTTGCAGCTTAAGTGATAATTCACTCCACCAAATCCATATACAAAATCCCTGCATTGTTCACAGTGGGTTGTCTTCACCCCCGACATTCTATCATGCAATTCAACATCCTCATATACATAATTGTCAGTGTAACCACCCACACGCCTCCACTCACTTTGCTTAAATGACATCGAATTATGTGGTGGAGCATCTGTTTTTGTAAATGTATCGCCATATATAATATAAGACGTGCTATTTCTGTATGCGTTAACATCACCATCCTCATAATGCCTTAAATGATTTGTGATCCTATCCGGCATAAAAACATCGTCATCATCCAAAGGCATGATAATATCATATTCGCCTATAGAGATCCCCATATTTCTTTTATGTGGTAATTTTATTCGATTGTTGCAATTCAGAATTGTCACATCTTTTCTATCACAACAAAGTTCAATATTTTTATCGTCATTTACAATAACTAAATGTTTATCGTCGTAAGTTTGTTCAGTGAATGATGATAACATTCTCGACAAATAAGGAACCCTCCCGTAGGTTGCGCATACAAATAAAACTTTCATTAATTTATGTATATGTCTTGAAATTCTTTAACGGATATAAGATTCAAAGCATCTTCTCGATTTTTATTTAAAAATTCATAATCATAAACATCCAAACCTTTAGGAACTTTTAATAAATCCTGACGCCCGAATTTTATTATACCACATCCCTCGTCTGTATTGACCGTATGTATTTGAAGATCCTCTCTTTCCATACGCAATTTCACAATAGCCTTCCACACATCCCCATGCCACGCATCAGAGGCGCGTTCCCTTCTTTGAGTAATCTCTTCTATTGGATTACAGTCGTGGACAACAATTACTCCACCGTCGTTTAAATTAGCTAAAGAATTTAAGATATCTCTATAAACTTGTTCGAATATGTGCAGTCCGTCTACAAATATTATATCGTAATTTTGACATATGTGCATTTCAAAAAAATCGTCCGATGTCATTTTGTATGTTGTATCCACATTGGGATCGACACCGTGTTTGAGTGGAATATTGATCCCAATCCAATTATATCCGGGTTGAGATGGTGTATTTACCCCTATTTCCAAATAACTTTGGTATGTATTTTTTTTAATTAGTGAATTTATAATTTCTGTTCTGGTCATATCATTAGTTTTCTTTTTTTTAAATCTTCTTTATTTTTTAATATATAATCAGGTAATCCGCTTTCATCCAATCGAGAACCATGTTTTCTTAGGTTCATATAATCTTTATGATATACGGGATGTTGGAAATCTTCGATTTTTTTATCAGATCCACCCAAAGCATTGAAATGCCATCCACCATTTTCCCAAAAAATATAATGATTATTCATCTTACGTTGGGTTCTTAAGTGATTTAGGCAATTTTCTCTGATTTTTTTATATCTACATACAATAGGACCAGTGAAAAATGTCCAATTTTCATTTGTTCTAACATTTAAATACTCAATATAACAATTGTCTATCTTTGGTTTATAAACATCCTCATAATTTATAGATTTTATATCGTCTATATAATCATAGTTCCATATTTCGTCAATGTCCGATACGATACAAATATCATCATCACTTAATTTTTTTAAAGCGTGTGTAATATGTTCTTTTTGATAAAATTCTATCAGCCAACATATATGTTCTCTAGTAACATTATCACTATTCAGTGCCATGTTTATCAACATTTGATCACATGATTTATCTTCAAATGATTTGGGTGAGTCTGTGATCTTATGGTGTAATATCTTATGGTGAAATTCTTTGAAGCGTGAGGAATTTTTTTCGTAGTGAAAGGGTTTATCCGATCCACTAAACGTCTTATCAGCCTCCACTAGGACGAACTTATCAACATAAGGATCAAGAATATTCAATCTTAATTCCAACATATCGATCTCATTATTAAAACTAAATATATCGTATATCATACCCAAAAATCAACATCTTTCTTTTTATATTCTTCAAACTCATCAATACACTGCTCGTATGTGAAAATGTTCCCCGCTCTGTCGATATAATTATGATTTCTAAATATATTATAACCACATGCCCAGTATCCATCCGAAATATTATATCTCCCCCAATACTTCGGAGCTATTATATATCTAATATTGTCACCCAATAATGTGGCAAAATATGGGAAGCTTGAATTTGATAAAATTAAGTAATAAGCATTTTTAATTATTGTAAAATCCTTTCCAATATTAAAATGCTTGACCTCGAAATTGGGGAATTGGTGAGTCGCTCTTTCTACATCATCGGTGATAACCACAAATCTTAAACCGGGATTGATCTCGGTCATCTTAGAAATCGCATATTCCCAATATTCAGATTTTAAATGAAAATCTGCAACACTGGCATATTCACCGCCTCTATAATTAATTATACATGTGTTTGGATCAGAATATTCGAAACAATCCATCCCATCTTTAATTCTCAACCATTCTCTGATCTCACGTTTCCTATGTATAATTTGATTTTCAGATTGCAATATTCCATCGATCTTCGTATTGTCCATTATGGCGAATAATTTAGGATCATCTATTGTTACATTAGAACCGTTTGGTAAAATGTTCCATCTTTCCCTAAAATAATTATATATCCCGTTTGGTAAAGACGTTGGTGGTCCACCTTCTGGACCAGACCCACCAATGACTTCTTTACCAAAATCCAAGTCCATAAAATCCAAGCATTTGAATTTTTGAGGATTCATTATACCAAAATCAAACCCCTTATCCAAAGCTAAGACTCGTGTTGTCACATAACACGCCAATTGATTCCCCAATCCTTGACCATTATAAATCTCTGTAACTATCATATTTTTCTTTTATGTAATTGGTTTCCTTCTCTATTAAAGAATGGTTGATTAATGTATTACTTATTTGTCCAGACCATACTGTATTGACAGAAATCGGACCAGAGTCAACGACATGGGGATGTCCATATTTCAGATGTAATCTGTGATAGAATTCGCAATCCATCAACCATATCAGATTTTCATCAAAATAATTGTTATCATTTTTAAACACAACACATGTGGGTGGTCCGATTGTATTTACGCCTTCGAGTATTTGTGAATTGTATGCTGGGGTTCTAGAATTGTAATAAGTTTTCGATCCCTCATTATAATGTATATATGGATGAATTAACCAATCATGCTTCAAATTCTCCAAAATTATAGAAATATCTTCTGTTGTATATAATCTATCGTCTTGAAAAATAGGTTTAATATAATCCCCTTTTGCTTCTGAAATAGCATTGTTTATATTTGCTGATGATGAACCTCTTTTCTCACGATTCCTCAAATATGTTACATTTCTTCCACTATTATAAACGACACCCAACATGTAATCAGATATCTTGTCGTTTTCAGAATGATCGCTGACAATTACTTCAAAATCATCTTTATCACATTCTTGCAAATAGACTGTTTTGAACAATCTATCTAAAAAATATACCCCCCTCCCCCCCATCTCATAACATGGAACAACTATGGACAATTTCATATTTCCCAACCTTTCATATACTCCAATAATTGTTCTTTATCAGAACATCCGCACACAAAGTCAGAATGTTTCCTGTTATTTTCGTAGTATTTGTGCTTTTCCCTCACAGTATTGTCGTGTGGTAAATGCCACGCTATGGCAGATTCGTCCATAACTCGTGTGATTACATAACCCAATTTCTGAAATCTGGATAGAATTTCATCATCTTCGTATCCCCATCCCCTGAAATTTGTATTGTATCCTTTACATAATACAAAAGATTCCTTTTTAAACATCACCATGCCCCCTTTACTTTGTGGATGCGCGACCAAGAATCTCTCGGTTTCAAAATACGGTTTTGGTTTTAGTGTATTGATGAATCCTTCAAATTCGAAAAGATTTTTTTCAACTAAAAAGGTGTTCATAACATCCTGTTTCACATGCACAAACATTCCATTATATGGGTAAACGATTCCTATATTGTTATCTTCTTCGAACAATTGCTTCGCTTTTAAAATATACTTTGGATTTATTATAACATCAGTATCACCCGCTATAATGTATTCAGCGTTGAGATATTTTGATGCTTCGTTGAATGCCTTGGTTCTCCAATAGACATCGTTATTTTCCATGAATAATCCCTTTACCCCGTATTGTGAACAGAGTGATTTTATCTTTTTATCTAAAAAAATGTCATCATTCACAACGATTATTTCCAATCCTGTCGAAACTTCTCGATAGTATTCGAGAACCGTTTTCAGATTACGAAAACGATCATCGACATCTCTTCTGAAATGTATCATTAGTCCAATATTGGACAGATCTGCAATATCATACATACAGTTTTGTCATATCCTTTCTATAAATATCCTCATGATCTCTTCCATCCAAAAACCATTTCGATGGAACTATTATTTGCTCTTTCCTTTTTCCCAAAAAAGACCCCCACCATGAAAATGTGCTGTTGCTGCAAACCACATTATCATGCATACCGATTAATATCAAGTCATTTAATTCAGAACGAGTCTTTATTAAATTGAAGTCCTTGTCCTTGAATTCTTCCAACACATAATTAGGGGAATCAGTAAACACATTAATTTGATACCCCTCAAACATTTCAAAACATTTGTTGAAATAATTTGTATCGCATATGTGATGTATGTCTTTATAATACAAATAATCTCCTCTTCTTATATGAAATGCCACGTTCTTTTCTTTAATGAAAGACGTGTCAACCTTCGCTAAGGTCAATTTTTTCTTAAACTCGTCTTGATAATCTTCAAAATATTTTATAGACTGAAAATAACCATTCAGACAAAGGGAATATCGCTCCATTTTTAATCTTCCAATTTCTGAGAAATTGAATTTTGGTTCCTGATATAAGATAACACTTCTCGGATAATCATTCGAGAATTTGAAATTTTTAAATATGGTATCCTTGTATTCGTATCCATTTCTGCCTTGTCCACCCACCCAAGTTGAAGAGTCTATATAGAATTCGGTATCATATTTTTTTGAATATGAATAGCCAGCAGCAACTTGAAAAAGTTGATTACCCAATCCCCCGACTAATTTAACAAATGTCATGGCTTAATAGATTTCAAAAATTGAAAAATCTCCTCTTCGCTTTTATCTGGAACTCTATCATTCCCAAAAGGCATAACGCCAAATTTTTCTTTAAAATATTTCATCGATTCTTCAATATTATTCCTCCACTCCACCATTTTCTCGGGTGTTTTTATGGTGGATGATTCCTCTGAACAAGCCTGTTCCTCAATGTAATCACACGAATTGGCCAAATCCGCCCACCACCAATATGGGGTGGAATATCCCATCAATGACAATTCATAACTATGTGAAACGTGATCAAACGCATTTTTAAACTTCTCATCAATCAATCCACAGTCCTCTAAAGATTTACGAGAATAATAACAAAAAGCTCCAACACAATGTTGGTTTAGAGCAATGGAAACATCATCAGAATATTTCACAACTAATCTCGGAAATGGTTTTCCTTTTGAAATTCCATTCTTATTGGCAGGACCATGGTATCCGAACATCATATGCTGAATTCCTGTGACCTTCGATGCATTGATATACGCTTCGAAAATTTGATCATTTTTAATCAACATATCATCCTCAATTAAAAATATATGATCACAATCCAAATCCAAAAGATGTCTTAGAGCTTTATTTTTGGATTTGGCGACTCCTAAATTAGTCTCATTATTTTTGAAGTAATCTGGCCATCCGGGACAATCTTTAGGATTGCCATCATTGACGATGACCAATTTACAATCATGTCTACCCTTTATGGATGCAAGCAATTTAGCCAGCATCTCTGGCCGATTGCATGTAACGATCCCTATCCCTATCTTATCACTCATCTCTGCGCTCTTATTTGGTTCATTAAATTGGTAATTTGTGCGTCTTTCCCAATTTCGTTCTTCTGTTCCTTGAGCATTTGTTCCAGAAGATCAACATTACTCGGGTCTAATATTGAATCTGTTGTTTCGATCAAATCACCCTTGTAATCAATAAATTCTCCAATAAACCATATTTTATCATCCACAGATTTCCCATCACTTGAATGATAGCAGGGCAATCGTCTTTCGGAAAGAAAATATCGGATTCTAAATTTTCGCAATATTGGTGGTATAGATCCCCGAAAATCTGATCAGTTTCTTTAATAAAATCCAGATCAGTATCTCGCATTCCGTCATCAACGATTTTGATATCTGGGTCATAACGAAGCATGAAGATAATATCCAAATCTTTTAAAGACTCTCTCACTAGGCTGATGGAAGCTGCACATACCTCATCAGAAATCAAATTTTTACTATTTGCATATAAAGTATATGCGAGATTATCTAGTGGACACCTATCAAAAACTACTTTACTTTTTTCTGAATATTTTTCTTGTTCTTTCATCATCCAATCCAAAATAAGAAGTTGTGTTTCCTCAGATGTATTTGAGGAATGTGATAAATTCGATTCCGTAATAACGTCACGGTATGTTTTCCCCGGTGTTAAAAACATTGGCCATTTTTTTAAAAATGTCTGAACTAATGTAGACTTCCCGGAATTGGTTGGACCAGATATACTAATTCGCATATCATTAACTTAACATATTTTCGAGGTTTGTCAATCATTTGATTCTTAAATTTTTTCTATTAAATAGTATTAGATGGCAACTAAAAAAGCACCTCGCAAGAGGAAGGAGTCGGATATAACAAACGAATTTGAATCAGCTTATAAGAAGAGCTTCGAATGCTCTAATATAACTCTGAAGAAAATGTTCCCAATAACAGACAATCAAACAGCCTTTTACTATTTGTCCCAAAATGAAAAAACGAACATGATTTTCTTAAACGGACCTGCTGGATCTGCTAAAAGTTATCTGGCAATATATACAGGACTGGAGCTTTTGAGGGATAGAAAAATAGATCGAATCATATATATTCGTTCAGTAGTTGAAAGCTCATCCAGATCAATCGGTGCTTTACCCGGTGAATTGGAAGATAAATTCCTACCATACGCCGCAGTTTGCTTGGAAAAGGCTGGGGAGATAGTTGATAAACCAACACTCAACGCCCTTCTAGAACAAGAGTATATCAAAGCAATACCCGTTAACTTTGTCAGAGGATTGACCTTCAACAATGCTTTGGTAGTAGTTGATGAGGCACAAAACTTAAACAAATCAGAATTGGTGACAATTCTTACGAGATTTGGTAGACATAGCAAATATATTATCTCTGGCGATTTGAATCAGAGCGATATCAAGGATTCAGGCTTTAAGGATATTTTTACTAAATTCGATACCGAGTTTTCTAGAAAAAACAATATTCATTGTGTGAATTTTGATACATCCGATATTGTCAGATCACAAATCTTGAAGCATATCACGCAAGTTCTCGGAGTTTGACACAAAAACACCCCTCATTAATTTGAGGGGTGTTTTATCAGAACATCGACAGTTAAACGATGTCATCATTCAACCCAGACATGGCTAGGTCTATTCTTAATTCCGAACTATGTTTACTGGGGTCTAGCTTAAATTTATTGATTCGATCCTTATCGAATTGTATAGATGCTTCGACATAATTTGATAAAGTTTTTCCGTTTTTCTTCATATAAGATTTTACGTAATTATGTTTTTCTGGGTTGAATTTTGATAATTTGTCCAATCTAAAATTCAAATCGCTAACTTCAAAAAATGAGCCATCCTTTTTATTATTAAAAAGAGATTTGATTTTGTTTTTTACTATGTGCTTAACAATGCTCCAATCATCGGTTTTTTTCTCACGCATCTCATCGTATTTCATACCAATATAAGCATCCTCTAGTGAAACAGAATCTTTAACACCTTCGACCATATCCTCCTGACGATTTTTTAGCCATTGGTCAATATCGAATGGTTTCATCGGTCTATTTTCAAAATCATAAACCATGTTCATCAACTTATAATAAATTGATTTCTCTTCGGGCGCTTGTGTAGAGTAATTGTAATTTAAAATCACATCATCCGATAAGTATGGAGATCTCTCGATTTTATCGAAATCCACCACATAATTACTAGCTCCAGTATATTCTTCTATTATATCCGAGAATCTTTCACATATTTCTTTGCGTGTTATACTATCTCGCTCCCCAGCCTTTATAACAATCGAAATCGGAAAATGAACTGGTCCATAGGTCCATTTAGTTTTTTTATCTTCGTTCATATTTTTATAACCATCTTTTACAAGTAAAACTCGAACCATTCAGGTCTGTCGTGGATTCTTCAAGATTGATGAGTCCGTGAATTTTTACATGGTTTTCGTAAATCTCAGCTAATGCTTTTCCATCTCTGGTATTGAGAATGCCCTCTAAGAAACTCAGAGAAACGTTGCAATCACCGCTATTCAACACTGGTCTACCGTTGACCATGTTCACCGTATCGGGTTCTTTATAATGATTCATAACTTAATTATTTACACAATTTTTAAAAATATCTAGACATTTTGAGGAGTAACCTTCTTCAATATCAAATATTTTCATATCTTTTTGGAACAAAACGAATGGGGAATGTGTTGCAATGATTATTTGGTATTCCTCGGTCAAATCATTCAAAAGGTTGAATAATTCCAATTGTTTCGGGAGAGATAATGCTCTTTCCGGTTCATCTAAAATTAATGTGGGTTTTCCGTCCCTCGGTAATGTTCGTATATAGTCAGACTCCGCTCGTTGCGTTGGATGTTCTGAAACATATACCGTCAAATCCGGTGGATTCTTTGCCATATTGAGAAGCTTGTTAAGCTTGATCATTCGATATTGTCCGGATGATGGTTTATCCATCAGATATTGAAATTGTTCTGTTTCGGTTGTCATACCATCTTCAGAAAGAATTTCATTATGTGTGAACCATGCCCACTGATCGATCTTTGTATCCCCATCATTATAAAAAGATGCAACACCGTCCCATTCAACCACACAGTCACTAGATGACGGGGAATATGCTCTATACACCCAAGGGAAGTGTGCCTGACATTGTGCGCCTAGGGCCAACTCCGAGCTAATTCTCGACCATCCCCCTTTTTCAATGCCACAATATGCTTTGATCATTTTCAACACACAACTTTTACCAACACCATTTGGACCGAATAGACAATTTACCTTATCGGATTCGAAATCGAATTTAATTCCGGGATAGAAACCGGGCATCTCTGTGAGAAATCCGTTTAGAATTTTAATACTTTTAACCATGACTTATTGTTTAGTTGACCATGATGTTCCCTCAAACCAAGATAATCCAGAACTTTTAGGATTTTCCAATGGAACTGGTTTTGGAGATGTGTCAGGAATTACCCTGTTTTGTTCTTGCAGTTCGACCACACCCTCAATAGCCTTTTCTTCTGTGGGGGCTATTACAACTCTTTCACTATCGGTTGCTACGTATTGTCCCCCAAATTTCTTAACCTCAATTTTAAAATTTTCATCCTCAGATGATTGAATATCGTATTTCATACGATTAAATCGTCGCACAACAAAGCAATTTGTCAATCACTTTTTAACAACTTTATTTTTATATTTTCCTTTTAAAGGAACATTCAATTTGGATGTATCTTGCGCAGATGTATTAACAATCTTGAATTGATTGTCTTTATTGAAAATGAAGCTAATGTTTCTCTTCGGATCACCATAGGGTTTTCCGTTTGCATTGTGTCCTATAATTCTAGATCCGACAACAACATTATTTTTACCCGATTTTGTTATTCCCTTTCTTTGATCCATAACATAACCAGCGTCTAATAAAATATCGCTATATGCTTTTAAAAGTCCTCCAGACCCCACATCATAACCTTGTCTAAGGGAGTCTCCAATATCCCTCATACCTCTTTCCAATCCATGTAAAGGTTTTGTCACTTCGGGAGCGACGTAATCTAAAGCCTTTGCACCACCTTTAATCGCGGCACCAACCAATCCACCAGCAACTCTTGCTGGTGCAGCAATATTTCTCCAAAATCCTTCGTCTAATATTTCGGTTTGTGATAATTTACGCGACATTTACTTCGATCCCTTTCTCAGCTACATTATTTAACCCAACATCTACTGGAGTAATGATTGATAATTTCCTTCTAAGTCTAGCTACCCTCAATTTTTCTCTGGTTTCATCGGAATGTTTAAACCCTAGAGCGTTGCTATTCCCCTTCCTAGACATACTCATTTTAGCCTTGGCTTCTTCTGATAGTTTTGTTCCCAATCTAATTTGTTTGAGTTTTTCTCTAGATTCAATAGACATTTTTTTACCCAAATTAAGTTGTCTCATTTTTTCCTTATGTTCTTCGCTGTGAGGTTTTCCGTATTTACCTAGTCTGGATTGTCTTATTTTTTCCTTTGTTTCTTCTGAATGTTTTCGACCGATTTGCCCCAAACTTATATTTCTTTTAGTTTTCTCAGAACTTTTGACTCCAGTTCTATCATTAGAGGATTTGCATATGTTGTAACCGTTTTTAGGATTTGCAGAGTCGAATAATTCTATATAATACTTCTCCTTTTCTAAAAGAATTTCATTATCCTTCAATTTATTGAAATCTTTCATAATTTCTAATATTTCAATATTGAAAGAATTCCATCCATGTTTTATTATAGCATTTTCGAAATAATAACGACCATTAGATTTTTTTTCACAACTTTTATGACAACTTAATCTGTAATAGATATTCACCGATTTACCTATATAAATTTTTCCATTATTGATGCAAGTCAATTTATATACACCAGCTTCTTTGGGATATTTTATATTATTTTTCATATATCCACTTCCAAGTTTTTCCCGGCTACATCCACTAATGAAACATCTATTAGTGCATCTAAATGTTGGTGAATGAAATTCTTACCAATGAGAATTTTGTGACTATTTTCGGATCGATTTCCGATTGAAAATGGAACATCTTTAAATATCTTATTCCCAAATTTCACATCAAATAAAACCACAGGTCTTTCCTCTTTGTTACCAGCACCCAAATTAATAGTAATGGTGTCAACCAATTCCTTTTCGACATTCATACCACCTTCTGTGGTGAACCTGACCAACTTTCCATCGGATTGAATGTCCTCACCATGTAAAACATTAAAGGCACCATTACCAGAATCCAATTTAGCTTTGATTGGTCCAATACCATTCAAAGTGATGATCTCCTCAAGACCAACCACCAATTTTTCCACGAAAAATTGTTTAAATGTTACCATTAAAATGTGAATTCTTCTTCCTCTGGTCCGTCGTTGGCGAAATCCGCAATGTCATCCAATTCATTCCAAACATCTGAAATATAATCTTCAGCCTTGATAATCTTAGCAACCATCCAAGTTTCTAGAGATTGACCCTGACAATGACTTAAAAGAATATCAGCGCGTTTTATGATCTTACGTAAAGCCTTTTCAATAATCTCATTATCTAAATCATCATCTTCGACTATGTCCTCACCAAGACCATCATCCACGATCTCGGGTTCTACTTGCATAGGAGGTTCTAGAGAAATAATCGCCTCCGCATCCTCATCTTGAAAAACATTATCCTGATTATATTCATCGGCATATGCTTGCTCATTAGGATTGGAATAATTTTCCCAAATTACATTATTCTCATCTCTTTTAAATTTCTTACCCATTATAATATTTAGTTAATCTTATTAAGTTGCTTTTTCAAATCTCCTTCTGATGTGGATGAAGATATGATACCCAATAAAGTAGGGAGAATTTCCTCCCTAGCATTTGTATATTTTTTCATCTGCATCTGTGATTGGAGATTTAACAATGTATTTGCTTGTTCTGGAGATGGCTCGAATAATGCAGCGTCGATCATATCAGAAATGTATTTGTCTTCTCCAGCCGATGACATCGGCATGGTTTCTTGAGGTGCTGGAGCAGTTGCATCTTGCACATCTTGAGGCTGCTGAGACATGTCAGGCATTTCTCCATCTTCTTTGATGATTTTAAGAAAACCGTCAATTAGTTTTAATGTTTTAGAATCCATATTAATAGGTTGTTTGTATTGGTCCGGGTCTATTAGCGTTTTTTAATGCATCTTCCAACGCTTTAGTCCCCTTTTCATAAGTTTGGACTGCTTTCCCAGCTAAATTTTGTCGTTTTCTCATTGCCTGTTTAGCCTTTTGTGCAGATGTCCCTAATCCTCTGGCAGCTAATCCTTTAAGACCAGATGCCGCTGTCGATCCCAATTTTTCGACTTCTTGATCGACCTGATAAGTTCCAGTCCCAGCATTTATACTTTCAGCCTCTTCCTCATTGTTCGATACAGTCAATGCAATTGTTTTGGAACCTGTGTCGATGTAAATCATATCAGTATCCCTAATAACAGAAACCGGGACACCTTTAGATTTTAAGAAATCTATAAGTTCCCATTTCGGATCTCCACTATTTTCGGGGTTAAACTCTTCTAAAAGATTGAGAAAACGACTCATATGTATATTTAATACATCAGGGTCATCTTATTTGCCACCTGATCGAAATGATCCTTTATATCTTTTAGTCCCGTTTTTTCCAAATATTTCTTAATATGTTTGAAAGTCTTTGGTTTGGTATCTTTTTCAAAAAAAACTTTCAGTTTTGGAATTATTTCCCCATCAAATCTTTCAAATCTTTCAATTACTTCTGAAAAATCCATAACATCCTCCATTATTTTGAATCCAAATATGGATTTTAATTTTCTCAACAGAGAATTTCGAAACGGGTCTTTTGTTAAAAAATTACTATAAAAACATAATTTATAATTCGAATCCTGCCTAATGATATGGTCACATACTGTTTTTATGAAAGCATGTGAATATATTACTTTATTATATTTTTTGGAAAAGTCGAAGGTTGCATCAATAAACATATCCTTCAGAATTTGAGCAAAGAATATATTGGTATGTTTAAAGATTAAGTCAATATCAGTAAAAATTATACGATCATCATGTAAAATGAGCTTAGTGTAATTCTCCTCTGTTATAGTTTCGTAATCGTTCATATCTCTATAAGATTCATATAAAATATTTGACCAGTTGGACCATCCATAGGTCTTACAGTTATTAATTCTTTGCTTAAATCTGGGAAATTTTTCCAAACATTGCCTATACGAATCCATCTGTTTTTTACTATAGACCAACCCAATTGCCTATGTATTTGTCTTTTTGCCCTGTTTTTATAATGTTTATTCATTATAAATTCAGCATATCAGGCGTTCTTTTGATGTCAACATAATCTTTTGGAAATTTACCCAATCTGGCATTTACAATAGAATTGTAAAATTTCTCATCAAACAAAACACCACATTTAATTTGCCAATCAAGTTCCGCGTATTTCATATGAAATTTAGAATTACACAATTCTACTACTTCTCTTGTAAAGTAATTTATTCCATATTTTTGAATATCTTCTAATAATTGTTTAGAACTTCCCCAATAATTTTGCAAATCATTATCCCTCCATACAATTTTGTCCCTTTTTCTACTTTTATTAGCTTTTAATCTAGTTTTTTTGAGTATTTGTTTTATACCTATATAATATTTTTTAACACTGTCTGGATGATTATTTCTAATTAAGTAAACAATTCCCATATAATCAGTAATATTCTCAGGCAATCCTATCCAATCACTCACAATTTTATTTATTAAACTGTCAAATGGAAATTATTTTCAACTTTTTTCAATTTACCCCCTTGACATTTTAAAATAGTAAATTAGGTAGGGGTGGTGGGCGGGCTTGGTACAAGATATAATTAATAATAAATCATAATCTATTATTATTAATAATAATAAATCTTAATCAATGTACAATAATAAAGATTTACAGTGTTCGTCGCGAAGCGACTATTATTGTAATTATAGTGAACCCAAAAATCAAAAAGTCAAGAAACTTTTTTCGATTTTTTCTTCTTTTTCTTCACCAAACCTTTTCTGGATAAAATATCACCTCCGAAAATCGATTTAGGGATTCTTTGATCCCCGGTGGCATAGTTATCCCCATTGGGTTCCCCTAGATCCTCTACAGAAGCTTGGGGGCTACCAAACAACCCCCCTGCACTTGCACTCATGTCTTCACAAATCTGATCGTAAAGATCCGCAAGTTTTTTCTCTTCAATGGTTGACAATCGCAGACTCATATAGTATTATTTAATGATATGAGTTCTAGGGAATTTAAATTTAGAATTTGGGATAATGATTCCTGTAAAATGTACTTTGTTCCAAAAATTCAATTTGGATTTTTGGGTAATGGTGATCCGGAGGATGGACACCCTGTTTTCTATGGTATTAGGGGGCATTCATTCACCGATCAGGGTGGTCATGTTTTCAGAAAAGATAATATGACTATCCAACAATATACTGGATTAAAGGACAAAAACGGTAGAGAAATTTATGAGGGCGATTTAGTAAAATGTTACCCGTTGGAAATATACCATCTTGGGGTGGATGAATCCCAATATATGTATTATTTAAAAGAGGGGTTCAAATTAGTGATTTGGGAAGATTCGAAATTTTGTTTAAAAGATTCTAACGAAAATAATGTTTCTGCTATGCGATTTTATTTGGACGGTAATTGCAAAGTAATTGGGAATATATTTGAAACCCCAGAACTATTAAATCCATGAAAGATTACGAAGCGGAATACGAACGTCTTAAAAAAGATACAGCCGAATGGTGTTCAATCAATCTAATGAACATTGGCGACAGAACTAAACAAGCGGTGGGTAGAAAGCAATGGGTAGTTGCAAGACTTTTTGATATGAAAAGGGATTTGATGAAACTTCAAAAGGAAAAGAACAAATTGAAGAAATCAATAACCGATAAATTGATCGAAAAGGCACCAGTCAATCTCGATAAATCAACACTGGCAGCAATTGATAATTCCCCCCAATTAGAGCAAATCAATGAGCAGATTAAGGATTGTGAATTCTTAATAGCTTATTTGGAAGCCAGTGTGAAAATGTATAATTATATCGCACAAGATATTAAAAATTTGATTGATGCTCATAAGTTACAAAGCGAAGATTATTAATTATGATAGAAGAAAATAGTAAATTACCAGAATCGTTTGATGCGAGAGATTGGGCGGAAGAATTTGTGAGAATCGCAAAGCAAAATCCACACATTCCACAAGACGAGGAATGTATAATCGGATGGTTTGCCAATGCTTTAATGAGAGGATTTGACGAACACGGTTCCAGAATAGCAAAAGAAGAGAAATGGGTTTATATATTGTCAAATTTTCAAACAGGAGGTGTCATCGCAGCATATTCAGAACAGCCAACTATTGATCAATGTAATAGAGATTACTCATTAAGTCTCGGAAAAGATTTGAAATGGACTATTCCAAATTGGTTGCCGGAATCAGGACAAGGTGCAGATTGGAATTGTTGTTTAGAAAAATGGAAGATCGATTCGGTGAATAGGATTCGCGAAGAAATAAGTTTCAGTTCATTAAAATACGAAAAGATAGATTGATTATGGAATTTAAAACTAAAGAAGAATACGAAAGACGTATTAATAATTCTTATATCGATTATTCGCCGAATGGGGAGTTTTCTGGATACTCTAGACCGGAGAGACATTTCATATATCCGAAATACGATGTCTTTGATAAAAACATCTCTCAGGATTTGAATATGGAAAGGTTTGTGCATGATCTATTTTCTAGATCTATATGTTCAGCTATTTTTGCACAAGGGGAACAAAAGCCTGTGGAATACCTAAACAGTGAAGAAAAATTGGGTGTTTGTGTTGGAGCAGGGATTCCTATGAAGTGGGAAAATGGAAAATTTACAACTCTTTATGATGTTGGGATTTTATTGATCGATGGCGAATACAAAGTTTTCTACAAAATCCCCAAATCAATTCACACATACTAAATGGTTATATTGGATTATAATAAATCGTATAGAAGAGGTAAGATTAAATGTGATCCTAATACCTTCAATATGATACGTGAAAAATTCTCACAAAAGGTCGAGAATATAGAATTTGTTAGAAAAAAGGCTAACAATTATAGAATACCTGACACAACATATGCAATTCAAGAATCCGGAATGTTTGATTTTGGGCTTCATGAAGAACTTTTAGCCTTTCTCAAAGAGAATGATATCGCGTATGATACGACCAATGAGTTTCGTTTTAGATGGGATTGTGATTTTAATATCCCGGAGATATTTGATGGGTTGAATTATAAACATAGATATTATGGATTGGAGACTTTAGAATCTGCTCTGAAACAGGGTTACGGTACTGTATTATGGGCTACAGGAGCGGGGAAATCCTTGTGTCAGGCATCTTTGATAGAGAACGTGTGGATCAATTCCGGAAAGAGATTCAAATGTCTTCTGATTGTTCCCGGACTAAACTTAGTATCACAGCTATTGGAAAATTTTGAAGAGTATGGTGTAAATTTCACATATTCTGGTTGGACTGGTGGAGCAAAGGGAATGAAGCTTCAAAATACAGATGTTGTTATCTGCAACACAGAGAATTTCTGTAAAAAGTTTTCAGAAAATTTAAAATGGATAAAAAATGTTGATCTATTGTTGGTTGATGAATGTCATAAGATAAATTTTTCTTCGAGTATATCCAAACTAATACACAAAATAAACACTCCACATAAATTTGGATTTACTGGAACTCTCCCAAAAGATAAAATGGATTATTGGAAAGTAATTGGAACATTTGGTCCGATAATTTATGAGAAAAATAGTAAAGAATTGAGGGATGAGGGATTTTTGTCGAATGTCCAAATAAAAATGTTGAAGATCAACCACACAAATCCCCCAACAATGGGATATCGTCAAGAATTACGTTATATCTACAAATCCCCTAAGAGACATATATTGGTGAGGAATTTGGTGAGGAAGCTCAATGGAAATGTATTGATAATAGTCAATCACACACAACACGGCTTGAATACTTTGGATTTAATGTCTTCTATAGGTGGAAGGGATTGTAATTTTATTAATGGTGATACCCCCGTTGAGGAGAGGATGGATATTATTAAAAGAATGGAGGATAATGATAATGTTGTTACGGTTGCGAACTCCACATGTTTCTCTACAGGTATAAATATCAAAAATCTTCCATATATCATATTTTTGGTCGGTGGTAAAAGTTTTATAAGAATAGTTCAATCTATAGGTAGGGGATTGAGATTGCACCCAAATAAAAAAATCTTGACATTGTTTGACATATATGATAATCTTAAGTGTTCGATGGATCATGCAGAGATTAGGAAAGATTTCTATGATTTGGAACAAATAGAATGGAAGGAAGTGGAAGTGTTTATATGAAAAACGATTATCAGAAGACAAGTACAATTGCGATTGTTGAGGAACCCATATATTGTGGATATT